>Ga0134126_10003695_pt1 | contig 19170 bp, 17 predicted proteins | sample KB31752_FD_96881 | JGI IMG/M metagenome (GOLD analysis project Ga0134126, IMG submission 96881) | Terrestrial soil microbial communities with excess Nitrogen fertilizer from Kellogg Biological Station, Michigan, USA - KB3-175-2 | ecosystem: Environmental > Terrestrial > Soil > Unclassified ...
GTTTATAGCTGCCGAACATATCCAGGTAAGTCTCAAAAACAACATTTTGCATAACAGGGGTATTTATTCCCAGTTTAAAATCTTCTCCTTCTTCTACGCGCACATGTTGCCCGGCAGGCACGCCGTAAGAGCCTTCATTGGCAAGAGAATCATTGGTTATGACGGTTATCCTCACAGCAACAGGTGAAAAAACGGCAAATAGTACTTTTGGAATTGTATACTTTATACCGGCTGAAAGCAATAAATATCCGGGCGACATAAAATCTGAAAGTAATTTTCCGCGTGCCATTTTCCCTGTTGCATCCGTTCCGTATTTGTAGCCCGGCGCAAACGTGGTTCTAAAATCAGCCCCTGCGGCTATGCCCCAGTGTTTTGCCGCCACACTGTCTCCAAGGCCCCGTGCATAAATTGAAGTGATCTCGAGGCCGTCGTCATTTTTTATAAATGGCTGTTTATTGTTTCCCAGCCTCACCATTCCAAAAGCGGCTTCCAGCTTGTTGTACCACTGGTGCCTGCCCTGATCATAGTTTGCAAAAGCATGCAAAAACCCTGATGCGGCAATGGTATTTTGCCCGCCGCCCTGCCAGTTGGTTAATGCGGCCTGGTTAAAAGCAAGTTCTGTAACAGCCGATTTTTTCCAGTAATGAATGGAATCTGGTGATAATGGTGTTTGCGCATAGCAACCGGCTATGATAGCATAAGACAAAAGAATCGTTGTGATGGATTTTGCGGGCAAGTTCATATATTTATTAATTTAAAACTAAACAATGAAACCCCTATAATGCAAAAACTCAGGCAATTGTTTTCGATGCCTTGCAAATATCTTTCAATTTGCCGATCACAAAGTCAACTTCTTCCATAGTATTGTACTTGCCGAATGAAAACCTTACAGATTGATAACCAACATGTTGCTGTAAAGCATCCAAAACATGCGAACCCTGGTCAGAGCCCGAAGTACAGGCGCTGCCCCCGGAGGCGGAAATCCCCTCAATATCCAGGTTGAACAATAACATATCTGCAAACAAATCAGGCGGAAAGGCTACATTTAATACGGTATATGAAGATGCTCCGTTATAATCCCCATTGAATTTTACCCCTTCAAAATTCTCCAGCAGGGATGAGATCATATAATCCTTGATTTCTTTTATATGTTTATGCTGTTCATCCATTTGGGCATAAGCTATTTCCAGGGCTTTGGCGATACCCACGATACCATATATGTTTTCTGTGCCGCCCCTCATGTTCCTTTCCTGCGCCCCTCCATGGATAAGGGGTTTAATTTTTACATTTTCATCAATAAAAATAAACCCTATTCCTTTTGGGCCATTAAATTTGTGTCCTGATACAGAAAGGAAATGAATATTTGATTTCTTAATGTCAATAGGCAAGTGTCCAATAGTCTGCACCGTATCGCAGTGAAAATAAGCATTGTATGTTTTGCAAAGATTTCCGGTTGCCTCAATATCAAGCAGGTTGCCGATCTCATTATTAGCATGCATCAGGCTAACAAGTGTTTTGTCGGCATTGCTGCTTTGAAGCAGTTTTTCCAGGTGGGTCATATCAATATGGCCATCATCCAGTAGAGCAACATAAGAAATTTTGATGCCGTTTGCAGCGCAGTAATCCAATGAATGTAATACAGCATGATGCTCAATCCTGGAAGAAATAATATGGCTGATACCTAAATCTTCTGCGCTGCACCGGATGGCCATATTATCCGCTTCCGTGCCGCTGCTGGTAAAAAATATTTCGCCGGGGGCTGTGCCAAGCAGGTTTGCAATGGTTTTCCTGGCTTTTTCTAAAATGGTTTTCGCCTGTCGCCCTTCCTGGTGAATAGAAGAAGGATTTCCAAAAACGGCCATTGTTTCAATCATGGTTTTCTGAACATCAGAATCCAATGGCGTTGTTGCCGCATTGTCAAAATAGATCCTGTGCATGCCCTTATAAAAATTTTAGTTTTTGATTAAACTTTTAATGTCAAGTATCATTTTTTCAGCAAGGCTTTCGGCGGTGTTCTGGCTTTGGCTTTCGGAATAGATCCTGATAATAGGTTCGGTGTTGGACCGGCGGAGATGTACCCAGTCTTTATCAAAATCAATCCGTATTCCGTCTTCTGTATTAACAGGGAATTTCTTGTATTTCAGTTTTATTTTTTCAAAAACGTTCCCGATATCGGTTAGTTCATCGAGCTGTATTTTATTCTTTGATAAATAATAGTTGGGATACTGGCTTCGCAGTTGCGAACAGCTTTTTTTGCTTTTGGCAAGATGTGATAAAAACAAAGCGATTCCTACAAGCGCATCCCGGCCGTAATGAAGTTCAGGGTATATTATTCCTCCGTTCCCTTCACCACCAATAACCGCATTTACTTTTCTCATTTTATTCACCACATGAACTTCCCCAACGGCTGAACTATGATGTACACCGCCTGACTTTTCAGTTATATCCGTCAATGCCCTGGATGAAGACATATTGGAAACAGTATCTCCCGGTTTGTTTTTCAGAATATAGTCAGCTACAGCTACGAGGGTATATTCTTCGCCAAAAAAATTGCCGTCTTCGCATACCAGGGCCAGGCGGTCCACATCAGGGTCAACGGCTATGCCCAGGTCTGCTTTATGATATTTTACTTCACCACTGAGAGCCCCAAGATTTTCAGGAAGCGGTTCCGGGTTGTGGGCAAATTTGCCGTCTGGCACCGTGTATAGTTCATGTATTTTGGCGACTCCGAGCGCATTTAAAAGCCTGGGAACCGCGATGCCACCGGTAGAATTGACACAGTCCACAACAATATTGTATTTTTTCGCTTTGATGGCTTTTACATCAACAAGAGGAAGTTCAAGTATTTTCTCAATATGTATATCAATGTACTCTGTTTTTGATATGTACTCTCCGAGGTTTTCAACCTTAGCATAATCGAAATCGCCTGCTTCTGCGATCTTTAGAATGTCTTCTCCGTCTTTGGCTGAAATGAACTCTCCTTTTTCGTTAAGTAATTTCAGCGCATTCCAGTTGCGTGGATTATGGCTGGCAGTTATAATAATCCCTCCACCCGCTTTTTCTTCTACCACAGCCATTTCTACGGTTGGGGTGGTTGACAGATCGGTATCAATAACGTCAATGCCGCAGGCAAGCAAAGTCCCCGATACGATGCTTTTTACCATCTCCCCTGAAATCCGGGCGTCCCTTCCAATGACTACTTTATGATTTTTGGTTTTTTGCTTGAGCCAGTGGGCATACGCTGAAGTAATTTCTACGATGTCTTTCGGGGTCAGGGCATCTCCAGAATGGCCACCAATAGTGCCGCGGATGCCCGAAATAGATTTAATTAATGTCAAAACTTATCCTTTAAGTAAAATTGGTGCAAAGGTACGGATATCCAACCTGCGAAGTATGGTTTGTGTTCAATGATCATCCAGATGCATATTAAATTCATAAAAATAACATCTTTGATGGATTGGTTACTATTTTTGCCGTTGATTTTTCCTGGAAGCGAAGCTGCACCCGATATACTTTTTAAAGAATCCACAACATTGATCCTCTCATGAATCAAATGATAACCTGGGACCATTTGCTTTTCCGGTATATAAATTCCGGTATCGCAAACCCTTTTTTCGACATTATTATGCCTTTTGCGAGGTACGGGCCTGTTTGGATTCCGCTCTATATCTTTTTTGGCGTGTTCCTGGTTTATAATTTCCGGTGGAAGGGATTTTATATCATGTTGTTTGGTGTGCTTGCGGTTATAGCAAGCGATCAACTTTGCGCCTCGTTTATCAAACCCGTAGTACATCGTTTACGGCCCTGTTACGACGCTTCGCTCTCAGGACAGGTACGCCTGCTTCTTAGTAGTTGCGGCGGACAATTCAGCTTCCCTTCAAACCATGCTTCCAACCATTTTGCAGTTGCCGTTTTTCTGTTCTCCATACTGCCCCGCAAAATAAAATGGCTGAAACCTGCCCTTCTGTTTTGGGCCTCATTGGTCTCTTTTGCCCAGGTTTATGTTGGCGTACATTTTCCAATAGATGTTATTTGCGGTGCCATTATCGGCAGTTTCCTGGGAGTTTTTTTTGCAACTCTTTGCAAGGTAGCGGCAAAAATTGACCTGGATAAGGAAGTGGAGGCCTGAGTTTGACCTAATTCCAAATAACAAATTCTAAAATGAATAATAAAGCCCCATTGTCAGTGACGCCGGGGCTTTTTATCTGAACGATGATTCGAATCAGAGAGGGGTCTAATGGTTGGTATTCTATTTGTTTCTTACTATTTTTTATCAACAATATCTTTATCTGCTTTTGCCATTTCAAGATGGTGCAGCAAAGTCGGAAGTGTGTTTTGCGCCCATGCCTTTACATCTGCATCTTCAGGATGGTTTACCACGCCCTGAAATTTGTCAATATCTACTTTATGGTCTTCCACCATCATTTTCATATAGGTTTTATCAAAGTCTTTGGCATCGGCATTGTTAAGCTTGTCTATATTTTTCTGGTCAGCATCGCTAAGTGCTGATGGCAGCACCACATTTTTCTGCGCGGCCAATGTTTTCAGTTCCTCGTTTGCTTTGCTGTGGTCAGTTATCATTTCCTGCCCGAAATCCTTTACTTCCTGGCTTATGCCTTTTTGCACGGCAATCTGGCCCGCCTGTACCTCCATCATACCGCCGCTTGCCGCTTCGGTCATAAATTTTGAATCATCATTATCAATGGCTTTTATTTCCTTGTTTTCAGCATCGGCCTGTTTTTTTGCGTCTGTGCTGTTAGTGCCATTGTTACAGGCGGTAAGGTAAAGACCGAATGATAATGTAAGCATGAGAATGTTTTTCCTGTTCATCTGTGTTTGGTTAATTGTTTAATAAGTCTCTTTTCAAAGATTGTTAACATTGAAACTGCGGGAATGTTCGGGGAGGAGAAATTCCAGGAAAAGTGGAAATGCCTACCACATTTATGGAATTTCCGTATTTTAGCTTGCTGAAGTCATACTCTTATTAATGTCAGCCCGGAAATGGTTGATGATAACACGCATACCCGAATGGTATAACCCAGGCACAGAATAAAATGAAGGTATTTTTCTATATCGTCCTTTCTGCTTTCTCCCTGCTGAATTGCTCTTCATCAGGAACGGGTAATGACTTATTAAAGCCTGATACAATAATTTCTCTGCCAGATATTTCGGGAAGGATTGACCACCTGGCAATTAATCCTGACAAACAGCTTCTGTATGTCGCTGCCCTGGGGAATAATACCTTAGAAACCATTGATTTGAAGAGCGGCAGGATTATTCATTCCATAAAAAACCTGAACGAGCCGCAAGGCGTTGTTTTTATCCCCGAAAATAACTCGATTTTTGTTTCTAATGGCGGTAATGGGGAATGTGATGTATTTAACGCAGAAACTTTTCAAAAAATAAGCGCCCTTCAGTTAGGAGATGACGCAGATAACGTCCGCTACGACTCGATTGAAAAAAAAATCTATGTTGGATATGGAAATGGAGGCATAGCAATTATTGACGCTCATACCTTTAAACTGCTTTCCCAAATAAAATTATCCGGACACCCTGAAGCGTTTGAGATTGATAAAACTACGAAGAAAATTTATGTGAACGTTCCGGATAGCCGGCAAATTGAAGTGATTGACCTGGAGAAAAAATCAGTCATTCAAAAATGGAAAATGACGGAGCCCAGGGCCAATTTTCCAATGGCTCTGGATGATAGCAGCCAATTATTAATGGTAGGCTGCCGCCACCCAGCAAGGCTTTTAGTCCTTGATGCCCGGACTGGAAAAACGGTTTACTCTTCTGATATGGACGGAGATGTGGACGATATTTTTTATGATAAAAATTCTAAGCGGGTTTATTTAAGCTGTGGCTCCGGATACGTTGATATTTTTATTCAGACCGCACCTGGTAAGTACATATCTAGCGGCAGGGTTGCCACACATTCAGGGGCAAGGACATCCCTTTTTGTCCCTGAACAAAAGAAGCTGTTTGTTGGTTCTCCCGCAAGTCTCGGCACAGAGGCTAAGATTTTGATTTACAAAGCGGATTAAAAACATTATAACATGAAAAAAGTATTGGTTTTAGCTTTCTTAATGGCTATGAACTGCTGTTTAAGCCAGCAGCAAAATGATTGGTCTGCTGTCGAAAAAGTATTCGGCAAAAAAGGTAATATTAAGGATAACATCATCAAGTTCAGTTTTCCCCGTCCAGACCTACAAGTTAAAGTTGGGGATTTCCAGGTTGCTCCGGGTCTTGCCCTGGGTTCCTGGATTGCAATTATGAAAATGGACAAGAATGCCGAAATGATGGGAGACCTTGTACTTTTGGACAGGGAAGTTGAGCCGGTTATTGAAAAACTGTTGTCGGAAAACCTGGAAATAACAGCCTTGCATAACCACCTGGTGAATGAAACGCCCGTAGTTAAATATATCCACTTCTCAGGTAAAGGCGATGCTGTAAAGCTGGCTGAAGAAATAAAAGCTGTTTTGGAAGTTACCGGCACGCCATTAACATCTCCGGCGCAGCCCCAGAAAGAAAATTTAGATTGGTCGAAAGTAGAAGCGGTTCTTGGAAAAACAGGAAAGCAAAATGGTAATTTGCTGCAATACAGTTTTCCAAGGAATGAAAAGCTGACTGAAAACGGTATGGAACTGCCTGCTTATATGGGCGCAGCAACTGCGATTAATTTTCAAATGGATGGCAGCAAAGTAGCCACCACAGGGGATTTTGTGCTCCTGGCTGAAGAAGTGAATCCTGTTGTAAGGGCGCTTACTGAAAACGGTATAGATGTAACTGCCATCCACAGCCATATGCTTTTCGACAATCCACGTTTGTTCATGCTTCATTTCTGGGCAATCGATAATCCTGAAAAGGTAGCAAAAGGATTGAAAGCAGCGCTCGATAAAACCAATTCAAAAAAATAATGTCGGCAAATTCAAATTTTCTTCTTGCCATACTGCTCATAATCAAAAACTAAGGTTGCAATAAGGGAATTGCTGTTTACACCATATAACGAGCCAATACGGGCAAAGCCAAGGTTGTGGACGTAGGCAATATCCAAGATAAAAGGTTTAAACCTGACGCTTAAGCCGCCTGTCTCTGAAGACTCGTCAAGACCTGCCCGGAGCGCTAAATGCCTGTTCAAAATGTTTTGCTCAAATCCTATATTCGGCCTTGGATCTGAATGAGATGTATTGTAAATCTGGTTGTAACGATAGCGCAAATTTCCCCCAATATCTATAAGCGCCCCTTTCCACGTAACTACTGAAATTCCTGCACGGTATTCATAAGATAAATTTAGGCCCCGGTATGTACTATTATCATCAGTTCTTTCTTCCCAATCATGATTAAATAAAGCCCTGGCTCCGACAAGAACGCGCTGGGTGGGTTGCCATGTGACGCCAAACCCGCCTGATGGGAGCCAATTTGTTTGATAATGGACATAATCCAGGGGAATATCAGAAGATACAGCATTAAACATGGAGCGCTCGTAGGAAAGCAATAGCCCAACTGAAAAACCATTGCTAAAAGGCATTGCAGCTTTCAAAAATACAGCCTGGTTGCTGCCATTGCCATTATATAAAATTGAATGGCTTCCCGCCATCGGGGATTTGAGCGAGGTATTGATACCGGTTGCGTTTTGTGAAAGCGCTATGACATAAATTGCCAGATGGCGCCATAATGACGGACTTGTGAAGCCAACGGCAGTGAAGCTAAAAGTATTTGAATTTGGATAGCCTGTTATCCCGGCATCCATTATTCCGGTGCCGGAATCTTTCCAAACCTGGGAATAGTTGCCCCACGTAGCGCCATCGCCACCCATCCCAATAGAACGAACGCCTTTTTTGATCTGTCCCGATGCAAATTCACGCAGGGAGATTTCAGGGCTCTGGGCTAAGACGCAATAAATGCACATAAAATAAAATCCAAGAGTAACTATTATTATCTTCATGCGGGTTTAATCCGTTTTTTGAAAAACAAAAGTAAATACAAGTTACTTAAAAATGCCTGATTCTCAGAAAAGGCTATTGCTTTGCCTGCGATTAACCACAGGGGATTTTGTGCTCCTTGCTGAAGAAGTGAATCCTGTTGTGAGGGCGCTTACTGAAAACGGTATAAATGTTACTGCCATTCACAGTCATATGCTTTTCGACAATCCACGCTTATACATGCTTCATTTTTGGGCAATTGATAATCCTGAAAATATATCAAAAGGATTGAAAGCAGCGCTCGGCTTTCGTTGGATTATGAATTATAAAATTAGAATCATAATGACTTTAAGTATTCTACAAGATCATTTTTTTCAGCGTCTGTCAGATTCAGCTTCTCGAAATTGTTATAGTGATTTACAACATCCATTAAAGTTGCGAAACGTCCATCATGATAGAATCCGCCTTTCATGTGAGTCCAAAGACCTTTTAAACCCTGAGTTACATATGTTTTATCAGGAGATCGGTTAGATTGGAAGTCATCTATCCCGATTTCATCAGCAGTATGTGCATTCCATCCTGGCTCGACAAAAAGGGGAGGTACATGGCATGTCGCGCATTTTGCTTTGCCGTCAAAAATACCTTCGCCTCTTTTAGCTGCGTCATGATCATATGAATTTGACGGGGGTTCAGGCGATGGGATGGCTAACTGGTAAAATTGTAATGCTGCCAATTTTTCAGTCACAAGATCCGGATTGCTGCGTTTATTTCCGAACCCGGCTTTTGCAGCAATAGGGTATTGCTTTGCATTCATCAGGCGTGAATCATAAAAATTTCCCTGCCCCTGCATTTCAAGGTTGGCAACATAGGCATTCCAATATGTTACAGTACCCCAGCCGCCCGTCCATGTATGAAGATTTTCTCCTGCATGGCCAAATGCTTCGGGAATTAATGTAGCTGCAGTTTTTCCATCGGGTCGAAAAGCTTTTCCATCCAGGTTAAGTTCTGCATCAAATTTACCCGGCCCCCAACTCGCCAATACCTTCTTTAAGGTAGGGACGTCAACATCCAGTAATTTGGTATAAGCGCTAAGATCCGGTGCCATCGAGATTATTGCGCCCACATTTAAGTCCCTGTTGGGCCAGCCGTCAAGCCTTTCGCCAATTCCATTGGGACTTTGAACGGTAGAGTGGCAAAATGCGCACGTTATACCGATTGATGATAAATTTCCTTTTCCGTCAAATTTTCCAACGACTCCAAGAACTGCATTAAGCTTTAACAATTCAAGGGTTACCAATGGATCGTCAAGAAATTTTCCGTCTTTTATTTTTTTCTTTAAAAATTCGGGAAGAATGTTTAAGTCTACTTTTAAGCCTGCAGCTAATGCAGCTTTAGGGGTTAATCCATCTCCTGTTCCCCCGTGCTTTGAGTCGGCGACTGCCTTTTGAATATGGAGTTTATCTGTCCAGAATGCTTCATCACCAAAAGTTTCAAACCTAAATACGGATTTTCCTTTTTCAAGCATTTCATTTGCATTCCGGCTTATGCTTGCATCAAAGGCATTTGGATTGCCGGATTTATCTTCTTTGTCACGCATTTTCTGCGTTGTGCATTGAAAAAGCACAAGTCCGCTTGTGCATAATAATATTGCAGCCAGGACGATAAACTTTTTCATCAGTTTGTCTTTTAGTTTGCGTTTGAAACAATTACAAATTTGAAATGTTCACTATGGCCTTTATTACACTGTCCTACGCATAATTGGGTTGCTCGGTACGATTTGTGTTTTTCATCTGTAAAATTTTTCTAAACAATTTGAAGAATCAGTTGTTAACACGGAACATTAACAAAAAATTAACCTTATGGAAAACAGAACTTTTCGAACCGCATTTTTTTCCCTTCTTGCCGGCGGCGCTTTGATGTTCGCCTCATGCAACAACACCCCAAAAACAGAAACCAGCACTGACCAGACAACCAGCACCACACAAAAGACAGTATCGAACAATGCAGCATGCGATTTAAAAACCGCCATGCGCAAACTTTGGGAAGAGCACATTACATGGACTCGGAACGTTATTATCTGCCTGGTAGACAATGCGCCGGGAGCAGACCAGGCGGTAGCAAGGTTAATGCAAAACCAGGTGGATATTGGGAATGCCGTGAAACCATACTATGGAGATGATGCTGGCAATAAGCTTACGGCTTTGCTTCATGACCATATTGCCATATCTGCTGATGTTGTAAAGGCAGCAAAGGCTAATGATAAGAAAGCATTAGACGATGCCAACAAAAAATGGTACGATAACGCGGATTCCATTTCATCATTCCTGAGCAAAGCCAACCCTAACTGGAAGCTGGACGATATGAAAATGATGATGCACGACCATTTGAAGCTTACTACAGATGAGGCCGTTGCCCGCATAAAAAAGGATTATGACGCGGACGTAAAAGCGTTTGATGCTGTTCATAACGAAATTTTAAAAATGTCAGATGGGCTTACCGATGGAATTGTAAAACAATTTCCGGATAAGTTTTAAAAAACCAATCCCAATCTGCCGCTAAAGGCACTTGAATACAATTTGAGTTTATTGAAAGGAGGCATTTATCAAAAGCGGTAAATGCCTCCTTTTCTTTATATATTTGCCTTTTCTAAAAAAGACAAACATGCCCTTTGAATTTATCATTTCCGAACCTGAATATCAACCGAATATAGCGCTTATACGCCTTAACCGTCCCAAAGAGCTCAATGCCCTGAACCTACAGCTCATGAGCGAGCTCAGGAATGCGCTCAAAGAACTTGACGATACTAAAAATGTAAGGGTCATTATCATCACCGGGAATGAAAAGGCATTTGCCGCGGGGGCGGATATCAAGCAGATGTCTGATAAAACTGCTATAGATATGCTGCAGATTGACCAGTTCTCGACCTGGGACGGTATCCGAAAGATTAAAAAACCTATAATCGCTGCGGTTTCCGGTTTCGCGCTGGGAGGGGGTTGCGAGCTTGCCATGCTCTGCGATATGATCGTGGCTTCAGAAACAGCTAAGTTCGGTCAGCCGGAGATAAAGATAGGCGTCATGCCGGGCGCGGGCGGTACCCAGCGGCTTACGAGGGCTATCGGCAAGGCAAGAGCCATGGAAATGGTGCTCACGGGCAAATTTATTTCCGCGGAAGAAGCATTGCAGGCCGGGTTGATAAATAAGATCGTTCCTGTAGAACTCTATCTGAATGAGGCTGTTAAACTGGCTAAAGAAATTGCCGAATTATCACCAATCGCCGTGCAACTTGCCAAAGAATCTGTGAACAAAGCTTTTGATAGTTTCCTGCAGGAGGGATTGCATTTCGAACGAAAGAACTTCTATATGCTTTTCGCTTCAGAAGACCAGAAAGAGGGCATGAATGCGTTTATAGAAAAGAGAAAGCCGGAGTTTAAGGGAAGATAATTAGACAATTTGAAAATGAGGCAATTAGGCAATTATTTGGGAATTTGAGAATTTGGGAATTTGAGAATGGGCTGGCGCAAAAAATGTGCAGATATGCAAATTCTTTGTTAACAACGGGCAATTGACAGAAACCTATCCTGTTCTTTTACATTTTTATTATCTGTCTGGTTACAGATTCTTTATCAGTCGTAAGTCTAAGAATATATACACCTTTTGGGAGTTGATATTTTTCAAGATCGATATTTATTAAAAATGATCCGGAAGCAGGGATGGCCTCTTGAAGAGTATATATTTGTTTTCCTGACAGATCAGACAAGCATATATTAACTTTTGAGGATTCGGGAACGGAATATTGCAATGTGAAGGAATTCTGGAAAGGATTAGGGAATGCAGAAATGACACATTGAGGAATTGAATTTGCCCCAAAGCCTGAAAATGGAGAATTGAAACTGGCGAGGAATGCATCACTCTTCCCGCCGCCATATGAAGCCTGAAATGCACCGCTGCTGGCCATCTTCCCCAGCGTATCGTTTGTAAATCCTGCAATGTAAACATTTCCATTACCTTCAGTAGCCAACCCGAAAGCCTGGGTAATTTCTCCTTCGCCAAAATAAGTCGACCATATCCTTGTCCCATGACTGCTAAATTTTGCCAGAAAAGCGTCAACTCCGAGTGAATCCGGGGCAAGAGAAACCTGATAAGCTCCGGTACTTGCAATGCCCGACCTACTGGTAGTAATTCCTGCGATATAAATATTCCCCGTGCTATCTGCAGCTATACTAAGAGCTGCATCGCTGCCACTTCCGCCGAAATATGTTGCCCACAAAAAAGAACCGTTCGTGTTGAATTTTTCTAAAAAAGCATCGCCTGCAAAGGATGGATTTGAGGCATAATTATTCCCACCACTGAAAGAGGTTTGATACGCTCCGGCAGTTGCAATACCTGTGTCCGACTGGGTATTACCTGCTACATAAATGTTTCCATCCTGGTCTGAGATAATTGCCGAAGGCGCACCTCCGCGTTTAACAGCCCATAATCTTGAACCTCCACTATTGAATTTTGCGAGGGAGTTAAGCTCTCCAGCCACATAAACATTTCCACCCTGATCAGTGCTTATGGATTGAATCGCGGAATAATAAGTGCCCCATAAAAGTTGACCTGAGGTGCTGAATTTAGCCAGAAAACCTGCAATTTCATTAGAATATTGATGTGGGCCTGCAGTCTGAAACGAACCACTGGTGGCGATACCTGACGAACTCCCTGTGTGTCCGCCAATATAAACATTGCCCGTAAAATCAGTTGCTACAGCGAGAGGCAGATCACCCCCTCCTGGATTGCCATTGCCGCCTTGCCCATAATAGGTTGACCATATTAGATTGCCGCTATCATTGAATTTAGCAATAAATGCATCAATGGGATTGAAATCCTGAGAAACCAACGACGTTTGGTAGGCGCCTTTTGTAGCAATGCCTGAATCTGTCCTTGTTTCGCCGGTTATAAAAACATTTTCGGAATTATCAATGGCCAGACCTCTTATGGTTTCAAGTCCATAGCCGAAATAAGTTGCCCATTGGCGATCTCCTAAACTATTGAATTTCGCTATGAAACAACTGCTTGGAGTTGTTCTAAATGCACCTGGGCTTGCTATTCCCGTTTTGCTGCTTGTATTCCCTGCAATATAGACATTGCCTTTATGGTCGGTCGCTACAAACTGCGCTGCATCATTCCCGATACCGCCATAATAGGTTGCCCAGTTAAGCGCTGGTGTGGCAGCAAATAAATGGTAGGCGCTAAAAAAACAGATAAATAGCAAGACAAACTGGTTTCTTTTCATAATAGTCTTTATTAAGATTTAATAAACATATTGTACTTATTGATATTCTTGAGCTTTTTTCAATTTCTAATGTAAAATTAAGGCTGCCGGGGATTGACGCCAAATAGAGAAAATATACTTTATCGGAAAAACGAATAATCAGCGATTTTTTAAATCGTTATTATTCAGAATAAAAGCAATATATTATTATCAGTTAAAATAGCTCCTCTCAAATAGGAAAAACAGTTTATGCTACTATTGACTGATGACTGCTTCGCAGGTAATAGCCCGTACCATCATAAGCTCTTGTAGCCTGTTCTTTGCAGTCGGCACAGCAGGCGCCGTTCCATTTCCATCCGCAGGTGTCGCACATTACGATTTGGTTGTTGCAGAGCTCGTTCACGCAGTTAATCATACGGGCCGAAGGGGTTCCGCAATGGATACATGATGAAACAAGAACGGGATTTACTGTATTGACATCCACAACCACACGGCCATCAAATACATAACATTTCCCTTCAAAATCTTCGCCGCCGCCTTCTTTGGCATATTTCAGGATGCCGCCATCTAACTGGTACACATCGTTAAACCCGTTTTCGAGGAGATAAGCGGACGCTTTTTCGCACTTGATACCGCCGGTGCAATAGGTGATGACGGTTTTATCTTTCAGGTGTGCCAGCTCTTCCATTTTTTCGGGCAGGTCGCGGAAGTTTTCCATATCAAGCGTGATAGCGTCTTTGAACCGCCCGACATGGTGCTCATAATTGGAGCGCATGTCCACCACCACCACGTTTTCTTTTTGCTTGAGCGCCTTGAACTCCGAAGCGCTTACATGGATTCCCGTTTTACGGGCAGGGTCAATTCCTTTTAATCCCGAATGTACAATTTCCGGTTTATACCGCACATGAATTTTCCGGAAAGCGCAGCGGTCTTCCTCATCAATTTTAAAATCCGTATTTTTAAAACGCTCGTCTGCAATTAAATCGGCCATATATTGCTCGCATTGGGCGACGGTGCCACTCAGTTGACCGTTCAATCCTTCATCTGCCACAATAATCCGCCCGAATATCCCGAGCCGCTGGCAATACTTCAGGTGCTTTACTGCAAAAACCTCAGCTTCCTCAATAGGGACATACTTATAGAACGCGACCGCGAGAAATGGTGAAGACCAGGGCATATTTATTTAAGTAAATTAAGGCAAAGGTAGGAAATCGGGATTGCTTATTGAAATCATTTCCCAATTCCCGCTATCTTTACCGCCAAAAACTACCTGCCGGAATGCTTTTCAATTCCTTCCAGTTTCTCATATTCTTCCCGGTTGTTACTATCCTTTATTTTCTGCTGCCTCATGCCCTCAGGTGGGTGTTGCTGTTGGTAGCGAGCTGTGTATTTTACATGGCTTATATCCCGTATTATATTTTAATTCTGGCATTTACAATATGCGTGGATTATGTCGCGGGTATCAGCATCGAGAATGCAGAAGGTCATCGGAGAAAGTTATTTTTGGTCATAAGCCTGATCTCGAATATCGGGATACTGGCGTTTTTTAAGTATTTCAATTTCCTGAATGACAATCTTATCCAGCTTGCCCACCTGTTGCACCATTCCTTTGAACTGAAACACCTGGCCATATTGCTCCCTATCGGCCTCTCGTTCCACACCTTCCAGGCCATGAGCTATACCATTGAGATATACCGGGGAAACCAGAAAGCGGAGCGGCATTTCGGCATATTTTCTTTGTATGTCATGTTTTATCCGCAACTGGTCGCCGGGCCTATCGAGCGGCCGCAAAACCTGCTGCATCAATTCCGGGAAAAACATGCTTTCAATTATGCCCGGGTTACTGACGGGTTGAAACTTATGCTCTGGGGATTCTTAAAAAAGGTTGTCATAGCCGACAGGCTCGCCTTGTACGTTGACCAGGTCTATGCGAACCCAGCCGGCTATCATGGGCTTCCGGTTATTATCGCAACCATCTTTTTTGCTTTCCAGATTTATTGTGATTTCTCAGGCTATACAGATATCGCTATTGGTGCGGCGCAGGTGATGGGCTTTCATTTAATGGACAATTTCAACCGCCCCTATTTCTCCGCCTCAATTTCAGAATTCTGGCGGCGATGGCATATTTCGCTCTCCACCTGGTTCAGGGACTATTTTTATATTTCCCTGGGAGGCAACAGGGTAACGGTTCCGCGCTGGTATTTCAATTTATTTATTACATTCCTGGTGAGCGGGTTATGGCATGGGGCCAACTGGACTTTTATCATCTGGGGAGCCTTAAACGGGTTATATATCATTGCCGAACTCATGTTAAAACCTGTAACCAAAAGGTTGCCCAATATTTTTAAATTAAAGGCGCTCAATATCCTCATTACTTTTATATTGATAGATTTTGCCTGGATATTTTTTCGGGCTTCTTCCCTGCAAAATGACCGTGTAGTCATTAAAAGCATGTTTCACTTCGCTGACGGCGGACTCAAGTGGGCGATTTTTGATAAGTATGATTTCTGGATATGCGTGGTTTCCATCTTGTTTATGGAATGGGTACATTATCTCGAACGGCACAATAAAGTGCGGCATTTCTTCAATGATAAACCATTGGTATTACGATGGGTGATGTATATCGGAATCCTTTGGGCAATATGGATATATGGGGTTTTTGGCGCACGCGAGTTTATTTATTTTACATTCTGATGGAGATAAGAAAATTCATCATAAAATCTGCGGTATTTGTCCTGATCAATACCGGGTTGATATGGTTTAGCCTGGGCATTTTGCATGGTTATGAGAACAGGTATCTTTATGCCAACTGGGATACTGAATCGGATGGCCTCATCATTCCACAAAACAAATCCTTTGACCTGTTATTTATGGGTTCTTCTCACTCGCGGATATTTGCAAGGGATAAAAACCAGTTGAGAGTGGATAGCATTCTGCATAAAAGTACGATAGATATAGGGAAGGGCGGGGGAGGGGGAGGCATTGTTTCTAACCTGATCATGCTTAAATATTTTTATGCACGGGGAAATAATACAGGCAACATTGTTTATTTTATTGATGCGTGGCCATTTTTCAGCCGCAAATGGAACGAGGATAACTATTTTTTATCCAACGAGCCAATCAGTTTCAAGTTGCTTAAACAGTGCCTTTATTATCATATCAGCAGGGATGTTTTGCTCAATTACTTCAAATCGAAATATACCCTTGACTGGCTGGAGCAAAAACCCGAAAGCAGGGAAATAAATAATGATGTATTGAAAGACGTAAGTAAGGAGGCGATTCAAAAAAGACTGGCCTCATTATATATTGAGGCTTATGACGAAAAGGTTTTTAAACATTATGCCGCACAGCTTGAAGAAGTGGTACAATTGGCAAAACTTCATCATTCTACAATTACCTTTATTTTTCCTGCCACATTGCTTGATGATAACAGGGGCAAAGAAAAGGTAACCCAACTCCTTTCCGGTTTCAAATCAAAATACGGAATTGATTTTTATGATTATTCCAATACCATCCTGGATCCGAAACTATATTACGATCATGACCATCTGAATACAAAAGGCGTGCTTTATTTTACCCAGAAATATTTAAAGCCGATTGTGCATTGAAATGCCGGGCGGTGCAGGCCTTTTATATTACTGACATTCCCAAAGTCGGCTCCATGCCAATCCAAATCCCCAAATAAACCGTAATTTCGTGTCTTAATACTAACTAAATGGGCATAAAGGCTTATGCCGCCAGAGTCTTCGCCAATATCGTTAACAATCAGACCAAAAAATGGACATCTGATCCGCGTGGCGCACAGCAAAAAGTATTTGATTCTCTAATAGCTTCAGCAAAGGATACTTCTTTTGGTGAGGATCATGACTTTGGGCGGATTAAATCATACCGGGAGTTTAAAGAGGTGGTCCCCATCAGGGATTATGAGCAGTTAAGCCCTTACATCAATAAAATTATCGAAGGCGCTGAGAATGTTCTCTGGCCTGGGCGTCCCTTGTATTTTGCCAAAACATCCGGCACTACTTCCGGTATCAAATACATCCCGATATCCAAAGAATCCATGCCTTATCATATAGCCGGGGCACGGGATGCCTTATTATCTTATATACACGAAACTGGAAATGCCCGGTTTGTGGAAGGCAAAATGATATTTTTGTCAGGAAGCCCGGAACTGGAAGAGAAAAGCGGCATCCCTACCGGAAGGCTTTCAGGCATTGTGAACCATCATATCCCTAATTATCTCAAAAGGAACCAGTTGCCAGGCTATGCCACCAACTGCATTGAAGACTGGGAAGACAAATTAGATAAAATTGTGGCGGAAACCCTTAGCCAGGATATGACACTGATCAGCGGTATCCCCCCCTGGATGCAGATGTATTTCGATAGATTACAAGAAATGCAAGGCAAAAAAGTAGGCCAGATTTTTCCAAACCTTTCCGTTATTGTACACGGCGGCGTGAATTTCGAACCATACCGGGCAAAATTGCAGGAGTCAATTGGCCGCGCCGCGTCATTCATAGAAACATTTCCGGCTTCGGAAGGATTTATTGCCTACCAGAACAGCCGGAAAGATGAAAGTCTCCTATTATTACTTCATGCGGGCATATACTATGAATTTGTACCGGCCAGCGAAATTTTTTCCAGCACCCCCACCCGGGTAAATATTAATGACGTGGAGATGGGCGTCAACTATGCTGTGATACTTAATACCAACGCAGGGCTATGGGGATATAACCTTGGCGACACGGTTAAATTTGTATCGAAGGATCCATATAAAATAGTGGTAACTGGAAGGATAAAGCATTTTATTTCTGCATTTGGGGAGCATGTGATTGCTGAGGAAGTAGAAAGCAGCCTTGCTGAAACAGCAAAAGAATTCAACACGGGGATTGTAGAATTTACAGTGGCGCCGCAGGTGAACCCGGCAGGTGGCGGGCATCCTTATCATGAATGGTTTATTGAGTTTTCAGCAATGCCTGACCTTGACAAATTCAGGTTGGCTCTGGATGATAAACTCCAGAAAAAGAACATCTATTATAAAGACCTGCTGGATGGCAACATTCTTGATCCATTACACATAACCCCCGTACAAAAGGACGGTTTTATAAACTATATGAAATCAATAGGAAAACTGGGAGGGCAGAATAAACTCCCGCGCCTGAGCAACGACCGGACTATTGCCGATAAATTGCAGCCTTTTTTGGTACAACATAAACTGGCATGATTATTACTAAAGGTTCACAGTGAATGCAGAAAAATAAACCGCAAAGACATGAAGGCCTCGCAAAGTTTTTAAAGAAAAACTTTGTTGTTTTGCGATGCCTTTGGCCTCTTTGCGGTTGTAGCAATCAGGCATATTATACTGTTAATACCTTTTTTGATTAAAATTTTCAATGTCTGAAACAAGCAAACGACAAATAGCTATTCTGGGATCAACCGGGTCTATAGGAACACAGGCCCTGGAGGTTATTGACCAGAACCCCGATTTTTTCGAGGTTTCGGTGCTTACTGCGAACAATAATCATGAATTGCTTACCAGGCAGGCTTTGAAATATAAGCCAAATGCGGTTGTTATCTGCAATAAAGACAGTTATGGCATCGTAAAAGAAGCCCTTCAGCATGAACCCATCAAAGTATATGCGGGCGCCGAAGCAGTGGAACAAGTGGTGCAGATGGATGAAATTGATGTTGTACTTACTGCAATGGTCGGTTTCGCAGGGTTAAGTTCTACGATCAAGGCCATAGAAGCTGGAAAAATGATTGCCCTCGCCAATAAAGAAACGCTGGTGGTGGCAGGGGACATTATCAGCCGGCTTGCCCTTGAAAAAGGAGTGCCGGTATTGCCGGTTGATTCTGAACACTCTGCCATATTTCAATGCCTGGCAGGTGAAAGATATACATCAATTGATAAAATTATACTAACTGCCTCTGGTGGACCGTTCAGGGGATATAAAAAAGAACAATTGGCAGCAGTAACCAGGAATCAAGCCTTAA
>Ga0134126_10003696_pt1 | contig 19164 bp, 20 predicted proteins | sample KB31752_FD_96881 | JGI IMG/M metagenome (GOLD analysis project Ga0134126, IMG submission 96881) | Terrestrial soil microbial communities with excess Nitrogen fertilizer from Kellogg Biological Station, Michigan, USA - KB3-175-2 | ecosystem: Environmental > Terrestrial > Soil > Unclassified ...
GAGGTCGCCGGGTTGGCCCCGAGGCCGCTGGTGGTGTCGGACTCGCCGCACTTGATGCTCATCACCAGCTCGCCTCGCTCGACCGGAACCCGGGTGATCTCGCTGGCGTCCTGCAGCAGCTGAGCTGCCCGCCGTGCGGCCATCTCCAGCACCCGCAGGTCGCCGTGCCGCTCGATAGAGAACGAGGCCACCGGCTTGCCGGTCTCGGCGATCCCGTTCGCGATCCGCTCGGTCCAAGCGGGCTCGATGCCGATCACCACGGCCGCCGCCACGTTCGGGTTGGCCCCGGTGCCGATCAGGGTGCGGAAGAACAGCTCGAGGTCGGCACCGAACTGCAGCCGCCCGTAGGGATGCGGCAGGGCCAGCGTGCCGGGGATCGCCCTGGCCACCGACTCGGCAGCCGCGTTGGACAGGTCATCTACCGGAATGATGATCACGTGGTTGCGGATTCCGACCCGGCCGTCGGGCCGCCGGTAACCGGTCAGAGGCTGGTGTGCCACCGGGCGCTCCTGATGTTGTGGGTGTGCACGAGGTCGCCGGCCGGGATGGCCTCACGAGCCACGCCGATGCTCACGCCGTACTCGGTCACCGCCTCTGCAGCGGCCAGGTCCCGCAGCGCCACCTTGTGACCGAGCGGGATGGCGGCCCGCACGGCAACGCCGAAACGCCGGCCATCGTCCAGGGAGGCACCAGCCGCCTGACCGGGCTGGGTATCGCGGACGGCCACGGCGACGTCATCTCCCTCACGGTGGATGAGGAACGCGAGTTCGCCCTGATCGGCGGCGGCGTCGGGTCTAGTCACATGACCTCCGTTGTCAGACCTCTGATGTACGGCGACGGTAGAGGCCGGGCTTCGGAGATGTCAACCGAGCGTGCCTGTATTCCCTGCATATGAGGCGAAACGTTGACACGGCAGGGTCATCCAACTACGTTCATCGAACCAAGTGGTCAGACCTGATACCTCTGGAGATGAGGTCGCGCGATCCATGATCGTGTCACTTCGATTGTATAGTAATACGACCTGATTAGTGGGAGTTGCGGAGGCGGTCACATGCCGGACAGCGCCGGACTGCGAGCAGGGAAGCGGTCGGAGCGAGACAGCCCCGGCCGGTCACCCGCAGATCAGGATGTCGGCGACGGCCGCATCGAGTGTCACGGCGTCTACAAGTGGTATCCCGGCGGCATCGTGCTGGAGGACGTCAGCCTGACCATCGAGTCCGGCCAGTTCGTGTGCGTCGTCGGCCCGTCCGGCTGCGGCAAGACCACCCTGCTGCGGATGATGGGCGGCCTGACCGAGGCGGACCACGGGGACATCACCATCGGAGGCACCCGGGTGACCGGTCCCGACCCGCGGGTGGCCGTGGTCTTCCAGCACTTCGGGCTGTTCCCGTGGAAAAACGTCTACCGCAACGTGGCCCTGCCGCTCCAGATCGCCGGGACCGAGCGCGGAGAGATCGAACGCCGGGCCGCCGAGGCGATCGCCGCCGTCGGCCTCACCGGCCACGAGCGCAAGTATCCAGCCCATCTGTCCGGGGGCATGAAACAAAGGGCGGGGCTGGCCCGAGCTCTGGCCGCCGCACCGGACGTGCTGCTGATGGATGAGCCCTTCGCGGCGGTGGACGCCCAGGTCCGCGAGGTGCTTCAGGAGGATCTGCTGGCGCTGCGCGACCGGCTGCGGCAGACCATCGTCTTCATCACCCACAGCATTGACGAGGCCATAACCCTGGGCGACCGGATCATTGTCATGGCCAGCCGGCCCGGCCGCATTCTCCGCGATATCCCGGTGCCGATCGCCCAGCCCCGCACCATCAGCCAGGTCCGCCACGATCCGGCCTACGCGGGCCTGCGGGACGAGATCTGGGACCTACTCCGTCAGAGCGCCGTGAGCCGGGCAGGTGACCTGTGACCGAACCCCTCCGTACCCCCGCCGCTACTGCTCCCGCCCCAGGCGAGGGTACTCCCGCCTCCCGCGAGGAGATCGAGCAGCAGATCGCCGCCCGCCTGCGCCGCCGCAGCCGCCGGGAACGCCGCGTCTACCTGGCCATCCGGCTCATCTCGCTGGTGATCGTGCTCGGCGCCTGGCAGTACTACGGCGACCACTCCCTCGCCGTGATCTTCGTGCCGATCACCAGGGTGCTGGGTGCCCTGGTGGACCTCATCCGGCACGGCGGCCTGCTGGGCGCCTTGTGGTACAGCCTGTGGACCTTCGCCATCGGCTACGTTCTCGGCCTCGCCGCCGGCGTCGTGATCGGCATGTGCATCGGCCTGTACCGCAAGGCCGAGGCGGCCACCGGACTGTACATATACGCGCTGTACGCGACGCCCATGGTGGCGATCGTACCGCTGCTGAGCATCTGGCTCGGCTTCGGCGTGGTCACCCAGGAACTGATCATCGCCCTTTTCGTGCTGTTCCCGAGCGTCGTCTCGGTCTCGGTCGGGGTCCGCAACATCGATCCCGACCTGATCGAGGTCGCCCGCTCGCTGCGGATGAGCCGGGCCAGCATGTGGCGGCACGTGCTGCTGCCCGGCACCGTCCCTTACATCGCCGCCGGGGCCGCCCAGGGCGTCGCGATGGGCCTGGTCGGCATGTTCATCGCGGAGATCTTCACGCAGCTCAGTGGCCTGGGCAACCTGCTGGAAACCGCGGCGCAGACCTACCACACCGACAACGCGCTGGCCGTTCTCCTGGTGATCATGACACTGGGAGTGGCGCTGCGCAGCCTGATCACCATCGTCCAGCGCAAAGTGGCCCCCTGGGCCAGGTGATGCCTCGCGGCCGGCCCTTCGGCCGCTCCTCCCAGTACCCCCGCGTCCGACCCGTCCTGCCATCAGGCAGGTCCTCACCATCGGTAAGAGGTCGCAATGAAAACCTTTCAGCCCCGTGGCCTGCGGCTGACCAGGCTCCGCCTGGTCCTGGCCGGCAGTGCCATCGCCGCCCTGGCCATCACCGCCTGCGGCTCCGGCTCATCCGGCTCATCTGGCTCGGGCGGTTCCGGTGACTCCGGCGCCAGCGCCTGGGCGGACGTGAACGTCGGCATCGCGCTCTCCCCGCCCAAGGTCATCTTCATGGGCCCGTACGTAGCCCAGGCGAACGGCTACTTCACCAAGGAGCACCTGCGGGTGAAGTTCATCAGCATGCCCAACGGCCTGCAGACCGAACTGGGCACCACCGCAGGCAGCATCGATTTCGGCTTCAGCTCGGGGACCGACTCCATTGAGGCGGCCGCGCAGCACGCGCCGATCCACGCCATCTGGTCCTACGGCACCAAGCTCGACACTCAGTGCATCGGCTCGCCCGGCATCAGCTCGGCCAAGGACCTGGTCGGCAAGCCGGTGGGCTCGACCGGCAGCGACGGCTTCTCCATCACCTTGCTGCAGGCCTGCCTGGAGCCGGCCGGGGTCAGCCTGACCCAGGTCAAGCAGGTCGACATGACGCGGTCGGAGTTCGTGCCGGCCATGGTGGCCAAGCGGATCGACGCCGCGGTGTTCCACGCCGACGACGCCTACGTGATCACCCACCAGCTCAAGGGCACCACCGTGCTGTCGTCGGAGTACAAGGCCATCCCCAGATGGTGGTATGGCGGAGTCTCCATGCTCGACTCCTTCGGCAAGGCCCATCACGATGTGGTGGTGCGGTTCCTGACCGCGATGATGATGGCCGACCGGTGGATGAACAACCCGGCCAACAACAGCGCCCTGGTCGCGCTGGCCACCAAGACGACCCAGGAGGACCAGGCCGCCGTCGCTTACGCGGTCAAGTTCCTGCGCACGTCCGGCACCTGGCCGGACGGCACCGGCCTGGATCCGTCGGCCGTGAACTACACCGCCGGCATCCTGGCCAAGTACAAGGACATCCCCGCTCAGCCCTCCTACTCCCAGATCGTCGACAACTCGTACGCGAACAAGGCCCTGGCGAAGGTCGGTGGCTCATGACCGGCTCCATCGCGAGCCAGGCGGGCGCGGGATCCCCCCGCGCCCGCCTGGCGGCGGTCGGCCTCGGCCGGTGGGCCCGGGTGATGGCTCGTGCCTACGCCGCCAGCGATCTGACCGAGCTGACCGCCTGCTACACCCGCAACCCGGAGCGGCGAGCCGCATTCGCCGCGGAGTTCGGCTGCGCCCCGGCCGGGTCGCTCGAGGGCCTGCTGGCCCGCGACGATGTCGACGGCATCGTGGTCACCGCGCCCAACGACCAGCACGCCCCGATCATCGAGGCGGCCGCGGCGGCCGGCAAGCATGTGTACACCGAGAAGCCGGTCGCGGTCAGCCTGGCCGACCTGCGGCGCATCAGCCGGGCGGTCACCAGGTCGGGGATCGTGTTCGCCTGCGGCCACAGCGCGCGCCGGCTGTCCGGGCTGCGGGAGATAAAGCGGCAGATCACCGACGGCGAGACCGGCTCGGTGTCAATGGTGGAGGCCGTATTCGGCAACGATCGCGGGCTCGAGCTCAAGGAAGGCGACTGGCGCGCCGACCCAGCAGCCAGCCCCGGCGGCCCGCTCACCCAGCTCGGCATCCACCAGATCGACAACCTCCAGTACCTGCTCGGCCCGGCCCGCCGGGTCGTGGCCATGGGCCAGGCGCCCCGCCCGGGCATCGCCAACCAGCTGGCCGTCGGCGCGCTGCTGGAGTTCGACTCCTGCCTGGGCTACCTGGGCTGCAACTGGCTCTCGCCGGGCGGCTTCACCATCGACGTGTACGGGACCGCGGCCCGGCTGCGCTACGAGCTGGACTTCACCTGGTGGAGCAAGTCAGCACAGACCGACGCGCACACTCGGCTGGCCCGCACCCTGATCGCCGCCGACAGCGCCGACCCGGACGCGCGGGTGCTGCGCGAGGACGAGGTGCCGCTGCCGCCCGGCAACCATCTGCGCGAGGAGATCGAGGAATTCGCGCGGGCCATCCAGGGTACGGCCGAGGTCGAGGTGGGACTGGCCGAGGCGGTGTCGAACGTAGCCGTGCTCCAGGCGGCGGCCCGCTCGCTGAGCGGGACAGGCGCCGTCGCGGTCGCCGACATCATGGCCGAGATCGCGGACTGAGGAGAGGCAACGGAGGCACGCACGGATGAGTCGCACATCGCCTGGCCGGCGCTTTGATGAACTGACCGACCCCGAGATCGCCGCGGCGCTGGCCCGCAGCCCGCGGGTGGTGCTCCCGATGGGCAGCGTCGAGCAGCACGGCCCCCACCTGCCGACCGGGACGGACTTCTTCGCCGCCACGGCCATCTCGCTGGCGGTGGCCGAGCACATCGACGCGCTGGTGCTGCCGCTGTGCCCGCTCGGGGTGACGCCCATGCACATGCCGTATCCAGGCACCGTGTCGCTGCGGCCCGAGACGCTCCAGGCCGTTATCGGTGACATCGGCTCGTCGCTGGCCGCGCACGGCTGCCGCGAGTTCGTCCTGCTGAACTGGCACGAGGGGAACATCCCGTCCCTCGCGCTCACGGCCGAGCACCTGCACCGCGACCTGGGCCTGTCCGTGGTCGTGGTCCAGGCCTGCTACGTGGCCGAGGAACGTTACGGTCCTGTCGCGGGCGGCCTGACCCACGGCGGGAAGATCGAGGCATGGTCGGTGCTGGGCTGCCGTCCCGACCTGGTCCACCTGGATCGCGCGGAGGGCAGCGGCGACCGCCGGCAGGGCGAACTGGTGGACCGCCTGCGCCGGGACCGGTCGTTCCAGCCGATGCTGACCGACGTGCGGACCATGTCCTCGACCGGCTGGTACGGCAGCCCGGAAGGGGCGACCGAGCAGGAGGCCCGCGAGTTCGTGGCGGAACTCGGCGCGGAGATCGCGACCCGGCTGCGCGGCGTGCTGGAGGCACTGGCCGAGGTGCAGCCAGGCGTCCCGGCGGACCTGGCTGCAGACAGCGCGGTGCGCGCGTGACCGCGGTGATCCGGGCGGGCGGCGGGCGGCCGCTGTCCCTGCCTGGCCGCACCGTCGCCGAGCTGGCCTCGGCGGCGGAGGGCGGCTTCGGGGTGACCGTCCGCCGGGTGACCATTCCGCCCGAGGACCCCGCCGCGCCGCCGCGCGGCCCGCACCGCCACGACGGCTGCGAGGAGGTCATCCTCATCCTGGCCGGCAGCGGCGAGTTCCTGACCAGCGAGGGCGGCACCCCGGTGGGGCCGGGCGATGTCGTGATCGTCTCTCCGGGGGAGCCGCACCGGACCCGCAACCGTGGCCCGGCCGACCTGGTCAGCCTGTGTTTCTTCGGGGTGCCCGACCTGGCCAGCGTGACCACCGAGCTGCCGGCGAGGGAGTGGTGAGCGCCGACGTCGTGTGCCTGCGGCCGGCGGCCGACTTCGCCGAGGCGGGCGTGGACGTCCCGGCTGACCTGCGGGTCTGCTTCGCGTCGGCCCCGGCCGAGGTGCCCGCCGCCGACCTGGCCACCGCCCGCGCGGTCGTGCTGGCATCGGTCGGGCCGCGGCTGGAGCGGGCCTGGCTGGATCAGGTCACCGGACTGCGGCTGCTCCAGTTCACCGGCGCCGGCGTGGACCGGGCCGGAGACTCCTGCGCTCACCGGCCCGACGTGGTGGTGGCCAATGTGCCGGCCGCGAACGTGCGGGAGGTGGCCGAGTACGTGCTGTTCGCGGCCGGGGCGCTGCTGCGCCGCCTGGCGTTCGCCGACCGGGAGATCCGGGCCGGCCGGTACAGCGCGGTCCGTGCCCAGCTCACGCCGCCCGCAGTCCGCAGCCTGCACTCCCGGACCGTCGGGGTGATCGGCCTGGGCCAGATCGGCCTGACCGTCGCGCGGCTGCTGCAGGCGGCCGGCGCGACCGTGGCCTACGCCGACCCGGCGCCGCCCGACCCGGCCGCGGCGCAGGCGCTGGGGCTGACCCGGCTGGACCTGGATGACCTGCTGGCCCGCTGCGACCTGGTCACGCTGCACGTGCCGCTGCTGCCCGCCACTCACGGCCTGCTGGGCGAGCAGCGGCTGCGGCAGATGCCGCGCGGCGCACTGCTGATCAACGCTTCCCGCGGCGGCGTGGTAGACGAGCAGGCGCTGGCCCGCGCGCTGGCTGACGGCCACCTGGGCGGGGCGGCCATCGACGTGTACGCGGCCGAGCCGCCGCCCGCCGACTCACCGCTGCTGTCCCTGCGGCCGGAAGCGGCTGAGCGGGTGCTGTACACGCCGCACATTGCCGGGGTTGCCTACGAGGCGGCGCGGGCGCTCTACTCGCAGGCCTGGGCCAACGTGCACCGGGTACTCACGGATCCGGCATGACCGCCCGCACGCTGAGCGGAGCCGGACTGCGCCTGCTCGCCCATCATGACCTCGGCGGCCACGGTGACGGCATGCAGGTCCTCCGCCAGGGGCCAGTCCTCTACCTGGGCCACACCGGGAACAGCGGAATGGGCACGTCCATCCTGGACGTCACCGACCCCGAGCACCCTGTCCTGGCCGCCCAGTGGCCCGCACCACCGCACTCCCACACGCACAAGGTGCAGGTTGCCGGCGGGCTCCTGCTGGTGAACCACGAGAAGTTCCCCTACCGCAGCCAGCGCCGTGATGGTCATTCAGCCGGCCTGGCCGTATACAGCCTGGCCGACCCGCTCATCCCGCAGCAGATCGGCTTCTGGTCGTCCGGGGGCCGGGGCGTGCACCGGGTGGTCTGGACCGGCGGCCGTTACGCGCACATGTCGGTGACGCCGGCGGGATTCCGGGATCGCATCTGGACGGTGCTCGACCTCGCCGACCCGGCGCGGCCGACTGAGGCAGCCCGGTGGTGGTGGCCGGGCCAGGCGGACAGCGAGACACCAGAATGGCCGGCGGGCCAGCGGTGTGCGGCGCACCACGCGCTGCTGGCCGAGGACCGCGCCTATCTCGGCTACGACGACGCGGGCCTGGTAGTCCTGGATGTATCCGACATGACCCGTCCTCGCCAGGTGGCTACCCTTCAATGGGACGGGGGCTCGACACATACCTGCCTGCCGCTACCCGGCCGGGGCCTGGTGGTGGCGACCGACGAGCAGGTACGCGACGGCCCGCACGCCCCGCAGCGCGCCATCCGGGTCATCGACGTCAGCGGGGACCAGCCGCGGGTGCTCGCCGTCTGCCCGCATCCCGAGGCCGCGTTCGGGGGGCTGCCACTGCGGTTCGGCGCGCACAACCTGCACGAGAACCGGCCCGCGTCCTACCGCAGCGAGCGGCTGGTCTTCGCAACGTACTTCAGCGCGGGCCTGCGCGTGTACGACCTCGCCGATCCCGCCCGGCCGGAAGAGATCGCGCACTGGATCCCGGAGCCGCCGCCCGGTCAGCCTGTCACGCAGCTGAATGATCTGTTCGTTGACGGCGAGGGCCTGATCTGGGTCACTGACCGGATCGGCGGAGGACTCTACGTACTTCAGCCCGAGCCCTGGCTGGCCAGGGTTATGCAGCAATCCGCAGATACCGAAAGCAGCTGAACGTTGACCCCGCCGGTAGCGCTTGCGCGGTCCGCCGCCGCATTTCGCTTAGCCTGCTGGCCAGCGCCGACCCGCCAGATGACGAAAAGACCTGGAAGTCCTGCGCGGCGGTCGGCATGGTTGCTTCCGCCAGGCTGAAGAACCCTGCGGCTACCGCGGCACCAACCGTTCCGTTTACTCGCTAACCTGCTGTGCGGCGTCGGCGCCTACCTGCTGGCCCGGTTTCTGGTGAGGGGCTTCCGCTCCCGCGCCGAGACCCTGCTCACCGCCTGCCGCGCCGTGGCCGGCGCGGCGCTGCACGATGACGAACCACGCCAGCCCGGCCACCGTCATCACGAGCGCGACGAAGAAGTTCAGGCGAGGCCCAGGAAGTAGGCGGCGCAATCTTCCGGTGGTGCCCGAGCCATACCAGGGCGGCCGTCCAGGCCAGGTCGAAGATCAGGGCCGGAACGGGCCGTGGTCGCTGTTGGATCAGGGAACCTGTCGAACCAGCGACCAAGACGGCCCTCTCAACCGGCTAGCGATCCGCCGCCGCGACCAGCTCAGCCCTCAAGATCACGCCCGGAAACTGAACCACCCCTGAACCACGAACAGCCGCAAACGCCCGATCCGCCCCGGACACCACCGGCCCGGGACAAGATCACCCCCCGACCGCATACGCACAGGCCAGGGGGTCTTTACTGAGGTAGTGGCAGGTGTTGGGTTCGGCCGGTTCCTGGATCGGCTGAAGCCATCGGATCGCAAAACGACTGGCTGACATGACAGGCGAGGTGTAGCCAGGAGGCATGCGGGATATGCAGACCCCGGCCGCCAGGGAGTGGATCGCCCGCCACCCGCGCTTCCACGTCCACTTCGCGCCGACCGGGTCGTCCTGGATCAACCATGTGTAACGCTGGTTCGCCTACCTCACTAGCCCGGGCGTTAATTCACGGCAGGGGGGAACAGGGCGCTGACGGCGCGCAGGATGACAGCCTGGATCCTTGCCTTGTCCGCCGTGTCCGGCTCGGTGGACAGGTTATCGACCTCGAGTCCCGCCATCAGTTCCAGCAGGAGTTGCGCGTCAATGGCCGGCTGGGACGACCCTAGCTTCCTTGCGATGTCACTCAGCTCGCGCTGCATCGCTTGCTGCCAGAAGCGGGACAGGTTCGCCAGCTCGGGTTCCCGAGTTGCCCCTATCAGTAGCTCGTATTCGCTGATCAGCTGACGCCGGTGCTCGGTCAGCCCGCCGAGCAGGAAGCTCGTGAGCTGCTCGCTCAGCTGCCGGACAGACGGCTCGGCCGGCAGCTGGCGGATGGCAAGCAGCACCCGTTCTGTCTCGAGCGCCGCATGGACGCGGAATGCCTCGGCGATGAGGACCGACTTTGAGGCGAAATAGTAGGTAATGGCTCCGAGCGGAATATCCGCCTCGACGGCTAGCGACCGCATGGTTAGCGCTGCCAGGCCGTCACGGCCGACAATCCGTAGCGCGGCGTCGAGAATCTCGATCTTGCGCTCGCGGCCCCGGCGGCTGAACCGGCGGCTGCTTCCGTCCTGACCATCGCGGGACGGCACCGCGACGAGTGGCGCCGGACGCTGTGCTGGCTCCGTCATGTGGCCTCTCTGACCTGGAATGCCGGGCGTTGACCGTCCTCTGGCCCTCATTGTACGATCGTCCGAATCTCGTACGATCGTACAAGAACTTGTTCTGGCTGACGGAAGGGACGGATGCCATGTCTGATACCGAGCCTGCTGCGGCACCGTCCGCGGCGGGGCCAGCGGCCCCAAGCGGACACTCGGCACTGACGTCCGCTGCCGACGGGTCACGGCATGAACTGGAGCGGGACGCCATCGGGCTGGTGCAGAGCACGGTCCTGTCAGTCGCGTCGTCCGCTCCGACGGCGTCGATGACGATCTCGATCGGCGCGCTGCTGGTCGCTTCGGCCTATGGCGGCGCAATCACCATCCTGATCGTCTTGCTGCCGATGCTGGCCATCGCTTACTCCTACTCGCGGCTGAACAAGTGGGATCCGAACTGCGGTGCCTCATACGTCTGGGTTGGCCGCTCCATGGGCCCTTACCTGGGCTTCATGGTCGGATGGGTGGTGCTGGCGGCGACGATCTACGGTGATATCGCCAGCGCTCTTCCCGTCGGGCCGGCGTTCTTGTCGATCGTCGGCCTCAACCCCGCAAGCCGGATAGGGGCCGTCCTCGCCGCGACGGCACTGTGCGGCGCGGTCATCGTGATCGCCGTTATAGGGATCGTGGTATCGGCCCGATTCCAGGTCGCCATGTTCGCTGTCGAGTACGCCATCTTGTTCGTGTTCATGGCCATCGGGCTGTGGAAGACCTTCGTCACCCACCCGGCCGGCTTCGTGCACCCGTCCGTGGCGTGGCTCAGCCCGACCGGGGTCGGCGGGCACGGCAGCCTCGTCGGAGCACTGCTGATCGCCGTGTTCCTCATCGCCGGCTGGGACGCATCTTTGTACGTGAATGAGGAGACCAAGCGGCCTGCCGTGAATCCCGGCCGGGCAGTCCGGCTCTCGGTGATCAGCCTGGGCGTCGTCTACGCGCTCATGCTGGTGGCCTTCCAGGGCGTGGCGTCCAAGACCGCGATGAGCAACAACGCGGCCGCCGGGCTGTCGTTTGCCGCGCACCGCCTGGTCGGAGGTGGCTGGGACAAGAGCATGAGCGTCGCCATTTTGCTCTCGTCGGTCGCGTCAACGCAGATCGGCTTTGTCACGCTGGCCAGAATCTGCTACGCGATGGCCACTGACAAGCTGCTGCCCCGGCCGTTCGCGTCGGTCAGCCGGCGCTTCAAGACACCAGTGTTCGGTACGGTCGCGGTCGGCCTGATACTCATCGTGGTGATCTGGCTGTCGGTCTGGGCGTCCACGGTCGCCAATGCGTTCGACACCATCCTCACCTCAACAGGGATCTTGTTCGGCGCGTTCTATGCCTTCGGCGCGCTGGCGAACACCTGGTACTTCCGGTCGGAAATCCGGCGGAGCGTCCACGGCGTCCTGCTGGTTGCCGCGATCCCGCTCGGCGCGGTGGCCTTCCTCGGCTGGATCATCGTCAAGTCCCTGCAGACCTTCAGCGCCGGCGCGATCACGGCGCTGGCCATCACCATCGGGCTCGGCGTGGCCGCCATGCTCGCAGCGCGAGCGAACAAGTCGCCGTTCTTTAAGCTGCCCAGGGAGCGATACGTCCCGAAGTCGGCTGGTAAGGGGTCCTGACCGAGGCCAGCCTCCGCAGATGCTAGCCGGCTGGTGCCGCATACCGCTAACTCCCAAGTGAGGGGATCTACTGATGGCTTCGCCCGCGCCTGGTGAATGGCCTGATGCCGTCGGGCAGGGCGCGTCGGACGGCACCGGGGCGGCCGCGCAGCTCGCCGCCGAGTCCTACATGGGCCCGGCCACCTTCGGCCACCGTCCGATGCTTACTGAGCTCGCGGACCTGATCGCCCGCGCACCTGACGCCGCGATCGTGGGCGCACCCTGGGACGCGAGCACTACCAACCGTCCGGGAGCTCGCTTCGGTCCACGAGCACTGCGCGCGCTTACCCATGTGAACGGCAGCTATCACCTTGACCTCGAGCTTGAGATCTTCGATCACCTCGATGTGGTCGACTTCGGCGACGCGCTGGTGCGGCACGGCCTGTGGGAGCCGTCGGCGGCTGCGATCCGCAGCCGGGTCCAGGCTGTCGCCGGCGCCGGCATTGTCCCGATCGTGATCGGCGGCGATCACTCCATCACCTGGCCCAGTGCCACGGCTGTCGCCGGGGCGCGGGGCTATGGCTCGTTTGGGCTGATTCACTTCGATGCTCATGCCGATACTGCCGCCGAGATTGACGGCAACCTCGCCAGCCACGGCACGCCGATGCGGCGGCTGATCGAGTCCGGTGCCGTCCGCGGCGAAAACTTCGTCCAGGTCGGCCTGCGCGGCTACTGGCCGCCCGCCGAAACCGTCGCCTGGATGCGCGAGCAGGGCATCCGCACTCATTTCATGCAGGAACTCTGGGAGCGGGGCGCCCGCGCGGTTCTTGACGACGTGATCAGCGAGGCACTCAGCGGCACCGACGCGATCTACCTATCCGTCGACATCGACGTCCTGGATCCTGGCTTCGCGCCGGGCAACGGCACTCCGGAGCCCGGAGGCATGGCGCCGGTGGATCTGCTACGGATGGTGCGCGTCATAGCCATGGAAACATCAATCGTGGGCATGGACGTCGTCGAGGTCAGCCCGCCATACGACCATGCCGACATCACCGTCAACAATGCGCATCGCATCGTGTGGGAGGCCCTGGCTGGCATGGCCTACCGTCGCCGGGCCGCACCACATCAGGAAGGACTGAACCAGTGATCGACAGGAACCGCCTGAAGTCACTGCTGGCTCATGAGCGCACCCGATTCACCGACCTGCATCCGCGCTCTGAGCGGGCCTTCGCGGCCGCACAGCATCTGCTCGGCGGCGTGCCGATGACCTGGATGAACATGCGGGCGGGGGCGTTCCCGCTCTACCTCGATACCGCGCACGGCGCGTCGATCACCGACATCGACGGCATCAGCTATGCCGACTTCGCTCTCGGTGACACCGCGGCTATGGCCGGGCACTCGCCGGCCGCGACAGTCGACGCCGTCACGCGGCGGTTCGCCGAACTAGGTGGTGCCACCGCGATGATGCCGACTGAGGACGCAGAATGGGCGGGCGCGGAGCTCACGCGGCGCTTCGGGCTCTCGCGCTGGAGTCTGTCGCTGACTGCGACGGACGCCAACCGATGGGCCATCCGCATTGTCCGCGCGGTCACTGGCCGCCCGAAGATCCTTGTCAACAGTTACTGCTACCACGGCAGCGTAGATGAGTCACTGATCGTGGTTGGCCCGGACGGCGCTGGAGTCAGCCGGGAAGGCAACGTCGGCGCGCCAGTCGACGTCACTGAGACGAGCCGGGTTGCTGAGTACAACGACCTCGACGGCCTGGAGCGGCAGCTAGCCCACGGCGACGTCGCCGCAGTTCTTATGGAGCCGGCTTTGACCAACATCGGAATCGTGCTGCCTGAGGACGGTTACCTGGAGGGCGTCCGGGAGCTGACCCGACAGCACGGCACGGTGCTGATCATCGATGAGACCCACACCTTCTCGGCCGGCGCCGGCGGCTGCTGCCGGGCGTGGGGGCTCGACCCGGACATGGTGGTGATCGGCAAGGCGATCGGCGGTGGCATTCCCGCCGGGGCGTACGGCATGTCCGCCGAACTCGCTGACAGAGTGCTCGGCCGCTCCGACCTGGACCTGGTTGACATGGGCGGTGTGGGCGGCACCATGGCCGGCAACGCCCTGTCGGTGGCTGCGATCCGGGCGACGCTCGAACACGTGCTCACTGACACCGCCTTCGAGCAGATGATCTCTCTGGCGACGCGGTACGCCGACGGAATCCGCGACATCTTCGCAGCCCACGGCGCGCCGTGGTCAATCAGCCGGCTGGGGGCGCGAGCCGAATACCGGTTCACTGCGCAGCCGCCGCGCAGCGGTACCGAATCCCACCAGGCCACTGACCTAGAGCTCGACGACTACTTCCACCTCTACCTGGCCAACCGCGGTGTAATCCTGACCCCCTTCCACAACATGGCGCTGATGTGCCCCGCGACCACGAGCGGGCAGGTCGACACGCACCTTGCCGTGATGCGCGACGCCGTAGCGGAGTTGCTCGCATGAAGCCGGGGACCGTCGCGGTCGTCACCGGGGCTGGAAGCGCGGCCGGCATAGGCTACGCCACCGCCCGGCTGCTAGCCGAGCAGGGCACCAGGCTGGTGATCACCTCGACCACCGACCGCATCGACAAGCGTGCTGGCGAACTGCGGGCCGCGGGCGCCACTGTGACCACCGCCTGCGCAGACCTCACCGACCCAGCAGCTGCTCGTTCCCTGGTTGAGCTCGCCCTCGACAGCTACGGCCGTCTGGACGTCCTGGTCAACAACGCCGGCATGACCTCGATCTCAGACCCCGAACAACCTGCATCCGCCACGGACCTGAGTGACGAGCAATGGCGGACATCGCTGAGCCGCAACCTCGACACGATGTTCTACGTCATCCGCGCCGCATTGCCAGTGATGATCGGCGCCCGGTACGGCCGCATCGTGAACGTCGCCTCCGTGTCCGGGCCGGTGCTGGCCTACCGCGGAGACGCTGCCTACCATGCGGCGAAAGCCGGCGTGGTAGGCCTCACCCGCTCAGTGGCTCTCGATGCCGCGCCGCACGGCATCACCGCTAACGCCGTGGCGCCAGGCTGGATCGCCACCGCCTCCGCATCCGCACACGAAGCTGACATGGGACAAGCGACGCCGATCGGGCGAGCCGGCCGGCCCGAGGAGGTGGCCAGCCTAGCCGTCTACCTCGCAAGTCCAGCAGCCTCCTACATCACCGGCCAGATCCTCATCGTCGACGGCGGCAACTCCATCATGGAAGAGCGCGCTGGGTGCTAACTGCACGTCAGGGTAGGGTGCCCCGAACTTTCCGGACAGAGGATCTTATAAGATCTTCACCGGAAAGGAAGGTATCGAGTGTCAGGGAAGCGTCGGAACTATTCCCCGGAGTTTAAGGACGAAGCTGCCAGGATGGTGGTGGACTCCTCCCGGCCGATCGCTCATGTGGCCCGCGAGATCGGTGTCCATGAGATTACGCTCGGTTCCTGGGTAAAGGCGTACCGGGAAAAGCATGCGGGCGAGGAAGCGCCGCTGGAGGTATCGGAGCGGGCGCGGCTGCGGGAGCTGGAGCGCCGTAACCGCGAGCTGGAGATGGAGAATTCGTTCCTTAAAAAAGCAGCGGCATACTTCGCCAGGGAGCCTCGGTGACGGAGAAGTACGAGTTCATCGATGCGGAGTATGCCGCCGTGGCCGCGGGAACCGGCCGGGCTCCGGCGCTGTCGCAGATGTGCAGGTGGCTGGGTGTATCGCGGTCGGGATTTTACGACTGGCGATCCCGGCCGGAATCTGCGGCCGCGCGGCGGAGAAACGACCTGAAGCTGCTGATCGTGAAAGCGTTCACCGATTCGGACGAGACCTACGGCCACCGTCGCGTGGCGGCGCAGCTGGCCCGGTGGGGCGTGACGGCCGGGCTGGAGCTGGTCCGCGGCCTGATGCGTGAGCTGGGCCTGGTGCCGTGCCAGCCGCGGCCGTGGCGGCCCGTGACGACCCGGCAGGGCGCGGCCGGGCCGCTTCCTGATCTCGTCGGCCGTGATTTCAGTGCCACGGTTCCGGGCGCGAAGATGGTGGGCGACATTACCTATATCCCGACGTGGGAGGGATGGCTTTTCCTGGCGACTGTGATTGACTGCGCGACGCGGAAGGTGGCCGGCTGGGCGATGGCTGATAATTACCGCACTCCGCTGATCAGCTCGGCGATCGAGATGGCGGCCCGGAATCTTTCCCTGCCGCAAGGCGCCGTGTTCCACTCTGACCGCGGCAGCAATTACACGTCGGCCGAATTCGCGGGCGTCCTGCATGGGCTGGGGATACGGCAGTCAGTGGGACGGACGGGGTCGTGCTTTGATAATGCTCTCGCCGAGTCTTTCAACGCGGCGGTGAAGGTCGAGCGTGTCCACCGCACCGTCTACCCGACCCGGAAGAAAGCACGCGATGACGTTGCACGGTACATTGAGGTCCGTTATAATCGGCAGCGTCTTCATTCAGCACTCGGCTACCGGACTCCGCAAGAGGTCCTGGACGAGTTCCTGAATGCCCAGGCGGCGGCATAGGCTAATAGCTAATCCACTGTCCGGAAATCGCGGGGCAGCCCAGGGAGACTATCCGCACTATGGCGGCACACATTCCCGGATGCTATGACTCCCCCGGCAACAGCATTTACTCCGTGGCACCAGCCGGTAGTCCCTGTATCGAGCGACTAGTCCCTGTATCGAGCGACGAGCCGCTCCGACGGGAAGTCAGCAAGTCTTCGTTCGCTAATGATTGTCACGGTACGTCGCGGCCACTCGCGCCGACGAAGAAGTCCAGGTTGGCGCCAAGGTTCGCTTGCTGGACGAGGTAGAGGTGCTGGTAGCCTCGCGTGACTCGCGTCTCAGGTGGCGATCTTGGAGCAGCTCGGCACATGGCCTGATCGCGGGCGGCGTGTCGGCTTGGGGCATAGCGGCACGCCGGGCAGACCACCTCACCACAATTGAGCCAGAGCCAGTTTCTCGTGGCCGTCGTCAGACCAGTTGCCTTGGAGCCCTGAAACGGCCGTGCCGTTCTGAATAAGCCAGCGTGCGGACCAGGGGCCACGCCAGAACCGGCCCATATGTCGTCAACTAACGCAATCTCCACTCAAGACTATGAAACGCATTCTCGGCGATCTGCGTGCTGTTGAGCGGTCGGATGAGCAGAGGCGACGGGTTCGGAAACCTCCCGCCAGTACAGGGAGGTGCCACGCCAACAAGATGCCGCCACCACTCCGAGCAACCTGCCCACCTGGGCGATCCCCGCGCCATCACGCATAGACCGCGAACCTCGCCCATTTCCCGGCCCGTGCGTCGTGATCTCCAACCACTGCTCAGCCACAGCCGGGCAGATCCCGGAACCGCGCAGCTTGCCAGCAAGGGCCTGACCAGGGAAAACATCAAGCGGCAACGCCGAAGCCGCCGAACCGACCCATATGACAGCAAGACGGCCCGCCGCGACGACGCGCAACGGGCCTGACCTGGGGTTTCAACTGGTGGCAGGTGTTGGGTTCGAACCAACGTAGGCTGAGCCGACGGTTTTACAGACGGCCACTGATCGCCTCTACGCACCACCGTTGACCTGCGCCATCAGAGTCTAGTCAAGTGCGCCAGGCACAAACCATCCCACAGATATCCCACGCCGTGCTCGGTTGCCGGTGAATCGATTGCAGGCCGACCCGGACCTCAGAGTGCGCCATCGATCGATGATCGGACGCTATGCAGCAGCCCCTACTTCGCGACGTGCGCAGGGGCTAGCGGGAACTCGTAGCCCCTGCGCACCCTAACTTGTCACGCAGACCCGCCCCTGGGGCACGGTAGGCCGACACGCTCGAACACGCAGTCAACCACGTGACCTGCGACGCAGTTCGCGATCGCGGTGACAATAATGGTTCCGAGCCATTTAACCCATCCTTTTCCCATGTCTCAGCACCTCCTTCCGTCGGGGTAAACGCGACGGACGTTGTTTCGAAGCAACGGATCACTTGCAGCCCGTTTATGGCTCCACAACTCCTCGCAGCGCAGTTCTCCCGTGGTGGGTTCGTGAAGGCGCGTCCCGCAGCAAGGAGATCTGATCGCTGCGTTAGCAGACCTACGGAACCGGGCGCCGACCAGTCAGCCGACGCCCGTTCCCATGCGCCGACACCCGTTTAGGCGTACTGGATGAGCTGCCAGGTTACGGCCTGGTTGCGATACGGAGGCATCGTGTTACCGACGGCGATAGGCGCCGTGGTCGACGGCGCCGTCGTGACCTGCCAGATGCCGCTTTCCGGGCACTTCTCACTTGTCCGTGCCGTGGTGCCAAGCGGCTTCCTGACCTTGGTGGACATAAGTCCGCCCTTCTCCTCGTGCGGAGGGATCGGTTCCCTCTCGCGCGCACGATGGAGCCCAATCGGTCGCGCGCAGTGTCGCGCAACTACGCCTTGCTGCTATGCTCGCCAACCTGTCAGAGTACGGCGGAGCCCCGGCTACAAGACGGATTGGGCACCTGCCCGGCCGTCATGTAGCCGGGTGCTTCGTGCTTAGCAGAAGCTTAGACCCAGAACTACAATGCTGTAACTCTTAGACCAGAGGCCTGTCCACGGCCTGTGGATAGCATGGGGCTAACCCTGTGGAAATCTGGTCTGGCGTTGCGGATAACTCAGTCAGGCCTGTGAGCAACCATGTCCGAGAACCCGAAAACGCCGTACATGGCCATGGCAAGTGTGATTTACATCACACCCTCGTTCCGTATCATTCTCATGAAGTGATTGACGTTACTCGCTAGTAGCATTCTGGACATCAGGAGAGTGCCGCAGCGCACAGTTTCGTTCATCGATCAATTTCTCGATGATCAACCTTTCGTGCCGAGCTCGAAAGCATCCGCGAGTTCTAGCCGCGTGATCACCGACTACGGCCAGAGCGCCGATGTGGCGACTGGTATCAACCGCCTGCCCCTATGCGGCAGCGTCCGCACGTTTCCCGCCTGCCTGATCATCCCGTCACCGTCGACCCGCCCCTTGGGGGAGCAGGGCAGGGTCGTGGGGGCAAGGTGGAGCGCCCCGCCGGGTTCTGGCGCGCTTTGCGTGATCATCGGCCGTTTGGCTCATGGTCTGTGATCATGACCGGGGTGCAATCTTAATGATCTTGCTGTCGTGTTCCCGCATCTGAGCGGTGTGCTGATCGAGCGGGTGGAGCGGACGGCCGAGGGCCTGCTGATACAGGGCCGGGCGGCGGGCAGGGATGCGGCGTGCTGGTCGTGCGGCGCCCGGTCCTCGCAGGTGCATAGCCGTTACCAGCGGCGCCTGGCCGACATGGCGGTGGCCGGGCACCCGGTGGTGATCCGGCTGACGGTGCGGCGGTTCTTCTGCCTTAGCGGTTCGTGCGCCAGGCGGACGTTCGCCGAGCAGGTCGAGGGGCTGACGTCGCGGTACGGCAGGCGCAGCCGGTTACTGGCCGGGGTGCTGGAGGCGATCGGCCTGGCTCTGGGCGGCCGGGCCGGAGCGAGGCTCGCGGGCACGCTGAGCCTGGCGGCAGGCCGTACCACGCTGCTGCGCCTGGTCCGGGCTCTGCCGGACCCGGATATCACTGCCCTGACTGTCC
>Ga0134126_10003697_pt1 | contig 19164 bp, 15 predicted proteins | sample KB31752_FD_96881 | JGI IMG/M metagenome (GOLD analysis project Ga0134126, IMG submission 96881) | Terrestrial soil microbial communities with excess Nitrogen fertilizer from Kellogg Biological Station, Michigan, USA - KB3-175-2 | ecosystem: Environmental > Terrestrial > Soil > Unclassified ...
AGGGTTCATCGCGGGATTAACTGCGCCCAAGGGGCGTACTATGGGCCATGCTGGCGCCGTAATTTCAGGCGGAAAAGGCGGCGCCGAAGACAAGATCGCCGCCATGGAGCGCGCCGGCATCAAGGTGTCGCGTTCTCCTGCCAGGATCGGGGTGACCCTCGCAGAGGTGCTCAAAGGCTGACCGGAACGATATCCGGTCGCAGGGGAAAGCTTCCTATGTGCCAGCAAGGGCGCAGGAAATTGAAGGAAACGGGCCTTTCAGCCGTTGGTCGGAATGCCCAATTCTTTAACAGCATGCTAAGCTAACACCGTCACACTCCGCGCCGCAGCGGAACGGCCCCCTCTCCGGGTGCGCCGGCAATAGGGAACACGGGGTAAAAGGCCCCGCCTCAGACGAAAAATGACCCGACAGGAAAAGAACGAACAGTTCTTGCTCTCCTCCTTCCTCTACGGCGGCAACGCCAGTTACATCGAAGACCTCTACAGCCGCTACAAGACCGACCCGACCAGCATCGACCCGACCTGGGCCGGCTATTTCGGCCGCCTCGAGGACACCGGCGACGACGCGAGGAAGAACGCCGAGGGGCCGTCGTGGGCCCGTGCCGACTGGCCGCAGACCGCCAACGGCGAGCTGGTTTCGGCGCTCGACGGCAACTGGGGCGAGATCCTGGTCAAGACCGGCGCGGCGCTCGGCAAGAAGGCCGCTGCCGAAGGCGCAGCCGCGCCGACCCCGGTCGACGTGCTGCAATCGACCCGCGATTCCATCCGCGCGATCATGATGATCCGCGCCTACCGCTCGCGCGGGCACCTGCACGCGGACCTCGATCCGCTGAAGCTGAAGCCGGAGGATCCGGCGCCTGAGCTCGATCCACGCACCTACGGCTTCACCGAGGCCGACTACGGCCGCAAGATCTTCATCGACAACGTGCTCGGGCTCGAATTCGCGACGATCCCCGAGATGCTGGCGGTGCTGCAGCGCACCTACTGCTCCACCATCGGCATCGAGTACATGCACATCAACGATCCTGAGGCCAAGCAATGGATTCAGGAGCGCATGGAAGGGCCCGACAAGGAGATCAAGTTCACGCCCGAGGGCAAGAAGGCGATCCTCAACAAGCTGATCGAGGCCGAAGGGTTCGAGAAGTTCCTCGACGTCAAGTACACCGGGACCAAGCGCTTCGGGCTCGATGGCTCGGAGGCGCTGATCCCGGCGCTCGAGCAGATCATTAAGCGCGGCGGTGCGCTGGGCGTGAAGGACATCGTGCTGGGCATGGCGCATCGCGGCCGGCTCAACGTGCTGACGCAGGTGATGCACAAGCCGCACCGGGCGCTGTTCCACGAGTTCAAGGGCGGCGCCTACTATTCCGAGGACGTCGAAGGCTCGGGCGACGTGAAGTACCATCTGGGTGCCTCGTCGGACCGGATGTTCGACGGCAACGAGGTGCACCTCAGCCTGACGGCCAACCCCTCGCACCTGGAGATCGTCGATCCGGTGGTCCTGGGCAAGGCCCGGGCCAAGCAGGACCAGCGCTCGGCGGTGGACGGGCACTTCGTGTTCGATACGCGCCAGACCGATCGCTCGGTGGTGATGCCGCTGCTGATCCATGGCGATGCGGCGTTCGCCGGCCAGGGCATCATCTACGAGTGCCTTGGGCTGAGCGGCCTCAAGGGCCACCGCACCGGCGGCTCGATCCATGTGGTGATCAACAACCAGATCGGCTTTACCACCTCGCCGATGAATTCGCGGTCTTCGCCGTACCCCACCGATGTCGCCAAGATGATCGAGGCGCCGGTGTTCCATGTGAACGGCGACGATCCGGAAGCGGTGGTGTTCGTCAGCAAGGTCGCGACCGAGTTCCGGCAGCGCTTCGGGCGCCCGGTGGTGGTCGACATCTTCTGCTACCGCCGCTTCGGCCACAATGAAGGCGACGAGCCCAGCTTCACGCAGCCGCTGATGTACTCCAAGATCCGGAGCCACAAGACGACGCTGGAGCTGTATTCCGACCGGCTGGTGGGCGAGGGTCTTGTCGCGGCCGACGAGATCGAGAAGATGAAGGCCGGCTGGCGCGCACATCTCGAAAGCGAGTTCGAGGCGGGGCAGGATTTCCGGCCGAACAAGACCGACTGGCTCGACGGCCACTGGAAGGACATGAAGCGCGCCGATGCCGACGGTCCGCGCCGCGGCGACACGGGCGTTGCGATCGCCGAGCTCAGCAAGGTCGGCACTGCGATCACGCGTGCTCCCGAGGGCTTCAATGTCCACAAGACGGTGAAGCGCTTCCTCGATCACCGCCTCGCCTCGATCGAGAGCGGTGAAGGACTCGACTGGGCGACCGGCGAAGCGCTGGCGTTCGGCACGCTGCTGCTCGAGGGCCATCCGGTGCGGCTGAGCGGGCAGGACTCCGAGCGCGGGACGTTCACGCAGCGGCACTCGGTGCTCAACGACCAGGAGACCGGTGAGGCCTATACGCCGCTCAACAACATCGCGCCCGACCAGCAGCGCTACGAGGTCATCAACTCGATGCTGTCGGAGGAGGCGGTGCTCGGCTTCGAGTACGGCTATTCGCTGGCGGAGCCGGCGACGCTAACGTTGTGGGAAGCGCAGTTCGGCGACTTCGCCAACGGCGCGCAGGTGGTGGTCGACCAGTTCATCAGCTCGGGCGAGCGCAAGTGGTTCCGCATGTCGGGCCTCGTGCTGCTGTTGCCGCACGGCTATGAAGGGCAGGGACCAGAACATAGTTCTGCCCGGCTCGAGCGCTATCTGCAGCTTTGTGCCGAAGACAACATGCAGGTCGCCAACTGCACGACGCCGGCCAACTATTTCCATGTGCTGCGCCGGCAGGTGAAGCGCGATTTCCGCAAGCCGCTGATCCTGATGACGCCCAAGTCGCTGCTCAGGCACAAGCGGGCGACCTCGACTTTGGCCGAGCTCGGGCCGGAAAGCTGCTTCCATCGGCTGCTCTGGGACGACGCCGAGGCGCCGGGGCCCAAGAAGACGACGATCCAGCTTGCGCCGGACGAGCAGATCCGCCGGGTCGTGCTCTGCTCGGGCAAGGTCTATTACGACCTGCTCGAGGATCGCGAGAAGCGCGGGATCAACGATGTGTACCTGCTGCGGCTCGAGCAGCTTTATCCGTTCCCGGCCAAGGCCCTGCTCGACGAGCTCGGCCGGTTCAAGAACGCCGAGATCGTCTGGTGCCAGGAAGAGCCCAAGAACATGGGCGCCTGGACGTTCATCCAGCCTTATGTGGACTGGGTGCTCGAGCAGATGGGCCGTACGAACGACCGGCCGCGCTATGTCGGTCGCCCGGCCTCGGCCTCGACGGCGACGGGGCTGATGCGGACGCATATCGCGCAATTGCAGCAGTTCCTCGAAGAAGCTTTCGCAAAGTAAGGATACAGAGACGATGGCAACCGACATCCGGGTTCCGGCGCTGGGCGAAAGCGTCACCGAGGCCACGATCGGCCAGTGGTTCAAGAAGGTGGGCGACGCGGTCGCCGCCGATGAGCCGGTGGTCGAGCTCGAAACCGACAAGGTGACGATCGAGGTTCCTGCGCCCGCCGCCGGCGTGCTCGAGGCGATCTCGGCGCAGCCCGGCGAGACCGTGAATGTCGGCTCGCTGATCGGCGCCATCGGCGAGGCAACTGCGGTCGCGCCCAAGGCCGAGGCGCCCAAGGCCGCCGCCGCTCCTGCCGCCCAGCCGGCTCCTGCGGCGGTCGCTGCTGCTCCCGCACCGCGGACAGAACCGGCCCCCGCCGGTGCTGCGCCCATCCGCTCCGGCAATGGCGCGCCGCCGCCGGCGCCTGCCGCCGCCAAGCTCATCACCGAGAACGGCCTTTCGGCCGAAGGCATCAATGGCAGCGGTCGCCGCGGCCAGGTGCTGAAGGAAGACGTGCTCGCCGCGATCAACAAGCCGGCGCCCGTCGTGCCGCAACAGAGCGCCGTCTCCGGCAGTGCCGCGATTGCGCGTCCGGTCGTGGCGCAGGCGCCCAAGATCATGCAGGCAGCGCCCGCCGCTGCACCGGCGCCGCAGCCAGCGACGGCGCCGGCGCCAATTCCGGCCCCAGCCGCTCGCGGTCCGGTCGCCGCCGCCGACGAAGCGCGCGAGGAGCGCGTGAAGATGACCCGCCTGCGCACGACCATCGCGCGCCGGCTCAAGGACGCACAGAACACCGCCGCCATGCTCACCACGTTCAACGAGGTGGACATGAAGCCGGTGATGGATCTGCGTGCCAAGTACAAGGATCTGTTCGAGAAGAAGCACGGCGTGAAGCTCGGCTTCATGGGCTTTTTCACGCTCGCCGTGGTGCACGCGCTCAAGGAAATCCCGAACGTCAACGCCGAGATCGACGGCGAGGAGATCGTTTACAAGAACTACGCCCATATCGGCATCGCGGTGGGCACCGACCGGGGGCTGGTGGTGCCGGTGGTGCGCGACGCCGACAAGATGTCGATCGCCGGCGTCGAGAAGGAAATCGGGCGGCTGGGCAAGCTGGCGCGCGACGGCGCGCTGAGCATGGCCGACATGCAGGGCGGCACCTTCACCATCACCAATGGTGGCGTCTACGGCTCACTGATGTCGACGCCGATCCTCAACGCGCCGCAGTCGGGCATCCTGGGCATGCACAAGATCCAGGAGCGGCCCGTGGTGGTCGAGGGGCAGATCGTGGTGCGGCCGATGATGTACCTGGCGCTGAGCTACGATCACCGCATCGTCGACGGCAAGGAGGCAGTGACCTTCCTCGTCCGCGTCAAAGAGAGCCTCGAGGCGCCGGAGCGGCTGGTCCTCGATCTCTAGAACGGCTGTCGGCGGATGAGTACCGAGCTCTGGCTCCTGCTGTGGAGCCTGCCGCTCTACGGGCTCTACCTGGGCGCCCAATCGCTGATCTATCGCTGGCGCTTCGGCGTCGAGTTCGCGGCCTCGGCCCGCGACAGCGCGCCAAAGCCGGAGGGCGAGCTGCTCGGCCGGTCCGAGCGGGCGCTGAGGAATTTCAACGAAACCTACGTGCCGCTCGTCATCATGCTGCTGATCGCGCATCTGGCGGATCGCAACGACCCGGTCGTGCTGTGGGGCGTGGGCATCTGGTTCGTCGCGCGCATCGTCTATCTGCCGCTCTATCTGAGCGGCGTCCAATGGGGGCGGAGCCTCGTCTGGTGCGGGGTGCTGATCGGGCTGTGCCTCATGTTCTTCGGCATCGTGTTCTAGCCAGCCGGACCGGCAGCGACTACATACGGATCAACAGCAAATCAGGAATTCGCCATGGCGGACCAATTCGACCTCACGGTGATCGGCTCGGGACCGGGCGGCTATGTTTGTGCGATCCGCGCCGCGCAGCTCGGCATGAAGGTGGCGGTGGTCGAAAAGCTGCCGACCTTCGGCGGCACCTGCCTCAACATCGGCTGCATCCCGTCCAAGGCACTGCTCTATGCCACTGAGCAGTTCGAGGAAGCGGGGCACAATTTCGCGCATCTGGGCATCGACATTCCGGCGCCGCAAATCAACCTGGCGCAGATGATGGCGCACAAGGACGAGACGGTCGCGGCCAATGTCAACGGCGTGTCGTACCTGTTCAAGAAGAACAAGATCACCTCGTTCCAGGGGACGGGGTCCCTCCTGGGCTCAGGCCGCGTGCAGGTGACGCCGCAGGGCGGTGCGCCGCACACCATCGAGACGAAGCATGTGGTGATCGCGACCGGCTCGGTGCCGGCGAGCCTGCCGGGTATCGAGATCGACGAAGAACGCGTGGTGACCTCGACCGGCGCATTGTCGCTGGGCGCGGTGCCGGAGCGGCTGCTGGTGATCGGGGCCGGCGTCATCGGGCTCGAGCTTGGCTCGGTCTGGGCGCGGCTTGGCAGCAAGGTGACGGTGGTCGAGTTCCTCGACCGCATCCTGCCCGGGATGGACAGCGAAGTGGCGCGGCAGTTCCAGCGCATGCTGCAGAAGCAAGGGGTCGAGTTCCGGCTGTCGACCAAGGTCAAGTCGATCGACAAGCAGGACGACGGCTCGCTGGTGGCGCGGCTCGAGCCGGCGGCGGGCGGCGACATGGCGCTCATCGATGCCGACGTGGCGCTGGTGGCGATCGGGCGCAAGCCCTTCACCGACGGGCTCGGACTCAAGGAAGCGGGCGTCGAGCTCGACAGCCGCGGCCGCATCGAGGTCGGGCCGCAGTACGGGACGAGCGTCGAGAACGTCTTTGCCATCGGCGACGTGATCGCCGGGCCGATGCTGGCGCACAAGGCCGAGGACGAGGGCATCGCGGTGGCCGAGATCATCGCCGGGCAGGCAGGCCACGTGAACTATGGCGCAGTGCCGGCCGTGGTCTACACCAACCCGGAGATCGCCTCGGTCGGCAAGACCGAGGACGAGCTCAAGGCGGCGGGCGTCGACTACAAGGTCGGCAAGTTTCCCTTCACTGCGAACGGCCGTGCCAAGGCGATGCTCGCGACCCAGGGGTTCGTGAAAATCCTCGCCGACGTCGAGACCGACCGCGTGCTCGGCGCCCATATCATCGGCAAGAATGCGTCGGAGATGATCGAAGCGCTGACGGTGCTGCTCGAGTTCGGCGGGTCGGCCGAGGACCTCGCCCGCACCACGGCGCCGCACCCGACGCTCAGCGAAGCGATCCGCGAAGCCGCGCTGATGTGCGGCGACGGGGCGATTCATATATAGTGGCGCCCATGCGGGACCTGACGCGCGAACAGTTGCTGGCAGAGTTGAGGAAGCTTCGGCTCGAGCTCGAAAGCGAAGGTGTGACGCATCTGGCCCTTTTCGGGTCACGGGCCCGCGCGGACAACAAGCCGGACAGCGACATCGATCTCATTATCGATATCGACGAGACCCGGAAGTTTTCGCTCCTCGATCTGGTCGGGGTCAGCCACACCATCGGCGATCGACTGGAGCTCGAGACCAATATCGTGACGCGGCGAAGCATCGAGCCCGAATTTGCCTCGGAAATCCAGCGCGATCTGATCGAAGTGTTCTGATGACGTCTCGGCTTGGCGCTCTGCGAGTCCGTCACGTCAAGCAAAGCATCGTCTCGATCCGCAATCTGTTGCGGGGCCGTAGCTTCGAAGACGCCCGGAGCGACGAGGTCGCGTGGGCGGCGTTCGAACGGTTCCTCGAAATCCTCAGCGAAGCATCGCGGCACATCCCGGACGATTGGAAGACGATCTACGGCTCAGACATCCCATGGCGAAAGGTCGGCGATCTGGGGAACGCCCTCCGTCACACCTACCATCGCGCCGATCGGGCCATCCTCTGGTCGACGTACACGGACGACCTCACTCCACTCGAAGCGGTGATCGATGCGATGCTCGCCGCCTACGACGCGCCCGAAGCCTAAGCCCGCTTCGGCCTTGCCTTGCGGCCGAAGAGCCAGACGCCGAGCAGCACCAGCGCGGTGCCTAGGGCATGCCACACCGTGAAGGCTTCGCCGAGGATGCCGATCGACAGAGCGACGGTCACCAGCGGCGAGACGTTGCCGATAATGGCGGTTCGCTCGGGGCCGATGAGCCCGATGCCGGCCGAGATGCAGTAGGCGGGCGCGACCGTCGCCACGAGCCCGATGGCGAGCATCAGCCAAATCCCGTGGCCGTTGATGGCAAGGGCGCCGACGGGATGGGTGGCGAGGAAGTGGACGAGCACCGCCGGGCCGGCGCCGCTCATGGCGATCGAGGTGAAGAGTTGCGCACCGAGCCTGTCGATCAGGGGCTTGGCCAGCACCTGGTAGCCGGCATAGGCAAACGCCGAGCCGAAAACGAGCAATGAGCCGAGGACGACGTTATCGCCCTCGACCGAGAAATCGCGGGCGAAGATGATGACGATACCGGCATAGCTGACGATCAGCGACACGCCCATCAGCCAGGTAACCTTGCGCCGGAAGAACAGCAGCCCGAAAGCGACGACGAAGAACGGATAGGTCAGAAGGATCAGGCGGTCGAGCTGGGCCGTAATGTAGGTGAGAGCCGAAAAGTCGAGCAGGCTCGCGACATAGTAGCCGAGCATGCCGACACCGAGCGCCTGGAACAACGTTTTGGCATCGAGGATCGGCGCGGCGCCGGCGGGCGCGTCGCGGCGCTTGCGCATGTAGCCGAGGATACCCACGGTGACGAACACCGGCACCGCCATGATCTGCCGCCAGGCAAGGGTGGTGAGCGTGTCGATATTGTCGGCCAGCGCCAGCTTGATGATGATGCCCTTGGTCGCAAACAGCGCGGCGCCGAGCAGCGCGAGGAAAATCCCCAGCGCCTGCAGGCTGACGGCGGGGGCGGGCTTGGCGATGGTGCTGTCGGTGGTCATCGGGGTCTCGTTTGTGCCCCGCCTCAGATCACCGGTCGCCCGCGCCTGATGGCGGGGCCGGTTGCTGGATCAAATGCCGCGCGAACCGGTCCCGGAGGAACCGATAATAAGTTTACCAATAATGAGGATGCGCGCGGTCACGGGCGCTGGATACGCCTGGGGGCGGATGGCGTCAACCGCGCGGATGCGCGGCGCGGTAGGCGTCGAGCAGGCGGTCGGTGTCGACGGCGGTGTAGATTTGCGTGGTCGACAGCGAGGCGTGGCCGAGCAGCTCCTGGATGGCGCGCAGATCGCCGCCGCGGCCGAGCAGGTGGGTGGCGAAGGAATGGCGCAGCGCGTGCGGCGTCGCCGAGGGCGGCAGGCCGAGCGCGCCGCGCAGGTGCGCCATCCGCATCTGGATCAGCCGCGGCGACAGCACGCCGCCTTTGACGCCGCGGAACACGGGCTGGCTCGGCCCGAGCTTGAATGGACAGAGTGAAACATAGGTCTCGACCGCCTGCCGCACCGGTTCCAGCAGCGGCACCATGCGGGTCTTGCCGCCCTTGCCGGTGACGCGCAAGGTTTGCGTTTCGAGGTCGGATCGGCTGAGCGACAGGGCTTCGGAGATGCGGAGGCTAGCGCCGTAGCAGAGCGAGAGCACGGCGACGTCGCGGGCGGCGACCCAGGGGCGATCTTCGAGCTCGCCGGTGGTGGCGATGGTCGCCTTGGCCTCGAGCACGGTCAGGGCCTTGGGCAGCGATTTCCTGGCGCGCGGCGTGCGGATGGTGTTGAGCGCCTCGGTCGAGAAGAGTCCTTCCCGTTCGAGGAAGCGGAAGAAACTCTTGATCGCCGAGAGCGAGCGGGCAAGCGAGCGCGGCTCGATGCCGTCCTCGCGGCGCCGCGCCATGAAGGCGCGCAGGTCGGCCGGGCGCATCTCGCCCAGGGTTGCGAACGAGACCGCGCCGCCGGTGTGGCCGGCAAGGAATTCGACGAACTGGCCGAGGTCGCGCCCATAGGCCTCGAGGGTTCTTGGCGCGAGCCGGCGAACGCTGCCGAGGTCGCGCTGCCACAGGGCGATCTGGGCACGGACGTTGTCGTCGGCGAGGAAGGCGGTTGAGGTCATTGTGACAGCCTAGTCCCCGGCCCCTAGCCAATTGTTAACCATAAACTGGCCTACTTACGCATATTTCCAGTGGATGTTGCGTAGCCATGTTCAATCGCCAAAGCCTGTTGATCGTCGCACTGTTGGCTGGAACGGCAACCCCCGCGGTGGCCCGCGAGCGGCTGATCTTCGATCCGGACAATTTGCAGTTCCTGTCGGACGACGACCAGAGCGCCGCGGATCCGAATGCGAACTTCGTTCTACGCGGCAGCATTGGCGTGGCCAGCATTACCGCGAACGAGCACGTCTACAACGATCCGAGCAGTACAGACAATCTCAGTCTGCTGGTGTGGCAGAGCACAGCGCCGATCGCCAATGTCGACGTCAAGCTGCGCTTCCAGGATGCCTGGACGCTGCGCGGCCACGTTGACGCCGCGCTGATGGGCGACAGCATGATGACCGATTACGACTGGATTCCGCCCTACAATACCGGCTACGGCATGAACGACTGGAGCCACCGATCGATCAGCCCCAATACCAGCCTCGATTGGTATCTCAACGGTTCGCTGGCGTTGGGCCGCGACCTACCGATCAATGGTGCGCTGACGGTGAACGTCAACGGCGGCTTCCAATATACCGACGTCGAGTGGACAGCCACTGGCGGCACCTTCATCTACAGTGATGGCGGCTACCGCAACGACGTCGGCACGATCCCCGATGTTGCGGCAGTACGATATCGCCAGCAACTACCGACAGTGTTCGCCGGCATCGATGCCACGGTCAATGATGGCCCGTGGAACCTCGAAGTTGACAGCAAGGCTGGCCTCCTCGTGGGCGCAAGCAGCACCGATCATCACTATCTACGCATACCGCCGTTCTATATCGTCGACGACCTGACGTATGGGCAACTGCTCTCTGTAGACGCAAAACTCGGCTACGACATTTCCGACCATCTCGGGGCGTATTTCGATGCGTCGTATGAGAAGGTCTTTTCGGCACACACGCCCACCACCTACTCCTACATTTCCAACAACCAGTCGTACCTCCAAAGTGACTGGCGTGGCGGCGCCGAGCTCGATGTGGCGAGCATCACGGCCGGTCTCAAGGGCAATTTCTGATGCCGATCGGGCGGGTGCGGCTGCCCTCGGGCGAGACTGTGCCGGCGCTCGGGCAGGGCACCTGGAAGATGGGCGACAGCGCCCGACGCCGAGGCGACGAGATCAGGGCGCTGCGGCTCGGGCTCGATTTGGGCATGACGCTGATCGACACCGCCGAGATGTACGGCGATGGCGGCGCCGAGGACATGGTGGGCGAGGCGATCGCCGGGCGGCGCGACGAGGTGGTCCTCGTCAGCAAGGTGTGGCCGCACAATGCCAGCCGGTCGGGTGCCATCGCGGCCTGCGAGCGCAGTCTCAAGCGGCTGGGGACGGACCGCATCGACCTTTACCTGCTGCACTGGCCGAGCAACCATCCGCTGAGCGAGACTGTAACGGCGTTCGAGGCATTGCGGCGTGACGGCAAGGTGCGGCACTGGGGCGTGTCGAACTTCGATGTCGCCGACATGGAGGGCGTGCTCGCCGCCGGCGGCAGCAATGTCGCGGCGAACCAGGTGCTCTACAATCTCACGCGCCGCGGCGTTGAGTTCGATCTCTTCCCTTGGCTGGCTGAGCGGCATGTGCCGATCATGGCCTACTCGCCGGTGGAGCAGGGCCGGCTCGCCCGCAATGCGGCGCTCGAGCGGATCGCCAAAGCGCACGGTGCGACCGCGGCGCAGATCGCGCTTGCCTTCACGCTGCTCAGGTCCGACGTGATCTCGATCCCGAAGGCCACATCGCTCGAACATGTGCGGGAGAACGCGGCGGCGGCCGACATCGTGCTCAGCGACACCGACCGGCAGGCGCTCGATGCGGCGTTTCCGCCGCCCAGGCGCAAGCACGGCCTGGAGATGATCTAGCTAGATGAAGGGGTCGTAGGCCCATTGCAGCAGCGCCTGGCGCTGGCGCGGACGACAGCTCAGATCGTGCGGCTCGCAATTGGCGCGGATCTGGCCGGCGTGGCGGGCAAAGCTCTTCCAGCGCCTGATCTGCCTGTCGTCGACGCCGGAAAGGCGCCGCCCGAGATAGTAGCGGCAATACCATTGGAACCAGCCCCGCGGATCGGGCCCGATGATCCAGCCCTTCTGCCGCCACACGGAAAGCGGCTGCCGGCTCTTGATGCCGAAGCAGTTGATAGAAGGATCAGGCTCGTCGCTGAGCCTGGCGTCCTTGAACCACGAGGCCGGGAACTCGGCGCGGCAGTCGTTGCAGTATTTGCCCTCGAACACCCCGAGCTTGAGCATCTCGGCGGGCGTCAGCGCCGGATTGAATCCGGAGGCGAAACCGCGGCCGGCGGCGGCCTCGAGCCGGTAGCTGTAGCCGCGCTGCATCTTGTCGTGGACGTGGATAGTGTCGCCGACCGCCATCTACTGCAGTCGCACATGCTCGGGGCGGACGCCGACGCCCACGATGTAGGCGGGAATGAAGCGCAGCGCGGGGATACCGGCGAGGAAACGCAGGATGCCCGGCGCCCGCAGCGGCCTGGTGCTGCTCAGCACCGGATCGATCAGGCGTTTCTGGATGGCGATCTGGATGCCCTGCGTGACTTTGGTGGGGAAGGTGCGGCGCTGCTCGATGGCGGCGAGGACCGATTCGTCGACCGGACCGCGCTTTAGCGGGCCGCTCAGCGCGTTGGCGGCGGCGACGGCATCCTGGATCGCGAGGTTGATGCCGACGCCGCCGATGGGCGACATCGCGTGCGCCGCATCGCCGATAGCGAGAAAGCCCGGCCGGTGCCAGCGGGTCAGGCGGTCGATGGTCACGGTCAAGAGCTTCACGTCGTCCCAGCTCCTGATCTCGCCGATGCGGTCGGCAAGGAACGGGGAGATGCCGACCACGCTCTGGCGGAAGGCTTCGATCGGGCCCTGCTGCAGGGCCGCGGCGCTGCCCTTGCGGATGATCACGGCGCACTGCCAGTAGCTCTGGCGGTTGAGCATGATCATCATGTGCCCAGCTTCGACATGGCCGAAGGTCTCGGGCGAGTCGCCGGCGCTGCGCGAAATGCGGAACCACAGGACATCCATCGGCGCGGCGAAATCCTGCACCGTCAGCCCGGCGGCGCCGCGCAAGATTGAATGGCGTCCGTCGGCGGCGACGGTCAGGGCAGCGCGGATGCTGCCACCGTCCTGGATGCGTACGCCGGCAATGCGGCCGCCGTCTTCGATGAGGCCGGTGGCTTCGGTGTGCATCAGCAGGTGGAAGTTGGGCAGCGCTTTGCCGTGCTTGGCGATGAAATCGAGGAAGTCCCATTGCGGCATCAGCGCGATGAACTTGCTGTGCGTGGGCATATGGGTGAAGTCGGCGATCGTCAGGTGATCCGAGCCGATCTGCGCCGACAGGTGCGTCACCTCGTCGTGCGGGACCTTGAGGAACTCATCGAGCAGGCCGAGTTCGTGCATCAGCTCCATGGTCGAGGGATGAATGGTGTCGCCGCGGAAATCGCGGAAGAAGTCGCCGTGCTTTTCGAGCACGGTGACGTCGATGCCGGCGCGGGCCAGCAAATAGCCCAACATGATTCCAGCGGGGCCGCCGCCGGCGATGCAACAGGTCGTGTTCAGCGTTTGATCCATAGGCAGACCTTACGGGTGAACTACTGACTTGCAAGCGGAAGTCCCCGGGGAGTGGTTTGAGGCTCGCGATCTCAAAAGGTCGAAGAATCAGCTTGCGCCTCCTATGTTGTACGTGAACAAAGCAGGCACAGATGGACGCGCGGCTTTCCGACATCGTGGCGGTGATGGTGAGCGTCTCGGTGGAGGGACCGTACTCTTACCGGGTCCCTCCCGGCATGTCCGTGACGCGCGGCTCGATCGTCGCGGTGCCGCTGGTCGGACGGCTGACGCTGGGCGTGGTCTGGGGGCCGCCCAAGGACAACTATGCCCACAACCGGCTCAAGGACATCGAGCACATCTACGATGTGCCGCCACTCAGCGAAGAGCTGCTGCGCACCGTCGACTGGGTCTCGCGCTATACGCTGGCGCCGCCCGGGCTGGTGCTCCGCTCGGTGTTGCGTTCATCCGAGGCGCTGGGGCCGGAGCGGCAGGTGATCGCCTATCGCCGCACCGGGACAACGCCCGAGCGGATGACGCCGTCACGCGCCCGCGTGCTCGAGACGGTGGCCGATGGCCTCGCCTGGGCGAAGACGGCGATCGTCGGGACCAGCGGCGTCTCGCCGGCGGTGGTCGAGGGGCTCGAGAGGGCCGGGGCGCTGGAGCGCCTCGAAATTCCGGCGCCGCCGATCGTGCTGCCGCCCGATCCCGCGGCCGCGCCGCCGACGCTGAGCCCGGAGCAGGGCGCGGCGCTCGGGCAGATTCGCGCGCTCGATCCGCAGAAGTTCGGGGTCGCGCTGCTCGACGGCGTCACCGGCGGCGGCAAGACCGAGGTGTTCTTCGAGGCGGTGGCGGATACGCTGCGCGCCGGGCGGCAGGCGCTGGTGCTGCTGCCGGAGATCGCGCTCACCCACACCTTCCTCGACCGCTTCGCGAAGCGTTTCGGCACACGGCCGGCCGAGTGGCATTCGGACATGACGCCGGGCCAGCGCGCCCGCACCTGGCGCGGCATCAATGACGGCACGGTGCGCGCGGTGGTCGGCGCGCGCTCGGCGTTGTTCCTGCCCTTCCACGAGCTCGGGCTGATCGTGCTCGACGAGGAGCACGACGGTGCCTTCAAGCAGTCGGACGGGGTCAACTACCACGCGCGCGACATGGCCGTGGTGCGGGCGAAATTTGCCGAGGCACGGGTCATCCTGTCGTCGGCGACGCCCTCGGTCGAGTCGCGCAACAACGCCAATGCCGGCCGCTACAGCCATGTGCTGCTGACCTCGCGCTTCGCCGAAGCGGCGATGCCGGATGTCACCGCGATCGACATGCGCGAGGAGCCCCCGGAGAAGGGGCAGTGGATTGCGCCACGTCTCGCGCGAGAGATCTTTTCGACGCTCGACCGGGGCGAGCAGGTGCTGCTCTTCCTCAACCGCCGGGGTTATGCGCCGCTGACGCTCTGCCGGGCGTGCGGGCACCAGTACCAGTGTCCGGATTGCTCGGCCTGGCTGGTCGAGCACCGCTTCCGCGGCGTCCTGATGTGCCATCATTGCGGGCATGAGCAGCGGCGGCCGAAAGTCTGCTCGGAATGCGGCACCGAGGATTCGCTGATCCCGATCGGGCCGGGGATCGAGCGCATTGCGGAAGAAGCGGCGACGCGTTTTCCCGAGGCCCGCACAGTGATCCTCAGCTCCGACATGGGCTCGAACGCGCAATTGCGCGACCGTTTCGCCGAGATCGAGAAAGGCGAGTACGACCTCGTGATCGGCACACAGCTCGTCGCCAAGGGCCACCATTTCGAAAAACTGACGCTGGTCGGCGTGCTCGACGCCGATCTGGGGCTCGCGCATGGCGACCCGCGGGCCGCTGAAAAGACCTTCCAGATCCTGACGCAGGTGACGGGCCGGGCCGGGCGCGCCAGCAAGTCCGGGCGGGCGTTCCTGCAGACCTACCACCCGGCGCATCCGGTGATGCAGGCGATGGTGCGGCAGGACCGCGAGGCGTTCTACGCGCATGAGCTCGAGGTGCGGGCGGCCGGCGGCCTGCCGCCGTTCGGGCGGCTCGCGGCGCTGATCGTTTCGGCCAACGAGCACGACGACGCCATGGGGTTTGCCCGCAAGCTGCTGAGCGCGGCGCCGCAGGCCGAGGGGCTGCGCCTGTTCGGTCCCGCCGACGCGCCGGTTGCCATGGTGCGCGGCCGCCACCGGGTGCGGCTTCTGGCGCAGAGCAACCGCGATTTCGACCTTTCGGGTTATGTCCGGTTCTGGCTCAATTCGGCCGAACGGGTGAACGGCAACCTGCGGGTGCAAGTCGATATCGACCCGATGAGCTTTTACTAACCCTAGGATTTCAGCGGGATTTAACGAAGCGCGCGCAGGCTTTGGCGCATGCCCGTGTCCCGCGCCCAGCTTTCGCCGCGCAGCCTTGTCGCCATTGCCGTCCTCGGCATGCTGCTCCTGGGCGGCGGCATCTATTTCGGCGTCAATTTCGCGGTCGAGCGCGCGGTCGTCGCCAATGCCGAAGACAAAGCGCACCAGTGGACGGACTATTTCCTTTCGGCGATGCCCGGCCTCGACCAGCTCCTGGCCGGTGCCGAGCTGACGCCGGCGCAGGACGGCATCATCGAGACGGCGCAGAAGGTCGGCGACGTCTATCGCTTCAAGCTCTACAGCCCCGCCGCCAAGCAAGTCCTTGTTTCCGACAATGAAGCGGAAGCCGACGAAGACCATGACGCGGAGTCGCCGGATCGCAACGATACCGCCGCGGCAGTCCTCCTGACGCATGTGCCAAGCATCGAAGTGCACAGCGCCGTGCCGGGTCAACCGCCGCTCTACGTCGAGGCCTACGTGCCGATCGAGGATGCGAGCCATGCGACGCACGGCGTGGTCGAGGTCTATATCGACCAGACCCGCACCGCGAGCCTGCTGCGGACCACGTTCGCCATGCTGGCCATCGGCCTTGCCGTCATTGCGGCGCTGGCCTTCGGCCTGCCGACGCTGGCGTTCCTGTTTCGCAGCCGACAGGCGCGCGAGGCGCGGCAGCGCGTCGATTTCCTCGCGCACCACGACACGGTCACCGGTTTGCTCAACCGCGCCACCTTTACCGAGCGGCTCGACACGAGGCTCGGCCAGCGCGGCGAGCGCCTCGCGGTGGTGTTTTTCGACATCGACGACTTCAAGGCGATCAACGAGACCTACGGACCGGCGGCGGGCGACGAGGTCCTGCGCCATGCGGCGCGTTGCATTGCCGGCCCCACCGGCGCGGCCGACATTGCTGCACGGCCGGGCGGGGACGAGTTCACGGTGGCACTCGCCGGCCGGTCCGGCGAGGAGGTCGTGGCCTATGTCGAGGCGGTGATGGCCGCCATGCTCGAGCCCATCAGCCATACCGGAAGGACCATTTCGGGCACACTCAGTGCCGGCGTCTACGACGTCGAGCCGGGCGACGATCTCAGCGCCGTGATGCACCGGGCCGACGTGGCGCTCTACCAGGCCAAGGTGGACGGCCGGAACACGTTCCGGCGCTTTTCGGCTGAGGTGGAGACCAAGATGGCGGCCCGGCGGCTGCTGGAAACACGCCTCAGGGATGCGGTCTTCAACAAGACTTTCGAGCTCCATTTCCAGCCCCTGCTGCATGCCCAGAGTGGCCGATGTGCCGGGTTCGAGGCGCTGCTTCGCCTTCCGGACGGCAAGGGAGGCCTGATTCCGCCGGCCGAATTCATTCCGGTGGCCGAGGCGATGGGGCTGATCAACGAGATCGGCGCCTGGGTCCTCGGGCGCGCGACGCAGGTGGCTGCGGACTGGCCGGCGGAGCTGTTTGTCGCCGTCAACCTCTCGGTCCGGCAGTTCTCCGATGGCCAACTGATCGACCATGTGCAGGCGGCACTCCGCGACAGCGGTCTCAAGCCATCGCAGCTCGAGCTCGAAGTCACCGAGTCGATGCTCATTGACAATGCCGGGCCTGTCGGCGCGCAACTGGCTCAGATCAAGGCGCTGGGCGTTTCCATCGCCATGGACGATTTCGGCACCGGCTATTCGAGCCTGGGCTATCTGTGGCAATTCCGTTTCGACAAGCTCAAGATCGACCGGTCGTTCGTGACGGCGCTCGAGACGGATGAAAAGCGGGCGCGCGAGATCCTCGATACGATCATCGTGCTCGGCCACAAGCTGGATATGACCATCACAGCCGAGGGCATCGAGACCGAACGGCAGGCCAGGGTGCTGGTCCAGCTCGGATGCGACCATGTCCAGGGCTATCTCTACGGGCGCCCGGCCTCCGCATCGGAGCTGGGGGCGTTCCTCTTGCGCAACCGCGAAATCCGGCCGGACGCCGTGCCGGAGCCGGCTCATACCGCCGCGGGCTGACGGCGCTCCTCCAACTGCGACAAAGCAGGCCAAAAAGGCCATCCTGCGCGCCTTGCGGACTCTTTGGTCCACATGTTAGAGGGGGCGCGGTTTTCGGGGGCATGGGCTTGCCCCAAAGCCTTCCGAGCGTCGGCAAGCGCCCCGTTCCCCGGGGTTTGGACGCCACCAGCAACAGGGGTGGAGCGGCATTGGCAGAGCAGAATTCGGTGCTGACCCAGATCGCGCGGCCATATGCGGCGGCGCTCTATGAGCTGAGCCAATCCGAAGGTTCGGTCGACGCGGTCGAATCGAGCCTCGCCGACGTGTCGAAGCTGGCCGGCGAAAGCGACGATTTCCGCCGCTTCCTGCGCTCGCCGGTGATCAGCGCGGACGAGAAGTCGACGGCGCTCAAGGCAATCCTGAAGCAGGTCAAGCTTAATACCACCGTTGCCAATTTCCTGGGCGTCGTCGCCCGCAACGGCCGGCTGTTCGCGCTGCCGGCGATCATCCGTGCCTACAAGGCGCTGGTTGCGCAGGGCCGCGGCGAGGCCACCGCCGACGTCACCTCGGCCACCGCGCTCAGCGCGGCGCAGCGCGCCTCCCTCGCCGCGGCGCTCAAGCAGAAGCTCGGCAAGACCGTGACGCTCACCGAACATGTCGATCCCTCGCTGATTGGAGGCCTTCAGGTCAAAGTCGGCTCGCAGATGATCGACAGCTCACTCAAAACCAAACTATCGGCGATCAAGGTCGCCATGAAAGAGGTCGGATAATGGACATCAAAGCCGCGGAAATCTCTGCGATCCTCAAGGACCAGATCAAGAATTTCGGCCAGGAAGCCGAAGTCTCCGAAGTCGGCCAGGTGCTCAGCGTCGGCGACGGCATCGCCCGCGTCTATGGCCTCGACAATGTGCAGGCCGGCGAACTCGTCGAGTTCCCGGGCGGCATCAAGGGAATGGCGCTGAACCTCGAGACCGACAATGTGGGCGTTGTGATCTTCGGCGCCGACCGCGGCATCAAGGAGGGCGACACCGTCAAGCGTACCGGCTCGATCGTGGACACCCCGGTCGGCAAGGGGCTGCTCGGTCGCGTCGTCGACGCACTGGGCAATCCGATCGACGGCAAGGGTCCGATCCAGTACACCGAGCGCCGCCGCGTCGACGTCAAGGCGCCGGGCATCCTGCCGCGCAAATCGGTGCACGAGCCGATGTCGACCGGCCTCAAGGCGATCGACGCGCTGATCCCGATCGGCCGCGGCCAGCGCGAGCTGATCATCGGCGATCGCCAGACCGGCAAGACCGCCGTGATTCTCGACACCTTCCTCAACCAGAAGCCGGCGCACCAGGCCAACGCCTCGGAAGGCGAAAAGCTCTACTGCATCTATGTCGCCGTGGGCCAGAAGCGCTCGACCGTGGCGCAGTTCGTGAAGGTCCTCGAGGACAATGGCGCGCTCGACTATTCGATCGTGATCGCGGCCACCGCGTCCGACCCGGCGCCGATGCAGTTCCTCGCGCCGATGACCGGTGCAGCCATCGGCGAATACTTCCGCGACAACGGCATGCACGCCGTGATCGCCTTCGACGACCTCACCAAGCAGGCCGTCGCCTACCGCCAGATGTCGCTCCTGCTGCGCCGCCCGCCGGGCCGCGAAGCTTATCCGGGCGATGTGTTCTATCTCCACTCGCGCCTGCTCGAGCGCGCCGCCAAGCTCAACGAAGACCATGGGCTCGGTTCGCTCACCGCGCTGCCGGTGATCGAGACGCAGGCCAACGACGTGTCGGCCTATATTCCGACCAACGTGATTTCGATCACCGA
>Ga0134126_10003698_pt1 | contig 19160 bp, 17 predicted proteins | sample KB31752_FD_96881 | JGI IMG/M metagenome (GOLD analysis project Ga0134126, IMG submission 96881) | Terrestrial soil microbial communities with excess Nitrogen fertilizer from Kellogg Biological Station, Michigan, USA - KB3-175-2 | ecosystem: Environmental > Terrestrial > Soil > Unclassified ...
AGATGAGCTGCATGTCGACGCCCATCTCGTCCATAACGGCAAAGCGCTCGTCCGTCGTGCTCATGCGCGTGCGGATGTCCGCATCTTGTTTCGCCATCAACGCCTGGGTTTCCGGCGTCGAGTCCGCAACCAGCGGATCGGTCGATTGCTTGAGATGCGGGATCACGATCTCCGCCACGCGCGGGACCGCGACATGGGAGTGCATATCGAGCGTAAGGCTTTTCGGCCTTAATTCCCGCCCGGGCTTGCCGTGCTTGCGCGCGGCCGTATTGGCATATTTGTTCCAGACATCCGCCATTGCCATTCTCTCGCTTGTCATCGTCCGTGACAGCGGACGATCCAGTAACGATTGTAGTGTTGGATTTCAATCCGGCCTAGAACACCCCGAGGTGCTGGCGTAAATCGACGCCGTCTTTTTCGATCTGCGCGGGGGTGGAAACGACTGCGACACGGCCGGTGTTGAGGATCACGATGTCGTCCGCGACGTCGAAGACGAGCTTTGGGTTTTGCTCGACAAGCACGATCGAAAGTCCGCTTTCCTTTAGTTTCCGAATAGTCGCCATCACTTCGGCGACGATCTGCGGTGCCAACCCTTCGGACGGCTCGTCCATCAGAAGCACACGCGGATTGCCCATGAGTGCTCGGCCGATGGCGAGCATTTGCTGCTCGCCACCCGACAGGTGGGCCGCGATCTGGTTGCGGCGCTCGTTCAAGCGCGGAAACATGCTGAACACGGTATCGGTCGTCCACGGCGCATGCTTGCTGCCGGGGTCTGGCTTGCGGGCCGCGACCACGAGATTCTCGCGCACCGTCAAACTCTTAAAGATCCGCCGGCCCTGCGGCACCAGCGCGACTCCGCGCGCGGCGATCATTTCGGGAGACATGCCGCCCACCGGCTCGCCGAACACGATCACTTCGCCACGGCGCGGTGGCAGCAGGCCCATGGTAACGTTCATGCAGGTCGACTTGCCGGCGCCGTTACGGCCGAGCAGGCCGAGCATACGTGCTTCACCCAGTTCAAACGAAACGTCGCCAAGCACGTGGCTGTCGCCGTAGAAGGCGTCGACGTGGCTGAGCTTGAGCGCGCTAGTGGCCAAGATAGACCTCCCGCGTGCGGGGATCGGCGACCACCTCGGCACGGTTGCCCTCGACGATCACTTCGCCGAAGTGCAGCAACGTGATGCGCTCGGCGAATTCCAGCGCCACGTCCATATTGTGCTCGATCATGACGATGGTGACGTCGCGCGGGATCGCCAGCAGTAATTGATGGACGTCTCGGCGTTCGTCGATCGAGAGCCCGGCGAAAGGCTCGTCGAGCAGAAGGACTTTTGGGTTCTGCGTCAGCGCCATCGCAATCTCAACGCGGCGACGCTCGCCATAAGACGTCTGCCCCAGCGGTCGATTGGCGATATTTCCCAGACCGACGCGCTCAAGTGCTGCTTGCGCATGCTCGACGAAATGTCCTTGGCGCTTGAGGTCGATCAGCGGGTTCCAGCGCGCCGACGACAGGCCCAGCAACGCCAGCGTCACGTTGTGAATGATGGTGTCGCGCCCGAACAGCGTGATGATCTGATAGGTGCGCGCCATTCCGAGGTGGGCACGGCGGCGGCTCGGGACACGGGTGATGTCCTGCCCGAGTAGTTCGATCGAGCCGGAATCGGGTGTCAGCTCGCCGGTGATCAGGTTGAACAATGTCGTCTTGCCGGCGCCGTTCGGTCCGATGATCAGCCGGCGCTCGCCCGGCTCGACGTTCAAGTTGACGTTGGTGGTGACGTGCAGGCCGCCGAATGACTTGCAGAGATTCGTGACGGTGAGGGCGCTCATGGGTTGGCCTCCGCACCGCCGGGAAGCGTGCTTGCGCGCCGCTCGCGCTTGCGCCAGGCCATGCGCCAGAGGCGCACGCTGCCGGGCACCAGCCCTTCGGGCATCAGGATAACGATGGCAACAAAGATCGCACCGAGCAGAAAATTCCAACGCTCGATATAGCCGCTCACGACGGTCTTCACGACGACCACCAGCGCCGATCCGACGATCGGCCCAAGCAATGTGCCGGCTCCGCCGGAGATCACCATCAGCAGGACCTCGGCGGATGATGTCAGCGCCAGCGTCTGCGGGCTGATGAATTGCGTGTAGTAGACGAATAGAACGGCCGACACCGCCGTGAGCAGACCGGAAAATATGCACGCGTAAAACCGAATTGCCCAGACGTGATAGCCAAGCGTCGTCATGCGCCGTGGCTGGTCGCGCGTGCCCATCAGGGCGGCGCCAAGCGGTGAGCGCACGAAGATGGTCATCGCGGCCAGTGACAGCAGGAAGACGACCAAGGTGGCGTAGTAGAACGTATTTGCGTCCGCCAGCGGAAACCCGAAGGGTTCCGGGCGTGTCTTCACGCTCAGGCCGTTATCGCCACCGGTGAGACTGATCCAGCGATAGGCGAGACCCCACAGGATTTCGCCCAGCGCGAGCGTGATCATGATGAAGCCGATGCCGGTCGACCGCAGGGACAGCAGGGCATAAATAGCCATTGCTATCAGGCCGACGATCAGCGCGGCGATGATCGAAACTGTGTGTCCGAATCCTAACTGCAACATGTAGCCCGTCGCGTAAGCCGTGACGCCGAACAATCCCGCGTGACCGAGCGACACGAGCCCGCCGTAGCCCGCCAGCACGTTCAGCCCGATCGCAAAGATGGCATAGAACAGGATCTGGCTCGCGACGTTGACGTAATAAACGCCCGCCATCCAGTACGGCAGCGTTACAAGCACCACGAACGCGACAAGAAGGGCAAAAATGCGCTGGCTCATGGCACATGCCTGCCGAACAGGCCCTGCGGCCGTAGCAGCAGAACCAGCAACATCGGGAGAAACAGGACGAAGTAGGCAAGTTCGGGCAGGAGAGCCTGGCCGAAATTATAGATGAAGCCGACGATGATGCTGCCGACGAAGGAACCGAGCAGGCTGCCGGTCCCGCCGAGGATCACCACGACCAGCGCCAGCGGCAGCATGTCCTGGTCGAGGCCAGGATAGACCGACAGGATCGGTCCGCCGATGATCCCCGCAAACGCGGCAAGGCCGGCACCGAGTGCGAAGACGATTGTGAAAAGCTGCGAGACGCGGATACCCACGACGCGGGCCATGTCCGGATCGTCGACACCGGCGCGGATCATCGCGCCAAGCCGTGTACGTTCAAGCAAAAGCCACAGGGCGATAGCGACGATGACCGCAATTACGATGATGGCCAACCGATAATTCGGAAAGACAAGCGCGCCGAACCGGGCAAAGCCGGTGAGGGTCGACGGAGTATTTACGGAGAGCGGATCGCCGCCCCACACCATCAGGCAGAAGTCGGCAGCCATGAAGGACAGGCCGAGGGTCACCAGCACCTGCGCCATTTGATCGCCCAGCAGGCGGCGCAGAAGCAACCGCTCGGCCAGGGCGCCCATCATGGCGACCGCAAGCGTGGCCAGCAGTGCCGCCAGCCAGAAATTCAGCTTCACGCCCAGCATGCCGATGACGAAGGTCGCGCCGATATAGGCGCCGAGCATGAACAGCGAACCATGCGTCAGGTTCGGGATGCGCATCAACCCGAAGATCAGAGAGAAACCCGCTGACAACAGAAACAGCAGCCCACCGAAGGTGATGCTGTTGACGGCCAACACAAGCCAAAAGGTCATAGTCGCAGTGTTCCCGCCCTCGTCGTGTCAAAAAAGCACCGCGGGCGCCTTTGCGGCGCCCGCGGCACGGCTCGTATCAGGATTTGACCGGCGGGAAGTCGCGCGAATAGACCGGCTGCTGCAAGAACTTCTTTTCGTCGTAAGTCCAGAACTGACTCACGTTGTTGTAGGTCTTGACCGTCTTGTTGATCAGCTTGCCGTTCGCCTTTTCGAGGTGGCGGATAAAGATATCGCCGATCACGTTGCCAAGGTGGTCGAACTTGATCGGCCCGCGCGGCGTGTCTGTAAGCGTCACCGACTTCATGGCGGCCATGAACGCCGCCTTGTCATCGGACTTGCCGCCCGTCTTCTGCAGGCCCGCTTCGACCACCATGCCGTTGACGTAGAGGCCCGCGCAGTAGAAGCCCGGGTCGACGCTGTAGTCCTTGTTCATGGCAGCGACGAAACGCTTGTTGCTCTCGGTGTTGAGGTCGAGGGTATAGGGACATGCGCTGTAGAGGCCGAGCGCCTCGTCACCGAACGAGCGCAGAAGCGCATCGTCGCCCCCGGTTTCACCGGTCACGACCGGGAATTTCAGCCCGGCCGCTGCATATTGCTTCATGAAGCGCAGCGGATTTGACCCCGCGAAGCCCTGGCAAACACCATCCACGCCTTCGATCTGCGCAAGATAGGGCGTGTAGTCGGGCGTTACGATCGGCGGCCACAGCTTCTTCAGGATCCTGCCGCCGTTCTCCTCGAAGGTTTGCTGGAAGCCTCCCATCTGCTCGTAGCCGAAGGCGAAATCCTCGGAGATCGTGATCATCCGCTTGAGCTTGAGCTCCTTGGCCGCGAAATCGGCCATCGGATGCATCGCCTGGGATGACGTCGCCGATGCGCGCAGGAAGTAGGGGTTTGGCCGGCGCTGCGTCATATCCTCGGCAGCAGCCAGACTGAGACATGGCGTTTTCTGTTGCGCGATGTAGTCCGTGATGGCGAGCAGCTCGAAAGCGGCGAGCGGTCCAACGATGGTGTCGACCTTGTCGCGTTCGATCAGCTCCTGCGCCTTGGTCTTCGTGCCGGCCGGGTTGCCGCCGGTATCGGCGGAAATGAATTCGACCTTGCGGCCGGCAAACGTGTAATTCTTTTCTTTCAGGAACGTGACGATGCCCTGTTCCATCTGAATGCCGCCCTGCGCGAGCGGGCCGGTCTTCACGGTGAGCAGGCCGAGCTTGAATGGCGCCGCCTGCGCAATTGCCGGTGTTGGAAATTTGAACGCCGCGACGGCTGCGCCGGCGGCAGTACCGGCCATAAATTTACGACGGGTGACTTTGCGAGACATGCATTCCTCCCTTTGTAGCCCCTGGAGGGGCTTACGTTTTGATCGGCCGTAGCACTCTGGCCTTTTTGATGCGACGCGATGTCCAATTCGGTCCGCTCGCCCCACCATGGCGGACCCGACCGCTCCCATCATCGGCCAAGCCATTCCTCGATGTAAAGCCCGATTGATGTGAGGAGAGCGTGCCCACCTTCGCAAATGGGCAAGCCAATCCGGAATGTGAAAATCAGTCGCTAAATCCCGAGGTAGCTGGCCTTGATTTCGTCGTTGGCGCGCAATTCCTCGGGCTTGGCGGAATAAACCACCTGGCCTTTGCTCATCACGTGGACATAGTCGACAAGCTTGAGTGCAAGATGCGCGTTCTGTTCGACGAGCAGTATCGAAAGGCCTTCTTTCTTCAGTGTGCTGATCGCTTCCCAAAGGCCTTGAATAATGATCGGCGCCAATCCTTCCGACGGTTCGTCCATGATCAGGCAGTCGGGATTGGTCATCAACGCTCGCCCGATCGCCAGCATCTGCTGCTCGCCGCCGGACAAGGTCTTGGCGCGCTGGTTGCGGCGCTCATGCAGGCGCGGGAAAAGTTTGTAGACGCGTTGCAGGTTCCAGCCATGACGATCAGGGCTGCGCTCCGCCACAAGGAGATTTTCTTCAACACTCAGCGTCGGGAATACTCGTCGTCCCTGCGGGACGAGACCCATGCCGCCGCGCACCGTCTCGAACGATGGCGATTGGGTGATCTCGCTCCCCTTGAACACGATGCGGCCGCGACGCGGGGGGTTGAATCCGACAATCGAATTGACCAGCGTGGTCTTGCCGACGCCGTTGCGGCCGAGCAGGCCGAGGATCTGGCCTTGCTGCAACTCCAGCGACAGGCCATGCAGAACATGAGCGTCGCCGTAATAGGTATGGATGTCCTGGACTTCGAGGATCGCCATGACTAGTCGGTCCCCAGGTAGATTTCCTGCACGCGCTTGCTGCTCTTGATCTGCTCGGGCGCGCCGGTTTCAAGAAGTTCGCCGAAATGCAGCACCGAGATCTCGCTGCACACGTCGAACACAACGTCCATGTCGTGCTCGATCAGCAGGATGGCGAGGTTACGATCGAGCTTTTGCAAGAAGTGCACCATCTCGGTCGACTCGCCCGATGACAGACCGGCAGCCGGCTCATCAAGTAAAAGAATCTTGGGATCGCTGGCGAGACCAAGGATGATCTCAAGTTGGCGCTGCTCGCCGTGGGAGAGGTTACGCACCTCGACGTCCTTGCGGTCCAGGAAGCCGGCCTGTTCGAGCAGGCGATGGGCCTTCTCATAGACTTCTTTATAGGACGACTGAAAGCGCCACATCACGAATTTGGTTGGCCGCAGGCCTTCGATTGCGAGCAGCACGTTGTCGATAACCGTCAACTTCGGGAAGAGGCTTGTGATTTGGAAAGTGCGCGCCATGCCCCTCGCCGTGCGATGGTGGCTCTGCCACTTGGTGACGTCCTGACCGAACAGGAGAACCTCACCGGACGACACCGGATAGATGCCGGTGATCAGGTTGAACAGGGTGGTCTTGCCGGCGCCGTTCGGGCCGATGATGGCCTTGCGGTCACCACTCATGACGCGGAATGAGACGTCGCGCGTAGCTTTCAGTCCGCCGAAATTTTTCGACAGATTTCTGAGTTCAAGGACCGGGACGTCAGTCTTGCTGTCAGTCACGCGCGCAACTCGTGTTTGAAAAAAGCGCCGGGGCCTGACCGGGCCCCGGCGTTGTCGCCGTTATTCGCAGAATTTGCAGGGCGGGAAGTTCTTGTCGTAGACGGGCTGCGCCAGGAACTTGTCTTTTCCGTAGGTCCAGAACTGATCGACGTTCGGATAGGTCTTGATGACCGTGTTCCAGAGCTCGTCCTTGTCGTAGCCGAACATCTTCTTCTTCTCGACTTTCTTGATATAGATATTCTGAACCGGGTTGCGCATGTCGTCGAACGAGACCGGTCCGCGCGGAGTTTTATCGAGCTTGATGCCGACCATGATCTTGATCAGCTCTTCCGCGCCGGGCCATTTGCCGCCAGCCTTCTTGAGCGCTTCGTCCAGCCACATGGCCGTCGTGTAGTTATTCTCCGAGTAATATGACGGCACTTTGCCGAACTTGGCGCGGTAAGCCTTCACGAAGGCTTCGTTTTCGGGTGTCTGTAGCGCCGCGCTGTAGTGCAGGGCGGAGACATCGCCGACCGCTTCGTCGCCCATAAAGGGCAGCACAAATTCGTCATAGCTGGTGCCGCCGCCGATGATCGGCTTCTTGAAGCCGGCACCGCGCATTTGCTTGATGAATTGTGCCGGCATCGGTCCCACCATCAAGGAGAATACTGCATCGGTGTCCGCTTTGATCGTCGGGATAAATGGCCCGAAATCCTTGGCGCCGAGCGGCGGCCAGATCTTCTGGATGATCTTGCCACCGCAATCCTCGAACGCTTTCTGGAAGCCGCCGACGGTCTCGTAGCCGAATGCGTAGTCAGCGGCGATCGTGACGATCTTCTTATAGCCCTGGTCGCAGGCCCATTGGCCGAGAGGGTGGTTGGGTTGCGAGCTCGACCAGCTTGTGCGGATCAGATACGGGAAGTTTTTGAGCTGGCGCTGCGTGAGGTCGTCCGCCGCCGGGATCGACGGAATGTACATCGTCTTGAGTTCGGTACTGACCGGCGCAAGGGCGTAGCCGGTCGAGGCCAGCACGCCACCGATCAGCATATGCACCTTGTCCTGCAGAACGAGTTTCTTGGCCTTGGTGACGGCGACGTCGCCCTTGCCCTGCTCGTCCTCGATGATGAGCTTGACGTCCATACCGCCAAGCTTGTTGCCGTGCTGATCGAGATAGAGCAGGAAGCCATCGCGCATGTCGATGCCGGTTTGCGCAAGGCCGCCGGTGAGCGGAGCGAGATAGCCGATGCGGAGCTCTTCCGCGCCGGCGGGGGCGGACAGGCCGAGGCCGACCGCAACCGCCGTGCCCATCAATATCGATTGAATCTTTCTTGACGCGCTTTTCATTTGTCGTTCCTCCAGTTGGTCGATGCCTTTCCGTTCATTTCAGGAAGGCGCAGGTGCCATTTTCGTCGTCTCACGTTTCGTCTGACTGTTTCGCCATTGCCTTATCCGTCCTGGAATCCCCATCAGCCCGGTTGGGAGATAAAGGATCGTCAGAACGTAAACCCCGCCCAGCACATACTGCCACCACGGCACCAGTGTACTGACGTACTCACGAAGCCCGAACACGATTGCCGAGCCGATCGCGCCGCCCACCAACGTTCCGGCGCCGCCTAGAACCGTCATCAGCAGCGCGTCGACTGACGTCGTCAACACCACGGTTTCAGGCGTCACGATGCCGTTGGCATGCGCCCACAATACGCCCGACAATCCGCCAAAAGCGCCGGCGATGATGAAAGCGACATATTTGTGCAGCCACACATTATAGCCGAGAATGCGCATGCGCAGTTCGCGCTCGCGGATGCCCAGCAGGCTCTTGCCGAAGGGCGAGCGGACCAGGATGTAAAGCGCAAGTAGCGTTGCAACAAAAAACCCGAAGGTGAGATAGAAGAAATTGATATCGCTGGTGAGGTCGATGCCGAATTGCGGTCGGCCACCTTTCATCGTGATGCCGTTGTCGCCACCGGTCATTGAATTCCACCGGTATGCAAGGCCCCACACGCACTGGCCGAGCGCGAGCGTGATCATCAAAAAATAAGTGCCGGTCGCGCGGATCGCGAACAGGCCGAAGAATGCCGCGAGTGCCCCGCCGACCGCCATGCCGATGGGGATCATCAGCCAGAAATCCCACTTCAGGCCAAAGCCGTAATTATTGGCGAGAATGGCGGTGAGATAGGCGCCGACCCCGAAATAGGCGGCTTGGCCCAGTGAAGCGAGGCCGGTGAAGCCAAGTAAAATGTCGAGGCTCATCGCCAAAATAGCGAAAACCAGCGCACGCGTCGCCAGCAAGACGACGAAGGAATTGCAGTAGGGGACGATGATCAGCAAGACCAGCAGGCTGACGATAACGGCGGCGATCTTGAAGTTTTGTGAGCCCATGTGCCGTCAGTCCCGCCCGAAGAGGCCGGTCGGCTTGATCGCGAGGATCAGCACCATCGGCGCATAGAGGGTGAAATAGGCCAGTTCGGGAAACAGGGCTTTGCCGAAATTATCGGCGAGACCAACCAGCAACGCACCAATTGCTGCGCCGCCGAGAGAGCCCATGCCCCCGATGATGACGACTGCAAATGCGATCGGCAGCATCTCGAAATCGAGGCCTGGATACACACCGAGGAAGGCCCCGCCGATCACGCCGCCGAGCGCGGCCATGCCGGCGCCCAAGGCGAAGATCAGCATCGAAATCTTGTTGGTATCTATACCGACGCCGCGCGCCATCTGCGCGTCGTCCACGGTGGCGCGCACTGCGGCGCCCATTCGCGTCTTCTCCATCGCCAGCCAAAGCACGATACCGATGACGAGGGCTCCGACGATCATGAACAGCCGGTAGAGCGGCAAGTAAGTGCCGCCGATCACGAGGCTTTGTGTCAGCGCGCTCGGTGGCTGGATGTCGAAATTGTTGCCGCCCCAGATGTCGAGCGCGGCCTGTTGAAACAGGAACGCGAAGCCCACAGTCATCAACACCTGTCGCAACACATCGGCTTCGATCGCGACGGCCGATATGCGTTGCAATAGCAGGAAAATCGGAATGGCGAAGACGATCACGACCAGCGTGACCTGAATAATGCCGCCGATCAGGCCCGGCAACAGTTGCGGCAGGATTGGGCCGATCGCCAGCCGGACCACGAGCGCGATCCCAAGCGCGATAAGGGCGTCGCGCACGAGCTTGGCGTGGCCTTCCGGCCGCAGGAATAAGCGCTCCATGATCAAGCCGACGACAGCGATCGTAAGCGCGGCAATTGGTATGGACAGCAGCCAGGAGCCGGTATGTCCGATGACGGAAAGGGCGACGTAGCCGCCGAGCAAAAAGTAGGATCCGTGCGACAGATTGACGATGCGCATCACGCCGAAGATCAGCGACAGACCGGCCCCGACGAGAAAAAGCAGTGCGCCGTAGGACACGCCATTGAACGCCTGAACCACCCAGAATTGCGTACCCATTCCCCCCTTGGTCCTTCTGTTGGGCCGAAGGTTGCCGCGAAGCTTACCTTAGGTCCGATACGAATGAACACCCCAAATGGCCGCACACGCCGGTGAAAGGCTGCGTCATCTCGTATGCACTCACACGCATGACATTATTTTCGGCCGCTTGCCCGCTTTTTCGGCGGAATGATCGGCAGCAGCAGGTACGACGACTTACCGCGGCCGAAATGCAGGCTCGTTGTGCCGTTGAAAATGGCCGGGGGCCGGTCGCGCGGGTCATCATGCAGAAATGGGCCGCAACCCTTCAGTTCGTTCTTGAAGTTTGACAGCTTGCCGCCGCTTGCCCCGCCGTATTCATAGTCCTTGCCGCGGATAGACACGCCGACACGATATCCGGCCGGAACCACAATTGATGTCGGCCAGATTTCGACGTCGAGTTCTACGATCTGGTTCTTTTTCAAAGGCTGGCTTTCATCGTGCGTGTGATAGGGCCGGTACAGCTTCGACAACTTCTTGTCGAGCTTGCGGTGCGACGCACGCAACCAACCTTGTCCGATCGGCGTGTGCGGGTCGATCGCGCCCTGGAATACGATTTCTTTGAGGTCGCCGGTGAACACGCGCAACACGATGCAAAAATCGGCGTCCGCGGTCGAGGAAGAAGCAAACAGTTTGAGTGCGGACGGTCCTGTGATCTCGGTCTCTTTGGTGAGTGGTGGCGTAAGGAAGGTCAAGCCGTCGCTCATTGCCGGAAATTTCAGTTGCGCGGCGCCTGACGGCTTTTTGGTCGTCAGCGTCATCGCTGACGGGTCGAGATAGAATTTTGTCCATCGCGTGCGCTTGAGCGGCCATTCGCTTTCGGCACGCGGTACGAACTTGTCGATGTGCCGTACTTGCAGCAGCACCGTCGGTTGTTTTGCCCAGCCTCCTTTCTTTCCGTGCAGGAAATAGTCGAAGAAGCGCAGTTGCTGCTCGCGCCCGTAGTCGGTGTAGAAATGTGTCCAGTGTTCGATGCCGTGCGCCTCGAGCCATTTGTGCTTGGAGGCGGCACGCACGAATCCCTCAAAATTGCCGCGCGGGTGCAGGCCTTGGCCACCCCAATTGGCGGCGGAAAACATCGGCGTGACGATCTTGTCCCACTTTGCGGATCGCGCCTTGTGATACTCGTCATCCATCGGATGCGACGCGATCTCGGTGCCGAAATCGGCGCGCTTGCTCGCGAGCTCCGATTCCGACAGCGTCTCCGGTCCGCACACAAGTTCTCCGTGCACACGGCTGCGCCTGCCGCGCTCGCCGGCGCCGTACTGAACCGTCTTGACCTGCATGTCGTACCAGTTTTCCCAGAAGGTCGAGAGCATGCCGCCGTGATGCGTCATGTCGCGGTACCAGTCGGCCGCGCCTTCCCAAATGCACATCGCGGCAAGATGCGGCGGCTGCAGCGATGCGACGTGCCACTGGTTGATGCCGTAGTAGGAAATTCCATTGAGCCCGACTTTTCCGCTCGACCACGGTTGCACGCCCGCCCATTCGATGCAGTCGTAGAAATCTTTTGTTTCGCGCGGGGAGAAATGATCGATGAAGCCCGGCGAGCATCCGGCGCCGCGCGAATCGACACGCACGCAGATGTAATCGTGCGGCACCCACTTTTCGGGATCGACCACTTCCCAGCTCTGATAGAGATTGCGTGACCCGGCGGTGACGTCTGGATGCTTTTCCGCCATCCGCTGCCAGGCGCTCGGATATCCGTCCTGAAATGCGAGGCTCTTCGCGTAGGGTCCGTAGCTGAGAATGACAGGATACTTGCCCTCTTTCATCGGGCGAAAAACGTCGGCGCGCAGCACGAGACCATCGTCCATCGTGATCGGCACGTCCCAGTCGATCCGCATGCCATCGCGGATCTCGGTGCGTTGCTGATGCGACGCCATCTGCTCCCCCATGGATTATTCTTTTATTGGGTGGGCAGGCTACAGAACGCGAAGAAGGACGCAAGTGCGTCGGGTATGCGGGCTAGCGCTTGCGCCGCCTGACCTTCGCCATCTTCTCAAGCACCGCGCAGACCGCCGCGGTGTCGCGGCCGCCAAGGCCGCTTTTCATTGCCCGGATATAGATTCCCTTGGTTGCATCGAATATCGGCGTCGGCACGCGGATTCTGCGCGCATAGTCACCGATCACTTGCATGTCCTTGTCCCAGACGGAAATTTTCATCGTCACGTCGTCATAGCGACCCTTTGCCATCATCGGTGCGCGCAGCTCAAAAACGCGCGAATTGCCGGCTCCCGCCGTGATCAGGTCGACGATCATGCGCGGATCGAGACCGGCCTTCATGCCGAGAACCATGGCTTCGGCGGACGCGACATTGTTGATGGCGACAAGAAGGTTCGCGACGTATTTCATCCGGCTGCCGTTGCCGAATGGCCCGACATTGAAGACTCCTCGGCCAAACGCCGAGAGCAGCGGCCGGATCTTCACGATGAGCTTGGGGTCACCGCTGGCATAGAACACGAGGTCGCGGTTTTTTGCCTGCGCGCCGGTGCCGCTGACCGGGCAGTCAATCATCTGATGGCCGGCCTTGCGCAATACCGCGGCCGCTTTTTCCTTATCTGAAATTTTGAAGGTGCTCAGTTCGACGAGCAATTTACGCTTGAGCTTGGCCCCCGCGATCTTGCGCACTGTATCGGCAAGCGCCTCCGGCTTGGGAAGACTGGTCAGGATTGTCGGAACGGCGGCTGCGAGTTCGACTGCATTTTGCGCAATCTCGGCCCCGGCGCGCTTGGCTTCACGGCGGCGTGCCGCGTTGGTGTCGTAACCGACGACATGCCAGCCGGCCTTGACCAGGTTCTTCGCGAAGGCACCGCCCATGATGCCGAGGCCGATCACGCCGACTGTGCCCTTGCGCCGTCTTGCTGCCATTCACCGTCTCCCCGATGCGAAATTGCATCCGTCTGCCCATTCCCTCTTATGCGTTGGGTGTAGGGCTGTCGAGTCGCGCAGGTTGCAGTATGCCCGCTTTCAAGCAAGCCCCTGATCGCCTATCGTCCCTCGCAAAAGAACGGGAGGACGCATGCGAGTTGGCGTTGCAGGTCTCGGAGTCATGGGCGCAGCCGTCGCGGCGCGTCTGATGGAAGTCGGTCACGAGGTAACGGTCTGGAATCGTACACCTGAGAAGACGAAGGTGTTGGCGGACGCCGGCGCCAAGGTAGCCTCGACACCGGCGCAAGTTGCGAGCGCGGTTGAGGCAACCATCACCATGCTGACCGACGCTGCGGCGATCGATGCTGTCTACAACGGGCCGAACGGTCTCCTGGCAGGCGATGTGAAAGGCAAGCTGCTCATCGAGATGAGCACGGTGCCGCCGAAGGTGCCGGCCGCCCTCGCACCGAAAGTGCGTGCCAAGGGCGCGGCTTTCGTCGAATGTCCGGTCGGCGGTTCAACGGCGCCCGCGCGTCAAGGAAAATTGCTCGGACTTATGGGCGCGGAGCCCTCCGACGCCGAACGCGCCAAACCGCTGCTCAATCAGCTTTGCCGAAGACTTGAGCACTGCGGGCCGGTCGGCACAGGCGCGTCGATGAAGCTTGCGATCAACCTGCCGCTGATGGTGGCCTGGCAGGCCTATGGCGAAGCTTTTGCCATTGCGCGTTCAGCGGGCTGGGAGCCGAAACGATTGCTCGATCTGTTCGTCGACACCAACGGCGCAAATCCCGCGCTGAAGAACCGCGCCGAAATGATTGTCACGATGCTCGAGGGGCGCGATCCCGGACCGACGACATTCAGCATCGCCAACGGCGTGAAAGACTTGCGCACGATGGTGGAAACCGGCGAAGCGAATGGCGCGGACATGCGTGTGACGAAAGCGACACTCACAGGTTTCGAAGACGCGACCAAAAATGGGTTTGGCGGCGGCGACGGATCGCGCATGTCGGTCTATTGGGCCGCGCGCAAGAAATCCTGAACGCCGAAAGCGGAACAAGAAATAGGAGGGATTCATGAAACTCTTTTCATTCTGGCGCTCGCTTGCGACCTATCGCGTGCGCATTGCGCTCAACCTCAAGGGACTTTCACCCGAGGTGATCGAAGTGAACCTGATGAAGGGTCATCAGCGCGAGGAGGCCTTTCGCAAAGTCAACCCGATGATGGCGATCCCGGCCCTCGTCGACGGAGACGGTGCCGCGCTCTATGAGTCACTGGCAATCATAGAGTATCTCGATGAGACGCATCCCAGTCCCCCTCTGTTGCCGAAAGATCCGCGCGGACGCGCACGGGTGCGCGGACTTTCGCAGATCGTCGCCTGCGATTCCCATCCGCTGATCGTTCCGCGGGTACGCGAATATCTTGCGCATGAGTTCAAGGTCGATGAGGCGGGCGTGATGAAGTGGGCGCAGCACTGGCATCGCGCTGCGTTGGGCGCGCTCGAGGAGCATCTCGCCAGCGAAAAGGAAACCGGCACATATTGCCATGGCGAGCAGATCACCGTTGCCGACATTTGCGTGGTCAGCCAGGTCGCCGGCGCGAATTTCTTCAAGGTCGATTTGGCCGCATATCCGACGGTGTCCCGCATCGCCGCGACATGTGCGAAGAATGACGCGTTCGCACGCGCGCATCCGCTCAAGCAGCCCGGCGCACCGGCCGCAGCGTAAGGGCGCCGATGATCAATACGGCGATCGTCGGCCTCGGCTGGTGGGGCAAGACTCTGGTCAAGGCGGCGCACGACTTCGGCGCGCCGTTACGCTTTGTCCGCGGCGTCACGCTCGAACCCAACTCTGTTCGCGATTTTGCAGCCGAACATCAAATCGCGCTTGGAACATCGCTCGATGAGGTATTGGCCGACACGACGATTCAGGCCGTGCTGCTTGCAACTCCGCACACCAAACATCGCGCGCAGGTGGAAGCGATCGCCGCCGCCGGCAAGCATTTGTACTGCGAAAAACCTTTCGCGCTCACCAAAGCCGATGCCGTAGCCGCGCTCGACGCCTGCAAGCGCGCCGGCATTGTCCTGGGGGTCGGTCATCATTTCCGGCTGATGCCGTCGATGCGCGTCTTGGCAGAACTTAAGGAAGCAGGGGCTTTCGGCACCATCATGCATGTCGAAGGCAACTACAGCCACGACTGGCTGGCGAACTATCCGACTGACAGCTGGCGCATGGCAGCTGAGGAAAGCCGTGCGGGCGGAATGACCGGCATGGGCATACACGTGCTTGACTGTTTTCGCGATCTGGTCGGTCCGATAAAGCGGATCAGCGCGCTTTCGAAGGCGCGAGCCCTCAAGTTGCCGACAGGCGACACCACGGCCGCGTTGGTTGAATTCGAAAATGGCGCCACCGGCACGTTCGGCACGACGATCAAAACGCCCTTCCGCTGGCGCATTGCTGTTTTCGGCGAAAACTGCTGGGCCGAAAGTGTCAGTGAGACGCGAGCTATCGTGCGGTATCCCGGCAAAGACGAACCCGAGGTGATCGAACGGCCGCACGACAATCACCTCGGCCGCAATCTTGATTATTTCGCCAAGGCCGTGCAGGGGCAGGGCACATTCCCGATCTCATCCTCCGGCATTTTACAGACGGCGGCAGCTCTCGAAGCTGTCTTCAAATCGGCGGATGCCGATGGCGCCTGGATGACAGTGTGAGCTAGGCACGGAGCTTGCGCGGCTCGGCGATGGCGCGATCCCAAATGTTATGGATATGCGTGACCTCCGCCTCGAAGCGCTCGAGGAACATCCGCGCCTGCATCGACAGCTTGCGCCGCGTCGGCTGAATCACCACGAACTCGGCGTGCAGCTCGGGATTGATGATCGGATTCACGATCAATTCGCCACGTCCGATGTCGTTGACCGAAATGACACTCGGAAGAATCGTGACCCAATCGGAACGGGCAACGAATTCGAGCGTTGCAATCATCGCGTCCATTTCGAGCATCGCCCCGATCTCGACACCGTGCGCCTGAAAATAGGTATCAAGATTGCGGCGGCGGATATTGTCCGGACTCGGCGCGACGATCTTGAGAGGGCGGCATTCGGACAGGCGCACGGGCGCAAGCGGTTTAAAGCCGGCGCGCGGGCCAGAGATCAGCATTTCACGGTCACGCACCAGGATGCGCGATTTCAGTCCGATCGTGCCCTCGAACGAGGGCACGACCGCGAAATCGAGTTCGTCATCGAGCACCATCTCGGTCAGCAACGCACTGTAGCCTTCGACGATGTGCAGGCGCACTTCGGGGCATTTCGGCACGAAATCGTCGAGCACCGGCGCGAGCACCGCGCGTGTGAAGGTCGGCATCAGGCCGATGCGCAGTTCGCCGGTAACCTCACCGGCCATCGAGCGGGCTTCCTCGGCGGCGTGCTCAAGCGCGCCGACGGCTTCCACGCAACGCTTGTAATAACGGAGCCCGGCAGGCGTCGGCGTTACCCCGCTGGTCGTGCGCTCGAAAAGCTTGACCTTCAGGGCGCGTTCGACCGCTGCCACGTGCTGCGAGATGCCCGACTGCGTCGCGTTTTCCCGCTGTGCCGCACGGGTAAAGGAGCCTTCCTCGCACACGGCGATGACGGCGCGGATTTGCCGCAGCGGGATATTTGCCATGACACCCCCAAAAAACAGGCCATTAGAAAATCTGATGGCAGAAGGCAGAATATATTATTTAGCCTGCACAGCCAACCAGCATAGGATTCCTGCAATCAGTCACGTGGCGCGCAAAAGCGCCGGGTCGGGGAGGACGTCATGGGCACAGCAAATTTCGGCATTGCCGGCCTTGATTGGCAGCAGCGCGTCAATTGGGACCGCATGCGCGAGTACCGCATCGAGCGCGCACGCGCGATGATGAAAAAACACGGCCTCGGCGCCATGCTCTGCATGTACGACGAGAACGTACGCTACATCACCGGCACGCTGACGCCCGGCTGGAATCGTCTCAAGCCCGGCCTGCGCTACGCGATGCTGTGCGGCGATGGTCGGCCGATCCTGTTCGAGCAGGGCGACCTCGGATTCCAGATCGAGCGGCACTCGCCGTGGATCCCAAAGGAGAATGTTCGTCACTCCTTCGCATGGATCAAGGGTGCGGCCGGACCAGCCTCGACCCAGCAGGTCAAGAAATTCGTGAAGGCGGTGATCCAGGCGATGAAGGATAACGGCGTCGCCGGGCAAAAACTCGGCGTCGACTTCATCGACATCAACATGATCAACGTCTTCAAGGAAAACAACATCAACTGGGTCGACGGCATGACCCCGATGATGGAAGCGCGCGCCGTCAAGAGTCCTGACGAGCAGGAGTGCTTCCGCATCGTCGGGGCGATCGGCGATGCCACGCACTGGGAGTGCATGAAGTTTTTGCGCCCCGGCATTACCGAGAACCAGGTGACGGCGCACCTGATGGAATATCTTTACAACATCCCAGGCATGGAAGACGTCGAGGACGTGATCGTTTCGTCCGGCCCGAACACCTGGCCGAACTGGCGTAACTTCTCCGACCGTATCATTCAGCCGGGCGACATCGTGTTCATGGATTTGGCCGCACTCACGTGGAACGGCTACAAGTCCTGCTATTACCGCACCTACTGCGTCGGCAAGGAGCCGACGAAGGAACAGAAGGATACGTACGCCACCGCGCTCCAGTGGCTCTACGACTCGATCGGCGCGGTGAAGGTCGGTGCCACCACGAAGGACATCGCATCGAAATGGCCGTCGGCTATGGAGACCTGGGGCTACGAGGACGAAGATCAGGCCGCCGCCAACCTGTGGGGCCACGGTCTAGGGCTCGCGCAATACGATCCGCCGGTGATCTCACGCATCTGGTCGCTCGATCACCCGATCGAGATCCAAGAGGGAATGACCTTCGCGCTTGAGACCCAGCACGGCAAGCGCTACCGCTATGGCGTGCGCATCGAGGAAATGCTGATCGTGCACAAGAACGACATCGAGATCGTGTCGAACTTCCCTGTGAAGCAGATCACAGTCGTCGATCCGCTGCCGGGCTATGGGGATCATGTAAAGTGACGTCGGCGGCTTAGCCGATCTCACCAAGCACCGGTCTGCGGTTACGGCCATTGAGCAGGATGGTCGGGACAGGCCCGGCCACGACAACGGAAGTCCAAACGATCGCGATGTCCGCTTTCATCCTTCACCTCGACGATCCTTTCGCTGCCGATCCTGAACGGGTAGGTCCGAAGGCGGCCAATCTCGCGGCCTTGACGCGCGCCGGTCTGCCGACGCCGGGCGGGTTTGCCCTGACCTCCGATGCCTATCGTCATCAACTACGGCATCTCGGGATCGACGAACTGCTGCGTCAATACAACGAGGCTGATCTGCTGGTATCACGGCGGATTTCGATCCAGATCCGGCTTGCGCTCTACGAGCGCGACATAGCACCCGAGATTCTCGATCCGCTTCTCACCGCCTGGCGAAAGCAGCGCGAAACCGCTCCGCTTGCTGCGGTGCGCTCCTCCGCGCTGATCGAGGACCGTGCCGGCGCCAACTTCGCCGGCCAGTTCGAGAGTTTTCTCGGGCTTTCCGATGAAACCGAATTTCTAACCGCGGTACGTGCCTGCTGGGCGGCGCTGTGGACCTCGCATGCACGCCGCTACATGGACAATCACGGACTTTCGCCCGCCGACACCGCGATGGGCATCCTTATCCAGCCGCTGATCTCCGCGCGCGCGTCAGGTGGCGGCCTGAGCGAGACGGCCGAAGGACAGATGTTGATTTCCGCCACCTGGGGGCTCGGCTCGGCGATCGCGCAGGGTGAAGTGGTGCCTGACCGGATTGTGCTGGCGAAGAACGGCTTCCTGCGCACGGTCGAGGCCGGCCGCAAGGACCATCGCGAGACCTGCGCGCACGGCGTATCGGCGCCGGAGCTTGTGCCGAAGGATCTGGTGAGCGAGCCGTGCCTTTCGCCGGGAGAGGCCGTGACGCTCGGCCGGTTGCTGCGCAAATGCGAGCAGCTCGCGGGCGCTCCGGTCGAGATCGAATGGGCAATGGATGAGAGCGGGTTCAAATTGCTGCAATCGCGCCCGCTGCATGTCGAGGCACCGATCGTGCCGGACGAAATCTGGTTGCAGCATCCGGGCGTACGTGGTCATCCCGCAGGCATAGGCT
>Ga0134126_10003699_pt1 | contig 19158 bp, 19 predicted proteins | sample KB31752_FD_96881 | JGI IMG/M metagenome (GOLD analysis project Ga0134126, IMG submission 96881) | Terrestrial soil microbial communities with excess Nitrogen fertilizer from Kellogg Biological Station, Michigan, USA - KB3-175-2 | ecosystem: Environmental > Terrestrial > Soil > Unclassified ...
CCGACCAGATCTTCGCCGCGAACGGTAGCTCCGGCTTTGACCTCGACTGCCACGACTCGGCCGTCGGCGGTTTCAAGGACGACGTCTACTTCGACCCTGTCCTTTGTGCGGTAATGGTAGAGAGTGTCCACCTCGACCCTGATCGAACGGAACAACTCCGGTGCGAGTTGGATCTCATCGATTACCAGTAGTCCGTCATTATCGACGAAAGTCGGCCGGATCGTCCTTGGCCGCGGAGCGTAGCCGGGTCGTCAAGCAACCGGACAAGCGAATTCGGTCTTGTCTGGGCGGCGAGCCACGCGAGCGTGCTCTTGCCAGTCTGCCGCGCACCTGTGGACGATTGGTCGCCACCTTCGCGGTCACTTGGCCGTTGAGCTCTCCCCGTCTCTGCGAGTGCCCATGAGGTGAAACTTGGTCGGGGTGGCCGGATTTGAACCGGCGGCCTCTTCGTCCCGAAGCAATTCTAGTGGGTCCTTCTAGGTCTTCCCGAGTCTGACTGGGAGCCCCTCACCTGCGTAAACACGCTGAGCGGGTCGCGGTGAGTCCGGTTCAGTCGGAGCCCGTTGGCTCCCCTGATTGGCTCCCGTGGCCCCTTGCAGAGAGGACTCTACCTGTGGCAATCGAGATCTACGACGACTGGATGACGCTTTTGGTAAATGGCGAGGTCATCGCCGTATGGTGCGGGGCCAGCTCGCGAACTCCTGCCTGAGCCGGGCAATGTCGTGTGAGGCGAGGCCGTAGCGAGCGAATGCCCGGTCGGTCATCTGGTCGAGCCGGTCGCCTGCCTCGGCGAAATCCTGATCCTCCAGTCCTGGATCCAGCTCCTGGGCCAGGGCAATCAGCTGGGTAATGCTGTAGCCGCGGGCCAGCGCTGCGGCAGTATCGATGTAGTCACGCTCGGCCGCCCGGCTGGCGAGCGCGACGACTTTACCCGCGATAACGTCCGCCAGGTCGAGGACCGGCCCGATGTCCATGATCACCGGCGCATGAATGCGATCGAAGTGGGAGATCTGCAGCCGCACTTGCTCGCCACCCGGCGCGGTGATGACCCACTCGGCCAGGCCTTCGCCCATGCCAGGGAAAATGTCATCCAGCCCCGCCGTCTTGTCTTCCCGTGCGGGATCGAGCCCGGCGGCCCGCAGACCTGCCTCGACGGCGGCGGTCGCGGCTTTCACCCCGCCCTCGGCATCGGTGAACAAGTCGACGTCCTCGGTGTGGCGGTCAACAACGCCGTGCGCGATGAGCGCGCACCCGCCGGCCAGCGCGAAACCATAGGGCTTCGCGGCCTCTAGGACGATAGCCGCTACTTGCCGCTGCAGGTCATCCAGCGCCATCAGGCCGCAGCCAGGCGGGCAGCCAGCAGAACAGGATGCCGGTCCTCCCAGGCTCGGCGAACGCCCTTGGGCAAGAACAACCGCGGCCAGATCCGCACCAGCATGCCGCCGTCCAGGTACGCGGCCAGGTCATCCAAGCCGGTCGCCTCCCGCAGCACAGTCTCATACAAGCAACGGGCCATATCCGGATCACCGAGATCAAAGCTGCGATCCCGGCTGCTCCAGAACAACCGCACCGGCAGCTCAACCATGCCTTCGACCGGGCCGCGCAGATCAGCCAGGCCGGGGGCCACGACCGCATCTCGACCGGGTCGGGCCTCATACGGCGACCGCGGCCGGGCAGTTCGCCGAGGCTGCGTACTCACGAACCCCAGTCTACGGAAATGTAGTTGTGGGCAAGTGCTCTGGAGAGCCTCCCGGCCAGTCGTGCTGATCCGCGCACATGGAGTGTCGGGCCGCGGCGTCCGGGGGGAACGGAGCTTGCAGCTCAAGTAGCGAACAAGTTTCTTGTGACCTACGGTGACGTGTGGCGGGTGATGACAGGTTCGTCATGGTGGCGTTGCTCGTTGACGGGCCGGCGGCGGCTGCGCTGACTCAGGAACTTGACCGGGTCGCGACTGCGGCCGCCAAGGCATATGGCCTGGACGTCAGCGTAGAGCTTCACGGACACGAGATCTTTCACGCCAAAAAGGCATGGCATGCCGTGCCAGTTCGTGCCCGGATTGGGGTGTTTGACGATGTCGTCGAGGCGGTAGCCGACCAGGACATCAAGGCGATCGCCAGGGCGATGAACGTATCCGGTCAGCGGGCTCGTTATAACCGGCCGGAGCCGCCTCATACTGTGATGCTGCAGCATCTGCTCGAGCGAGTGGATGAGTACGCGACGGGCCTCGGCGAGTATGCGCTGGTCATCGCGGACGAGGTCGATGCTCAGGCAAGGCACCGCGCCGACCTGGCGAGCTACCGGGAAGTCGGCACGTCGGGGTACCGCAGCCGCAAGCTGACACGGATCGTGGATACGCTGCACTTCGCACCGAGTAACGCTAGCCGCCTTGTCCAGGCCGCCGATGTGATTGCATTCTTGTACCGGCGGGTGTTTGCCAGCCGGGAGACCGACGAACGCTCACGCAAAGCGAAGATCGCGATGTGGTCCCGGCTGGCACCCCGGATCGATCACCAGCTTTGCTGGTTCCCGGCAGGGACGGAGGGCCAGCTGGCCCTTTAGGGGCGGGATCTCCGGTAGATGCACGAAGGGCCCGCACGCTGGCGGGCCCGCCTCAGGCGACCCGCCACAACCACCGATGACCAGTACAGATCACTATCAGTAATGCCCGAGACACCCCAAAAGCGCACTCCCAAACTTCAGGTGGTTCAGGCCGATATCAGCGCAAGGTCAAAGACGCACCCGCTTCCATCCTTGTGACTGCATATGGTCCATTTCGATACGGGGGAAGGTCCGGTACGGCTTATCGGCCCATCTATGATGGGCTCGGCAGAGGCGCGGCCGGTTATGAGCGAGCTGGCGAAGCTCGGTAATCAGTGGACGGATTACCGACTGCTCGGGAGGGCCGTGCTGGAGCTGCTTTCTTTCACGATAACCTCGGTCGGTGATCTACTCTTTGGGCATGCGGATTGAAGATACGCGGGGAGCCATTAGCGGTCGTAGCCCTGGCTGCGCTGGTGTCCGCCGTCGGCGGTTGTGGCGGTGGCGGCGGCTCGGCCACGGACGGCCCACTGAGCAGCGGCACTAGCATGCACGGCCCGATCCCTAGGGGTTCGATTTGCACGCCCGGTGGCCGCCGTCAGACATTCGGCTTTCAGTTGTTCACCAACTACGGCCACACCACCGTGACCTTGGACCGCGTCGTCCTCCTGCAGCCGCACAACGAGCGACTGATCGGTTCTTACGCCGTGCCAGGAGACCTGATTATCGGCGCGCCGCGCGGTTGGCCGCCCAAGTATGCCGGAATACCGCGCACGTGGAAGGACCGCCAGCCCGTACGTGGCTTCCGGCTAGCGCCGGGCAAATCGTTCAACATGGTGCTCGGCGTGGAAGCCATCACCCCCCGCCGCGCGACTTCGCAGGGCATGCTGGTCTACTACCACGACTCCTCGGGCACCTATTTGGCCAGGAACTACTTCGCGAACATCATCGTGCCGACCGTGGGTAGATGTTAATCAGTAGTCCAGTCGCAGATTGCGATTTTATATTGCAATTGCTAGCAACCGGCATGCGCAGGTGGTGGCGTGGTATGGGCGAAGAAAGCCGGGTCATCCAGCAGCGCATCGACTCTGGCCAGCCCAGCCGGTAACCGCAGGACCTCCTCCGGCGGCAACGACTCCCACAACGACGGCTGATCGCCTACCGTACGGAACAGGATGACCTCGATCCCTTCTGCACAAAGGGTTCGAGGCCATCCTGCCTGGCCAGCACGCTACCGCCACCAGATCAGGCCCGTTGTCCTGCACGGCGCTGAGGCGATGGACCGTATCTTCCCGTCAGCCGACGAGCCCTAGTCGCTCAGTTAGTCACTCAATGGGGGTATCCCGTCTCGTGAGCGACAGCGATACCCCCTGTGACCTGCGTCGGGGTGGCCGGATTTGAACCGGCGGCCTCTTCGTCCCGAACGAAGCGCGCTGCCAAGCTGCGCTACACCCCGCCGACCGCGTAGGGAGTCTAGCCGATTCGCGGCACCAGCGTGAGCAGGGCTACCTCCGGGCGGCAGCAAAAGCGTACCGGAGCCCATGGCGACGTGCCGAGCCCGGCGGAGACGTGCAGGTAGGCACGCTGGCGCGGTCCGGGGCCAGCCGGGTGCCTATGCAGGCCCTTGGCGCGTTCGGGTTCGATCCCGCAGTTGGTGACGAGCGTGCCGTACACCGGCAGGCAGAGCTGGCCGCCGTGGGTGTGGCCGGCTAGCAGCAGGTCGAAGCCGTCGGCGACGAATTTGTCCATGACCGAAGGCTCCGGTGAATGCAAGAGTCCGAGACGCAGGTCAGCCGTCTGATCCGCCGGACCGGCGATCCGGTCGTAGCGGTCGTATGCGATGTGCGAGTCGTGTACCCCGGCGACCTCGATGTCGAAATCGCCAACTTTGATCCGGCCGCGGTTGTTGTTCGCGTCCATCCAGCCGGCGGCTTCCATGCCCGCGCCGAGTTCGGCCCATGGCAGGTCGGGTACGTGCCGCCGGTGCTCCTCGGCGCTGGTGCGCCAGAGGTAGCGGACCGGGTTCTTTGGCATCGGAGAGTAGAGGTCGTTCGAGCCGTACACGAACACGCCGGGCCGGTCGAGCAGCGGTCCGAGCGCGTCAAGCAGCGGCGTGACCGCCTGCTTGTGCGCGATCGAGTCACCGGTGTTAACCACGAGATCTGGCTCAAGTGCGTCGAGTGTCCGCACGAAGGAAAGCAGCCGATGCCGGCCAGGGGTCAGGTGCAGGTCAGAGATGTGCAAGACCCGTAGCGGCCTTGAGCCGGCCGGCAACACGGGGACCTCGTACCGGCGCAGCGCGAACCAGTTGCGCTCGATGACTGCCGCGTAGCCAAGCACAGCGGCGCCTGCGGCTGCCGCGGTCCCGAGCATGACGTGTGGACGCATGTCCATATGGTGCCACGCTCGCCGTAGTGACCGGTCCCGGTCCGCTGCCAAGCCTCGGGGCGGCAGGATTAGCTTCATGTCTGAGCTAAAGGAAAGAATCCGCACCGACCTGACCGCCTCGATGAAAGACCGCGACGAGGTACGGACGCGGACCCTGCGGATGGCCCTGGCCGAGATCTCGAAGGAAGAGGTCGCTGGCGCGGCGGCCCGTGAGCTTGACGACGCCGAAGTACAGCGAGTGCTCGCCAGAGAGGCCAAGCGGCGCCGCGAGGCCGCTGAGGCGTTCCAGGGCGCGGGCAGAGCCGACCAGGCCGCCGCGGAGCGGGCCGAAGGCGAGGTGCTCGCCGCCTACCTCCCCGCTCAGCTAGACGACGCGGAGCTGGCTGGGCTCGTCACCGCGGCGATCGCCGAAACCGGCGCGACCAGCCCAGGCGCGATGGGCCAGGTCATGAAGGCGGTTACGCCCAAGGTCGCAGGCCGGGCGGAAGGCTCGCGGGTGGCCGCCGAAGTCCGCCGCCAACTCGCTGCCACGTGAGTGCGCCGCCAAGCGTGCGCCAGGAACAGCAGCGCTGAACCCTTACTGTCGTGCTGACGACGGCGTTGGACCCTTGCTGTCGTTGGCCGTGGCGCTGGAACAGCGGCGTTGGACCCTTGCTGTCGTTGGCCGTGGCGCTGGGAACAGCAGCGTCGTGCCGTTACTGTCGTTGGCTGTGGCGGCGCCTAGCTCAAGCGAGCCGGCTTTGCTCAGCTCAGTGACCGCCGCCTGGTGGGCCTCCGCCGCCGCCACCGCCGCCGCCGCCACCGCCACCGCCACCACCGCCGCCACCGCCACCGCCACCGCCACCGGGCTTGGGCTTCTTGGGTGGTGGCGGCGGCGAGGTGCCGTCGCCGAGCGAGAAGTAGATGCCGGGCACTGGACCGAAGGCCTTCGCTGGGCCTAGCGCGGCGCGGAGGAAGCTGTACTGCCAGGTGGAACCCGGAGCGTTATCGCCGAACATCTCCCCGGGACACTCCGGAATCCCACCGCCAGGGTAGGGGCGGTATGTGGCCTCCGGGCAGTTCAACATCGCGCCGGGCTTACCGTCGTAATGGATCGTCGTGGGATCGCTGGGGTTGAACACCGACACATAACCGACGAGCGTCGGCGTGTAACCGGCGAAGGCGGCGTAGTAGCCGTCGTTCGCTGTACCCGTCTTCCCGGCGGCCGGCCGGCCGATGGTGCGCCCCGCCGCGGTTCCGCTGGTCAGCACGCCGGAGAGCACGTAGTTAGCAGCGGCCGCGACGCCGCGCGACAGAACACGATGGCATCGAGCCGGCTCGACTGGCAACTGCTTGCCGCGCACGTCACTGATCCCTGTGATCGCGATCGGACGACAGTAGACGCCACCAGAGGCGACGGTGGCGTACGCACCGGCCATCCCGAGCGGCGATACGTAGACCGAGCCGAGCGTAAAGGATGGGAGATCGTCTGCGGGATAGTTGTTGCCCTTAGGCAGGAACGGATCGGTGCGAAGCAGCGAGACGCCGTCCGCACGCTCGAGTCCCATGCTGGCCGCGGTCTTCACCACATTGCACAACCCGACCTGGTCTTCGAGAGCGGCGTAGTACTCGTTGATAGAGGCAACGGTGCCGAAGTAAAGCGGAATAGCGCCGCTCTCGCCGCCCTCCGCGTTGGACGGCTTGTACTTGGCGTACGCACCGTGGCAGCTGTAGTACGGCCCGAAGGTCTCTCCGTCGTGCACCTTGATCGTGGCTCCGAAGGGTACGTCCTGCTTCAAAGCAGTCACCAGGGTGAACAACTTGGACGACGAGCCGGTCTGCACACCAGTGCCACCGTGGTACTGGGTATTCACCGCGTAATCGATGCTGTTCTCTCCGGAGCCGAAGCCGTATCGGCGATTCACAGCGATGGCGCGGATGTAGCCGGTACCGGGCTGGAGCATCACCTCGGTGTCGACATCATGGTTCGGGTTCGCGTAGTCGTTGTCAGGCAGTACGTAGAACACAGCCTTGTCGGCGGCTTTCTGGTCCTTCATGTTGAGCGTTGTGTGGATCTTCAGGCCGCCGACGGTGGTTAGTTCGCCGTACGCGCGGCTGTAGGCCTTGTCGTGCGCCATGGCGGCCAGCACGTAGTCGCAGTAGTAGGCCGCCATCGCCACCTTCGGGCTCGTGCAGCCGGTCTGCAGCGGGACGGCCGACAGGTGCAGGCCGAGCGGCTTCTCGCTGGCACGATTCGCCGCGGCCTGGGAGATGTAGCCGAACTTGTTCATCTGCTGTAGCACTATCGCGCGCCTGGCGCGCGCCGCGGCCGGGTCGGTCAGCGGATCGTACCCGGCCGGGTTTTCCACCAGCCCGGCGAGAAGTGCCGCCTGGGTCAAGGTCAGGTGCTTGGCCGAGGTCGAGAAGTAGCGCTGCGCCGCGACCTGGATCCCGTACGCCTGATTCTCGAAATAAGCGGCGTTGAGGTAGGCGGTCAGCAATTGCGCCTTTGTCATTTTGTGCTCGACGACTGCCGCGATCCTAAGTTCGGTCAGCTTCCGCGCGAGCGTGTGCGACGTGCAGTCATTCTGCTGCGCCTTGGTCTTGGCGGTCAGGATGCACGCGTTCTTCACGTACTGCTGCGCCAGGTCAGATCCGCCTTGCACGGCTTGACCGCCGAGATCGAGCGTGATCGCCCTGACCGTCCCGCGCAGGTCGAGCGCGCCGTGCTGCCAGAACCTGGCGTCTTCGATCGCGACGATCGCGTGCCGCATGACCGCCGCGATCTGGTTGAACTTCACCGGCACCCGGTAGATCGGGTGCGGATAACCAGGGTAGTAGTACGCGAGCAAATGACCGGATGAGTCGAGCAGCTCCGACCTCGACGGCACCTGGCCGAAACCGGCCACCGGCATGTCATCGAAGGTCTTGGCCGCGTCCCGTGTCGCTACCCCGGCGACACCCACGATCGGCAGCAACGCCACGGCGGAAAGCACCCCGGCGACAAGCGACAGGATGGCGAGCATGCCAATGGCCTTAACGCCGGCGTGGCGACCAAGTCTGTACACGCAAACAGGTTACGCTGCCGGGCGGACTAGTCAGAGGAGGACATCGAAACGGCAGATAATCGCGGCTTTCGACCGGATCCGCGCCGAGAAAGTAGCTCTCGGTTGCGGAATGACTACACACCGAAGTGTCTATAGCCCATCAGGGCTATATGGGAAATGGGTCGGCCGGGGACTAGCGCAGCGGGCCGGAGTTCCGTAAGTTACTCTTTCGCAACCATCACTGGGGGGCACTGCCAGGCGGTCGTGCCCTTAAAGCATCTCAACAAAGCGCCACCCGGCGTGACGACCCGTTCACGGGCGTGACGATCAGGAGGAGTTGGGCCACATGTGGATCACCGATTGGACCGCCCGCGCCGCGTGCAAGGGGACGGACCCTGACGAGCTGTTCGTTCAGGGGGCGGCGCAGAACCGGGCCAAGTTGATCTGCCGCGGCTGCCCCGTCCGCACCGAATGCCTCGCCGACGCTCTTGACAACAGGATCGAATTTGGCGTGTGGGGCGGAATGACCGAGCGTGAGCGGCGTGCGCTGCTTCGCCGCAGGTCTGATGTCGTCTCGTGGCGTGAACTGCTGGAGAGCGCTCGCGACAAGTACGAGAGCGTCTCGAACGAACTGGTCGCCAGCTAGTCATTCTCCTGGTAGGCCGACGGCCAAAGCCGTGCCAATCCTCGGCAGTGACGGTGTCGATTCCGCCGTCTCGAAGCCCGGGATCAGTCGCTGAAAGCCGTGCCAATCAGCCGCAACCCATCGAGGTCGTGCACGTCTTCCGGCTGAGCTGGAATCCGAGCGACCGGAACGAGCGGATGGGCAGCGGTGAACCGTTCAGCCAGCCGCCGCTCCGTCGCGGCCTGCCGCATTCTTTCCGCGTGCAGCCGAAGCGCGGTGACCGCCAGCGCGGACGACTCGCCATCAGGCAGTCCTTGCAATGCCTCCACGGCCGCGAGACTCCTGGCCGCCGACAGCCTTGCCGCTGGCGACCTGTGAATCCGATTGAGTACCAGGCCAGCCAGCGGCATGCCGTCGCGTTCCAGCCGCTCTACGAAGTAGGACGCCTCGCGCAGCGCGTCGTGCTCGGGCGCCGCGATCACAAGGAACGCGGTACCCGGTGTCCTGAGCAGCCGGTAGGTGTACTCGGCGCGCTCCCTGAACCCGCCGAACATGGTGTCCATCGCGGACACGAACGTCTGCACGTCGCGGAGCACCTGGCTACCGATGATCTTGGTGACAACGCCGGTCACCATGCCGAATCCGGCGTTGAGCACCCGCAGGCCGGTCCTGCCGCTGAGCTTCGCCGGCGCTACGAGCAGCCTGAGCAGCCTCCCGTCGAGAAATCTGCCCAGCCGCTGCGGCGCGTCGAGGAAGTCAAGCGCGGATCGGCTCGGTGGCGTGTCAACCACGATCAGGTCCCACTCATCCGCACGACGCAGCTGGCCGAGCTTTTCCATCGCCATGTACTCCTGTGTCCCGGCGAAGCTCGATGACAGCGACTGGTAGAACGGGTTCGCGAGTATCTGAGCGGCCCGGTCGGGATCGGCATGGGCCTCGACGATCTCATCGAACGTCCGCTTCATGTCGAGCATCATCGCGTGCATGCTGCCGGGCGGATCCGCCCGCGACCCGTCGGCAGCTTGCTCGGCGGCGTTACTGGCCCCGACGCCGGGCACTGGCCGCGGTGTATTGTCCAGCACGGTCAGCCCCATCGACTGGGCGAGCCGGCGGGCGGGATCCACGGTCAGGACGACCACGTGCCGCCCGCGTTCGGCGGCGCGCAAGCCGATCGCCGCGGCGATGGTCGTCTTGCCGACGCCACCTGAGCCGCAGCACACGATGATCCTGGTCCGCCGGTCGTCGATCAGCTTGTCGATGCTGAGCAGCGCCTTCTTCGCCGTCATCTGGCTATGTCCCGATACGCCCGCTGATGCTTGATCATGCCGCGCCCTGCTCGCGCAGTGCCTTGGCGAGCCGGTAGAGCGCGGCCAGGTCGATGCCGTCGCTGATCAGCGGCAGCTCATAGCAGGGCTGGCCCGCCGTGTCGAGCGTGCGCCGTCGCGCTGACTGCGTCTTCTCAGTCCGCGCTTCGTCTGCCAGTTCGGCGGCGAGGTCAGCGGCCAGTCTCGCGTCCTCGCCAAGGCCGGCGGCCTTCAGCGCAACCTCAAGCGCCTGCGCGTGGCCGCGAGCGTCGTCAGCGTCGCCAAGCTCGTTCCAGCCGCGGCGCACCATGTTGACCATGATCCCGCCAAGTTGGATGCCGCCGGTGCCGACATCCTTCAGCTCGGCGATTCCGTCCAGCGTCTCCTGTACCGGCATCTCCTCGAGCAAAGTCACGAAGTGCACAGCCGTCTGACCTGACCTGATCACCTTCTGCACGGTGTCCGCATGGTTGCGAATCGGCCCGACCTTGGCCAAGCCAGAGATCTCGGACGAGACGTTCAAGAAGCGGCTTATCCGCCCCGTCGGCGGCGCGTCCATCACCACCGCACCGTAGACCGGCCCGCCGCCGGTCTTGCGCCGCGCCGCTTCGGCGGCCTTGCCGGTGAGCAGTACGTCAGCGAGGCCGGGTGCGATCGTGGTGGCGAAGTCGACGACGCCGAGCTTGGTCAGCGCCCGGCCAGCCTGGCGCAGGTTGTAGAACATCTCCAGGTACTCGATGAGCGCGGACTGCGGGTCAACGGCGAGCGCGAAAACATCGCCTCCTGGCCGGTCATCATCCGCGGGTGCGACTGCTACCCGGCGTTCCTCGTACGGCAGCGGCGGCACGTCGAAGAGCTGGGCTATGCCCTGCCTGCCTTCTACCTCCATCAGCAGGACTGGCTTGCCGTTGGAAGCGAGCGCGAGCGCCAGCGCCGCGGCGACCGTAGTCTTGCCCGTGCCACCTTTGCCGGTGACCACGTGCAGCCGCACGCCATCCCAGTCGGTGTCACGCACGCTCACGTGAACGAGGCTATCCGTAAGCAGGATCGGGCCGGATCGTGGCCGGTGCGTCACCCAGCCGTTAACGCAAGGTTGTGAACGGTGACTACGCTGATTACGAAAGACAGCGGACAGGTCTTGGTCCGGAACTAACTGGATAAAGAAGGTGTCGGCTATGGAAGGCTTGATCGCTTTCGTGGCGTTCGTCGCCGCGGGTGGTTTGATCATGTTCGGCCGCAGCGTGAAGCAGGTGCAGCAGTTCGAGGAGGGCATCGTCTTCCGGTTCGGGCGGGTCCTGCCGCAGACTCGCCAGCCGGGCCTGACCTTCATCCGCCCGATCGGCGACCGGCTGCAGAAGGTCAACAAGCAGATCATCGCCATGGCGGTGCCAGCCCAGGAGGGCATCACCAGGGACAACATCAGCGTGCGGGTCGACGCGGTTGTCTACTTCAAGGTCGTCGACCCGATCAAGGCGACCATCAACGTCCAGAACTACATGTTCGCGGTCTCGCAGCAGGCGCAGACGTCACTGCGCTCGATCATCGGCCAGTCTGAGATGGATGAGCTTCTCTCGGACAGGGACCGGGTAAACAGGCAGCTCTGCCGGATCATCGACGAGCCGACCGAAGGCCCGTGGGGCGTCAAGGTCGAGCGAGTCGAGATCAAGGACGTTTCGCTCCCCGAGGGCATGAAGCGCTCGATCGCCCGCCAGGCCGAGGCCGAGCGCGAGCGGCGTGCCAGGATCATCGTGGCCGACGGTGAGTACCAGGCGTCCAAGCGCCTTGCCGCCGCCGCCAACGTGATGGCACGCGATCCAGCCGCGCTGCAGCTTCGGCTGCTGCAAACCGTGGTCGAAGTCGCGGCGGAAAAGAACAGCACGCTGGTGATGCCGATCCCTGTCGAGCTTCTCCGGTTCTTCGACAAGGGCTCCGGCCAGGTATCTCACGCCGACGAGGAGCCCGAGGACACCGGAGAAGCGGAAGTCGCGGCCGCGGAAGCGGCGATCGAGCACAAGCCGACCAGCGAGACACAAGGCGCGATCGGCAGTGAGAGCCAACTCGCGATCCCGCCCGTCAACTCCATACCTGACGTGCCGATCGAAGAGTCGGCGATCGACGATTTGACGATCCCGCCAGTCCCGCCGCAAGGCGGCTGACCCACGCGAGGGGTCCGGGAGAGTCGCCTCCGTGGGCAGATACAGTATCGCCCATGCAGAAATGGGAGTACGCGACGGTGCCGCTGCTTGTGCACGCGACTAAGCAGATCCTGGACAACTGGGGCGACGATGGGTGGGAACTCGTCGCGGTCGTGCCAGGTCCGAACCCAGAGCAACTCGTTGCCTACATGAAGCGAGTCAAGTCATGACACAGAGCGACGACCGCTCACCCGAGCAGCGGCTAGCAGCGCTCGGCCTGACACTCCCTACGGTGGCTAAGCCGCTCGCCGCCTACGTCCCCGCCGTCGCTTCTGGCGGATTCGTCTATACCTCAGGTCAGCTTCCCTTCGTCGATGGCCAGCTACTCGCCACCGGCAAGGTCGGCGCCGACATCGAGGTCGCCGAGGCGGCCGAGCTGGAGAGGACCTGCGCGCTGAACGCGCTTGCCGCCGCGGCATCGGTCGCTGGCTCGCTGTCCGAGATCAAGCGGATCGTCAAGGTCACCGGCTTTGTGTCGAGCGCGCCGGATTTCACCGGGCAAGCACAGGTCATCAACGGCGCGAGCGAGCTGCTGATCGAGGTGTTCGGCGAGGCTGGCAGGCACGCCAGAAGCGCGGTCGGGATGGCGGTACTGCCGCTCGACACGCCAGTGGAACTCGAACTGATCGCCGAGCTGGCGGATCATCCGGCGAGCGACTCGCTCTCAGCCGGCTGACGGACGAGCGCGAAACGTGGCTGGGCAAGTACGGCTTCCGCAGCATCTGGCTGACGCGGTTCAGCCGATCATCGAAGGCGCGGTGAAACCGGTAATTCCCCGAGACGCCGCGACAGTCATGCTGTTGCGTCAGGCGGATAAGGAAGCGGCAGCCACCGGCTACGGCTTCGAGGTATACATGCTGCGGCGAAAGCCGACGATGGCATTCGCGCCCGGAGCCTATGTCTTTCCCGGCGGCTCGGTCGACCTGCGCGACGCCGACGAGGAAGTCGCCTGGGCGGGGCCTGACGTGGCCTGGTGGGGTCAGGTACTCGGCGTCGCGCCGCAACTAGCCAGGGCGCTGGTCTGCGCGGCCGTCAGGGAAACGTTCGAGGAATCGGGCGTGCTATTCGCTGGCCTCGCGCCGGATACCGTGATCGCCGACACCACCGGCGATGACTGGGAGGCCGACAGGCGCGGGCTGCTCGACCGCTCGCTTTCGCTGGCCGAGCTGCTGGCTAGGCGGAACCTGATCCTGCGCTCAGACCTGCTCAGGCCATGGTCGAGGTGGATCACCCCGGCCGCCGAGCCGCGCCGGTTCGACGCGAGGTTCTTCGCCGCGGCGCTGCCTCCAGGACAGCGGACCAGGGACGTCAGCGGCGAAGCGTCGGCCGTGCAGTGGATATCTCCGGCGGCGGCGCTCGACGCGGGCCGGGCGAGGCAGATCGAGCTGTGGCTGCCTACCGCCATGACGCTCGCCGAGCTCGCCGAGCACGCAGACATCGGCAGCGTGCTGAGCGCGGACCGGGAGATCCGGCCGCTGCTACCAGAACTGTTTCGTGCCGACGGCGCGACTTGGTTGTCGGTGCCCGGCAGCCGGGATTACCCGCTGTGACGCCGACAGTATCGCCGGGTATCGACGGTTCTGGCACGCAACGAGCACGTTGCCTGCTCGCGCCGAATCCGTCACCGATGACGCTGGACGGCACCAATACCTGGTTGATCGCCGAGGCGGGGGCGAAGACGGCCGTGGTGGTCGATCCAGGTCCTGACGACCAGTCGCACCTGCGCCGGATCTGCTCGGCGGCCGAGCAGGCTGGGTTGAGGGTCACCACGATCGTGCTCACCCACGGCCATCTCGACCACTCGGCGGGCGCACGTAACCTTGCCGAGCTCACCGGGGCGACGATCCGCGCCGTCGACAGGGCGTATCGGCTCGGCAGCGAAGGCCTGCCGCCAGGATCTGTGGTCAGCGAGGGCGGCTGCGAGCTCGAGGTGATCGCGACACCAGGTCATACCTCCGACTCGGTATGCCTGTACCTGCGGGCTGACCAGGCGGTGCTGACCGGGGACACGGTGCTTGGCCGCGGCACCACGGTGATCGCTGACGACGGCAGCCTTGGCGACTATCTCGGCTCGCTCGACCGGCTGCGGGCGCTGGCCGACTCGACTGAGTTGCGCGCGCTGCTGCCAGGCCATGGCCCGCTGCTCAGCGATCCGCAGGCAGTCCTGGATTTTTACATAACGCACCGCGCTGAACGACTCGCCGAGATCAGAGCGGCGGTCGCGGCGGGAGATCGGACCAGATCGCAGATCGTGGCCAGGGTCTACGCGGAGGTCGATAGGAAGCTGTGGCCGGCCGCCGAGCTTTCCGTCCGGGCCCAGCTCGCTTATCTAGCCGACCATGGCGAGCTACCAGTCGGCATGGATCGCACGGGCGATGCGGGCGCAGCCGGAGCGAGCACACCGCGGCCCGGCGCCGGCGGCCGCGGGCGGGGTGAGAGTTAGCCCAGAGGGCGTCCCAGGGGGAGCTCCGGTGGGCTACCTAGCTCGGCGGCGGAGTCGGTCAGGGTCGATCAGCAGGACCGACTTGGCTGAGAGCTGGATCCAGCCCCTGGCAGCGAAGTCGGCGAGCGCCTTGTTGACGGTCTCCCGCGACGCGCCGACGAGCTGGGCAAGCTCTTCCTGCGTCAGATCATGAGTGACCAGCGTCCCGTCCTCTTGCTGGGTGCCGAACTTTTCGGCCAGCTCGAGCAGCGCCTTGGCGACCCGGCCAGGAACGTCGGTGAAGATCAGGTTCGTGTTGGCGTCGGTGATGACGCGCAGCCGCTGCGCGAGCTCGCGCAGTAGCAGCAGCGCGATCGCCGGCCGGTCGTTCAGCACCTTGCGCAGGTCGTCGTGCGCGATGGCGGCCAGCCGCGCGTCGGTGATCGCGCTCGCGTTCGACGTGCGGTAGGTGGGGTCGAACATCGCGAGTTCCCCGAACATGTCACCGGGGCCCTGCACCCTGACCAGGACCTCCCTGCCGTCCGACGACGTCCTGGTCAGCTTGACCTTGCCTTCGATGACCACATAGAGCTGGTCGTCAATGTCGCCTTCGTCATAGAGCCGGTCGCCACGCCGCAGCGTGACCACGACCGCGAGCGCCCTGATCGCGGCGGTGTCCGCATCAGAGAGCTCGCTCAGCAGCGGAGTCTCGGCTAGCGTCGCGGCGTCCTCGTCGGTGAACTCCGTGCGCACTGGCCCACTCCCAGGCTGAGTCACCTGGGCCTCCTCGCATTGGTCCAGGGCATGTGCCTAATACTTATGACCAACGTCTTGCCCATCTTCGCCCTCGGCTAGCCGCTTCCTGCTGACCTCTATCTGATCGTCGGCCTCCTGTTTGCCGACCCAGCGGGCCGCCTCCACTTCCTTGCCTGGCTCGAGTGCCTTGTACACCTGAAAGAAGTGCTGGATCTCAAGCCGATCAAATTCCGGTACATCGGTTATGTCGCGCAGGTGTGCCACCCGCGGGTCGGTAGCGGGGACGCAAAGCACCTTGTCGTCCTTGCCCTGCTCATCCCGCATGCGGAACATCCCGATGGCCCGGCACTTGATCAGGCAGCCAGGAAACGTCGGCTCGTCGAGCAGCACGAGCGCATCGAGCGGGTCGCCGTCCTCGGCTAGGGTGTGCTCGACGTAACCGTAGTCCGCCGGATATCTAGTAGACGTAAAGAGCATGCGGTCTAGCCGGATTCGTCCGCTCTCGTGATCCATCTCGTACTTATTGCGCTGGCCTTTGGGGATCTCGATGACGACATCGAACTCCACGGTGCGCTCTCCCTACCCGGCAGGTGATTGCCGCATTGCATCGGCGTGTACTTCAGTTGTGATGTATACCCTCGGTGTCGGCTGCCTGTCGAAGGGGCCCCGTGCCCTTAGGCTCGCGGAGGCGAGTGGAGAAGGCTCGAGCGACGGAGGGCAAGGGTTGAACCGGCTGGCTCGACTGATGGTGCTGGCGCTAGCGCTGCTTTGCCTGTTCACGATCGGCGCTGGCGCCGAAGTCGCGCATCTGATGCCACCCAGGCTCGCGCTGTTCCAGATGCCATCGATCTCGGGTACCAGCCGGGCGGCGGCGGTCAAGGCGCTGCGCTCGGTCAGCGATCCGAGCGATCCCGGCGATCCCGGCGATCCCGGCCATCGCGCGGGTGCCGAGCGGCCACCGACGGCCGCGGCCGTCACCGGCGAGCTCTCCGCGTTGATAGGCACCGGCAGGCTCGGCCAGCAAGTCGGCGCCTTGGTCGTCAACTACTCGACCGGTCACGTGCTGTACGCGCTCAACCCGGACACCGGGTTCACACCGGCATCGACGACCAAGGTCGCTACCGCCGTCGCGGCGATCCACACGCTCGGCCCCGAGGCGAGGTTCACCACCGCGGTCAGACTGGCCGCTGACGGCCGCGGCCTCGTGCTGGTCGGCGGCGGCGATCCGACGCTCGCCGCCGGCCGGTACCCGGCGAGCTTCTACCCTCAGCCAGCGAGCCTGGTCACGCTCGCGGCCCGAACGGCGCGCGCACTGCGGGCCAAGGGCATCAGCTCGGTACGGCTGAGCTATGACAACGCGCTGTTCACCGGTCCGACGCAGGCGCTCGGCTGGCCGGCGTTGGGCAGCCAGGACAACTACATCTCTTCTGGCAACGTCGCGCCTATCACCGCGCTCGAAGTTGACCAGGGCAGGCTCACCTCCGCCAGCTTGCCGCAGGACGCCGATGTCTCCGCTAACCCATTGGCCCGGTCGATGCGGCCCGGGCATGACGCCGCGACGGCATTTGCTCGGTTCCTCCGCAAGGACGAAATCACGGTAAGCAACAGCCCAGTGCAGGAGCGGCCGGGCCATGGCGATCAAGGATCGATCATCGCCGCGGTGAAGTCGGCCACGCTGGCGCAGATGGCGCAGTGGATGCTGCAGGAGAGCAACAACGTGATCGCCGAGACCCTGGCCAGGCAGGTCGCGATTGCCACCGGCAGGCCAGGCACGTTCACCGGTGCGGCGCGGGCGGTGATGGCGGTGGACGCCAAGCTCGGCGTGCGCGGCATTCACCTCTACGACGGCAGCGGCCTGTCGCCGCTTGACCTGATCTCGCCGCGAGCGCTCGTCAAGCTCGTCGAGCTGGCCGCGGGCCAGCGGCTGCCTGGGCTCAGAGCGGTGATCACCGGGCTGCCGGTGGCCGGCTTCTCAGGCACGCTGGGCCCGGGCAGCTTCTTCGGGCCGTTCGGGCCGGCGGCGCTTGGCACGGTGCGAGCCAAGACCGGCAACATCACCGGCGTCGCGACGATGGCAGGGTTCGCTTACGCGCGCGACGGCGCCCTGCTCGCGTTCGCGTTCATGGGCAATGGCATAGATAAGAAGCTCGGCCTGCAACCCGAATCGATGCTCAGCGAACTGGCGACGACACTAGCGGGATGCGGCTGCCGCTGATTCGCCGTCCGCGGCCGTGGCCCGTAGCCGGGCTAGCGCTGCGAGCTCGCACGTTGGCCACGTACGGTGTAGGGATGAGCAGCTCGCAGATGATCGACTGGAACGTGGCCACCTCGACGGCCATCCGCTGGGTCAGGCCTGGGCCGCAAGTCAGCCTCAGCGATGCCCGCAATGTGGTGGCCGAACTGCGCGCCCAGGCGGCCCTGGTGGCAGACCCGGTGCGCGAAGTCACCGGCCTGCCTGGCGACGACGATGGCGGCAAGGTCGCGATCGTCGACCGACCTGGCTGGATCAAGGCGAACATCAGCGGCTTCGAGGTGGTGCTCGATCCGCTCGTAGAGCACATGCAGGAAATCGGTGCGGTCCCCGCGGCCGGATCGGTGCTGACCGCGGTCGGCTCACGAGTCACCGGCGTGCAAGCGGGCCTGATCCTGGCATACCTGGCCAGCCGCGTGCTCGGTCAGTACGAGCTGTTCCTGCCGCCCGACCCCGACGTGCCCGCGATGGACGCGCCGCCAGGTCGGCTCACGCTGGTCGCGCCCAACATCTTGATGGTGGAGCGGGAACTAGGGGTTGACCCGAGCGACTTCCGCCGCTGGGTCTGCCTCCATGAGGAGACGCACCGCACACAGTTCACCTCGGTGTCCTGGCTGCGGCCCTACGTGCAGCAGCAGATGACCGAATTCCTGCTCGCCTCTGACCTCGATCCGGCGTCGATTCTGAACCGGCTGCGCGCGGCTGCCGATGCCGTCTCAGGCGCGGTGCGCGGCGGCGACGGCGAAAGCTTGATCGAAGCGATGCAAAGTCAGCGTCAGCGCGAAATACTTGGCCGGCTGACCTCGGTCATGACGCTGGTCGAAGGCCACGGCGACTACGTGATGGACGCCGTCGGGCCGACGGTGGTGCCGAGCGTCGAGCAGATCAGGGCGAAATTCAACGCCAGGCGGTCCTCAGGAAACCGGATCGAGCAGGCGATACGCCGGATACTCGGCATCGACCTCAAGATGCGGCAGTATCAGCAGGGTTCCGCCTTCGTCCGCGCCGTCGTCGAGGCGGCCGGGATGGCGACGTTCAACCTGGTGTGGACCTCACCGCAGACGCTGCCGAGCAAGGAAGAACTCACCGATCCGGCCAAGTGGCTCGAGCGCGTCGCCGGAGGTAACCAGGGCCGCGAGCTGAATCCTGGCGTGGCATGAGGTGCATGACTCATCTGGCCGGCCGCATCCGGCGGTAGCCGCCGTCAGGCTGGCCGTCAGGCGGGCGCTGACCGCCGCGCTCGACGGCGACCTTGCCCGTGACGAACTGGTACTCGTCGGATGTTCGGGCGGACCTGATTCACTCGCGCTCGCCGCGGCTGTCGCCTTCGAGGCGCCCAAGCTTGGCCTGCGGGCCGGCGCGGTCACCGTCGATCACGCGCTGCAAGCAGGCTCGGCCGACCACGCTGAGCGCGTGCGGACCACGCTGCGCGGACTCGGGCTCGATCCGGTAGTCCTGATCACCGCTGACGTCCCTGGCCGCGGGGTCGGGCCCGGCTACCCGGGTCCAGAGGCAGCGGCCAGGCGGGCGAGATACACGGCGTTCGACGAAGCGCGCGAGCGGTCAGGAGCCCGCGCGATCCTGCTCGGTCACACCATGGATGACCAGGCTGAGACCGTGCTGCTCGGGCTGGCGCGCGGGTCTGGTGCCAGG
>Ga0134126_10003700_pt1 | contig 19158 bp, 21 predicted proteins | sample KB31752_FD_96881 | JGI IMG/M metagenome (GOLD analysis project Ga0134126, IMG submission 96881) | Terrestrial soil microbial communities with excess Nitrogen fertilizer from Kellogg Biological Station, Michigan, USA - KB3-175-2 | ecosystem: Environmental > Terrestrial > Soil > Unclassified ...
ATGAGTTGTCCACAAAATCAGTACTTGTTAACAAAGAAAAAAGAAGCAAAAAAGAAATCTTACAACAATAATAATAAGTTTGTATTCCTCTTTAAAAAAGTCAACCTTATTCAGGCACGGTCAGACTATGGTCCATCGACTATGGTCCATCGACTATCGACTTTCCCTAATCAAAATCTAAATTGAATTTATTTTTCAGATCGACCAGCGCGGGGTTCTTGGCGGCCATGTGCTGGAATTTTTCGGACGAGGTATACGGGCGTTTTACAACGGCCTTTTCATCCACCCGGACCGCTACCTCGATATCGTAATTTTTCAAAGCTGCCCGCAAAAAATTATGAAGGTTGGGCCGCTCGTCGCGGAAAAGATTTTCCTGTACTTTATTTTCGACGACGATCTCGTAGCTGTTGGGGGCTAACAGCTTTGGGGCACTGGATGTAAATATGGTGAGTAAATTCTTTTTACCTTCCGCTTTTAGCTTTGCCGCGAAATCGCTCCAGGTTTTTAAAAACTGGTCCTCGGTATAAATTTCCTTATCAGCTCCTTTAGTATACGGGTCTTCCTCGGCAACCAGTTCCTCCACCGTTTTACCCATATCTTTCAGCGACGGGATTTTTACCGAGGTAGACGGTGTATGCGAATTAGGTATGAATACCTTTGGCTTTTCAACAGGCGCTTCCTCCTTTACAGCGGGTGGTGTATCGTCCGGCTGAGGCTTATTAGTATTGTAAGCGAGCGGCGCTTCGGCAACCATGGGTACAACTTCTGTTTCCTTATTATGGGTTGCAGGAGTATTTGCTACCGGTGGCTGAGCATCAGGTTTTTTTTTTACCGGCTCACCTGCGGCGGCCATTGGCGGAAGCTGGTTCGTTGCCAGGTTAAACACCGATTGCAGATTGCACATTTTGAGCAGTGCCAGCTCCACCTGCAAACGCTGGTTTTTGCTCTGCTTATAACTGAGGTCGCACTGGTTGGCGATATTCATCGCGGAAAGCAAGAAAGAAACCGAGGCCGATTGCGATTGCTGCAGATATTTTGTTTTAATACCCTCGCTCACTTCCAGCAGCTTAATTGTTGACTGGTCCTTTGTTACCAGCAGGTTGCGAAAATGTTCGGACAGGCCCGAAATAAAATGCGCGCCGTCGAAACCACGGGATAAAATCTCGTCAAAAAGCAGCAGCGTGTTGGCGCTGTTCTCGCTCAGCAGGCTGCCGGTGATATTAAAATAGTAGTCATAATCCAGGATGTTCAGGTTATCGATCACCGACCGGTAGGTCACATTGCCGCCCGAAAAGCTTACGATCTGGTCGAACATGGACAGTGCGTCGCGAAGGCCGCCATCGGCCTTTTGGGCGATGATGTGCAAACCATCGGGCTCGTAGCTGATGTTTTCCTTTTGCGCGATTGACGCCAGGTGACTGGCCATATCGTCTACCCGGATCCGATTAAAATCGAATATCTGGCAGCGCGAAAGTATGGTAGGCAGTATTTTATGCTTTTCGGTGGTAGCCAGGATAAAAATGGCATAGTGCGGCGGCTCTTCGAGAGTTTTCAGGAAGGCGTTGAACGCGGACGCCGATAACATGTGCACCTCATCGATAATATATATCTTATACCTGACACCCTGGGGCGGTATGCGTACCTGCTCTATCAGGCTGCGGATATCGTCGACGGAGTTATTGGATGCCGCATCGAGTTCGTGCACATTAAACGAGTTGCCGTTTTGAAACGACTGGCACGAGGCGCAAACGCCGCATGCCTCGCCGTTGGACTGCAAATTTTCACAATTGACGGTCTTTGCGAGGATACGCGCGCACGTAGTTTTTCCCACACCACGCGGCCCACAGAACAAAAACGCCTGAGCAAGCTGGTTATTTTTTATGGCATTTTTTAGGGTGTTGGTGATATGCTGCTGACCTACAACACTTTCGAAAGTAGCCGGGCGGTATTTGCGTGCCGAAACGATGAAATTATCCACAGCTACTAAGGTAATGAGAAATTGAGTAGGTTAAAAGAAGTGATTAAAGATTAGTGATTGGAGGTTAGTTAGGAAACGGAAGAAACTAATCATTAGCCTCTGATGGCTAATCTCCAATCTCAAAAATCCTCCTCCGGCGGGAGGTGGTCGTCGTCTTCGGGGTCGAAGATGTTATCGTCCAGTTCTATTTCGTGAAGATCGTCCTGATCTTCGGCCCTGTCTTCGAAATCTTCATCGTCCACATCGCTCCAGTCGCCCTCGCCATCTTCGGGATCATCATCATCGCCGGGCACCATCAATATTATTGGCCTGTCGTCAATTAATTCAAGAGCATATTTATCTGTTATCACAATGCAAAGCTAAACAAACTTCAAACGGCCGGAAAAGTTATTTTTTCAAATTTATTGTCGTTAAAGTAGGTCCCATACCATTGCTACCGTAAAATACCATAGTATTAAATAAGGTGCACGTATGCCTGGTAAGATTACTCATTGTGTACGCAGTACTGTATGCTGAATCGACAATATTGGTATGGCCGTCGATATAGGCATACTTAAATTTTAATGTATCGCCGCTGACCAGGTAAGTTGCGGTATCCTTTTGCCCGTTAATGCTCCAATACAGTTTGCCATACGTAGTGAAATTAAAATAATCGCCGGGTTTACCGGTGTAATTTAAAACCGGCGTAACTACCCTCGTACCGGTCGTACCTACCGTCGTATTACCAATGGTTTCGTTTACAACAGTCCAATTTCCGGTAACCGAAGAAGAAGGCGTTCCTTTGCTTGCATTTTCCTTTAAACAGGACGTCAAAATAGTGGATATCGTTAAAATCAGGGCGCAAATGGCTAGGTTTCTCATGACTTAAGAGGTTTAGCTGGTTGTTTAAGAACTATACGCAATCACTAACCGTTGCGATACAGTTACCCTCGAAATTTGGCTTTTCGTAGCCGAAGACTTCCCACTAATCCAGGAAGTTCATGTCCTCTTCTGTCAGTGCAATATCTGCCGCTTTTATATTTTCTTCAAAATGCTTTAATGAAGATGTTCCGGGTATTGGCAATATCCATGGCGACCTGTGCAGCAGCCAGGCAATATTGGCCTGCACCTCTGTTATGCCATATTTCCTGGCGATTTCGGCCATGCGGGCATCTTTTTTCGGCATAGATAAAAACAAAGAGAAATATGGAATAAGCGGTATGCCATTTTGCTCACAAATGTCCAGAATTTCTTCACCGCCGTTACTTTCCATGTACCCGGCCCGGTGGGTAACGCGCTGGGCGTGTCCATACATATTTTCGACGGTTGCTATCTCGCCCATCTTCATGGCCGTTTGCAGTTCATCACGGGTTACGTTACTTACCCCGACATGCCGTATTTTGCCTTCCTTTTGCAGCTCGAACATCGCATCCATCGATTCCTTGACGGCGCGCCTTCGCCCCCAATTGCCCGGAAATGTACCAGTGTTATCTGCTCCTGTTTAAGCGTACGCAGGTTATTATCGATACTACTGCGCAGGTTCTCGGGGCGGTTAAACGATATCCAGCTTTTATCGGGCTTGCGGGCGCCGCCTACTTTAGTACAAATAACCAAATCGGACGGGTATGGGTACAACGCTTCGTATATCAGGCGGTTGGTGACGTCCTCGCCATAATAGTCGGCGGTATCGATAAAATTAACACCCGATTTAACGGCCTGCTTTAATATTTGCAATGCTTCCGGTCGGTTTGGCGGTTCGCCGTATATTCCCTCGCCGGTAAGGCGCATAGTGCCGTAGCCCAGGCGGTTAACAGTTAACGGGTGACTGCTTTTGGCGGCTATGGTAATGGTTTTTGGGATGCTCATAGCAGATGATTTTTAGTTACAAAGATGAGGTTTATTTAGAATTGCCATATGATAAAGATATAATTTGACATCGCGCACCCTTTTGCCGGTACTATTTATATCTTTAGTTTAATTATAACCTAAGCTCGATGAAACTACGCTTATTCTTTGCCGGACTTGCTATTGTGTTCGCTTTAAGGGGCTTTGGTCAGGATTCATTAAAAAAGACTAACCCAGTCATTTATTTTGGACTTCCTTCAGCCTGCCGCTAACTCAATCAGGGGTTCAGTTGAACCTGGATTTGAATTACCAGGTTAGAAGCAGTTTGTATACTTTACGATTTGTCGGGGCGGGATATTTTGACGTTGGTACTGTAGCCCTTTCTCCCATTAATTATTTCCCGACAATCAGCGGTAAGGGCGGGCTGGAAGAGTATGGCGTTTTATACGGGCGGAGGTTTATCCATGGCGGGCACGCGTTCAGCTTTTCGGCGGGAGCATCATTTAACGACCGCACCGGATATGTTGCCGGAATAAATAACCAGCCGCAGCACTACGAAAGTTATTATGTCGGGCTGCCTTTTGAAATGAACGTGCTGTGGTTTAAGCCGGTTAAACGACGCTACCGGGTATATAGAATTTTTCCTGTTGGAAAACCCACGGCATTTGGCGACAGCTTTGGATTTAAGCTAGCCGGCAACGTCTCCGAACACAGCTATATTTCGTTGGGCATTGTGTTTGGAATGGGTAATCATAAAGAATATTAGATTTTACCGTGCTTCCGCGCCAGGGATAGAAGCGGATACCGCGGTTCGACAGCTCACCGTGACAGGCCAACCGCAGTATGAGCGAATAGCCCGCCCGGGCTCTCAACTTAAGTAGCAGTTAGCAGCGGCAGCGGCAGTTGTCAGTTAATCGCGTAGCGTTAATGTGAAAGTCGAAAAGCAAAATTATATCCGAACCACTAAAACTCAAAAACGTCGCAACCGAAACACCAAATAAATAACGAACCCATCACCCTCGAGTACAACTACCCCGCTGTTACACAACTACACTATTTTTCACCAAAATTCTGCACTTTTCACAAAAATATCTATCTTTGCAGCCCCGTAATAGCGGGTAAATATTTAAAAATCAAAGTATAACAATGCAACAGTACGAAATCGTGATCGTTCTAACCCCGTTGTTATCGGTTGACACTGCTAAGGAGGCTATTGCCAAATACAGCAAACTCATTACTGATAACGGAGCCGAAATTGTCCAGGAGGACAATTGGGGTTTGAGAAAACTAGCGTACCCTATCCAAAAAAAGACGACTGGGTACTATCACTTAACTGAATTCAGAGCTCCGGGTGATTTAATTAACAAACTGGAGGTTGAATTAAGGCGCGATGAGCGTGTTTTGCGTTTCCTTACCATCGCTTTGGACAAACATGCCATTGCGTATAATGAGAAAAAACGGAGCGGCGCATTTAACCAAAAGAAACCGGTTAAAACAGAGGAGGCTGCAAGCTAATGGCAAACGAACAAATTAAATACGTAACTGCCCCCAAGGTTGAGGACACACGTAAAAAATACTGCCGCTTTAAAAAGAACGGCATAAAGTATATCGACTACAAAGACGCTAACTTTTTATTAAAGTTCATTAACGACCAGGGTAAGGTATTACCACGCCGTTTAACCGGAACGTCGTTAAAGTTTCAGCGCAAGGTAGCACAGGCCGTTAAGCGCGCGCGCCATATCGGTTTATTGCCTTATGTTACAGATTCACTAAAATAATCGGGAGGGATATACAATGGAAGTTATTTTAAAACAAGACGTAAAAAACCTCGGCGATAAGGACGATGTGGTAAAAGTAAAACCCGGCTATGGCCGTAATTATCTTATACCCAAAGGTTATGCTATACAGGCTACCGAATCGGCCCGCAAAGTTTTAGCTGAGAACCTGAAACAGGCGCAGTTTAAACAAGATAAGATCCGTAAGGATGCAGATAAGATCGCTGCCGGCCTGGAAGGTGTAAAACTGACCATCGGCGCTAAAGCAGGCGAAAGCGGCAAAATATTTGGCGCTATCAATACCATTCAAATTGCCGACGCTTTGAAAAAAGAAGGCTTTGAGGTTGACCGCCGCCGCATTACGTTTGAGCAGGAACCGAAGATGGTAGGCGAATACATCGCCAACATTAACCTGCACAAAGAAGTGAAGGTACAGGTACCGTTTGAGGTGGTAGCGGAGTAAGGAATATTTCGGAAGTCGGAATGCCGAATTCGGAATTGCGATTTTTGAATTAATATTATTTAAAGGTGTTTGGCGAAAGCTTCACACCTTTTTTCGTATAATAGCGCTATAAGTGGAAGTATAATTTAAACTTCCGAATTCGAACTTCCGAATTCGGCAATTAAACTATGATCAAAGGCGGTGTACCCAGGCTACTATTGCGTATCATAAAACTGCTTTTCATTGTTTTTGTGGGTGGCAGCATTTTGGCAGTGCTCGTGTTCCGGTTTATTAACCCGCCGTTTACGCTGCTGATGATACAGCGTGGTTTTGAGCGCAAAGCGGCAGGGAAAGAATGGAAGATAGATAAACAATGGGTGAGCTTTGATGAGATTGCCGACCCGATGAAGCGTGCGGCCGTAGCGGCCGAAGACCAGACATTTCTAGAAAATCATGGCTTCGATTTCAGAGCCATTGAGAAGGCCATAAAAAAGAACGAGCACAGTAAAAAGCTGATCGGCGGCAGCACCATATCGCAGCAAACGGCTAAAAACGTTTTCCTTTGGCCGGGCAGGTCCTTTGTGCGCAAAGGGTTCGAGGCTTGGTTTACATTGCTGATGGAAATTTTCTGGAGTAAAAAGCGCATCATGGAAGTTTACCTGAACGTGATCGAGACCGGGGATGGTATTTACGGCGTAGAGGCAGCCGCGCAGGAATATTTTCATATCCCTGCGTCGCAGCTTAATAATCAGCAGGCAGCAGCCATTGCTGTGATATTTCCCAGCCCGCTTAAATGGTCGGCCACGCGCCCTACCCGGTACCTGCGGCACCGGCAATACCTGATCATGAAAAATATGCGCCGGCTGGGTCCATTGGAATTTTAGTTACCACGAAATTAAATAGTTGTAAAAAGAAGCTTAGCTTTATGCGATGACCAAAAAAATCCCGTTGTTTTACTGTGCTGGCATGGCAATCGGCATAGGCATTGGTTTTGCCACGCATAATTTAGCGGTCGGCATGGGTGTCGGCGTGGCGCTGGCTTTTGCTTTCTCGCGCGGTTATGAACGCAGACGCCGGCGATAGTTTCTTCAACAAAAAAAGGAATGCCAACCGGCATCCCTTTCGTACTATATATGATGGAGTATAATATTGCTTATTTTGCGCGGCGCACCGGGTGTTTAATACCGTCGCGGCGGGCTTCACGTATTTCCCTTTTCAGGTCTTTTTTATCAGCCTTAATTTCTTTTTTATCAGCCTTTGCGGTGGCGATATCGCCAGCCTTAACCGCTTTTCGTTCGGCTACCTTGTCGGCATGAATGTCTTTAAGGTCGGTTTTAACGGCTTTTTCGTCAACCTTCTTAACCTGTTTATCGGCCAATTTTACGGGGTGGTCGACGCCTTCACTCTTTAATACTTTAGCATCAGCCTTTATATCCTGTTTGTCGGTTTTTGCTGCCGCCAAGTCAGTTTTTGCGGCGGCCAGATTGCCCTTATTAATGGCGTGCTTCGCCTCGCCTTTCTCTTTGTTATACGCGCGAATATCGTGGCGCATATCTTTCATCTGAGCCTTTTCTTCGGGTGTTTTGGAAGTGGCCGGTGCGGTAGTTTGAGCAAACGCTGCAGATGCTAATAGGCCTGCAGCGATCATTACACCAAGTGTTTTCATGGTTTTCATAATTTAACGTTGTGTATTGTTTATATGGTTTTTCTTTATAATTGATGGACTGCATTGATTTTAAATGGTTTAACTCAGCAAAATTTTTTTTTAATATTGTTTTTATTAAACTATCCGGACGATTTCACGTCTATCAATTTAAGTATTAGCGACCCTCATTATGATCACACCTGTTTACAAAATTCTGTTTGCATTTGTTTTAGTATTTTTTTCATGTCGTTTGTACGGCCAAACACAGCCCGCGCTACCGGGAACAAATGAAAAAATAAAGCCGGATAATAAAAACAGGGACAGCACCTCATCCAGCTTTAAGTTTGGAATAGATTACGTAAGCAACAACGTTTTTATGGGGCGCACGGATACCACGCGCACACCGATTATTATGCCTTCACTCAAATACACGCTTAAATCTGGTATTTATTTTTCAGCCGCACTTGACTATATCCCGAATAAAAAAAGAAAGAAGCTGGACGGCGGCGATATCACGGCCGGCTATGATTTCGACATCACCGACGACCTGACCGGCTCCATATCGTACACCAAATTATTTTACAACGCAAACAGCACACAAATCGCATCATCGATCAGCAGCACTTTCAACGCCAGCTTTAATTATGATATCGGCACTATAATTACGCCATCTTTGAGCACGGATTATAATATAAACAAGTCGGGAATTAGTAACGATTGGTTTTTAAACTTCGGCGTCACACACGATTTCATCACGATCGGTGTATTTGGGCAAAAGGATATGGTGCTTATTTCGCCAACGGCAGCCGTGAATACCGGGACTGAAAACTTTTACGACGCGTACTTAACCAAGAAACAATTCAAAAATGCCAAACGTACGGCTGCACAAAACGCACTGGTAACCCAATATACTAACCAGTTAAGCCAGTTCGGCTTATTGGATTATGAGCTTTCGGTACCGCTTGAATATAAAACCGGGCATTTTATTTTTCAATTTATACCGACCTATGCCATCGCCGAAAATCAAATACCCAAGCAGATTGCTAACCGGCTGTCGACTGCGCCATCCGTGTTTTACTTTCAAACCGGCGCGGCGCTGAAGTTCTGAGCAAAGCGCTGAAGGTTAGGGTTAAAGACATTAGCGAGCCTTTTTTACTGGCTTTTTATTCTCAGCTTCGGCAGACCTCTTCTTTCGTGCTTCTGTATAAATCGCCCCGCCTAATGCCAACACCAGCAACACGGAACCAGCCAGCGAGATTTTTTCACCGGTATAATAGGATGCCGGATGGAATATAAATTCCACCTTGTGGTTTCCCACCGGTATCTGCGCCGCCCGTAAAAGATAATCGGCCCGGAAGTAGGGCGCCTCTTTCCCGTCGATCAGCATAGTCCAGCCTTTATCATAATAAATCTCCGAAAAAACAGCGATCTGTGGCACGGTAGAACCGGTTTGGTAGGTCAAATGATCCGGGTTATAGCTGGTTAGCGTTATGGTGGCGTTCGGGTCGCCGCCAAACGGTTTGGAATCGATCAGTTTTTTATAACGCTGGTCCACAATCGCCTCGTCCTTTGGTGCAAAACTGCTTATAGCCTGCATTTCTTCATCGGCATTTTTCGCGATCTTCACACTTTTTACAAACCAGGCATGCCCGCATGCGGTGTTGTTACTCACCAGTTTATAATTGCGCCCGGTATCCTGGGTAATAATATACTTGGCATTCAACATGTCCAGAACATCATGATTGGGTGGGTTCACCATTAACTGGTTATCCATCAATTCATCATATCGCTTTAAACGGGCCGCAGAATAGCCGCTGATGGATTTATGGAAGAAAGGATTTATGTTATCCTGCTTCATATGCTCGAGTTCCGAATAATCAAACACACGAAAATCGGGATCGGTATCCCTGCTGATGAACTGGTCGACCTCGCGGGGTTTTATTTGCTGATCGGCATCCTGCTTTTCCTGGAAGTTCGCATCTTTCAGGTAGCGCTTATCAACCTGCCAAAGGTCGGTCAATACCAAAGCAAGCAATCCGATGGAAAATACCGACGCATTAATTTTCGTCTTAATAAAGGCCCATACGATACCAAATGTGAGGGCTATAAAGATCAGCGACCTGAAAGCATCTGCCCGCTCCAGATCGACCCTGTCGCTAACGATAGCGCTGGCAATACTGTTGGCCATAGCGCCGTCGCCCTTAAGGGCTTGTGTAAGATAGCTGATACCCGATTGAAAATCGCTGGGTTTAAAGCTCAGCAAAAGCTGGGGCAGCGCTATTAAAAGTAATATCACCCCGCCCACCATATAAAAGGTAAGTCGTAATTTTTTAAGTATTTCTTTTTTATCGGTTGTAGTAATGATTTCCTGCACGGCAAGAAACGCGAGTATAGGGAAGCAGATACTGGTAACGGCAATAATCGATTCAACCGTGCGGAACTTATTGTAAAACGGAAAGTAATTGAAAAACAGGTCGGAAACATAGGGGAAGTTTCCGCCGAATGACAATAATAACGTTAATACGACGGTTCCGGCGATCCACCACTTGATCGGACTTCTGACTATAAACAGCCCGAACAGGAACAGGAAACATATGACGGCGCCAAAATAAAACGGCCCCGATGTTGACGGGCGCTTTTCTCCCCAATATGACGAAAGACCCGGGATCCCCGACATTTGCTGTGCATAATTGAGCGCCTGGTCTTCCGGAACATTTTTACCGGTAAATACCTTTGTTAACGCCGAGTTTTGATCGGGCGGTTCTGAATACGTGCCCCCGCCATAGGCATTGGGCACTAAAAAAGTAAGGCATTCGCCTACGCCCTGGCTGTATTGGTAAGCATACGTTTTACTAAGGCCGTTTGAAGGCTCCTTATCCTTTTGGGTAAGGTTTGACGGGCCCCTGTAACTGTACTTGCTGTATTCGAGCGTGCTCCACAATAACGAAGCGTTTACCAGCAAAGCTATAGCCATTGCACCGGCTAAATATCCCAGCGACTTCCAAAAAGCGGCCGTGGCCTTTGATTTAATGGCCTGGTATAATTCTATGCCCAATAATATAGCTAAAGCCATGAGCAGGTAATAGGTCATTTGTATGTGATTGGCCTTAAATTCCAGCGCCATGAAAAGGGCGGTTAGGGCCCCGCCCAACAAATAGCGGCCCCGTAAGGTCAGCAGTACGCTGCCGATAATTAAAGGGAAAAAGGCTATAGCAAGCGCCTGGTTTGAATGCCCCGCCTGAAGCAAAATGATGTTATACGACGAAAATGTGAACGCAACCGCACCGGCGGCAGAAAGCCACGGATTGAGTTTTAAAACCGTGAATAAAAAATAGGTGCCGAATAATAATAACAGCACATCGTAAATAGGATTCGGAAAAATCGCGATGAGCCCCTTTATAACCCAGGTAGCAACATTATTTGAATAAGGAGCCCATATTTGATAGGCCGGCATGCCGCTGAATATCTGGTTGGTCCATAATATGGTGGTGTCTTTGGCCCGGTAGTCATTGATCTCTTTCTGTGTCGACTGGGCGCCGATCACGTCATATTGCCCTAATGTTTTACCCTGGAAGGCCGGAGTAAAATAAATAAAGCATATCACTAAAAAAATTCCGCCAATTATAAAGTGAATGCCATTCCGCTTGAACCAATTATTCATCTGAGTTTATTAAAAAGGGATAATATATTCTTCAAAAATAGAAATTTGAATGAGAATAGAAATTATAAGTTGTTTTATTGTGAATTAGCTTATACCGGGTTTTTAACCACTATTTACCCAGGTCATCAGTAACGTGGAACAAACCGCTCGACTGATCCATATGCCACGGATATAACGTTTCGTTGCTGCTAAAATTGGTGCCGTTCATGATATTGCCATTTGCCATGGTAATTTGTACCGCTTTAGTTGAATAAAGTTTTTTGTTGGTCTGATCGTATATGAGCTCCTGCGATTTGAACGTCTCGCCCTGGGTGTTGGTCGCTACAACGTTTTTGCGGAACTCGATAATATTATCTTTCTCGCGGCGGATGGCATAATCAGACACGATAGTCCCTTTCTCTTTAAGGTTATCATCGTATAAAATAATCTTAACGCCCTCCGGGAATTTTTGGTAAATACTATTTGAATCGATCATCAGGGGCGCAAGCATGTGAGCTTTGACTTTAGCGGAATCACTATAGATCACATCGACGCCTTTTGAAATCGAGACAGGCTTATCTGCCTCTTTAGAGGCAATTTTTTTTATATCATCCAATGAATTTTCGCATGAACTCAACCACAGCATGCAAATAAACAGTGCCGGCAAACAGAGGATCGATCTTTTTATTGCCCGACGATACATTGAATAAAGATTAATCGAATTTAAACCGCTGGAACCACTTGTCGTTGAGCGTGAAGCCTAAATGGAAATTGACATAATTTTCTTTCACCAGGCCATTGGTTAATGTGCCGCGCTGGCCGATTTCGGCCGAGAAGTTAATTTTATAAAAACTTAAGTTATTGGGCGCCAACGGCAGCCCCAACCCAAAGGTTATCGCTTTACGCGTGATGTTGGTATTGTTAACGTTTAAATAGGTTTGATCATAAATAAACCCGATGCGATAATCGGTACGAGCAAAGTAGTTATGCAATGCATTGTAATCGGGTGTAAACTGCCCTCCAATATTAAATGTTTTACTGTCCTGTAATCCCTGGTTCACTCCCCCTACGGTAAGATCGGACCACTTTCCCATGGAATAATCGGCCCCGATCAAAAACCTGAGATCATATTGATACGATATGCCAAAGTGATTGATCTGCGGCAACTGTATTTTGCTTTTTGCTCCCTGATGATTGATCAACGTATCCGTTGCCAGGTTTTGGTTGCCAGAGGCGTCATAGCTGTATTGGCTTACAAGATAATTGTTTGTAGAATTGATACGCGAGTTTGCCGAGGCGGAATATCCGAGCACAAGGTGCTTTTGCTGCTGATTGCCAAAGTCAAATGAATACTGAACGCCATAGTCGTAATTTAATCCGCCAACGCTCATGCTGTTTTCAACCCTCGAATTTAAGGTGCCGAATAAGGTAGGTATTTCAGTGGAACTGTATTGCTGTAGATTGCCAAAAATATAAGAGACATTTCCGCCTATAAGCAAATGTTTGCCGAGGCCGAAACCATAACCGATATAGGCTTTCGATAGTCCCCCGTCGCCATTGTAAATATAATTTACGGCGCTGGTGTCTGCCGCCGAGCCTGTCCCGAATCCTTTGCTCAATGTCTGTTTGTTGCCGTAGCCCATTTCGCTGTAAGGCAATAATCCAAAGCTGAACGCCGAGCGTCTGCTCACGGGAATTGCAAATACCACATGGCTTAACCTGAAATTTCCGCTGGTTGCATTTACAGTGGCACCCGAAGAGTTAACCTGATTTAAGCCAACTACGTCAGAATAAAAACCTGCGTCGATAGTGGTGAAATTTATTGTGCCATATGACGCCGGGTTAATAACATTAATATTGTTATAGCCGCTTATTTTGTTGATGGCTGTGCCTATGCCGCCCATAGCTATATTTTGCGGTAATAATTGCGGGGTAATATCGCCCAGCCCAAATTTTGAATAAGGAGAGCTTGAAGTAGCTGTTGACTGGGCCGATGCGCCAAATACAATAACTGATAGTAAAAATATTAAAAAAAATCTGGTATATCTAATCATTATTATGTGGTATAGCTGCATTTAAACCCTTTAGAACCAAGTGAGGGTCAATTTTAATACAGGGCGCAAAGATGCTATTTTTCAATAGAGTATCAAAAAAAATACTGTCGCCCCCCGTTAGTATAATATTCAAATCTTTTACGTTGCTTTTATAGCTTTCTATAAAGCCGGTTAATTCATATTTTATGCCGTTTTGTATCCCCGAACGTATTGACGACGCCGTGTCGTTGCCATATATTTCTGTAAATGTTTCATCGGCGTTAATGAGCGGTAAAGAGGCCGTGTAATAATTTACAGCCTTAAAACGCATTTTTAGCCCCGGCGATATACTGCCGCCAAAATAATTGCCTTTCGCATCCACCCAATCATAGGTAATACATGTCCCGGCGTCAATCACTAGGCTATTCACCCCAGGATAAAGGTGGTTTGCAGCTATTACCCCCGCCAGGCGATCGGGGCCAAGCGTTGCCGGCGTTTGATAACGGTTATTGAAAGCGCCTGTCATCCCCGCACTAAACCAAATTACCTCTGTTTTTTTTGATAATGCAGGCTCCCACTGCGCTCCGCCTGCTTTAACTGTCGAAATTATAGCCCTGCTGATCGTATGCTTGTTTAAAAAACCTGCTATTACCGCTGTGTCAACCAATTGATACTGGCTGGTCTCCAATAACTCATCATGCTCAAAAACGCCGATTTTTGTGAAAGTATTACCAATATCGACAACCAGGTTGGCCATCAGGCTTTGACGGCTGATAATATGGATTCAAAAATAGCCAGTCCATCCTCGTTCGCTACCAAAGTATCCGAGGCACGTTCGGGGTGCGGCATAAAACCGAACACGTTTCTTTCAGTGTTGCATATACCTGCAATATTTTCCAATGAACCGTTGGGATTTGAGTCTGTTGTTATATTGCCCGCGTCATCGCAATAACGGAACAAAACCTGGTCGTTATCATTGAGCGATTTTAAAACATCGGCATCGGCAAAATAATTCCCTTCGCCGTGGGCTACCGGTATTTTTAATGCTCTTTGCTGATCAATTTGTGCGGTGATCAATGAATTTGCCGTTTGGGCCTTCATATAAATGTTGCGGCAAATAAACTTACGGTCCTTATTATGCAGCAGTGCGCCTTGCAGTAACCCCGCTTCCGTCAATATCTGGAAACCGTTGCATATCCCCAGCACATAACCCCCCTTAGCAGCAAATTGTATCACTTCCTGCATAATGGGCGAGAAACGGGCAATAGCGCCCGAACGGAGATAATCGCCAAAGGAAAAACCGCCCGGCAACACAATAAAGTCGGCACCCTGCAGGTCGTGGTCTTTATGCCACAGGCGCACAACCTGCTGGTCCATTATTTTCTCTAATACATAAATAATGTCCTCATCGCAATTGGAACCGGGAAATATGACTACTCCGAACTTCATGATACAAAACTAATATAACAGCCGTAATTTGAACGTATATAAAAGTTAAAAAGTGTTAAACTGGAAATAGATGATCCCCGCGATTAATAGCAGGAATAATGATTCATAGATCCATTTACGCTTTGCATACAAGAAATAGTAAGAACAAAATATGGCGGCGGGGACCGCACACAGTAAAAAATGGTTTAAATGAAATTCGGCAGCTTTAATATAAAAAGAAAGGCCGCCAATTAAAAAAATGATAAACAGCATTTGAAAAGACTTCCTTATCTGGACATAACTTTTATAGAAATTTTGCTGCAGCTTAAAAAAACAAAGCACCAGGATAAGAATTACGGGCACCAGCACCAGGTAATTGTAATAGTTTATACGGATCCTGTCGGGAAACCTGGTTGCAAGCGGATTCCAGGTATTATAAAGATCGGGCAGTATATCATTCAGATAATAATAGACTGCCAGGAAGAAAAATACAGTAATGTAGCCTATGACACCTGCTACCCATTCGCGCCAGTTAAACGGCCGGAAAAGTATTAGAGCGGTCCAGATAGCTAAAAAAAAATAATTAAACGGAAGATAGATCAAAGAACCGACCGCGATGATCATCCCCAAATCATATGCGGGCGATTTGGCATCGTTGGTTTTATAAAAACTGAACACTTTAAACAAGAGCCAAATGACTAAAAAATTGCATATTAACGGTGGACTTAACACCAAAAAGGGCGTAAAGAGCCCTGACAGCGTTACATACATCAGGGCGGGTAAAAACGTGGGCTTACCTAGTAAATTATAGTGATTTACTAAAAAGTTTAATAATAAAGCCTGGATAAAAACAAGAATAGCGGCAATAACGATATTGTAAAACGGCGAAAATGTATATAGATAGGAAACAGGGAGCAACAGGCGCGAGATGGGCCCAGAAAAGTTTAATGTTACCTGGGCCGGTGCATGAAACAAATAGCTTCCGCGTAAAAAAAAGAGCAAAACGGCAAGCCAAAAAATATTGAACGGGCTGTGTGTTTTAAAAATTTTGATCATCACCGCTGTTTTGCCCCGGCGAAATTAGCAGAAAATTGCTCAGGATAAAACCACGTCGGCGTTTGCGTATTGTTTTACCATATTATCTACAATTTGTGCGGTTTCGTCGGGGAAGTTTACGTGTAGTTTTTTGTCGTCGTTTAGCCAGTTGTTAATGTGGTAAATAAAGTGATCGTCAATTTCATTGATCACCGGAACGCCAAGTTGCGATGCAGCCAAGGCGTTACATTGCTGCTCATACTGATTTTTCATAGGAATCATCAGCACCTTCTTCTGTAAAAACAGCGCCTCTGCAGGTCCTTCAAAACCGCCGCCGGTTAGCAAGCCTTCGCAAGAGGCCAGGCTGCTGTTAAAGCTTTCATTATTTACCGGTAGTATTCTCACATTCGCCTCCTGGTACACAGTTTTTTGCCGTTTCGAAAAAATATGCCATTGTACCCGTTCGGTTTTTTTTAAAAGCCGGGTGAGCATTTTATCGTCATAGGCCGGCAAATAAACCGTATAGTGGCCTAAATTGGAAGTTTCCAGGTTGCGTATTTCGCTTCTTATCACGGGCGTATGAATAAAATCGTCATAACGCTCAAAATGAAACCCGATATGATGTGTTGTTGGCGAATAGTATTTGAGCAGCCATTCGCCAAAGCTGAGCTTTGCGGGCCTCGGCGTTTTTGGCGAGGCGAATGAGCATTGATGGCTCAATGATACAGATGGTATTTTCTGGAGCCTGCATGCCCATGCGCTAACCGGTTCAAAATCATTCACAATGAGGTCATACTGTTTTAACGGGAGGCTGTGGATATCATGCCATAGCCTGCGTGTGTTCATGATCTTATAGGTTGCCCATTTATCAACCCCGCCGCTGGTGCCAAATACAAAGCTGAAGCCATGAAATTTATATTTAAGCGGCTGCGATAAGCTAACCTCGGCCTGGGTTCCGCTAACTAAAAGATCCAGTTCGCCATACTGCTGTAACAACGGAACAATTTCGCGCGCGCGGCTGATATGGCCGTTCCCTGTCCCTTGTATGGCGAATAATATTTTCATGGTTTATCTGTTGCAGGCTGGGATGTTAAAAATTGTACGGGCCGGCATTACAACGTTAACTACCGCGCCCAATATTACAACATTTCAAGCTTACTACCTTTCACTTTCAACAAATGGTTAACTATGCTCCTGTTTAAAACGTTCCAACAAATTTTTTATGTCAAGTTTAGCTTCCAGGTCGTCGGCATCGGTTTTATCTTCCTCGTCGGCATCGTGGTGAAAGTTAAGGGGGTCATACTTAAAAATGGTCCAATGGCCGTTGTGGTACTCCAGCGCCGATAAGCTTTCTACCCAATCGCCGGAATTTAAATATAAAACCGAACCTGTTTTTTTGGTAGATTCAATCTCCCTGATCCCGGCCTGGTGAATGTGCCCGCAAATTACATATCGATATGATTTGTCGACGGCCAGGTCGGCGGCTGTTTGTTCAAACTGGTTGATAAATTTTACCGCATCCTTAAACCGGGCTTTTACTTTTTGCGAAAAGCTCAGTTTCGGCCGCCCAATCAAAGTTAAAAACCAATTGGTCAGGCTGTTGATTAATATCAAGGTATCGTATCCTATAGCGCCCAGTTTAGCCAGCCACTTTGAATGCTGCATCGTAACGTCGAATACATCACCGTGGAAAATCCACGCTTTTTTACCATCGATATTCAGCACGATCTTATCGAGCAACTGGAAGGTACCTAAGTTAAAGTCGGTGAATTTCCGCAGCATCTCGTCATGATTGCCGGTCAGATAATATACCGGGACGCCTTCGGTAACGAACTTTAATATCCGGCGCACAACCTTCATATGCGCCTCGGGCCAGTACGATTTGCTAAATTGCCATATGTCAATAATATCCCCGTTTAAAATGAGCATCCCGGGCTTAATGCTTTTTAAATATTTAAGCAGTTCTTTAGCATGACATCCAAAGGTGCCTAAATGCACATCGGATATAACTACAATATCGACTTCACGTTTTGCCATTAAATTTAAGGGGGTAGATTTTCATCCGGCAAAATATGCCGTGGATATTGGGATAGATTTTGAAAGTAACGATCTTATTCGTCGTCTTCGTCGTCATTAACCTTCAGTTCATAAGGGCTGAGGTAGAATATGCCTACAAGAAAAAGCAATCCACATACAACCAAATACGTATAAGCGAACTCAAATTGCATCTTACGCAGTTTTTACAAATATCCGTGAATTAGGTTATCTTAACATTAAGACTCTATTAAATGTAAAAGGTTTCAGTGCTTTGAAACTTTTTTTATCCGGTCCGGCTGTTTTAAATGTGTACGGGTAAACTTATATCATTGTTGTGCATTTAGAATGTCTAAATGGTGGTGTATTTATGCGCATGCAGAGAATAAGTAGCGTTGCTTGTAATATTATAGCATTAAAGTCAGCTCCTTTAAGTGAGTAACCTGCACAGGTACATCTTGAGGCTTTGGCAAATTAAACGGGTTAAAATAAATAGCATCCATGCCGCAGTTCAAAGCCCCGTACACATCAGCCTCCAGGCTGTCGCCGATCATCAGCGACTCATTTTTGTTTGCGCCTGCCAGGCGCAACGCGTGTTCAAATATGGCTTTGTCGGGTTTATTAACACCCACTGTTTCGGATATAATAACGTGCTTGAAATAACCGCCGATTTGGGTGTTGCCTATTTTAAATTCCGATGATTCTTTAAACCCGTTTGATATCAGGTGCAGGGTATATTTGCTTTGCAGATACCGCAGCGTTTCGTGGGCGTGAGGAAAAAGATTGGTTTTTGTGGGGCACAGCCGCACATACGCATCTTCAAAACCTGACGGGATATGATCGGGATGTACACCCAGCTCAATAAATGTCGCTCTAAACCGCGCTTCGCGCAGCTGATCTTTGGTTATTTTGCCGGTATGATATTCGGCCCACAGCCGGTGGTTGTTGCGGGTATAGGTCGCGATAAATAATTCCGCCGAATCCAGTCCGATCTGGTGCAGGTTATGGATAGCATATAGCTCGAGCAATGCTTCCTCCGCGTTTTTATCAAAATCCCAGATCGTGTGATCAAGATCGAAGAAAATATGCTTGTATGTTTTAGGCGGCCGCTTTGCGGTTTCTGGTTTGTTCATCCCGGCAGTATAACGCCAAATTTAATACAATTAACCTAATCGAAGTATGCACTGTCGGTCCTGTTCGTGTTGACTTGTCCTAACCTGGGTTGACAAAAAAGAAAGTCAACATGGAAAAGTCTGAACAAAAGTTGCGGGTGGCCAAAGAATACTTGGCTGGCAACACAAGCTATCGTAAATTAGGCATCAAA
>Ga0134126_10003701_pt1 | contig 19153 bp, 18 predicted proteins | sample KB31752_FD_96881 | JGI IMG/M metagenome (GOLD analysis project Ga0134126, IMG submission 96881) | Terrestrial soil microbial communities with excess Nitrogen fertilizer from Kellogg Biological Station, Michigan, USA - KB3-175-2 | ecosystem: Environmental > Terrestrial > Soil > Unclassified ...
GAGCCGGCGCCGGTCAGCTCGCGGAACAACTGATTGAGCAGGCCGCTGTTCGGCGCGGCCAGCAATTCCCAAGCGATAGCGCCGAGAAACGGCGGCGTGACGAACGACGCCGTCACCAGGAGGCGTACCGTGCGGCGCAGCGGCATGTCGGTGCGCGACACCAGCCAACCCATCGGCGCCGCCACCACGCAACAGATGAGCGCCGACAGGGTCGCAAGCATGAAAGTCGTCAGCAACGGATCGAGATAGGCGGCGTCATCGACTAGCCGCCGGAAATTGCCGAAGGTGAAAGCGCCCTTCGCGTCGGTGAAGGCATAATAGGCCAGCCACGACATCGGCAGCACGATCAGCACGCAGAGAACCACGGCGAACAGAAGCAAAACCGGCTTCGACATGTCGAAGTCGAATGCTCGCCGGCGTATCTGTGGGACTGATGCGGCGATGGTCATTTCTTTGTCGTGTCCGATAATTGCTTTCATCATGTCCGCGATACGATCACATGCATCGCGCGGTCTGACGCGACCTGGCGCGTGCACTGATAGCCGAGCACTGGCAAATCCAATCCGGCAAAAAGATTCTCGCCTTTGCCCATCAGGGTGGGCACGACGGCGAGATGTAGTTCGTCGATCAGCTTCTCTTCCAGATATTGCCGGATGGTCGAAACGCCGCCGCCGACGCGCACGTCCTTTCCGCCCGCCGCCTCTTTTGCCCGGGCAAGCGCCTCATGGATTCCGCCGGTGACGAAATGGAAGGTCGTACCGCCCTTCATCGGCAGGCCCTTGCGCGCGTGATGAGTAAGCACGAACACCGGCACGTTATAGGGGGGCTCGTCGCCCCACCATCCGCGCCAGCTTTCGTCGCCCCAGCCGCCGCGGATTGGGCCGAACATGTTTCTGCCGATGATCCACGCGCCGACGTTTTCGAAGCCGGCACGTGCGAACTCGTCGTCGATGCCGTCGGTGCCGCCGCTCTCGCCATGCATCGTCTTGAACGTGCGCGTGGGGAAGAACCACTGGAACACCGAGTCGCCGCCCACGCCCAGCGGATGTTCAAGGTCCTGATCAGGACCTGAGCCGAAACCGTCGAGCGAGACGCCAAAACAGCGGACCGAAAGCTTGGACATGACGGGCTCCCAGTCACTTGCGATTATATTGAAATCACGCGCCGCTCAAACGAACGGCCTCTCCCGCGACGGGAGAGGCCGCAATGTTGTTAAACGTGGAAGAGCTTGACGTAGTGCGCTTTGATTTCTTCCGCAGCCTTCAGCACGCCTTCCGGATCGTCCTTCATCAACTTGATCTGGCTGAGCGGCGTGCGGCCGGCCTTCTCCTTTGCCTGTGGATGAGCCGAACGCAGACCGCCGATGTTGATGCAGAGCTGCTGGCATTCCGGCGTGAAGCAGTAATTCTGGAAAAGCCGCGCAGCGTTCGGGTGCGGCGCCGCCTTGAACATGCCGTTTGGGCCGATGATCAACGGCGTGCCCTCGGTAGCATAGACCGGCTCGACCGGCTGGCCCGATTCCTTTTCCGAAAAGATCAGGTATTCGACGCCATCGGCCTGGATCGCGCGCTCGCCCAGCGCCAGCTTCTTCGGCGGATCGGCAGCCGATTGAACCTGCATGATGTTCTGCTTCGCGAGTTGCTCGAAGTAACCCCAGCCGATATCGCGCGCCGTCTCGAAGGTCGCGGTCATGGTCGTGCCACTGTAGCCGGGATGCGACTTGACGATCTTGCCCTTCCATTTCGGATCGAGCAGATCGTGGAAGCTCTTCGGCGCGTCTTCCTTTTTCACCAGGCTGGTGTTGTAGGCAATAACGCAAAGGAAGATGCGGAAACTGGCGAACATGCCGTCCGGATCCTTGTGTTCGGCCGGATAATATTTCGCGACGTCTTCCGGCACATAGGCCTCAAGCCAGCCTTTGTTTTTCCAGATGACGAGATGGGAGGCGTCCGACGAATTGACGACGTCGACCGCATGCACGTTGGCGGAATATTCCTGGCCGATGCGCTGAAGCACGCGCTCGGCGCCAGTGCGCTCGACCGCGCAGGGAACGCCATATTTGGCTTCGAATGCCTTACCGATCTGTTGCGCAAGCTTGGTATCGACCGACGTGTACCAGACGACTTTGCCTTCTTTCTTGGCGGCCGCGATCAATGCCGGGGTGGTGGGAGTCGGGGGCGGCGCGGCAGCACGCACATAAGTCGAAAATGCCGCGCCGGCAGCGAGTGCACTCGTGCCCACGAGCACGTCTCTTCGAGAAATTATCGGCTTCCTCATTGGCCTTTCCTCCCTGCTATTTTCATCTTGTTTTTCTCAACTAAGGCGCGCCCCCGGCGTTCTTTATCCGACCAGCGCCCGGCATCGCTCCGGCGGCAGAAACAGCCAAACCGTGCTCCCCTGCGGGATGCCGACCTCCGCTCCGGCGATGACGCGCAACTGGCTGCCGCCCTTGACCTCGACCATATAGTCCCGGCTGCTACCGAGAAAGACCTGTCGCGTGACCGTGGCCTGAACGACGTTTTCAGCCTGTTGCGGCGCGGAAGCCGATAGCTGGATGTCATGCGGACGGATCGAGACCGGCATGTCGGCGCCGGCCGTCGGCATCGCGCCGACGCAGCGAAGCGTCGCGCCGGCGAAGCTGACATGGGTCGCATCGAGGCCCGTGGCCTTGATCACGTTGCTGGAACCGATGAAGCGCGCAACGAACTCCGAGCGCGGGCGATCGTAGATTTCTTCCGGCGAGCCTGCCTGCTCGATCTTGCCGAGATTCATGACGCAAATCAGGTCGGCGGTCGTCATCGCCTCCGACTGGTCGTGCGTGACATAAACAGTGGTGTAGCGATAGGCGTCATGCAGGCGCCGCACCTCGAAGCGCATTTCCTCGCGCAAATTGGCGTCGAGATTCGACAACGGCTCGTCGAGCAGCAGGGTCTCCGGCTCGACAATCAACGCGCGCGCGAGCGCGACACGCTGCTGCTGACCGCCCGACAATTCGCCCGGATAGCGCTGCGCCAGCGGTGCAAGCTTGGTGGTCGAAAGAATGGCGTCGAGTTTCGTCGCGATCGTGCCGCGATCCATCTTCCGCAGCTTGAGGCCGTAGACGATGTTCTCGGCCACCGTCATGTGCGGCCACAGCGCGTAACTCTGGAAGATCATGGACATGTTGCGCCGCTCGGGCGCCAACGAACGCGCCGGCGTCGAAATAACGCGCTCGCCGCCGCGGATTTCGCCTTCACTCGGCTCGACGCAACCGGCGAGCAGCCGCAGCGTCGTGGTCTTGCCGCACCCGGAGGGACCAAGCAGGCACACCAATTTGCCGTGCTCGACCGTCAGCGAGATGCGATCGACAACGGCATTCGAGCCGTATCGCTTGGTCAGGTCCCTCAACTCAACCGAGGCCACGCGCTTCCTCCCCCTCACGAACGCGGCTGTTTACAGCCGTCCTTCCAATGTGACCCCCACCCCGACCCTCCCCCTTTCAGGGGGAGGGAGAAACGAGCCGCATGCTCTTTCCTCCCCCTGAAAGGGGGAGGAATAAGGAGGGGGTTATCTTTCTTCCCTCATGTTTCTTTGATTACGAGTTCACGAACCGGTAAAGGCCGGCTTGCGCTTTTCCATGAAGGCTTTGCGGCCTTCCGTATAGTCATTGCTGGCGAAGCATTGCGACACCAGCTCAGCGCAGTGCTTCAGGTTTCGCTCGCCTGGGTCCTTCAGGGTTTCGCCGACGATGTATTTGACGGAGTTCACCGTCAATGGCGCGTTGCCGCTGATGGTATCGGCGTAGTCCTTCACGTATTTCTCCAGATCGTCGCCCGCCACGACGCGGTTGACGAGGCCCATTTGCAAGGCTTCGGCTGCGGTGAACTGACGCGCCGTGTAGAAAATCTCCTTGGCGAAAGACGGCCCGACGACATCGACCAATTTCTTGATGCCTTTGTAGCCGTAGCCAAGCCCGAGCTTTGCCGCCGGCACGCCGAACTTGGAATTGTCCGAGCAGATGCGCAGGTCGCAGCACAGCGCGAGACCGACGCCGCCGCCGATGCAATAGCCGCGGATCATCGCGATGGTCGGCTTGGGAAATTCATAGACCGCGCTGTTGGCCTTATCGACCGCGACATTATAGCGGTCGATCGCTTCCTTGCTCGAACGCTCACTCTCGAACTTCGAAATATCGGCACCCGACACGAACGCCTTGCCGCCGGCGCCGGTGAGCACGACCACGCGGATGTTCTTGTCGCTCGCAAAGTCGGCCAGAATGCCGGACGCGCCTTCCCACATTTCGAGCGACACCGCGTTGTGCCGTTCCGGATTGTTGAAGGTCAGATAGCCGACGCCGCCCTCTTTGCGGGACAGCATCTTGTCGGTTTGAGTCATCTCGCTCGTCCTTTTTCTTTTTTTTGTCGTCATCGGGCTTGTCCCGGTGACTCCGCTTGAGGGAGCAATGCGTCCCTGAGCGGGATCGCCGGATCAAGCCCGGCCATGACAGAATGCTAAACCGCTTTTGCCTCGCGCAGCGCCTTTATCTCGCCGGCGCTGAATCCAAACTCGCCAAGAAGTTCATCGGTGTGCTCGCCGGCTTCGGGCGGCCGCACGGCAATTTTGCTGCCGGTGCGCGAGAGCGTGAACGGCTGGCCGACGAGGCCGAGCCGGCTGCCGTCTTTGCGCGCCGATTCCTTCGCCATGCCGAGATGCTTCACCTGCGGATCGTCGAACATCTGGTCGATCGAATAGATCGGCCCGCACGGGACGCCGGCCTTGTTGAAAATATCGACCCACTCGGCGCTCGATTTCGTCGCCGTCACTTTGTCGATCTCGGCGTTGAGCGCCTCGCGATTCTGCGAGCGCAGCTTGCCGCTCTTGAAATCCGGCGCCGCGATCCATTCCGGATGGCCGACCGATTGGCAGAAGCGCTCCCAAATCGTCTGGCCGGTAACGGCGATGTTGAGGTGGCCGTCTTTGGTCTTGAACACGCCGGTCGGGATCGATGTCGGATGATTGTTGCCGGCCTGCTTGGGCACCTGGCCTTCGGTCAGGAAACGCGCGGCCTGGAAGTCGAGCATGAAAATCTGCGCCTGCAACAGCGACGTCGTGACCCATTGTCCCTCGCCGGATTTTTCCCGCTCGAGCAGCGCCGTCAAAATGCCGAGTGCGCAAAACAACCCGGCGGTCAAATCGGCGATCGGAATGCCGACGCGCACCGGGCCCTGCCCAGGCAAGCCGGTGATCGACATCAGCCCGCCCATGCCTTGCGCGATCTGATCGAAGCCCGGCCGCTTGGCATAAGGACCGTCCTGGCCGAAACCGGAAATGCTGGCGAGCACGATGCCTTTGTTGATCTTGCGCAGATCCTCGTAAGCGATGCCGAGCCGATCCTTCACGTCGGGCCGGAAATTCTCCACCACGACGTCCGCCTTTGCGACCAGCCGCCTGAAGGCGGCAAGCCCTTGCGGCGATTTCAGGTCGAGCGTCATGCCGCGTTTGTTGCGCTGAAGATTCTGGAAGTCGGAGCCTTCGCGCGGGCCGCCCGGCCCCTCGCCTTCGGACAGATGCGGCGGCGTCTCTATCTTGACGATATTGGCGCCCCAGTCGCCGAGCTGCCGCACGCAGGTCGGGCCCGAACGGACGCGGGTGAGATCGAGGACGGTAAAACGGGAAAGGGCCTCGGAAGCTCGGGAAAACGGCATGTCGAACTCGCTCCAACCAGTGTTTTTACCAGCCTTGGGCGGCTTTTCGGGGCAGACATTCCCCGATATCCGACGAATTGTCTATTGCATCCCGGTCATTCCGCGGCGCGGCGCCCATGCGGACCGCGCCGGCTTGAGCGGCGTTCCTGGATGACAAGCGCTTTATTCATCATTTGGCCCGATAACGGGCCCTCGTGCCTTGAAAAGACCTCAGGCACCTGTCATATGACTGCTGCGGATGAACGACCCATCTCGGGTTTTGCGGGCCGCGTGCACGAAATTCTTTAACAACGATTTTCGCCCCGCCTCTTCCGTTTCTCCAACCGAACGACAACCCTGGCAACGCGGGGTGTCTTAAAACCAGCGGTACCGCCGGTCGCATGAGCGATTCGGCCGTGTCGCCATAGAAAGATACTCTTTGACTTCTTTTCACGACTTCGGCCTCGCAGAGCCGATCATGCGCGCGCTCACGGACGAGAAATACGTCACGCCTACTCCGATCCAGGCCCAGACAATCCCGATCGTCCTCGAAAGACGCGATGTCATCGGCATCGCGCAGACCGGCACCGGCAAGACCGCTGCTTTTGCGCTCCCGATCCTCAATCACATCAACGCCAACCGCCGCCGGCCCGAGAAAAAAGCCTGCCGCGTGCTGGTGCTTTCGCCGACGCGCGAATTGTCCGGCCAGATCGTCGACAATTTCCACGCTTACGGGCGCTACATTCGTCCGCTCGCGATCTCGCTCGCCATCGGCGGCGTGCCGATCAACAAGCAAATCCGCTCGCTCGCGCACGGCGTCGAAGTTCTCGTCGCCACGCCGGGCCGCCTGCTCGATCTCGTGCAGCAGCGCGCGCTGCGGCTCGACCAGGTCGAGGTGCTTGTGCTCGACGAAGCCGACCGCATGCTCGACATGGGCTTCATCCACGACATCAAGCGCGTCGTCGCGATGCTGCCCAAGGAACGGCAGACGCTGTTCTTCTCGGCAACGATGCCGCAGGAAATTACCAAGCTCGCCGATGCGATGCTGCGCAATCCGGCCCGCGTGTCGGTGACGCCGGTGGCGTCGACCGCGGAACGCATTTCGCAACGCGTGATCCTGACCGACAAGGCTTCGAAGGGCGCGCTGCTCGCCGAAGTGCTCAAGAGCGAGCCGGTCGAGCGCGTTCTCGTCTTTACCCGCACCAAGCACGGCGCCGACAAGGTCGTCCGCGTTCTGGCGCAGGCCGGACTTGCCGCCGAGGCGATCCACGGCAACAAGTCGCAGAACCAGCGCCAGCGCGTGCTGCAATCGTTCCGCGATGGCCGCATCCGCACGCTCGTCGCCACCGACATTGCCGCGCGCGGCATCGACGTCGACGGCATCAGCCATGTCATCAACTACGACCTGCCGAACATCCCGGAGAGCTACGTCCACCGCATCGGCCGCACCGCGCGCGCCGGCGCCGAGGGCATTGCGATCTCGTTCTGCGATCATGAGGAAGCGGCTTACCTGCGCGACATCGAGCGGCTGATCCGCATGCAGATACCCTCGACCGACAAGCGTACCGGCCGACGGCCGGTGGCGGCTAACCCGGCCCCGCATCACAATGCAGCCAAGCGGCATAATGGGCCCTCCCACAACCGTGGCCATCAGCCTCGCCGCCCGAACGGCGGCAACGGCCAGCATGGCGGGCGTCCGCAACCGCAGCCCCCGCAGCAGAATCGCGACCGGGGCGAGCCAAGCGCCATCGGAAATGTTACATTCATGCAGCGCCCCGGCGCGCCACGCTAATCGGAGACTGATGGATGGCGAAAGAAGAGCTACTCGAGTTTGATGGAACGGTCACGGAAGTTTTGCCGGACGGCAATTTCCGCGTGAAGCTCGACAACGAACACGAGGTTCTTGCCTACACCGCCGGCAAGATGCGCAAGTTTCGCATCCGCACCGGCGTCGGCGATCGCGTAATTGTGGAAATGTCGCCCTACGACCTCAAGCGCGGACGCATCAGCTTCCGCCATAAAGGCGACGCCCCCGCTTCTTCTCCGCAGCAGCGCCGTCCGAACTTCCGCAGGCGGTAGAGCAGAGTCCGATCCGGTTGAACGCGCCGCGCGCCCATCTCGCTGTCATCGCCCGCGAAAGCGGGCGATCCAGTAAACACGACGCTTTCGGTCGTTTATTGGCTGCCGTGCTTTTCGCGGGGCATGACTGCCGAGAGGTTGAGCAACTCCTCGCATTATTCCATCTGAGCGGACGCCGCTCTAACCCTTTCGATCAAATTCCAGCACGTCGAAACCGACATCGCGGTCGACCACATAAATCAGCCCGCGTTCGTCGAGTGTCACGTCGTTGCTCTGCGGAGCGGGCCGGCCCCCCGCAGGCTCCGGAATGAAATGCGCAACCTCGCGCGGCGCCGCCGGATCGGCAACGTCGATGACGCGAAGGCCGCCGGCAAACCACACCGCATAAATCAGCGTATCGTGCATCTTTTCGTAGAACTGGTGCGCGCCGAAACGCGCGCCCGGCGTGCGGCTGAAAGGCGAATCGAGTTCGCTTACCTCGAACAAAGCGAGCGGCTTCACCTGCGCGTAATCGCTCACGTCAAATGTCGAAATGCCGGCGTGCGGTCGGCCGCGGCGGTTTTCGGATTCGTCGGCGCTCTGCGCCTGGTCTTCCTCGTCGATGGCGAGCGCGATGCGCTTGCCGCCGAGTTTTTGCGGCACCGGCATTGCCGTATGCGTCGGCTCCGGAAAGGGCGGATGATAATTATACGACGCCGCCGTTTTCGGCCGCGTGATGTCGGAAATATCGACGATGCGGAAGCCACCGTGCCAGCAACTCGCCCACATTTCATTGCCGAAGCGCAACGCATGATGCAGCCGGTGACGCTTGCCGGACCATGACGGCTTTTCGCCGCCGGCGATGTGCTGGCCCTGCATCCACCAGCGCGAGACTTCCTGCGGCTTTGCCGGATCGCGCAGATCGTAGATGACGAGAATGTTGCCGATATAGCCGTCCATTTCGGTCGAGATGTAGGCATAGCGCTCGTCCATATCGAAGCGGTGCACGCCGATGCCGCCGGTCTTGTGGTGACAGATCAGCTTCGGCTGTGCCGGATCGGCGACGTCGTAAATGCGGAAGCCGCCATTGCGATACGGCTGCTTTTCGGCTTCCTCGGCCTGCGCGATGTCGGCTTCGGTGATGCTGAGTTTCGCAGCCAGCTCGGCGCGCGTCGCGTCGCGGCCCAGTCTTTCGCGCAACTCGCGGCGCGCGCCCGGCAATTGCTCGGCGCGGCGGCCGATCGGCGTCGGATTGCGCTCGTGATTGACGGCCATGAGATTGCCGGCGACGCGCACCTTGTGGCTGTGCGACGTTTGATCGTCGAGCGTGACGGTCGCGACCACGCGCGGTTTTGCCGGATCGGCGATATCGACAATCGTCGTCCCGAGATTCTGCCTGTTGGGGATATGCCCGACATAAGCGTAACGGCCCGCCACAGTCACCTGCCCGGCCCCGGCGAGATCGAGATGACCGAGGCGGCGAATGTTGCGCGCGAGCGGGCCACTCATCGTCAGTTTCCGATCGAGGCGCCGGACGCCTTCACAATCGCCGTCCACTTCGGAATTTCGAACTTGATGTAGGCGCGGAATTCGTCCGGCGTGTCGGGCGAAACATCGACGCCGAGATTGACCAGCGACTTTTGCACGCCCGCATCGTGCAGTGCCGCGATGGTCGCTTTCGACAATTTGGCGATAACCTCGGGCGGCGTCTTCGCCGGCGCCACAAGGCCGTGCCAGGTCGAGGCTTCGAAGCCTTTCAGGCCGGCTTCGTCCATCGTCGGCAGGTCGGGCAGGATCGCGGTGCGCTTGATGGTCGTCACCGCAAGCGCGCGCAACGTGCCGCTCTTGATGTAGCCGATCACCGAGGCCGAGGTTGCGAACATCATCTGATCGTGGCCGGCGATGACGTCCTGCAAGGCGGGCGCGGCGCCCTTGTACGGCACGTGAACGATGTTGACGTGCGCGTCCGATTTGAAGAGTTCGCCGGCGAGATGCGCCGCTGCTCCATACCCGGACGATGCGAAATTGATCTTGCCCGGATTGGCCTTGCAGAGCGCGATCAATTCCTTCAGCGAATGCGCCTCGACCTTGGGATTGACGACCAGGATATTGGCCTGCGAACCGATCAGCGAAATCGGCGCGAAGTCCTTTTCCGGATCGTAGGTGAGATGCTTGTAGAGAGCGGCATTGGTGGCGAGGATGCTGTTGTTGCCCATCAACAGCGTGTAGCCGTCAGGGTCCGCGCGCGCGACCATTTCGGCGGCGATGTTGCCGCCGGCGCCGGGGCGGTTTTCCACGACAACGGTCTGGCCGAGGATCGTCTCGAGCTTCTTGCCGACGATCCGCGCGATGATATCGCTCGGACCGCCGGGCGTGAACGCGACCACCAGCGTGACCGGGCGCGTCGGATAGTCGGCGGCGCAAACCGGCGCGGCCATGACCAGCAAGCCCGCGAAGGCTGTCAGCATCAGTGTTCTGCGCGTGCGATGGGCTGTCATGAAAATCTCTGCCTGTTGCTTTTTCTTATGAGACGCCATTGACAGGAAAGTCGAGGTCCAGCGCAAGTCCGTTGGCGCGGGATCATGCCCCTGTTTTCTCATGGCTAAAATGCGCGGCTAAATGCTTTTCTTCGCCCGCCGCAGATCGGCAACGAAGTCGCGATATTCTCGCTCCTTGTCCGCCGCGTCAGGGATCCGCAGCAGCAGAGACGGATGGACCGTGACGAATGCCGATTGGCCGTCCGGTAATTTGCGTTCCCGCCCGCGCATCTTCTTGATGGTGACCGCGCGCCCGAACAGACTGCGCGCCGCGGTCGCGCCCATTGCCACGATCACCGCCGGTTTCACAATCGCGCGCTCGTAATCGATCCACCAGCGGCAGCGTTCGATTTCGTAGGCATTCGGGCGTTTATGCAGACGCCGCTTGCCGCGCATCTCGTACTTGAAATGTTTGACCGCGTTGGTGACGAACGCATCGCCGCGCCCGACACCCGCGTCGGCCAGCGCCCGATCGAGGATGCGTCCGGCCGGCCCGACAAACGGCTTACCCGCCAAATCTTCCTTGTCGCCGGGCTGCTCGCCGACGAGCATCAGCCGCGCCCGCGCACTGCCCTCGCCCGAAACAACTTGAGTTGCATTTTTATAAAGTGGGCAGCGTGTGCAGCCCTTCTCGGCCGCATGCAAACGCTTCAGATTTCTGATTGCGGGCTGCCGGGGGTTGGACTTAGACGCCATCTGTCTGCGCATTTCGGTAAAAACGCTGTGTTATTAGGCATTGTTCCACTTTTGCCATAGCGTCGCACCGGTACGCTTCAGGAACATTCGCGGCCGTTCGGCGTTACGTGCCTAACACTAAATGCTTGTTGGATCATGCACCTGTTCAAAACGGTCATGCGAGATGTGGCGGCTTGCTCCATACTTTTTTGGCGCGTTGATGAGCGCATTCGTTGCTGGTTATTGGACCGGTAACGAGCCGTCATCCGTGCACGCCGCTACCTTCGCGCATCGCTGGCTCGGCTCCTCCACGCAAGGCAAGCAGGACCGCCTCGCGGTGCGCCACGTCGCACTGCAAAAGTCCGACCGCGTGCAGACGATCGAAGCGACCGGTACGGATTACGCGACCGTGGTTTACCGCGACCGCAACGGCTCGGTCGTATTCCTGAATGATCCGGCCGCCCGTGCGACCGTCGCAATGAAAGGTGTCGTGTTTCCTTCCGTACCGGCCGGCGACACCGCCAAGCAAACCGCGCCCACCGCACCGGCCGCGCAAAAGCCGCAACCGCCCCAGCACATGATGGAAGGCTGCGAGCCCGCGTTGAGCCCGCTCGCCTCGCGCGAAGCGGCCGCGCTCGGCGGGCGTTGCCTTGCCTCGCTCGGTACTGCCACGAAATTCGCCGCGGCGTAACAACCACAAGACCGCAACGCAATTTTTCCGGCGCCGTCGCGCGCGAGCTAGAATGCGTGCATGACAAAACAAATTCTCGGAAAACTCGATTCATCAGCCTTCGGCGTGCTCAAGCTGCCGCCCGGTATCGTCGAGGGCTTTCATGCGCTGGACGACCTGACCGGCGTGGTCTGGCCGAGAAGTTGCATCCTGACCGGAAGACCTTTGGTCAGCGACACTGCCAACCAGGGCGGTGGCCAGCGCCGGACCGACGCCAGGAATGTCATCGAGCCGCCTACTTGTCTCGTTAGACTGGTGCCAAGCTGTGATTATCCGATCAAATTCTAGAATCTGTTCCTTGAGCCTTCGCAGTTGCATCCCGAAAGCAGCAAGACATGCATGCGCAATGTCAGACGCCCGCTTGTCGGCCGGATCGACAACAACGTTGAGAAACTCCTCGGCACCACCGCGTCCGACTGGTGCGACGATCCCAAGCTCGGCGAGGTGAAGCCGTTTTTGAAGCGCGATAAAACCGATGCCGCCGATGCAACGGGCAATCTGTGAAGCGGTTATCCGCAACACAATGCGATTGCACCTGTCAAAACAACGGATCAACAGGCGGCTGCTGGTGTTGAAGACACGCGAGATTCTGGTGCGGCAACGGACGCAAGCCATCAATGCACCTGCGCGCCTATTTGTCAGAAATCGGCATTATCGCAAGCTCATTCTCTCACAACGCTTGGTCCAAAAAAGCCCAGGGCAGATCTAAGACCAATATCCGGCGACCACCGTCAATTTGATTCGCGAATGCGCGCACTCTGCCCGGCGGATCGGCTGGATGCACGAAAAGCGGCGCGCCCAGATTGAGCGTCATCCGATAGATCGGTGAAAACCGGGCATCGTGCAGGTAGATCCCACGGCAGATCCCCGATCACACACGCAGCGCCGAAATTCCGCCGCAGCACCTCCGAATCCTGCATCGGCCACTCGGCGAGAGGAAAAATCCGGCAGGTGGGAGGTGCAAGACCGCGAAGTGTTGCTATTGATCTAAAAATAGACACAATAGCCGGGGTGGTCTCTTCCTGGCGGCACGAATGGTGAAGTACGGAATAGGCGCTTCGGTCCCGCGAAAAGAAGACGACCGCTTCCTGCGCGGACGTGGTCAATATGTCGGCGATTTTCGTTTGGCGGGCATGCGCGAGGTTGCCTTCGTGCGCAGTCCGGTAGCGCACGCCAGACTGAAAAACATCCACATTCCCGAACAATTCCGCGGCACTGTTTTTACCGCCGCGGATCTTGCAGGCGTCAAGCCGACCATATCTGCGCCGCCGCTTAAGGGATTCAAGCGCTCGGCTGAGCCGATCTTTGCAACCGACAAAGTGCGCTTTGCCGGTGAAATGGTCGCGATGTGCGTGGCAGCGACCCGCGCCGAGGCGGAAGACATTGCCAGCGCCGTGACGCTCGATATGGAGGAGTTGCCCGCCGTCACCGACATGCTTGCGGCCTGCGAACCGGGCTCGCAGCTGGTCCATGAAGAATGGGGTGACAATATCTTTGTCGAATTCAGCGAGGACCGTTCGATAACGGACGTCGCCCAATCGGCCGCAATCAAGGTATCCAAGACCATCCGGACCGCTCGCCACTGCATGTTTCCGATGGAAGGGCGCGGCGTCGTCGCCTATCGCGACGCTCGGCTGCGCAATCTGACGCTCATCACCTCGACGCAGTTCCCCAACTCGGTACAGACCGGCCTCTGCGAATGCCTCGGCCTCACGCACGGCAACATCCGCATCATCTCGCCCGATGTCGGCGGTGGCTTCGGCTACAAGGGATTGCTATGCCGTGAAGAAGTCGCGCTCGGCTGGCTGGCGATGCAGGTGGATTACCCCGTTCGCTGGCTGGAAGACTGCCGCGAGCATCTAGCGGCGAACGCGAATTGCCGAGAGCATCACTACGACATCACCGGCTATGCCGCGGCCGACGGCAAGCTGCTGGGTATCGATTGCGTCGCCCATGTTGATGCCGGTGCCTATTCGTCCTATCCGGTCTCCTCTTCGGTGGAGGCTGCGCAGATCGCCAACCTTTTACCCGGACCTTACGTCTTCTCGAGTTACCGCTGCCGCGCGTTAGCTGTCGCCACCAATAAGTGCCCGATCATTCCCTATCGCGGCGTCGCGCGCTCCGGCGTCTGCCTCGCGCTCGAGGCGGTGATGGACGCGATTGCGCATGAGGCGGGGATCGAACCGCACGAAGCGCGCCTTCGCAACATGGTGCCGCCGGAGCAGATTTCGACCTACAAGAATGTCGTCGGAAAGCAGTTCGATAGCGGCGATCATCCAGAATGCCTGCGGCGCGCGGTCGAAGCGATCGGCGTACGGAAAATAAGAGAGCGGCAGAAGCAGCCGGAAGCCGATGGCCGCAGGATCGGAGTCGGCATTTCGTTCTTCGTCGAACAGGGCGCGCACGGCACGTCCGTGCTGGCATCGTGGGGACGGCCGATCGTGCCGGGCTACGAGCAGGCGCAAATGAAGCTGACCGCGGATGGCGAAGTCGAGATTCACGTCGGCACGCATTCGCATGGCCAAGGTCACGAGACCACATATGCCCAGGTCGCCCACGAAATTCTCGGTGTCGATATCGACAAGATCAAGGTCGTGCAGGGGGACACGCTCCACACGCCCTATTCGACAGCGACCTGGGGCTCGCGGTCGATGGTGCATGGGGGTGGCGCGGTTGCGCGCGCGTCGCGCCTCATGGCCAAACGCGTCGGCCAGATCGGCGCGTGGTTGATGCAAACTGATCCCGACAAGGTCCGCGTCGCAGACGGCAAAGTCATTTCCGGTGACAGCAGCGTGACGCTGCGTGAAGTCGCACGCGCCTGGTATTTGCAGCCGCAAAATCTTCCCGCCGGCGTCGACGCAGGCGGTTTGAACGTCACAGCGGGTTATCGCACCGAGCGCGATAGCGGCACGTTCACTTACGCCGCGCATGCAGCCGTGGTCGCGGTCGACACGGCAACCGGCTTGGTCGAAATTCTGGATTACGTGGTCGTGGAAGACGGCGGCACGCTGGTCAATCCGATGATCGTGGACGGACAGATTTGCGGCGGCACGGCGCAAGGCATCGGTACTTGCCTCTACGAGGCGATGCCATTCGACGCGCAAGGCCAACCGCTTGCCTCCACGATGATAGATTACATGCTCCCGGGCGCAACCGAAGTGCCGGATGTCCGTGTGCTGCACATGCAGACGCCTTCCCCCTATACCGAATTCGGAATCAAAGGCCTGGGTGAAGGCGGCGCCGTCGGCCCGCCGGCCGCGATCGTGTCGGCAGTCAACGACGCGCTTCGCCCCTTGAATGCCGAGGTTTTCGATCTTCCGCTCACGCCCGAAAGAATCCTCGCGGCAATCGAAGCGGCGGCGCATCAGCAAGGTGCCCCCGGATGAAACCGGCTGCGTTCGACTTCATCCGTGCCGGTAGCGTCGCAGAAGCGTCCCGCCACTTGAAAGATACGGATGGCGGCGCGCGGGTCGTCGCCGGCGGGCAGTCGCTTGGACCGATGCTCAACCTCCGCCTGGCGCGGCCCGCTCTTCTGATCGACATCACCGGGATTCCCGAACTAACCGAGATTTCGGCAACGGACGATGTTGTGACGATCGGCGCTTGCGTGAGCACAGCGAACATCGAGGACGGCCGGCTCCCGGGCCGCGGCCTTGAACCGCTTGCCGCCATCGCCGCCAATATCGCTTATCGCGCCGTCCGCAATCGAGGAACGATCGGCGGTAGTTTGTGCCACGCCGATCCCGCAGCCGATTGGGTCGCGACGCTTTGTGCGCTCGGCGCGGAATGCCTGATCTCGGGCACGAATGGCAGGCGTCGGCTGCCGGCAGACCAGTTCATCATCGCCGCCTACGAGAATGCGCTCGCAGCCGACGAAGTGCTCGAAGCCATCAGCATCCCGCGGTTGTCGCTGAATGGTACTTGGGGCTACCACAAGGTTTGCCGCAAGACGGGCGAATTCGCGCTGGCGATGGGCGCGGTGCTGCATGATCCTGATCGCAACGTGTTTCGCGCTGTCATCGGCGCCACACAGGGAAAACCGATCGTCGTCGCCGACGCACGTGAATTGCAACGCCCCGGCAGAATGCTTGATGAAAACGCGGTAATTCGCGTCCTCGAACGTCACGGCATCACGAATACCTTGGTGCGCCGCCAACAGTTCGCAGCGCTGTCACGCGCTTACGTGCAGGCGAAAATCCAGTGAGCGACATCAAAATCACCATCAATGGCCACGCAACCTCGCTCAGTATCGAGCCACGAACGCATTTGGCTGACGTCCTGCGCGAGCGGCTGAATTTGACCGCCACACACTTGCGTTGCGAGCAAGGCGCATGCGGCGCCTGTACCATTCTGATTGACGGCCAGCCCGCCCGCTCCTGCATCACCTACGCAGTCATGTGCGAAGGCGCCACTGTGCAGACCATCGAAGGACTCGAAAACGACGCCGTAATGGCGGCACTGCGCCGCGCGTTTTCGGAAGAGCACGGACTCCAATGCGGCTATTGTACGCCGGGCATGCTCGTGACAGCGCGCGATATCGTCCTGAGGATTCCACACGCCGATGAAAAGCAAATTCGTATCGAGCTCAGCGGCAATCTCTGCCGCTGCACCGGCTATGCCGGCATCGTACGCGCGGTCAGCCGCGTGCTGCGCGAACGGCGCGAGGGGATGCTCGGAGATTTAGCGGCCGAGCGCGGCCCGCTCGGTCCTGTCGGCGCCCGGCACCGACAAACAATAACGGCACGTACCACGCCGAGCAGGACCACCGCACACGTGGACGAAGCGATCGTTGGCGGCGGCGACGCGGTCGACTTAGGCCAGCGCAAGCCGAATGTCGAAATCCGGCACTCGTTTACCGTTTCGAGGCAGCGCGACGAAGTGTGGGCATTCTTTGCTGATTTTGGCGCGGTTGCCGCTTGCTTGCCGGGCGCGGCTCTCACCAAAGCGCCAGAAGGTGAAAACGTCGAAGGAAAAATGTCGGTCAAGGTCGGCCCAATCACCGCCAATTTTATCGGCCGCGCCCGGGTTTCCCGCGACGATGCGCACCACAGCGGGCTGATCGTAGGGACAGGAGGAGACCGGGCAGGCGGCTCGCGGGCCGCGGGCGAAATCGAATATACGCTGATAGAATCCGGTCCCGATGCAACACAAGTGACATTGACAGTACGTGCGCTCCTGAGCGGCGCCCTGGCACAATTCGGGCGCAGCGGTGTCGTCGAGGATCTGGTAACGCGAATGGCGCAGGCTTTCGCACGCAATATCGAGGCAAAGCTGTCAGGCGCAGCAATGCCGTCACGACAGGAAACGTTGAACGCCGGATCGTTGCTCTGGGCTGTTGTGAAAACGCGAATCCGCAAAATCTTCGCAAAATTCAGCGCGCGCTAGATTTTGAATTCCGTAAGCGTATTGGGAGCGAACAATTCCTCAGGCTTAAACAGCCGGTCAATCAGCCCTTGCTCCTTGGCATATTTCATCAACGTCTCGACGTTGCGCCAGTTCGATTCAAAACCTTCCGGCCAAAAATCCTCGCCGAACACTTCCAGCGTTTCTTCGAGAGCCGGCAGATACCAAGGCAAGCTATACGGCAGCGCGTTGACATCGAGCATCATTTCCTTGCAACGCCGGGTGCTCTCGCGGAACGCCTTGAACAAGCTTTGCGCAACCCACGGATTGCGCTCGTACACCGACCGCTTGATTACCACGAGATGCATGATCGGCACCATGCGCGTGCGCTCGTAAAATTTGCGCTCTTCCGCATGGTAGTCCGGAAACAGCCTGGCCACGTCGGGATGCCGCTTGCGGTAGGCAGAGGGCACGCGCGGGCCGATCAGCGCGTCGATCTCGCCTGCTTCCAGCATTGCGTTAAGGCATTTGCCATCGGGAATCTGCTGGATATCGACGTCCGCGTTTACACGCACGTCCATGCGATCGGCGCGATTTGGTTCCTCAATGCCCCCGGTACGCCAGCGCATAGCGTTCGGCGGCACGCCGTAATCGTGCTCGAACATGCCACGCAGCCAGAGCGACGCCGTCATGGAATATTCCGGCGCGCCCATCGTCTTGCCGCGTAGATCCTCGGGGCGTTTGATGCCCGACTTGTTGTTGATGAAGATGAACCCGTGACGAAAACAGCGCGACGGGAACAGCGGAATACCGATGTAGTCGTGGCCGCCGCCTTGCGACTTCGAGATCAGGTAGTAAGCGAGCGAGCATTCAGCCACATCGAACTCGCCGTAGCGCAGCACGCGCCAGAACACTTCCTCGATCGGCATCTCGATATATTGCAGATCGACACCCTCCGGCTGAACGGAGCCGTCGAGCAGGGACCGTGTCCGGTCGTAGCGGCCGCCTGCCATCGTGATCTGTATCCGTGCCATGAGTGTTCCTTGCCGCTAGCCGTTTCTGGTCTTTCGTGCCCGCCGTGTGATACCGTTATATCTATCATAGAAACAATTTTGGACGTGACTGCAAAACCATGCACAGATCTGATATTGTCGCTATTTCATTTGATATCAAATACTTAGATTACCGCAATCACCGGAAGAATTCTGAATACGTCTGAAGTTCGCGCTTGGAAACCGCCACCGGGGCCCTATAAGGTTGTTCCAAGGTTAGTACGATTTGCCGTTCCGTTCACCGAGTGCGCGTGTGCCGACAGATTCCCAAACCACAAAAAATTTTGCTCACGTGCCGGGTTTGCCGGCGCTCAGCGTCAAAAACGTCCGCAAGCTTTACAGCGACCTCGAAGCGATCAAGAACATTTCGCTCGACGTCGCTCAAAACGAATTCGTCAGTCTTCTGGGCCCGAGCGGCTGTGGCAAGAGCACGCTACTCACGATGGTCGCCGGTCTCATCAAGCAGACTGAGGGTGATATCACCATCAACGGCACGCCGGTAAACGGCCCGCGTCCGGAAATCGGCATGGTGTTCCAGCAGCCGGTGTTGCTGCCCTGGCGCACAATCCTCGACAACGTCCTTTTTCCCATCGAGCTACTCAAGCTCCAACGCGCAAAATATGTACCGCGCGCGATGGAATTGCTGGCCATGGCGAAAATCGAAGACTTCGCCAACAAACTACCACGGCAACTTTCCGGCGGCATGCGTCAGCGTGCCTCGATCTGCCGTGCGCTTATCCACGATCCGGCGATTTTGCTCATGGACGAGCCTTTCAGCGCGCTCGACGCGCTCACGCGCGATGAGATGGGTGTCGAATTGCTGCGCATCTGGCAAGCGAACCGTAAGACCGTCATCTTTGTGACGCACAGCATCCGCGAGGCGGCATTTCTCTCCGATCGTGTGGTGGTGATGGGTCGCCGCCCGGCAACAATCGTCGAAGAATTGAAGATCGACCTGCCGCGCCCGCGCCAGATAGGCCTGACCGAAGACGAGAATTTCAACCAACATGTCCGCGCTCTGCGCAAGGCGATCGAGGCAAGTCATGTTCATTAAGGCGCGTAAATTCGCCGCCGACATGGCCTGGCCGCTAGCCA
>Ga0134126_10003702_pt1 | contig 19142 bp, 18 predicted proteins | sample KB31752_FD_96881 | JGI IMG/M metagenome (GOLD analysis project Ga0134126, IMG submission 96881) | Terrestrial soil microbial communities with excess Nitrogen fertilizer from Kellogg Biological Station, Michigan, USA - KB3-175-2 | ecosystem: Environmental > Terrestrial > Soil > Unclassified ...
TAAAAAAGCATTACGCCAAGCCCCCTAACCCCCTGAAGGGGGAATTTCTGATTTGCAGGGTTCACCCGACTTTACTAATCCTCCCCCTTTAGGGGGTTGGGGGGCCGGCTAAATATTCTTCCCATCAATTATCTTAAAAAACTCGTCGCGGTAGGTATCGCCAACCGGGATAATTTTATCGCCGATAAATATCCGGCTGCGCTCTATACTGTCAATTTTATTGACGGAAACTATGTATGATTTATGGACCCGGGTAAAATACTTCGCGGGTAAGGCATCTTCCATTTTTTTCATGTTTTGCAAAGTGATGATCCTTTCAGCAGGGGTAAATATGGAGATATAGTCTTTCAGGCCTTCAATAAACAAAATATCGTTCAAGTAAACCTTTTGTATTTTATGTTCGGTTTTTACAAAGATGAAGTCGCTCAAAAAATCCTGCCGCGCCTGCTGCTGCTGTTCCGCCGGCGCCGGCCTGGCGCTGGCATCAACGGGCGGCCTTAAAATGGATTGCGCCTTTTGCACCGCTTTAAAAAAACGGTCGAAGGCTATGGGCTTCAGCAGGTAATCAATCACGTCAAGCTCGTAACCTTCCAGCGCGTACTGCGGATAAGCAGTTGTTAGTATCACCTTTGCCTTGCCATTTGCGATACGCAGAAATTGAATACCCGAAAGCTCCGGCATTTGTACATCCAGGAACACGAGTTCGGCGCCTTTTTCCTGCACAATAGTAAGCGCTTCAATCGGGTTGGTTGTAGCCTTAACCAATTGTAAAAAGGGTATTTTGGAAATATAATCTTCCAGTATATGCAGCGCTAAAGGCTCGTCATCAACTATAAGGCATCTGATCATGCTATAAAACTAATGATAATTCAACGGTGTAAGTATCTGTTTCGTCGCGTATATCCAAATTATATTTTCCCGGATACAGCAGATCAAGCCTGCGTTTTACATTGTTCAGGCCAATCCCTCCCGATGCATCGCGGTTATTGGTGTGTTTTTTATTTTGCATATAAAAATGCAGGTGCGCCTCATCGACATCAATTAACAAACGAATCGGCGTTAACGGATTGCCGGCCACGCCATGTTTAAAGGCGTTCTCAATAAAAGCGATCAGCAGCAAAGGTACTATCTTTTGGTTTTCCACCTTCCCGTCAACCTTAAAATCAATATACGCTTTTGCCCCGAACCTTATTTTTTGAAGATCGATGTAATTTTGCAAGTACTGCAGTTCCTTGACGAGGTCAACCCTGTTATCGTTACACTCATAAAGCATATAACGCATAATTTCTGATAATTTCAATATCGCTTCGGGCGTAGTTTCCGAGCGCTGGTAAGCCAGGGAATAAATGCTGTTTAATGAGTTGAATAAAAAATGTGGATTAATTTGTGATTTCAGAAAAGCTAGTTCGGCAGTGAGGCGCTGGTTTTCAAGGTCGCGCTGCACCCGTTCGTTCAGAAACCAATCGACGGTGAATTTTAGTACGGCGCTCAAAAATAAAAAAAGCAGGCCGGTAAAAACTGTACTTAAAAAATAAGCGCCGAAGCCAGTCACGTGATTTTTATCGCGCGCCAGGATATTTTCCTTAAATATAAGCGCAATGCCATATTTGCCTAAACCGTAAACAATTAGTGCGATTACCAGGGCGATAACATAATAACCATAGCGCTTTTTATTTAAAAATTGGGGAATCAGTACCAGGTAATGCAGGTAAAACAAGCTAATGTTTATCAACGGGTATACCAGGAATATGATCAGCAGATCGGTTGTTGTAAGTTTTGCATTGTTATGGGCCACATACAAAAAAAACGCCATCAGGGCGATCCACGAAAGTACATGCCAGAAGACTTGCCAGCGTTTTTTCATCGAATAAAATTAATATTTTGAGCATGATAAAGGGCATATTTTATATATAGCACGAAGCTTTGTCGATGAACGCCCATTTAAACCCGACGAACGGGCTAACACACTTAAACGACTGTTCATCTATGAATCCTGTGTGTTGGTCTAATTCTTTTTAGCAGGTAAAAACTTTGCTATTTCTTTGTATCATCAAAATCACACACGCGATGAAAAAGCTGATCACAAACTCAAATCCTTTTATATTGTTACTGGTTCCTGTAATGTTTGCACTTATTATGGGTATTAGCTACCAGTTTCAGCAAAAGAGCGAAGCAATTGTAGGTACAACAACACATGCGACCTCGCTTTTCTATAAAGGTGTCGGCCTTGTAAAAACTGTTTGCTCCATTGCTAAAGAAAAGCTATGGTAATTGATACCGAAGGCCTGTCCTTCAATTTTGGCAAGCAAGCAGTAGTTAAATCTCTATCGTTAAAAGTTCCCGAAGGGAGCATATACGGTTTCCTGGGGCCAAACGGCGCCGGCAAAACTACCACCATAAAACTGCTGATGAACCTGCTGAAAACAGATGAAGGCAATATCCATATTTTCGGGCAGGAGCTAAAAAGCAACCGCGTTAAAATTCTTTCGCAAATAGGCTCGCTGATTGAGCAGCCGGCCATTTACCTGCACCTTTCGGGGAAAGAAAACCTGCTGAACCGGGCTTTATTGCTCGAAATACCTGCCAAAAGGGTTGATGATATGCTCGACCTTGTTCATTTAACAAGCGCGGCAAACAAAAAAGCCGGACAGTATTCATTAGGGATGAAACAGCGCCTGGGTATCGCCCTGGCTTTATTGCCCGACCCCAAATTGCTTATCCTGGATGAGCCCACCAACGGGCTCGATCCCAACGGAATTATAGAGGTGCGCGAATTAATGCTGAGGCTTGTTAAGCAGCAGCAGAAAACTGTTTTTATTTCGAGCCATTTATTAGCCGAAGTCGAACGAATGGCCTCACACGTGGGGATCATTAACAATGGGGAGCTTTTGTTCCAGGGCAGCATCAATGAACTGCAGGCTTTAAACCAACCGCAGGTACAGATCGAGGCTGAAAATACCGTTGATGCCGCAAACCTTTTAAAGCGCAATGATTTTACCGTAACCGAGATTGACGACGAACATATTTTTGTGCCTTTTACATCGAAACAAAAGATGGGCGAGATCAATTCGCTGCTCAATAAAAACGGTTATACCGTATACAGCATTAACAAACAGCAAAAGGACCTGGAAAAATTATTTTTAGCCATTACCCAAAGCGCCTGAACCATGAAAGGATTTATACTATCATTCCGGTCCGAATTTTATAAAACCCGCAAGACTTTGGGTTTTTGGAGTTCAATTTTACTACCGTTGTTGATTTGCCTGTTGTTGTTCATTGGGTTTTTAAACAATAGCGACAAGCAGGCACATACGCCCGCATTAATGCTATGGATAGAATTTTCAGGTTTAATTTTAATGATAATGGGTTCGTTTATTTTGCCGATGCTCATCATATTTATAGCTTACTCCGTTAATAATATTGAACATAAGGCTGATACATGGAAATCATTATTTAGCTTGCCTATATCCAAGCTTTCTGTTTATTCGGCGAAATATTTTTACGCCGTATTTTTAACGTTTTTATGCCTCGCTTTATTCGCATTGTTTACGCTCGGGTTTGGCAATTTATTAAGCGTAATAAAACCAACGCTCAGGTTTAGTGAATACCACGTCGAAGGGCTTTTAGCCCGCGTATATTTGAAACTTTTTCTTTGTTCGCTCGGAATTTTGTCGATCCAGTTTTTATTAAGCCTTTTGTTTCGCGATTTTTTAAAGCCAATGGGAATTGGTTTTATATGTGCCATAAGCGGCGATATCCTTTCGGGCAATTGGAAATATTCATATTTCTTTCCTTATTCGCACCCGATGCTCGCAATTTCTACTATAGAAAATGGTGTTAAAAATAGTCATGGAAATGGCCCAATGCCACAAATTGCCGTTGATATTTTTACCAGGGAAATATTTGTAAGCCTCGCCGTCGCGCTTGTGATTTTCGTTGGCGGTTATTTTATCGTGCTGAAGAAAAGTGTGAAATAGAGGTTAGAGATTGGAGATTTGAAGAAGTCCGAAAGTCGGGAAAGTCAGTAAAGACCGGAAGGCAGGAAAGGTTGCTTTTTTTCATTCCGAATTACGAATTCCGCATTCCGGCCCATCATTCCTTTCCAAACATCACACACCCATAAGTCTTATTACCCATCGAACGAAACCAACGCGGAAAGATGCGCATAACTAAATTCCAGGGAAATTTTGCTGGTAGTTTGCGGCCTACCCGGTCGGCCTCGTCAAGGATGTTGATCTTTTCGCTGATCTTCCAGCCATCCTTTTCAAAAAACGGGATTGGGTCGGCTACATCAAATAAAAATGGTGTATTTTTCAATAGCTTCGCCTTTTCCTTAGCATGGCCGCGTTTACGGAAACCGCCTTTACTAAAATCATGCACCCAGTATTTAAAGGCCGGAACGGCAAAAATATCTTGTGAAAGCTGTGATGCATCTTCGTTTTTTAAATAGGCGATGACCCCTTCTGTAATTACTAAAGCGTTTTGCGTTTTACTGCCAAGCTCTTCAAAAAGCTTTTTCCTTCCGGGCCGGTCCGACAGGTCAAATGCAATGCGCCGAAGTTTGCATGCCGGTTTTTCATCGTTTAACAGCTTATTCTTATAGTCGATAATTTCCTTGAAATCAACCTCGATCCACTCCAGGTTAGCTGGCAATTGCAAACGGTAAGGCCTGGTATCAAGGCCGGCGCCAAGATTAATCACCGTATCTATTCCTTTATTTACGGCAATTTCCACCAGGCGGTCTATTGAGCTTGTTCGGATCACCATGGCGAAAGCCATTTGTTCGGAGTTGGGGGTGTTCGCAACCATTTTAACTCCGCGGTCTCCGCCAAGCTTTTTTGCAAGCGTATCGTTAAATACCGCATCGGAGCGTTCGGTCTCCTGCGCCCTGAAACCGGCTATCCAGAAGGCGGTATCAGCTATGTTATCGAAATGGGTTGTCATTTGTCTTAGTTGTTATTTATCGAATCCAGTATCAAATCGCCGATAATGCAGTTCGTTTTCTCAGAACGAAATACATCCCTGATAAAATAACAATATAAATAACAGCTTCCTTTAAATACTCAAACGCCGTGTATTTAAATTCGAAGTGCCCATCTGCTAAATATGATGGCATTTTTGTAAGTAAGGATATTCCAATCCAGAAAAAAACAATGATGGCTGAACTAATAATTGTATTCCGAAATTTCCGAACCCATAATATTTGAGGCAATAAATATCCCGGGAATATTTGGATCCAAAAAGCCCACCAATAGGTTCCAAAAAGTCGGTTACTTAGTGAATATCGTACCTGTTCTGCATTTGAAAAAAGACCTATAGTTATTGGAATCACAAACCCGCATATAAAAAGCACTGCCCCTAAAAGCAATGTTAAATTAACGGCAAGAATAAGCGTCGATTTATTAATAACCGAAAATTTTATTTTTAAAAGAAATAGGATCAATAAACAAGGCACTAGAATTGATGCGCAGTCAAATATTGATTCTGCAATCGCGAACACAACCGTCGATATTAAATAAACCATCATTTTTCTTAATGCTACTAATCTCTAACCACCAGCCTCTAATCTCTCCTCCCTACCTCACCGGCTTTGGAAATACCGGCAAACTCTCATGCCCATTTGCGTCAACAGATTGCACTGCAAAAAGATAATTGTCTTTTGAATATGCCAGGGTTGCCGTATTATCAGTCACATAAAATTTCTTTTCCCAGTACGGACTTATCGTTTCGCGCATCAGCACGTAATATCCCACGGGTTTTTTACCAGCCTTTGGCGCTTCCCACTTTAAAGTAGTTTTATTGGTTAAGCCGCTGGTAACAATGCCCACGTTTTGCGGTTCGGCCGGCGCCAGGGCCAGGTTTGCGAGCACAGAGAGATTCATCCGCGCCATCTTTTGCACATAATTAAAATCAACGAAATCGGGCAGGTCGCCGTAATCAATGCCGTTTTCGGTACGGACGTCCTGGTGCTGGCGGTTAAAATCTTCATTCATTTCGGTAAACCGAACCGCGGCAAAGCCCTGCAATAAAAAGGGCACGTGGTCGCCGCCGCGCAGGTAACGGTCGCGGCGATAGATCAGTTTTACGTCAAGCTGGTCAACATAACGTTCGGCTGTTTCCTTGATATACCGCGCCAGCTCGCGCGAGGGGCTGTCATTTTCGCCGCCCAGGGCTATTAAGTTTGCTATTGCCTTCTCATCCTTTGCGGCAACTGATGGCACGCCTTCGCTGAAAACCCGCACACTCCGGTTATCTTTCAAATCCGTTTCCATTCCGTGTGTGTTTCCTACGATATCATTGTTCAGCATGGCGTCAATGTTCCAGTTTGCGGCTTTTGCTAGTTTTGCCACATTGGTCGAACCGTACAGACCCTGCTCTTCGCCCACAACCGACATAAGAATCATAGTAGCAGGAAATGATCTTTTAGCCATTACCCTTGCCAGCTCCATTGATACAGCCGTTCCCGAAGCGTCATCATTGGCGCCGGGCTCAACGGCATTGGCGTTCATCACATCATTCACCCGCGAATCATAATGGCCCGATACAATGTAAACCCTGGTGTCATTTGGATCGGTACCTTTTAAAACGGCCAGCACATTTTTCAGGTGCACAGGTTTATCAATCCTGTTGCCTTTAGGCTGGGTAAAGGTGTCAAACTGCACCTTCATCCTGCCGCCTGATGATGCCGCATATCTTGTCATTTCGGCTTTTATCCAGTTGCGGGCCGCTCCGCTTCCTTCGGTTGCGCTGGCCGTATCGCTTAAGGTATGGCGGCTTTTAAAGCTGACCAGTTTGCGGATAATAGCTTCGATGTTTTTGGACGATACCTCGTCAACCATTTGTTTAATGGCAGCGTCCTGTTTTATTATTGTTTGTGCCGATCCCTCCAGCGCGAGAAATAAGGGAATGGTAAAAAGCAGGTATTTCATAGGAGGATACTTCTTGATCAGGATGGTCATTTCAGGATAATTTCGGGGGTTTATCAAAGATAAAAATTAGACGAGATTTTTGAACTGAAAAATCAAATTCCAAATCGAAAATTCCAAATCCGGGATCAGGAAATTTTATCCCAGCTCAGGCCCATCTCTTTTGATTGCAGAGACTCATGGAGTATTTGATTTTCGGGCGATGCCAGCTGCGGGTCCTTTTCAAAAATTGATTCAACGCAAGTGCGGGCTGCCAATAATAATTCCTGGTCGGTTACAATATTGGCTACTTTTAAATCGAGCACGCCGCTTTGCTGTGTGCCTTCAATGTTGCCTGGCCCGCGCAGTTGAAGATCGGTTTCAGCTATTTCAAAACCGTTGTTGGTTTTTACCATGGTGTTCAGCCTGATCCGGCCTTCATGGCTTAGTTTATGATGGCTCATTAAAATACAATAAGATTGGTCGGCCCCGCGCCCTACACGGCCCCGTAACTGGTGCAGCTGCGATAAACCGAAACGCTCGGCATTTTCAATGATCATAACAGACGCATTCGGGATGTTCACGCCAACCTCAATAACGGTTGTCGCCACCATTATTTGTGTTTCGCCTCTAATAAAGCGGTTCATCTCGAACTGCTTATCGGCCGGCTTCATTTTGCCATGCACAATACTTATCCTGTACTGCGGCAACGGAAATTCATGCGCCATTACATCAATGCCGTCCATCAGGTTTTTCAGGTCGAGTTTTTCACTTTCCTGTATTAAAGGGTACACCACGTAAACCTGGCGGCCCTTGGCAATTTCCTGTTTCATAAAGCCAAACATGCGCAGCCGCTGACTTTCGTAAAAATGAACAGTTTGTATGGGTTTGCGCCCGGCCGGCAATTCGTCAATTATGGAAATGTCCAGGTCGCCGTATAAGGTCATCGCCAGCGTGCGTGGTATCGGCGTTGCTGTCATTACCAAGATATGCGGCGGAATGTTGTTTTTACGCCAAAGCCTGGCCCTTTGCTCAACGCCAAACCTGTGCTGCTCATCAATCACAACAAAGCCGAGGTTTTTATATTGCACTTTGTCTTCAATAAGCGCATGCGTACCAATCAATATTTTAAGCTCTCCGTTCTCCAGCTTTTCGTGCAATAGTTTCCTTGCTTTTTTTGAGGTTGAGCCCGTCAGCAGCGCGACTTCAATAAAGTCATCGCCAACCAATTCTTTTATGGTCTGATAGTGCTGATTGGCCAGGATTTCCGTTGGGGCCATAACGCAGGTTTGAAAACCATTGTCAATAGCTATCAGCATGCTCATCAAGGCGACCACGGTTTTGCCGCTGCCGACGTCGCCTTGCAACAGCCTGTTCATTTGCACGCCGCGCTGCGTATCCTGTCGTATTTCCTTTAATACGCGTTTTTGGGCATTTGTTAAAGCAAACGGCAGCTTATGCTGATAAAACTCGTTAAAAAATGTCCCCACCGTACTGAGAATATTCCCTTTAAATTTTTGCGTACGCAGCAGCTTGTTCTTCAGCAGTTTAAGCTGTAAAAAAAACAGTTCTTCAAACTTTAGGCGATGCGTTGCTTCGTTAAGCGTGGCAGCATCCTGCGGAAAATGGATATTACGATAAGCATCGGTCCGGTCCATCAGTTTAAAGCGGTTTATGATATATAAAGGCAGGTTTTCCCTGATTTCCTTTAAATACTGTTCCAGCAGTATACCAATGAGTTTTTGCAGGCCTTTGCTGTCTAAAGAAAACTGCTTGAGCTTTTCGGTAGAGTTATATGCCGGTTGAAGCGTTAAATTGCCCTTGCGTTGCAGCGCCTCCGCCGAATATGGCTCCATTTCGGGGTGGGCCATCTGGGCCTTGCCATTAAAAAAGCCAGGCTTGCCAAACAGGATGTATGCTTTCCCTATAGTCAGTGTCTTTTCAATCCAACGTATGCCCTGGAACCATACCAATTCAATAACGCCGGTGTCATCAAGGGCTTGCGCTACCAGGCGCCGTGTACGATTTTCACCCATAACTTCAATATGCGTGAGGCGGGCAAGCACCTGTACATACGGCAAATCGGGTTGAATGTCTTTTATTTTATAGAACCGGGTACGGTCGATATACTTATAGGGGAAGTGGCGCAGCAGGTCTTCAAAGGTGAATACCCCAAGTTCTTTTTTCAGCACATCAGCGCGGCTGGCGCCAACGCCTTTTAAGTATTCAATCGGTGTCTGAAAAACCTGGCTGGCCAATTAGTGAATTACTGAATTAGTGATCAATTGATTTGAAGATGTGGCAATTTGAAAATTTGAAGATGTGACAATTTGAAGATGTGACAATTTGAAGATGTGGCGAGTTGAAGTTAAAAGACGACGAAAATTCATTGGCGCAATATTTACATTTTCAAATCAACAAATCATCAAATTATGGCTTCATTTTCAAATCTTCAAATCAACAAATCATCAAATTGAAGCTTCATTTTCAAATCAAAACAATATCAGGGTTTATAAGCGGTTACCGTGATCTCCACATTAACATTTTTTGGCAGACCGGCAACCTGAACGGTTTCCCTGGCCGGAAACTGATCCGTAAAATAAGTCGCGTATACCTCGTTAACCTGTGCAAAGTTCTGCATGTCCTTTAAAAAAATGCTGGTCTTAACAATGTCGCTAAAACCAACCCGGGCTTCCGTCAGAATTGCCTTAATGTTTTCCATCACCTGTTTGGTTTCGGTTTTAATATCATCTAACACCAATTCACCAGTTGAGGGATGAATAGCAACCTGTCCGGACACGAACAAAAAGTTTCCCGCCAGTACCGCCTGGCTGTATGGACCGATAGGTGCAGGCGCGTTGTTTGTATTAATAGCTTTTTTCATCAGGCTTTTTTAAACTTAGTAAACTACTCTCCACTATAATCCATCCCTCATATCTCGCGTCTCACATCTCACGTCTCACATCTCACGTCTCACATCTCAATAAGGCTATATTTTTTTCATGAACAGCCATTCAATCAGCTTCCAGATGATACCCAATAGAAATACGGTTATAGCAATTGCATTTATAGCATGCATTACCTTGAGATTAAAATTGGTTGGCCTGTTAGGGTCCTTTTTTCTGAAGAAATACATATACAAATATAGCTAAAAGCGTAAAGCAGCAAGCTAAAAGCGCTATATTTTGTCTAACGTTTCATATTGTGTACCCCTTAAACCATTCACCATTCGAAGTCGTTTACTCAAGCCCCCATCGCGGCAAATATGGGTAGAAGAAATTTCAAAAAACAAAACCGCTCCGTAGGTGCGGTATAAAACGCCTGTCGCGTACCTAACGGCACGCATTGTTCGTTTAGCCAATTTTCTGCCGATATTTTGCTCCTAACGGAGCATTCCAGATGGCTTTATTTCGTTAAGTAAACGACATCGATTCACATTTCTGCTTTCATCTTTCTGCTTTTCGCTTTCATCTTTCCGCTTTCCGCTTTCCGCTTTCCGCTTTCCCAAAATAAAAAAGGCCCCCCGCAACCAGGGAGCCTTTCACAATTATCTGAATTGTTTATTATTTTTTGTGGAATTCAACACGACGGTTCAGGATACGGCCTGCTTCGGTTGAGTTATCAGCGATTGGGTGAGTTTCACCGTAAGCTTTAACTTTCAATTTCTTAGCAGGAACGCCTGAGTTAACTAAGTAAGTTTTTACAGAGTTAGCACGGTCTCTTGATAAACGCATGTTGTGAGCTGCAGTACCTTCAGATGAAGCATATCCATCCAATTCGCAAGCAGCGCCTGATGACCTCAGGTCGGCAGAAGTAGCATCAAGGATTGGGTAAGATGATGTTTTCAATACTGAGCTGTCAAATTCAAACTGGATGTTTGAGTAAGCGGTTCCAGCCATTGAACCTTGCCCGGCACCCATAGCTGCACAGGCTTTGCAAACTGCAGCGGTATCCAGCTTAGGTATAACAAGCGGGCAACCAGAGCCGTCAACAACAGTACCTGCAGGAGTATTTGGGCACTTGTCGAACTGATCTGCAACGCCGTCACCGTCAGAATCTTTCTTCAGGTCGTTAACTGCAGTTTCAACATTGCCAACGCGGCCTTTTAAAGCTTCAACTTCCTGGCGTAATGCGGCATCATACAATTCGTCATACATCTGCGCAATTGGGTTCACCCACTCGATATTGGCTTTTGATTTCGGGCCAAAAGTGTATTCCAAACCTGCATAGGTGTAGCTGTATTTATCCTGGTGAGGATAAGTATGGTAGCCTGAGAAGTTATAACCCTGAACTAACGAAACGGTGTAGCCTAAGTTAAGACCTAAATTATCAGAAAGTTTGAATTTAACGCCTGCGCCAAGCGGTGCGAATAGTTCCTTTACTGTAGATGTATAAGTACGCTCAGGAGTTCCACTCGGATCAGCTCCGGGGGTTAACCAGAACGAAGGCTTATACATGTCCAGACCAAGGCCTGCTGATGTATAAAAGTTAATGGCATTTTGACGGTGCAGGAAGCTAACGCTGCCGATGTCAATCACACCGCTAACAGAAATTGAATTGAAGGATGTTGAAAACGCAGACCCGCCAAATTTTGTTCCCGGGTTTTGCGCATCAGCTACCTGCTGGCCCTTAGCTTTACCGCCGTAATACTCCAATTGCAGACTGAAAAAATGTGATAATTGGTCCCTTAATGTTGCCCCATAACCCAATGCACCGTTAAAGTGATCGGTTGAGTTAATGGAAAAAGGAACAACTCCTGACGTGATACCGACATTAACGCCGACACTCCAGGTATTGTACTGTGCTGCACCACCAAATACCTTGGCAGTGGTTCCAGACGACATATGCGATGTATCTGCGGTAGTTGTTTGAGCTTTCGCCATCCCAACGGCCATCAAGGAAACAAATGATAAGACGACTGTTTTCTTTAATGTAGAATAGTTCATAGTTTTAAGATTAAACGATTTTAATTGTGATTTTTTTCAAAAATAGTAATTATGTTTGAAACAATTACCAAACATTGTTCCAAATTTTGTAACATTAGTACAAATAAATAAAAAAAAATGGTTTTAAAAAATAATTAATAATATAAAAATGAAATACGGGCTAATAAACAATGAGATATTTACCAATAATAGAAAAAATTTCGTTTCCCGATTAAAACCCTCATCTATAGCCATCTTTCATTCAAATGATGAATTCCCCCGCAATGGCGATCAAAATTTTTTATTTAAACAAAACCCTGACTTTTTCTACCTCACAGGTATTGACCAGGAACAAAGTATCCTGATTTTATTTCCCGACTGTCCTAATCCACTATACAAAGAAGTACTATTTTTAAGACAAACTAACGAACACATTGCCATTTGGGAAGGTCATAAATACACAAAAGACGAAGCAAAAAAGGCTTCGGGCATTGAAAATATCTATTGGCTTAGCGAATTTGACGTCATCCTGCATTCAATTATTAACTATGCAGAACACATTTATATAAATACCAACGAGAACGACCGCTATTTACACACGGTACCTTACCGGGATATAAGGCTTTACGAAACGCTGCGCGAAAAATATCCGCTGCATAAATACGAACGTTCGGCACTTATTTTGCGGGATCTTCGGGTTGTAAAATCCGCTACCGAGATCGAACTCACAAAAAAAGCCTGCGGCATTACCCGCGACACGTTTGTACGCGTTTTAAAATTTGTAAAGCCAGGCGTTGCCGAATATGAAATAGAAGCGGAGATAATCCACGAGTTTATCCGGCAACGCGCCACCGGCCATGCTTACAGCCCCATTATTGCTTCGGGCAAAAATGCTATCGTACTTCATTATACCGACAATAACCAGGTTTGTAAAGACGGCGACGTAATACTTTTTGACTTTGGCGCCGAGTACGCCAATTACAATGCTGATATGAGCCGCTCGGTACCCGTAAGCGGCCGTTTCACCAAACGGCAGCGCGATGTGTACGATGCGGTTTTGCGCGTGATGAGGGAGGCGACGAAACTACTTATCGCAGGCGCTATTTGGAATGACTATCACGATGAGGTCGGGAAAATAATGACAAGCGAACTTATCGGCCTTGGGTTGCTTGATAGCAATGATGTAGCCAAACAGGACCCGAAGATGCCTTTATATAAAAAGTATTTTATGCACGGCACTTCGCATCACCTGGGGCTGGATGTGCATGATTTTGCCAGCCGCTATAAACCATTTGAGCCCGGCAATATATTAACCTGCGAGCCTGGCATATATATACCCGAAGAGGGCCTGGGGATAAGGATTGAAAACAATATACTGATAACCGAAGACGGTAATATCGACCTGATGGCGGATATCCCTGTCGAAGCAGAGCATATCGAAGAGATTATGAATAGCTGAAGCCCCGTGGCCCCCTAAAGGGGGAACATTTAGCTGTGTAGTCCACTGAGGTTCATGGAATCTAAAAATCCATACAAATTAAATCCCGGTTCGGAACGCGCCTTCGCAATTCCCTGCTGAAGCGCTTTTTTGTCAACATTTGCCATGCGCCTTTGCTGTATTATTTTATAGGCTTTTTCGGCCAGGAGTAATTCTTTGCGCTTGTTTTTTTTGTGCTGCGCCGATTGAATAAAAGCCGTCACCGCATCAATCCCCTCGCCGGTTGAAGCAATTGTTTTAAAAACGGGTATCTTTTCTCCTTTTTGCTGATGAATGATCTTTGTTAAATTATTGGCAAAATGACCGGCATCGGGCCTGTCGGCCTTATTTATAATAAAGGCATCGGCAATTTCCATCAGGCCCGATTTAATGTTTTGTATTTCATCGCCGCTTTCGGGCACCAGCACCAAAAGCGTTATATCAGCCAGCCCCGCTATCTCAACTTCCGACTGGCCTACGCCGACCGTTTCGACCAGGATATAATCAAATCCCGCGCCCCGCAAAACATCAGTCATTTCTATCGTTTTTGCCGAAAGGCCGCCCAAAGAACCGCGGGTAGCCAGCGAACGGATAAAAACACCGGGATGGTTAAAATGCGGCGCCATCCGGATGCGGTCGCCCAGCAGGGAGCCAAAATTAAACGGAGAGGTGGGATCGATAGCCAAAACGGCAATTTTATTTCCATCAGCCAGCAAACCGCTGATGATCGAATTTACCAGGGTGCTTTTTCCTGCCCCCGGCGGGCCGGTTATACCGATGACTGGCGCATTTTTTTTAAATGACAAACTTTTTAAAAGATCACCGGCCCCCTGCAGATCGTTTTCCACAACAGTTAAAGCACGGGCAACCGAACGAAAGTCGCTGTAATCAGGTTTAATATTTTCCGCGCTTTTTTTCATTTTTTTACGACTGATCCCGAAACAAGAATTTAATCTTGATCCTTAAGGTTGTCATTTGGTCTCGATTTACTGTCCAATTTTTTTTCTGGAATTTGCTTATCGGCTAATTTTATCCGTCGTTCTAACTTTTTGATATCTTCTTCGGGGGGCAATTGTTCGGGTCTTATCCCACTTTTCCCTAAAAGGTTTCTCACGTCTTGGTTGTTTTTTACATGCTCATGAGTGATTTTACCTTCACCTTTAAGATCATTTTTTTTGACGTTGAAATTGGTGATTTCGGTAGCCAGTTGTTTGGCGGAAATTGTGATAGTAGGTAAGAAATCGGCAAGTGGCCTGCTTTCCGCTATACCTAGTTTGCGTTTCATCGCACTGGTATTATGTCCGCCAAACAATGCCCAATCGCCCTTGCTGCGTATGTTGGCAAATCCTTTATTGTCGACGCCTCTTTCATAAATATTTTTTGATAGCTCGGTTTCAGTAACTACCAGTTTTTCTCTTGCCTGCAACCTCTCCATTAGCTGAATGCGTTCTTCTAACAATTCTTGCTTGCGGGTTTGGACTGCAAAGTAGCTTTGCGCGAAAGCAATTTGTTCTTTCTTTGGATCGCCATTTTGTGCGATAAGGTAACATGCATAACGAGTAAGCATGATATCAGGAACATCTTTTGTTGCGCCCTTGGGCATTGGTATCGTTTTCATGACGTCAACAAAATGGTCAGAAATCATTTCGCCAGTGCCCTTACAACTTTCCTTCGCTCTATCGATTGCATTTAAAAAATTACGCCATTCCGTATATCCCAACAGTTCCTGCAATTCTCTGGCAAGCCAAAATTCAACAGCATCTTGCTGATAAGCACATTCTTCAAAGGTCTTCGTGAGTTTGCTTATTGTTTCCTTTTCCATTTATTAGTGCTTTTGTTTAAATTATCGTTTTGGTGATGTCAACAAAACGATAAACTTTTACCCGTCCTCACTCGGCTTATTATTAAGTATAATACGTTAAATCTGGTTTCAAACCACAAGAGCAAACAAGCGACGCAAGTTATTAATTATTTGTACACTTGCCTTTAACGTGCCAAACGACCTATATTTGCTTTCGACAGAAAATGTTTCTTCGGGCTTACCGCTTCGGTATCACAAAGTACAATTTGTCCGGCACAGTAGCAACAGAATTTTTAATTTACACAAATGAAAGTAGCCGGTTTCACCTTTATCAGGAATGCGGTAAAAAACGATTACCCGGTTGTTGAGGCTATAACATCGATCCTGCCAGTTTGTGATGAATTTATTGTTGCTTTGGGTAACAGCGAAGACGAAACAGAGCAGCTTATAAAAGCAATAAACTCGCCAAAAATAAAGATCATCCATACGGTTTGGGACGATACGCTGCGCGAAGGCGGTGCAGTGTTTGCCGCACAAACCGATATAGCATTTGACAATATATCTCCTGATGCGGATTGGGCCTTTTATATACAGGGCGATGAATGTGTGCATGAAAAATATCTGCCGCTCATAAAAAAAGAAATGGCAGATAATTTAAAAGACAGCCGGGTGGAGGGCTTTCTGTTCAAATACCTGCACTTTTATGGCTCTTATGATTACTACGGCCATTCGCGCCGGTGGTACAGGCGCGAGATCAGGATATTGCGCAACAACAAAGCCATTCGCTCCTACCGTGATGCACAGGGATTCAGGCTAAACGGACGCAAAATTAAAGTTAAACTTATCGACGCCTATATATATCACTATGGCTGGGTAAAGCCGCCGGCGGGTTTAAAAAATAAATTGCGCAATTTTAACCAGTTTTATCATGACGACATTTGGCTTGCGCAAAACCTGCCCGAAACATTCGAGTTTGATTATAAAAATGCTGACCGGCTGATCCACTTTACAGGCACGCATCCTGCAGTAATGCAAAAACGAATTTCGGCAATCAATTGGAAGCTGGATGTTGATTTAAAACAATTGCATAAAAAAATGACGTTCAGAAGAAAAGCTCTGCAAAAAATTGAAGACATTACCGGGTGGCGGGTGAGCGAATACAGGAATTATCAAATAGTAAAATAGGCGCGGGTGGAAATAAAGAAAAGCGTTTCGGTTATCATTCCAAATTATAATGGCAGGCAACTGCTGGAGCAATATCTGCCTTATACCTTCGAAGCCGTACAAATCGCGGATGTCGCGTTTGAAATAATTATTGTAGATGATGCCTCGACAGACGACTCCGCGGCTTTTATCAGGGCAAACTATCCGGAAGTAGTGTTAGTGATCAATCCCGAAAACAAAGGGTTTTCCCATTCGTGCAACCGGGGCATTGCCATTGCACAGTACGAGCTGATACTGCTTTTAAACTCTGATGTAAAGCTGATGCCCGATTATTTTGAACACCAATGGAAATATTTTTTGCGTTGGGATACATTCGGGGTAATGGGCCGCATAATTGATATGGAAGGCGACCATATACAGGATGCAGCGCGCGTGCCAAAATTTAACGGCTTCAAATTAAAAACAGATTATTTTTACTATACCAATGACGATGCCGACCGGCTTTTAACCTTTTATCTATCGGGCGCCAATGCGTTAGTCGATGCCCAAAAGCTAAAAAAGCTTGGCGGTTTTTATGAGCTGTTTTCCCCCTTTTATTGCGAAGATATGGAGCTTGGTATAAGGGCCTGGCGATTGAGGTGGAAATCATATTATGAACATAAAGCCGTTTGCCGGCACCAGGTTTCCGCAAGCACCAAAAATTATGAAACAGCAACCTGGGTCAAAAGCGTTTATTATCGCAACCGGTTTTATTTGCATGCGCTGCACCTTAACGGCCTTGCCCTGGCAGGCTGGTATTTTCAAATAACGATCATCGACTTGCTGCCAAAGCTGCTGGCGGGGCAAACATGGATTTGGAAAAGTTATAAAGAGCTCTTCAGGAACCGGGCAGCCATTAAAAAATACAAGGAAAAAATAGAAACATTGCTGGAGGAAAATGAAAGCAGGCGGAATATTTTTAACGTCGTCGAAAAGATCAGGAATTCGGTGCAGCACAAAAAAATGGTCCGCTTTAAACCTTGAATGAGACGATGGAAAGCGCCGGATTAGTTTCGATAGCCTTATGCACCTTTAACGGGGCTAAATATTTAAGCGGGCAGCTCGATTCGCTTATCAACCAAACCTATTCGCCAATAGAAATAGTTGTGGTGGATGACTGCTCCACCGATGAAACTTTTACTATCCTGGCAGATTACGCATCAAAGTATCCGCAATTCAGGATATATAAAAATGAAGAAAACCTGGGTTTTACCGCAAATTTTGAAAAAGCAGTAAAGTTATGCAGCGCCGATTTAATAGCCTTATGCGACCAGGACGATTTGTGGCATCCGCAAAAAATTGAATTGCAGGTTAACGCGATAAAGGACAATATTTTTATTTACCATGATTCGGAATTTATTCACGAAGACGGCACGGGAATGAATAAAAAAATGTCGGACCTGATGAACCTTTACCGCGGCGATGCGCCCGAGACATTTTTATTTTTTAACTGCGTATCGGGCCACAGCATCCTTTTAAAAAAACAGCTGATCGATGACGCCCTGCCCTTAAAAAAAGATTACTTTCACGACTGGTGGCTGGCCTATGTGGCAACCAATATTGGCAAAATTGATTTTATCCCCCAATGCCTGGTTCAGTACCGGCAGCATGATAAAAGCGATACCAATATTTTGAGGCTGGAGCGCAAAAAAGATGTTTATAAGTTTTCGTCAGTACAAAAAGTAGAGCGCACCTATAAATGGTTAGGTTATTGCGCCGGTTTCAAAAAAAACAAAAACCCGGCCCTCATTAATGCAATATACAAGGCGTACACTGCGCGGATCAATAATTATTTTTCCTTTGGCTTGAGCATATTGTTATACAAGTACCGTAAAAGCATTTTTTATATCCGCAAAAAAAGTAAACTGAGCAACTTTAACTACGTTTATAGCCAGGTTTGGGGATTGAAAACCAAAAAATTATTCAGCAAAAATTAAGTTTATGCAGCAGGGTTCAAGAGCAAGTAGGCCGGGCGCTAAGCAGCCATTAGTTTCGGTTGTTTGCGTAACATTTAATGCCGCCGGAACTTTGCCGCTTTTGATCAGGAGCATCAGCGATCATAAAACCGACAATATAGAATTTGTTGTGATTGATGGCAATAGCACCGATAATACTGTCAACATTTTAAGAGAAAACGAGGCGGTTATTGACTTTTGGCTGAGTGAACCCGATAATGGCATTTACGATGCCATGAACAAATCATTGAAATATATTCAAGGCCGCTGGGTAATTTTTTTAGGGGCCGACGACCTTTTAGCGCGCGATTTTAACAAGATGACGGGCTTATTAAAAGATCCCGATACTATATACTACGGGAACGTTATATTTTATGGCAAGGAGTTTTTAAAGGTTTACGACGATTATTACTTAACCAAATTGAATATTTGCCACCAGGGGATCTTCTATCCGAGGGCAGTTTTTGAGAAATACAAATACGATCTGAAATATAAAGTTTACGCTGATTATCATTTGAACCTCCGCTGCTGGAAGGACCCCCAGTTTAAATTTGTGCATGCTGATTGCCTGGTTGCAAGTTTCCCGGAAGGCGGCTTTTCGTCGTACACAAAAGACCTGGTTTTTGAAAGCGAGCGGGATATGCTTTTTAAAAAATACCTGAAACGCAGCAGCTACTATAGGTATTTAAATCGTACGCTTGGTTTTTGGGGAATGTTTAAGCGGTTTTTACAAAATAAATAGTTAGCCAAATTAGTTTCGCATGGTTATTAAAAACAGGAATTTGTTCAGGTTAACACGCTTTGTGCTGCTTAGGGTTCCCGGCTTATTCAGATTTTTTGCAAAGTTTCGTACTGCCAAAAAACGTTTGCTCATCA
>Ga0134126_10003703_pt1 | contig 19141 bp, 22 predicted proteins | sample KB31752_FD_96881 | JGI IMG/M metagenome (GOLD analysis project Ga0134126, IMG submission 96881) | Terrestrial soil microbial communities with excess Nitrogen fertilizer from Kellogg Biological Station, Michigan, USA - KB3-175-2 | ecosystem: Environmental > Terrestrial > Soil > Unclassified ...
CGCCCGGTCGACTTGGCGTACCCGGTGGCCATGAACGCTGCCGCCTCCTCGTGGTGCACGAGGACGAACCGGATCCGTTCCCGGTTCCGGCGCAGCCCCTCCATGATCCCGTTGATGCCGTCCCCGGGCAGGCCGAAGATGGTGTCCACCCCCCAGTCGGCGAGGCGGTCGATCAGGACCTCGGCAGCGATCTTGGCCATCGTTCCTCCCTGCGTCTCGGCGACGGGGCGGGGCTGAAGGGTCCTGGCGTACGGCCGCCCGCCGCCCTCCCACGTCTACCCAACGCCGTCGGGGGGATAACGGGGACAGACATGAGCGGGACCGCCAATGGGTAGGCACCCCCCGTGACGGTCAGCCCACCACCCCGGTCGCCATACGCCCTCCGTGACTACGCCCTCATCGCCGACGGCGAGCGGGGGGCATTGATCGGACCCGACGGCGGGTTGGCGTGGTTGTGCTTCCCCGGCTGGGATGACCCGGCGGTGGTCGCCGGTCTCCTCGGCTCGGGCGGCCGCTACGAGCTCGGCCCGGTCGGCCGGTGGGTACCGGGTGGGGCCTACGAGGACGGCAGCCTCATCTGGCGGAGCCGGTGGGTCACCGAGCAGGGGATCGTGGAGTGCCGGGAAGCGTTGGCCTGCCCGGCGGCCCCCGACCGGGCGGTGGTGCTCCGACGGGTCACCACCTTGGACGGGCGGCACCGCCTCCGGGCGGTGCTGGGACTGGCCGGTGACTACGGGCGTCGGCCGATCGACCGTTGGTCCCGCGACGGTGACACCTGGACGGCCCGCGGTGCCGGGATGACCGTCCGCTGGTCGGGTGCGGCGGGGGCCCGGGCCGGTCGTCGGAAGGCAGACCGCGGCCATCTGGTCCTCGACCTCGAACTGGACCCCGGGGAGAGCCGCGACCTGGTCGTCGAGCTGGCCACCGGACCGTTGCCGGACAGCCCACCGCCACCGGACGGCCTCTGGTGGGCGACCGAGCAGTACTGGCAGTCGGTGGTCCCCGACTGCGCCGACACGGTCGCGCCACGCGACGTCCAGCACTCGATCGCCGTCCTCCGGGGCCTGACGTCGGTGTCGGGGGGCACGGTGGCGGCCGCCACCATGTGCCTCCCCGAACGGGCGGAGGCGGGGCGGAACTACGACTACCGGTACTCGTGGCTCCGGGACACCGCCTGCGTCGGGCGGGTGGGGGCAGCGGTCAAGGGGGCGGAGGCCTTCCTCGACGGCGCGACCCGATGGACCGTCGCCCGGCTCCTCGACGGCGGTCCGGCGGTGATGCCGGTCTACGCCGTCGACGGCAGACCCGTTCCCACCGAGGCCCGCCTGGACTTGCCCGGGTACCCCGGCGGCTTCAACGTCCTCGGCAACCGGGCCCGGGACCAGTTCCAACTGGACGTCTTCGGCGAGTCCCTGGTCCTCCTGGCCGACGCCGCCGCGGCCGGCCGCCTCGACGCCGACGGCTGGCGGGCGGTCGAGGTGGCGGTGGCGGCCATCGAGCAACGGTGGACCGAGCCCGACGCCGGGATCTGGGAAACGGAGGCCAACTGCTGGACGCAGAGCCGGTTGATGTGCGTCGCCGGGCTGAAGGCGATCAGCGCCGCCGGCGCCCCCACCGGTCTGGCCTCCCGGGCGCTGCCGTTGGCCGACCGCGTCCTGTCGGACACCGGCCGGTCGTCGCTGCACCCCACCGGCCGGTGGCAGCGCGGCCCCGGTGACGACCGGGTGGACGGATCGTTGCTCCTCGCCGAGCTGTGGGGCGCGCTCCCTCCCGACGACCCGCGGACGGCCGCCACCCGGCGGGCCATCGCCGAGGACCTCAGCGAGGACGGCTACCTCTACCGCTACGCCCATCCCGACCGACCGCTGTACGAGGCGGAAGGGGCGTTCCTGGTCTGCAATTTCTGGATGGCCCTCGCGGACCTGCGGGCCGGACATACCGTGGACGGCGCCCGGTGGTTCGAGCGGACCCGCGGTGCTTGTGGGCCGGCCGAGCTGTACTCGGAGGAGTTCGACGTCCGGCAGCGCCAGCTGCGGGGGAACCTCCCGCAGGCCTTCGTCCACGCCGCCCTGGTGGAGGCGTCAGCCGCCAAGGAGTGGCCCTGATGGCGTGGCTCCGGTGAAGGGGCGGCCGGATCCTGCCGTCGGCCGGCTCGCCATCTCGACGTATCGCGTCCAGACCGACCGCCCGGAGGGCGACGGGACCTTGGCGTGGTCGGCCACCACGGTGGTGGTGGTCGAGGTCGACGCCGGTGGTGCCACCGGGACCGGTTGGACCTACGCCTCGGCGGCCTGCGCCACCTTGATCGACGGCGAGCTGCGGGAGGTCGTCGAGGGATCGGACGCCCTGGACGTGGTGGCCACCCAGGAGGCGATGGTCCGGGCCTGCCGCAACCTCGGGCGGCCCGGGGTGGTGTCGAGCGCCGTCTCGGCCGTGGACGTCGCCCTCTGGGACCTGAAGGCCCGATTGTGGGGAGTCGGCCTGCCCGAGCTGCTCGGCCGATGCCGTCCGGCGGCCCCCCTGTACGGCAGCGGTGGCTTCACCACCTACGCCGACGACGTCACCGCGGCGCAGCTGGAGCAGTGGGTGGGCGACCTCGGCATTCCCCGGGTGAAGATCAAGGTGGGGGAGTCCTGGGGCACCGAGGAGGCCCGGGACCTCGCCCGGACGGCCCTGGCCCGCCGCATCGTCGGTGAGTCCGTAGAGCTGTTCGTCGACGCCAACGGTGGGTACACCCGGAAGCAGGCGGTCCGGATCGGCCGTCGCCTGGCCGGGGAGCACGGCGTCAGCTGGTTCGAGGAGCCGGTGTCGTCCGACGACCTCGACGGCCTGCGGCTGGTCAGGGACCAGCTCGACGTCGACGTGGCCGCCGGGGAGTACGGGTACGACGAGCCCTACTTCCGGCGCATGCTGGCCACCGGGGCCGTCGACTGTCTACAGGTCGACGTCACCCGCTGTGGCGGGTACACGTCGTGGTTGCGGGCGGCCGCCCTCGCCCATGCCGCCGGCATACGTGTGTCGGGGCACTGCGCCCCCAACCTCCACCTGCCGGTCGCCCTCCATGTCCCCAACCTGGCCCACCTCGAGTACTTCCACGACCACACCCGCCTTGACCCGATGCTCTTCGACGGGGTCCCCTCGGTCGCAAGCGGTCTCCTCCACCCCGAGCCCGGCGCGGTCGGGCACGGGATGACCCTGCGGCGGCCCGACGCCGAGCGGTACCGGATCGCCTGATCGCCCGCGGGCCGGCCGACGCGCCAGCTCGACGGGGCCTCCCGGCAAAACCGTTTCCCCGGGAGGCCGTCGGGTAGGTGGCGAAGACCGTCGTCTGCCCGAAGGGAGCAGCCGCATGGCCGAGATCGGATTCTTTCTGTCCAGCGAGGAGCACGGCCCCCGCGACCTGGTCCTCCAGGCCCAGATGGCGGAGGAGCTCGGGTTCGGGTCGGTGTTCATCTCCGACCACTTCCACCCGTGGACCAGTCGTCAGGGCGAGAGCCCCTTCGTCTGGTCGGTCATCGGCGCCATCGCCGGCAGCACCGGCCTCCGGGTGACGACCGGGGTGACCTGCCCGACCGTCCGGATCCACCCGGCGATCATCGCCCAGGCCGCCGCCACGTCCCAGTTGCTGCTCGACGGCCGGTTCACCCTCGGGGTGGGCTCCGGGGAGAACCTGAACGAGCACATCCTCGGTGACCACTGGCCGCCGGCGGCCACCCGCCTGGCGATGCTGGAGGAGGCGGTGTCGGTGATCCGGCAGTTGTGGGAGGGCCAGACCGTCACCCACCGAGGCACCTACTACACGGTGGAGAACGCCCGCCTCTACTCCTGCCCCGACACCCCGCCGCCGATCGCCGTCTCCGCTTTCGGCGACCGGTCGCTGGAGCTGGCCAGCCGTATCGGCGACGGGCTGGTGATGGTGTCGCCCGAGGCCGGCTCGGTCCGCACCTACCGCGACCACGGCGGTCGGGGCCCGGTGCTCGGAGCGGTGAAGGTGTGCTGGGACACCGACGAAGGCCGGGCGAGGAAGCTGGCTCACGAGATCTGGGCCACCGAGTCCCTCCCCGGCCAGCTGAACCAGGAACTGGCGATGCCGACATTCTTCGAGGACGCCGCCTCCCTGGTGACCGAGGAGATGGTGGCCGAGAAGGTGGCGTGCGGTCCCGACCCAGAACGGCACGTGGCTGCCATCGCCCAGTACCTCGACGCCGGCTTCGACCAGGTGTACGTGAACCAGATCGGTCCCGCCCAGCAGGGGTTCCTGACGTTCTACGACCAGGAGCTCCGGGGCCGGCTGGGGGCATGAGCGGCATGGCCGCCCCCGCCGTGTTCTTCGACCTCGACGGGACGCTGGTCGACACGACCTACCTCCACGCCTACGCGTGGTGGCGGGCTCTGGACGAGGCCGGCGAGACCCGGCCCATGGCGGCGGTCCACCCCCTCATCGGCATGGATGGGTCCGGCATCCTCCGGACCCTGCTCGGCCGCGACGACCAGGCGGTCAGCGACGCCCATGCCGAGCACTTCAGCGAGCTCCATCCATTGGTCCGGGCGTTGCCGGGGGCGCAGACGGTGCTCGGCCGGGTGGCCGCCACCGGTGGCCGGGTGGTCATCGTGACGTCGGCCAAACAGCGAGACCTCGGTGCCCTGCTCGGGGCGCTGGACTGCGATGACCTGATCGCCGACGTGGTCGGGGGCGACGACGTCGAACGGGCCAAGCCGGCTCCCGATCCGTTCGGCGTGGCCCTCCGCCGCACCGGGGCCGACCCTGCGTCGTCGCTGGCGGTGGGGGACTCGGTGTGGGACGTCCAGGCGGCCGCCAAGGTGGGGATGGCGTGCATCGGGCTGCAGACCGGCGGCATCGCCGCCGCCGACCTCGCTGGAGCCGGCGCCGTCGCCACCTACCGTGACCTCCCCGAGCTGCTCGGCCGGTGGGCGTCCTCTCCGCTGGCCGCCGTGCTGGACGGGGCGGTGCTGGAGGGGGGCGGCCGGTAGGCCTCCCAGACGAACCCGTCCGGGTCGGTGAAGGACCCGGCGTCGCCGTTGATCACCAGGCGGTGCGACCCGGTGCCGTCGGCGGGCACCCCGGCATCCTTGGCCAAAGCGCGGCGACCGTAGAGGGCGAGCTTGACCGGACCCGACGGCGTGGCGAACTCGACGTAGCGGCGGCCGAAGCTCTTCGCCACCTCGAAGCCGTGGCCGACGTAGAACTTCCGGCTGGCCAACACGTCGGCGACCCCCAGCAGGAGGACCACCTGGTCGACCTGGCCGGTGGCCGGACCGGTCTCCTTCTTCGCCGACGTCGCCACCTTCCAGCCGGTGCCGTCCGGGGCCTCGACGACGCCGCCGTACCCCCAGAACGACCGTTTCGTCGGCTTCCGAGGGGTGGCGCCGGCCCGGACGGCGGCGTCGACGAACGCGTCCACGTCGGCGGGTCGGGACACGGTGAGCGACAGGGTGAACCCCCGGAAACCGCTCGTCGGGGCATCCGACGCCCGCAGGCGGACCCGGCCCCCCAGGCCGAAGGCCTCGGTGTAGAGACGCCCGGCGGTCGTCGGGTCGGCCGCTTCGATGGTGATGGAGTCGATGGAAGCCATGTGTCCACGGTAAGGAACCGGGAGGCAGCGATGCTTCTCGAATCCTGACCGGTCTCCCGGGTCAGGTGGTGGCCGTCACCGCCTTGACGAGGGGCGTGTACAGCGGGTGCCAGGTAGGCGGTCGGAACCCGGCGTCGATCAGCAGCCGGGTGCACCGTTGCCGGGTCCGGGCCTTGCCTCGGTGGGTGACCATCAGGGTGGGGGCCAGCCACGTCGAGAATTGGTCCACCAGCACCAGGGCCCCTCCGGGTCGGAGGACCCGGGCGCACTCGCCGAGGCCTGCCCGCTGATCCGACCAGTGGTCGAACGAGGTGGTGGACACCACCAGGTCGAAGGTGCCGTCGGGGTACGGCAGATCCTCGACCACCCCGGTGCGACAGTGCAGGCGTCCTGTGGCGGTGGACGCCTCGGCGACCGCCACCATCGTCGGCGCCGGGTCGACGCCGTCCAACCGCTCGATGGCCGGCCGGCGCGAGGCGAGCGCCCGGAGGAGGTAGCCCGTGCCGCAGCCCACGTCGAGGACCCGTCGGGGGTCGGGCACGGTGGCCAGGGCGAGGCCGGCGGTCCGCTCGGCGATCTCGGTGTGCAGGCGGCCGAGCCAGCCGTCCTCGTAGCCACGGGCGCGGGCCTCGAAGGCGTCGACGTCGCGTCGCGGCGGCATGGTGCCCAGTCCACCACAGGGGTCACTACGGTGGTGCCGCCATCGAGACGGAGGGTGAGATGTCGGAAGCGGAGAACTGGAACGACAAGATCATCGCCGAGTTCCGGGCCAACGACGGCCGGGTGGGCGGGGGTTTCGAAGGTGCGCCGATGGTGCTGGTCCATCACCGAGGCCGCCAGAGCGGTCAGGAGTACGTCGCCCCGATGATGTACCTCGCCGCCGACCACACCACCGCAGCTGCCGGGGCCGGTTCCCCAGGGGCCGACCCTGCAGCTGCCGACGTCATCTACGTCTTCGCCTCCAAGGCCGGGGCACCCACCCACCCGGACTGGTACCACAACCTCGTCGCCGCCGGTGACGGCACCGTGGAGCGTGGCACCGACACCTATCGGGTGACGGTCCGTGAGATCACCGGCGAGGCCCGGGACCGCATCTACGCCGAACAGGCCAGCCGCTACCCCGGGTTCGCCGAGTACGCCGAGAAGACCGAAGGGATCCGGACGATCCCCGTCCTCGAGCTCCGACGGGCCTGAGGGGCGGCCGGCGTGTCGGCGGACTCCGGTCGCCAGTGGATGATCGCCCTCCTCGCCGTCGCCGGCGTCTTGGGCGCGGCGGGGCTCGGCCTGGGGATCGCCGCCACCGTCGACCGGCCCCAGACAGGGCAGGCCGGGACCCCCGGCGCCACCGGCCCGCCAGGACCGGCGGGTCCGGCCGGACCGAAGGGGGACACCGGCGCCGCCGGGCCAGCGGGGCCAGCCGGTCCGGCGGGAGCCCGCGGGCCGGCCGGGCGGTCGGGCGCCGCCGGGAAGCGGGCGGTGATCCAGGGGACGCTGTCGTCCACCGCACCCGACCCCACCGTGGGGACCACCGTCACCGCCGACGTCTCCTGTCCGGGCCAACTGGTGATGGTGTCCGGCGGTGGCCGGCTCTCCATCGGCCTCCCCGGCACCGGGGGCACAACACCGTCCACCACCTCCACCACCGGTGGCACCACACCGTCGTCGACGACCGGGCAGGCCCAGATCCGCGCCTCGTTTCCGCTCAACAGCACCACCTGGCGGGTCGTCGCCGTCGTCACCGAGCCGGTGACCGGTGGCCGGGCGGTGATGCTCCACCCGTCGGTGCTGTGCGCCACGCCGTAGCCGGCCGGTCCATGATCTGTCGGTGGCGACCCTCACCGTCCCCCGATCCTGGTCCGACGTCACCCCTGACTGGGCCACCACCGCCCTGTCACCGAGGTTCCCCGGGGCCGTGGTCGCCACCGTCGTCGTCGGCGACGTGGCGGACGGCACCAACCGCCGGGCCCGCCTAAACCTGACCTACCGGTCCGGTGACGGCCCGACCCGGGTGTTCGTCAAGCGGGAGGGTCGGCTGCTGCCCCGCTTGGCCCTGCTGGCCCTCGGCGCCCTCGAAGTAGAAGCCCGCCTCGCCCTCGCCGGCGTCGACCTGCCGCTGCAGCGCCCCCCGCTGTACGCCGCGGCCGTCGACCGGCGACGGCTGGCCACGGTGGTGGTGATGGAGGACGTCACCACCCGATCGGCCCGTCCAAACCTGGCCACCGACCCACTGACCGTCGGCGAGGTCCGCAGTGGCTTGGCCGAGCTCGCCAGCCTCCACGCCGCCTGGTGGGACCGCCCCCCGCCCGGGCCGCCCGGCCTTCTCCGGCCGTGGCGCCTCGGCCCGGCGTGGGCCCCCGTCTCCCGGGCCAGCCTGGTCTGGGCGCTGCACCGCCTCCGGTCCGTCGGCCGCGCCGACCTGGTCCCCGTCGACGCCGGCCTCCTCGAGCGGGGCTTCCGCCGCTGGGCTGTCGTCGCCGCCCACGGCCCCCAAGTCGTCCTGCACGGTGACCCCCACCCCGGCAACACCTACACCTTCCCTGAACCGACGGGCACCCTCGGCTTCTACGACTGGCAGCTCGCCCGCACCGGCAACTGGTCCCACGACGTCGGCTACTTCGTCGTCTCCAGCCTCACCCCGGCCGACCGCCGCCAGCACGAGAGGGCCCTCGTCGACGGCTACCTCCACGACCTCCGCCAGGCCGGGGTCGACGCCCCCGATCCCGACGACGCCTGGTCCCTCTACCGGCAGACCCCGGCCTTCGGCCTCGGCACCTGGCTCCACACCCTCTCGGGTGGCGTCTTCCAGCCCGTCGACGTCTGCCTGGCCACCATCGAGCGTTTCGCCGCCGCCTACGCCGACCACGACGTCGCCCGGACGGTGGGTGGCACCACCTGACCCACGCCGTGCCGATGTCGGGTTGCCGGGGTGCGGCCGGCCGGACGGCCAGCCGCCCTTCACCGGTACCGTGGTTTCATGACCGACACCCGACCCCACCTCGAGCCCGGGCCCGACCACCCGATCACCGTCCAGCCGCACGACGGCCGGGTGACCGTCGACGTGGCCGGCGTCCGACTGGCCGACACCGCCCGCGCCCTCGACCTCCGCGAAGCGTCGTACCCCGCGGTGCTCTACATCCCCGTCGACGACGTCGACCGGTCCGTGCTGCGGGCCAGCGACCAGCACACCTATTGCCCCTACAAAGGCGAGGCGTCCTACTACGACATCACCCCGGCCGGTTCCGCCAGCCTCGAAGACGCCGTGTGGTATTACCCCGACCCGTACCCGGCGGTGGCCGACATCGAGGGCCACGTCGCCTTCTATCCCGACCGGGTCACCATCTCGACCACCGACTAGGGATCGACCACCGACTCGGGCCGCCGCTCCGGGGTGGAGGGGGAGGGGCCTCGGGAGTTTGTTGGGGACCAGCCCCCGGCGAATGGCGCTGACCTGCGGAAACAGCGGGGGCATTCGGCGAAAACGCGACCTCGTGACCTGGGCCTATGCCAATTCTCCCGGGGCTGGTCCCCAACAAACTCCCGAGGTTCCTCCCCCTTGCCCCCCCGCCGGGGCAGCCGGAGCAGCCGGGCGGCCTACAGGGTGACGCCAGCGAGGAACTCCCGGGCCAGATCGGTCCACCCGTCCAGCTCCTCCCGGGTGGACGCCCGGTGGAGCTCGGCGTGGGGGAGCAGCCGGGCCAGCTCCTCGGCCGTCGACATCGGGTGCACCGGGTCCCCCGTCCATCCCAGGATGAGGGCCGGCACGGTGATGCCGGCGACCTCGTCGCGGTCGGGGAGGTTGGCCCGGGTGGCCCCCCGCATCACGGTGGCCAGCCGCTTGGGGTCCCAGCGCCGGGTGGCCTCGGCCACCTGCTCCTGGCGGGCGTCGTCTCCCCGGTACGGGTCCGGCGGGTCGACGTCGGCCCGGGCGGCGATGGCGGCCTCTACCCCGTCGTGCTCGATCGTCGACGCCGCCACCTCCCACTGTTCGGCCTGGGCCGCCCGGGTCTCCCAGGCCGTCGGTGGAATGGCCAGGATGACCGCCGCCACCCGGGACCCGCCGACCGCGGCGGCGTGCAGGGCGGTGCCGCACCCCATCGACGCCCCCGCCGCCACGTACCGGCCGATGCCCAGGACGTCGGCCAGGGCCAGCTGGTCGAGGGCCAGCTCCGACCACCGGTACCCGTCGAGGCCCGGCGTGGACTCCGACTCGCCGTGCCCGCGGGCGTCGTACCGGACCACCGACACTGGTAGCCGGTCCCAGTCGAGGAGGCCGAGCTCGGCGTCGCTGATCCGGTCCATCGACAGCCCGTGGCCCCAGATCACCGGGAGGCCGCGCCCGGTGATCTCGTAGGCGATCGACGCCCCGCGGACCGTCACCCGCCGGGTGGCCACCGGTGCGGTCAGCTGGCCTCCCTCCCCAGCGACGCCGGGTTGACCGGCGTCTTCATCTGCTGCACCGCCGGCAGCACCTTCTCGGCGAACAGCCGCAGGCTCTTCTCCGCCTTCTCCGGGGCCATCCCGCCGTAGAACACGTGCACCACCAGCATCTCCAGGCTGATCGCCCACTGCACCGTCTTGATCCGGTCGATGATCTCGTCGGGGGTGCCGATCGGCTGGGTGTTCCGGTGGCTGTCCACCGAGGCGTCGGCGTGGCCGACGTCGGCGGTGTGCTTGGTGACGTACTCCTCGTACCCCTTCACCCCCTCGAACCCGGGGTTGTTCCACTCGAAGTAGTGGTGCTGCGCCGCCTGCTGCTGGGCCCGGTAGAACTCCCAGCCCTCCTCCGCCTCCGACGCGGTCTCGGCGCAGTACATCCACAGCAGCGTCGTCGGCTGGTCCGGTGCCAACCCCATCTCGGCCCGGATGCGGTTGAACCGGCGGACCCCGGCGGTCATGCCGTCGAGGTCGTCGTCGGACACGAACATCTGCCCGAGGCCGTTCTCGGCGGCCAACCGGGCCGACTTCTCGGTGGTGAACGCCGCCTTGATGTTGGTGGTCAGGTCCCCCTTGTGGCGGGCCTGCGGACGGATGGTGGTCGGCGGGATCTTGAACACCTGCCCGTCGAAGGTGAACCGCTCCGCCCCGTCGGCGGCCCGGATGGCGTTCACCACGTCGTAATAGTAGGCGTGGGACTCCTCGATCGGGATGCCCAGGGAGGCGTACTCGTGGGGGGCCACCCCCCGGCCGATGCCGAGGTGCAGCCGCCGCCCCTGCAGCAGGATGTCCAGCATCGAGATCTCGTGGGCCAGCCGCACCGGGTTCCACCACGGCGCCACGACCACCGCCGTGCCGACGTCCACCCGCTTGGTCCGCCCGGCCCAGTACGCCAGCCACTGCAACGGGTTCGGCTGCATCGAGTACGCCGACCCGTAGTGCTCGGTGGCCCAGATCGAGTCGAACCCCAGCGGCTCGACCAGCTCGCCCATACGGAGGGTCTGGTCCATGTTCACGTGGTCCGGGACGTCCGGCGGACGGTCGTAGTCCCCGGTCATCAGCCGGGGCCAGTCCCCCTGGTTGTACCCGGTCACCATCACTCCGCAGTGCATGCCATCTCCCCTCGGGCCCGAATGCGTCCCACCCGTCGGCGGCCTGCGGCGCCCATCTCGAGGCCCCCACAGCCACCACTCTCTGGACTGGGAACGTATACCAACCGACCGTTTGGTGACAACCAGTAGCCGGGACTAGCATTGGCGGACTGGAGGGGGTGGCCGACGCCCGCCGTCGCAGCGCCGGTGGCACTGCCGGGTGCGGCGCCGGTTCGAGGTACCGAGGGGTGGGGAGCGTCGGATGGCACTGGGTCTTCGGATGACACGGGGCTTCAGATGACTGGGCTCCCAACGACGCTGGGCTACCGGATGTACGACGCCGACAACCACCTCTACGAGACCGCCGACGCCTTCACCCGGTACCTCCCCGACGACCGCCGCCGTGACTTCTTCTGGACCACCGACGACGCCGGCCACCGTCACCTCGTCGTCGGCGGCCGCCTCTGGGACTACCTCCCCAACCCCACCTTCGACCCCATCGGGGTGGCCGGTTGCCTCACCGACGTGTTCGCCCGCGGGGCGTCGATGCTGGAGGCCCGCAACGCCGGCTACACCTTCGAACCGCTGGCCGGCCGGCCCGAGTACCAGCACCCCGGCCCCCGGTTGGCCCGGATGGACGACCAGGGGGTGGACGCCACCCTGCTGTTCCCCACCCTGGTCTCCGGGCTGGAGGAGGCCACGGCCGACGACCCCGGCCTGACCGCCGACCTGGTGCGGTCGTTCGACCGCTGGCTCGACGACCACTGGGGGTTCGCCCGGGACGGCCGGCTGTTCGCCGTCCCCGTCCTGTCGCTGGCCGACCCCGACGAGGCCGTCCGGCTCCTCGACTGGCTGCTCGACCGCGGTGCCCGGGCGGTCATGGTCCGCCCGGCCCCGGTGCCCACCGCCCAGGGGATGCGGTCGCCCGGCGACCCGATGTTCGACCCCGTGTGGGGCCGGTGCCAGGAGGCGGGGACCCTGGTCTGCGGCCACCTCTCCGCCTCCGGCTACCACCGGTACACCGGCGACTGGACCGGGGTGTACCAGATGCGGCCCCACCTCCCCCAGGGACCGTTCGCCGCCATCGCCACCCATGCCCGGGCGATCATGGACTTCGTCACCGCCATGGTCGTCCACGGCGCCGTCGCCCGGCACCCCCGGCTGCGGCTGGTGTCGGTGGAGAACGGCGCCGACTGGGTGCCGTGGCTGCTCAGCCGGTTCGCCGTCGAGCATTCCCGCTACCCCGGGTCGTTCCCCGAGGACCCCGTCGACGCCTTCGAGCGCTGCGTCTGGGTGGTCCCCCATTGGGAGGAGCCGGTGGCCGACCTGGCCACCCATATCCCGGTGGAACGGATCCTGGCCGGGTCGGACTTCCCGCACACCGACGGGCTGGCCGACCCCACCGACTTCGCCAAGTCCCTCGACGGCGTCGGGTCCGACGACGCCCGCCGCATCCTCCGCGACAACCTCCGCCAGCTGCTGGCGGCGGCCTGACCGGTGGCGACGGTGGACCCCGGAGGGATTGGCCAGCCCGAGGAGGGTGATCAGGAGGTGGGGATGAACGACGATCAGCGGCCTCCGCTGTCGGGCCTGCGGGTCATCGAGTTCGGGTACGGCGTCGCCGCCCCGACCTGCTGCCGGAACCTCGCCCACTTCGGCGCCGAGGTCATCAAGGTAGAGTCGGCCCGGCGCCCAGACTCGCTCCGGCAGTCCGGATCGGGGTGGCTGCCGCTGGACGTCGACTGGAAGCTGTGGCGGGACACCGGGCTGCTGTTCCAGTTCACGTCGTCGCAGAAGCGCAGCCTCGGCCTGGAGATCGACCGACCGGCCGGCCGCCAGGCCCTCGAACGGCTGGTGGCGGTCACCGACGTCCTGGCGATGAACATGAGCATCGAGGCCGTCGAGCACCTCGGGCTGACCTACGCCGACATGAAGGCCATCAACCCCCGGCTGATCTGGATCAACATGCCGTCGTTCGGCAGCGCCGACGGCCCCTACCGGGGGTTCCGGACGTGGGGGAGGAACATCGCCGCCATGTCCGGCCTCTCCCGGCTGGTCGGCTGGCCCGACCGCGAGCCGGTGGGGATGAGCGTGAACATCCCGGACTACCTCGCCGGCCTCTGGGCCACCATCGGCATCGTGTCGGCGTTGGCCCAACGGGAGCAGACCGGCGAGGGGTGCGAGCTGGACCTCTCCCAGTTCCAGGCCGCCCTGGCCTGCCTCGGGCCGGTCCTGATGGACGCCCAGCTCGGTGGCGACGGCCTCGGCACCCTCGGCAACCGCACCCCCGGCCGGGCCCCGCAGGGGGTGTACCCGACCCGGGACGACGACCGGTGGGTGGCCGTGTCGGTGGTCGACGACCCGATGTGGCGGGCCCTCTGCGGCGTCCGTGGCCTGGAGTCCCTCGCCCCCGATCCGCGGTTCGCCACCGCCGCCGACCGGGTGGCCAACGCCGACGCCCTCGACGACGTCATCGCCGGCTGGACCGCCACCCGCACCCGGCAGGACGCCGCCGCCGCCCTGCAGGCCGCCGGTGTGGCGGCGTCGCCGGTCTACGACAACTGGGACGTCCTGTCCGACCCCCAGCTGCAGGACCGCCGCCAATTCCGCCTGGTGCCCCACCCCCGGTTCGGCCAGGAGCTGGTGTACGGCCAGGCCATCGCCCTGTCCGACACCCCGGCCATCATCGAGCGGGCGGCCCCGGCCTTCGGGCAGGACACCCGCGACGTCCTCGGCCGGGTGGCCGGGCTCGACGACGCCGCCGTCGACGCCGCGGTGGCCGACGGCACCGCCCACGACCTCGCCTACCCCGACGTCCACCTGGAGCGGCCGTTCCTGCACTGGGTGAAGACCGTCGTCCCCCTCGACTGGCCGAAGGCCACCGCCGTCGACCCGGCCGCCATCCTGTTCGACCAGCTCAAGCAGTGGCACGCCGGGGCTACGGCCGAGGCCGACCGGGATGGGGCAGGCCAGGAGGAGGTGGCGCCATGACGTTCGCCCCGTACCGCGGACTGCGGGTGGTCGACCTGTCCGACGACCTGCTGGCGATGGCCGGGTCGGTGCTGTCCGGGTTCGGCGCCGAGGTCATCCTGGTGGAGCCACCCGGTGGTGGTCCCGCCCGGGAGGTGGCCCCGATGGCCGACCGGCCCGACGGTGGCACCGGGGGAGCCGGTGGTGAGGCCGAGGACGGCCTCGGCGGTGACCTTGGCGATGGTCCTGGCGATGGTCCTGGCGGCGGGATGGTCAGCGCCCACTTCCTGTCCACCGCCGCCGGCAAGCGGTCGGTCACCGCCGCCGTCGACCGCCCGGAGGGGGCGGCGTTGGTACGGGGCCTGATCGAGCGATCCGACGTGCTGCTGTGCTCGGCCGACGACGACTCGCTGGACCGGTGCGGCCTGGGCCTGGCCGAGCTCATGGCGGCGAACCCCCGGCTCATCGTCGCCTCCCTGACCCCGTTCGGCCGGACCGGCCCGCTCAGCCGCTGGCGGGGTTCCGACCTGGTGGCCTGGGCGGCCAGCGGGGCACTGACCCCCATCGGCGACCCGGACCGCCGGCCACTGGCCCCCGGCGGGTCGATGGCCGCCGCCGCCGGGAGCCTCAACGTCGTCGCCGGCACCCTCTTGGCGGTCGCCGCCCGGGCGATCACCGGCCGGGGGCAGGTGGTGGACGTCTCCCTGCAGGAGGCGGTGCTCGGCATCACCGGGGAGAGCGGCCCCACGTTCACCCTTGAAGACCTCACAGGGGTGGGGGCCCGCCGGGTGGGCCGGCGCCGGGGCGCGGCGTCCGGCATGTTCCCCACCACCGACGGCTGGGTCGAGCTCCTCCCGTTCATGCCGGGGCAATGGGACGCCCTGGCCGAGTGGATCAAGGACGACCTCGGGATCGAGGAGGCCACCACCGACGTGTTCCGCGGGTCGGTCGGCGTCCGGGTGCCCTACGCCGACCTCCTCGACGGCTGGGTCGAGCAGCTCACCTCCCGGTACGCCAAGCAGGACTTCTTGTTGGAGGCCCAGCGCCGGTCCATTCCCTGCGGCGCCGTCAACGAGCCGGTCGACCTGCTCGACGACCCCCAACTGGCGGCCGTCGACGCCTGGTCGGAGGCCGACGTCCCGGGGGTCGGACCCCTCAAGTGGCCGCGGCTGCCCCTCCGCTTCGACCACCAGGTTCTCGGCACCGGCCCGGTGCCGGCGGTGGGGGAGGCCAACGACGAGGTGTGGGGCGACGTCGTCGGCGTCGACGTCGACGAGCGCCGTCGCCTGGCCGCCGCCGGCTGCATCTAGGGCCATCGGGGCCGAGCCGACCGGAGCCGGCCAGGCAGCGGCGGTTGGCCGATCAGGAGGAGGGGCGATGGCAACGTTCGTGCTGGTGCACGGCGGCTGGATGGGCGGATGGTCGTGGCGGGACGTGGCCCCGCCGCTGCGCCGGTTGGGCCACGAGGTCCACACCCCCACTCTCACCGGCCTCGGCGACCGGGCGGACCTGCTGACTGGTGACGTCTCGGCGGAAACGCATGCCCGGGACGTCGCCGAGGTCCTGTACTTCGAGGACGTCCGTGACGCCGTGCTCGTCGGCCACAGCTATGCCGGCGTCGTCGTCACGCTGGCCGCCGAGCGGTGCCCGGAACGGATCGGCCACCTCGTCTACCTCGACGCCATGGTGCCGGACGACGGCCAGCGGTTGGTGGACATCATGCCCACCGAGGCGGTGCAGTGGATTCGGTCGCAGCGCCGCGGTTCGGTGTGGACGCACCCGCCGATGGCCATGGCCCTCGAAGGGGCCGGGGGTGCCGACCCCTCGTGGTTCGCCGACCGCCTGGTCCCCCAGCCGGCCAACGACGTCGAGGTGCCCATTCGGTTGCCGGCCCGGGCGGCCGAGCGGCTCCGACGGACCTACGTGGCCTGCACCAAGAGCAGACTCAACGCCATGTTCGCCGACGTCACGAGCGGCGACGGCTGGGAGCGCCGGGAGCTGGCCACCGACCACTTCCCGATGCTCAGCGACCCCGGCGCCCTGGTGGCGTTGCTGGGCGACCTGGCGTAGTGGCGGTGCCAACGGCACCGCTGGTCTATTGCACAGCCGGTCAGGTCACGACGTGCACGGCGATACCAAGCTCGGCCCCTGCCCGGGCAAGCAGTCGGCCGACGTTGGCTGGTAGCCCGAAGTAAAGACGGTTCCCGTGGGCCAGGCCGGCGACCAACGCCTCTGCGGTCAGCCAACCAGTGCCTCCATAGCGAGCGGCGATCTGGGCGGCCTCGTCCAGGTACGGGCGAGGATCGAGGATCCCGAACACCTCGGGATGGGGGTAGCGGATCGCCTCTCGGCTCGCCGGGGTCAGTGCGGCAAGGACCTCCGACAACCGTCCCCCTCGGGAGCCGTGGAGCGCCTGGAGCAGCCGCCAGTGCCGGCTGGTGGGCAAGACCAGTTCGTCATCGGGAAGGTCGACCGGCCATGCTCCTCCGGCCACGCGGACCGCCAGGTACTCGTCGACGACGATCACCGACTGGGCGAGTGACTTCAGTCGTCGGGGTCGTCGTGGCCGCCGCCGAGCAGGGGGTCGGAGGCGCTCACGGCGTCGAGCGCGGCTTGGAACTCGTCTACCAGGTCGCCCGTCGTCAGCCGCAGAAAGACTTCCCGGTCTGCTTCGGTGACCCTGGGGTCGCCGGCCCGACGGCGCCGACGGCGTTCCTCAAGCAGCTTCTCGCCGGTGCTCACGTTGACCAGTTTGCCACCCCGTGGGACAACCTGTGACGGCAGTCCCACCGCGGGCTCAGCCGGCCTGGTTGATCCGGATGAGGTTCCCCGCCGGGTCACGGAAGGCGCAGTCCCGGATTCCGTAAGGCTGGTCGATCGGCTCCTGGACCACCTCGCCGCCGGCGGCTTGGAGCTTGGCGAAGGTGCCGTCGAGGTCGGCGGTGGCCATGGTGATGATGGCGTAGGTCCCCTTGGCCATCATCTCGGTGACCGTCCGCCGTTCGTCGTCGGTGATCCCCGGGTCGACCGCCGGCGGGTGCAGCACGATCGACGTGCCGGCGCCCCCGGGGGGACCAACGGTGATCCAGCGCATCTTGCCGCCGCCGACGTCGGCCCGGACTTCGAAGCCGAGGACGTCGCGGTAGAAGGCCAGCGAGGCCTCGGGGTCGTCGTGGGGGAGGAAGGTGGAGTGAATGCTGATGTCCATGTCGGTCACGGTACGCCCGCCCGCCCGTCGGAAGCTTCTCGATTCCTGATCGGTCGGGTGACCTGTTTGGCCACACACGGTGGTAACCCCTCGGTGGACGACGCCGCCTGGCGCCGGTAGGCGCTGGGTGGCATCCCGACCAGCTCGGTGAACCGGGTGCTGAACGTCCCGAGCGACGAGCACCCGACGGCGAAGCAGGCATCGGTCACGCTGACGTCCCCCCGGCGCAGCAGGGCCATCGCCCGTTCGATGCGCCGGGTCATCAGGTAGCTGTACGGCGACTCGCCGTAGGCCTGGCGGAACTGCCGGCTGAAGTGGCCGGCCGACATGTGGGCGCCGCGGGCCAACGCCTCGACGTCGAGCGGCTGGGCGTACTCCCGGTCGATCCGGTCCCGGACCCGGCGCAGCAACACCAGGTCGCGGAGCCGCTCGGTCTCAGCCGATTCGGCGCTCACCTACAAGATCGTGCCACGCCGGCCGCGATCCGGCCCGCCGCGGGTCGACCACGGGTGGCCAGTCGGCCGCCGTTGTCGGTCAGCGGCGGCGGCCCAGGACGGCGGTGTTCCGGTTGACGTCGCTGATCGACAGGATGTCGACGGCCTCGAGCTCGATGAGCTCGGTGGTCAGCATCTCTCCGAAGGAGGCCGCCGACGCGAAGTCGCACTCCGCCACGCCGAAGACGTCCCCGGAACCAAGGCCGGTGGCGTCGACGGCACGCCGGGTGGCCTCGGGGTCGGCGTGCAGTTGGTGGTAGTGCCGGACGAACGGGTTGTGGCGGACCAGCTCGGCGTGGTCCCGCTGCCAGTGCTCCGAGAACTCCTGCCGGGTCATCCCCTCGCCGCCGTACATGGCGAACAGCAGGGTCACCGCCTCCGGGGGCATCGGGTTGGTGAAGATGGTGTGGTCCACCCCGGCCATGACCTCGGCGTTGTCGACCGCGTCGCCCAGCCGGTCCCCCAGGCCGTCGACGGCCTGGATCAAGCCGTCGGTGCCCGGGCCGACCAGCTTCAACCCCACGTCCCAGGCCGCCTGGTCCCCCGGGGCGTCGGGCAACTGGTCGACGACCACCAGGGCGCCGTCCCCGCCCAGCTCCCGCTCCAGCCGGGCGATCTCCTCGCCGGCCACGGCGGGCAGGTCTCCGTTGGCTGTCGCCAGCAGTACCACCAGCGTCTTCGGTCCTTCGAGGGTCACCTCGTCCCCCAAGGGGTCATCATCGTCGCCCTCCCCACGGCTTGCCTCCCCACCGGTCCGCCCCCGCCCGGCCCGCCTGACGGGACGACGCTAGCAACCAGCGGGGTCCAGGCGGACGACGGCGGTGCCCTGGACGGCTCTCGGGCCGCCACGGACGTCCAGCCACACCGCGCAGTGCGCCACCCGCCGGCCGGCGTGGTCGACGTCCACCGACGTGACCTCGCCGCCGGCGACCACCTCGTCGCCGGCGTGGACGTTGGCCAGATACCGGCAGTCCAGGGCGACGACCCGGTCGTCTCCGCCGGCCCAGCCGGCCAGCATGGTGGACAGGTAGCCGAGGCTCAGCGGACCCTGGGTGACGAGCCGGCGGTCGCCGCCGAGGGGCACCACCGATGTGGGGTCGAAGTGGATCGGGTTCGGGTCGTGGAGGAGGAGGGTGAGCACCTTCATCCGCGCCTCGTCCACCAGCGGCACGACGAGATCGGGGAGTGCGTCGCCCGGGGCCGGTGTCACGGGGCCGGCCGCCGGAAGATGTACGAGTTGACCACCCGGGCCACCGGGAGGCCGTCGCCGTCACCGGGGTGGTAGGCGTCGATGGACAGCTCGACGATGTCGATGGGGCCGGCGCTCCGGCTGTCCTTGCGGTCGGCGGC
>Ga0134126_10003704_pt1 | contig 19141 bp, 9 predicted proteins | sample KB31752_FD_96881 | JGI IMG/M metagenome (GOLD analysis project Ga0134126, IMG submission 96881) | Terrestrial soil microbial communities with excess Nitrogen fertilizer from Kellogg Biological Station, Michigan, USA - KB3-175-2 | ecosystem: Environmental > Terrestrial > Soil > Unclassified ...
AAAAATCAAGGAACTGGCGATACGATGCCGCTGCCGCAAACCCGAACCGGGCTTGCTCGAACAGGCGGCAAGCGAATGGCCCATTGACCGCGAACATAGTTTTCTGATCGGCGATCAGGATCACGATCTTGCCGCCGCCGCTGCTTTCAATATACGCGGCGTGAAATTCGATCCTGGAATGTCTTCGCTATCGGCCTTGGTGCAAAGGACGATCGGAAATCAATCCAGCTCACGTGCCTGACATGGCGCGCGTCATGGCGCGTGCCGGAAAAAGACCTTACATTCGGCAAACCGGGCAACGAGCCGGGATTGTGCTGCCACGGCTCTCGCGGCAATCTGGTTTCAATCAGGCAAGTAATGGGTGCGACATGAAAAAAATCATATCGGTCACCATGGGCGCAACCGCCCTGCTGCTCGGCACGGCCGCCTATGCCGCCGACTATCCCGTCACGCCGCGGCGGGCGCATCTGGTCCGGCACGTGGATATCGAAGCCCCGCGGACCTGCGTCCATGGCCGGTTTGCCTATATGCGGTATGCGCCGGTTCTGGCGACAAATTATGCGGTACGGCCGGTATTCACTTCCGAACCGGTGCCGTGCGTGGACTCCTACGGCTACCGTTGAGCCCAAAAACATCTGAATTGCGTGAATTTAAGGCTTCATTGTTGTAAATTAGCAACACTCATATACTTCCCGCTGTCGTTGCGGCTGATCGCGTTTATCTTTTGGGAACGAATCAGCCACTAAAACTTCATGTATCCATCACCGGTTGGGCCGGTGAGAGAATGATGGGGAATTGGCATGCGGAAGCTCACTGTAGCCCTTTCGGCCACTACCTTGCTCGGGTTTGTGTCAATTGCGTCTGCTGCTGACCTTCCTGCCCGCCAGCCGTACTACAAGGCAGCCCCGGTCGAGTTCGCGCCGGCATTTAGCTGGTCCGGATTCTACGCGGGCGTGAACGCCGGGTGGGGCTGGACCAGCGGCAGCGGCACGATCACGATCGGCGGCGCGACCGGACCAACGTCAGGAAGCGGCAACGGCTTTTTGGGCGGCGGCCAGATCGGCTACAATTTCCAGAACGGCGCCTTCGTCTATGGCCTGGAGGCCGACTTCCAAGGCTCTTCCGGCAGCGGCGACGCAAACGCCACCGCCGGCGCGACAACCGTCACCGCCACAGCAAAAGATCCATGGTTCGCAACGTTCCGTGGCCGCTTGGGCTACGCCTTCGATCGCTCGCTGGTCTACATCACGGGCGGCGGCGTCTACGGGAAGAGCACGCTCAGCGGCACGGTCAATACGACCGGCCCCTTCGACTCGTCCGCGACTTACTGGTCGTGGACCGCCGGCGCGGGCTACGAGGCCATGCTCTGGGATCACTGGAGCGGCAAGATCGAATATCTGTATGTCGGCACTCCGAGCAATTCGCCCGTCCCGCCCGGAACGACCGACCTTTCCGGCAACGCGCATTCTCATATCCTCCGCGTGGGCCTGAACTACCACTTCTGATTCTCTAACTCCTCCGCATAAAAAATCCCGCAGCGACATCGCTGCGGGGTTTTTCTTTTTTCAATCGTTGCAGAACAGACGGCGGTCATCACCCATGCTGCGCGCGCTCACCGCGCACAGGAGGCGGCATGGCCGTGATACCGCACAAGTTGGAACTGAGAACCCCGGCTGTGGATGACCTGAGCGCAACCCGCACGGCATCTTTTCCGACAACCAGCGCTTTGGCATAAAGAAAGTGCAACTGCAGATTCCAAGAGCATGGAACTTTTGTAATTGGCAGCTATCGGCGCTGCATTCGTCAATTCGGATACTGCAATGCAACACGTGGCGGCTCGTGCGGCGAAGCGACCGATACCCGACCACGGCGCCACTAGTGGGTCTCTTCGCAACGCGATCCTCTCGAAGCTGCGCTACGCCATGCGCAAGAGCGCGCAATCCGCGACGGATCGCGACTGGTATATGGCAACCGTGCTCGCGTTGCGCGACCGAATAGTCGACGTCTGGTCGAACAGTCGAAGCAAACAGCCTGAAAAACGCATTTACTATCTCTCCATCGAATTCCTGATCGGCAGGCTGCTGTTCGACGCGATCATCAATTTAGATCTCGAAGATGTTACGAGGAATGCGCTTTCGGAACTCGGGGTGAATTTCGACCGGTTGCGCGAAATGGAACCCGACGCCGCGCTTGGCAACGGCGGACTGGGCAGACTTGCCGCGTGCTTCATGGACAGCATGTCGGCGCTCGCCATCCCGGCCTACGGCTATGGTATTCGTTACGAACACGGATTGTTCGAGCAACGCATCCACGAAGGATGGCAAAGAGAATTCGCCGAAGACTGGCTCTCGCACGGCAATCCTTGGGAGTTTCCGCGCGCCGATATCTCCTATTCCATCGGCTTCGGGGGAACCGTGGAATATTCCGGTGGCGACGATTCGACTGCGCGCGCCACGTGGTCACCGGCCGAGACCGTGCTGGCCGTTCCCTATGACACTCCGATCGCCGGCTGGCGCGGCCGGCATGTCAATGCGCTGCGGCTATGGTCCGCACGGTCGGCGGAGCCTTTGCAGGATGCGGCTTTCAATCAGCGTGAGGGTGCCCGGCCGTTGCGTGGCGAAGCGATATCCCGCTTCCTTTATCCTAATGACTCCACCGCGGAAGGCCGCGAGCTCAGGCTCCGGCAGGAATATTTCTTTACGGCGGCATCCTTGCAGGACCTGCTACGCCGGCATCGGCGTGAATTCGGCTCCCTCGCGTCCTTGCCCGAACATGCGGCCGTACAACTCAATGATACGCATCCTGCGATTGCCGTCGCCGAGCTCATGCGCCTGCTCGTGGACGAAAACGGATTCTCTTGGGCGGATGCATGGAAGATTACGCGCCGGACTCTGAGTTACACCAACCACACGCTTTTGCCTGAAGCGCTCGAGTCGTGGACCGTCGAGCTGATTGGCCGCCTGTTGCCGCGCCACTTGCAGATCATCTACCAAATCAATTGGTACCATCTGGAGGAAGTCAATAAATCCGGACGAGACGCGGCCTTTCTTCGGGAAGTATCCCTGATCGAAGAAGGCGAGGAAAAGCGCGTACGAATGGCGCATCTCGCATTCCTTGGCTGCCATTGCGTGAATGGGGTGTCGCAGTTGCACTCCGATCTTTTAAGAGAAACGGTGTTTCACAACCTTGCCCAAGTCAGCGCGACGCGGATCGTCAACAAAACAAACGGCATCAGCTTCCGGCGTTGGCTTTACGCCGCCAACCGCCCCCTCACCGGTCTGCTGGTCGACACGCTCGGCCAGAGAGTGCTCGATGATCCTGGCTGCATGCGAGAGATCCAGGACCGCGCGGGCGACCACGACTTTGTCGCAAGCTACAGCCGGGCGCGACAGATAAACAAAACGAGGCTCGCGGCGCTATTGCACGCGCGCACCGGCATACACGTGCAGCCGGACGCGCTGTTTGACGTGCATGTAAAGCGCGTCCACGAATACAAACGGCAGCTTTTGAATATCCTGGAGACGATTGCGCTTTACCACGGGATTCGGGCGCGGCCGAATGCAGGCTGGGTGCCGCGCGTCAAGATATTCGCCGGCAAGGCTGCCGCCAGTTATGAACGGGCCAAGCTCATTATCAAGTTAGCGAACGACGTGAGCGGCGTGATCAATGCCGATCCGGTTGTCGGCGACAGACTCAAGGTCGTCTTCGTGCCGAATTACGGCGCCAGCCTCGCTGAGGAAATCATTCCGGCCGCCGACGTTTCAGAACAGATTTCCACCGCCGGCATGGAAGCCTCCGGCACCGGAAACATGAAACTGGCGCTTAACGGCGCTATCACGATCGGCACCGAGGACGGGGCCAATATCGAAATTCGCGAGCATGTCGGCAGCGAAAATCTCGTCATATTTGGAATGACCGCCGCCGAGGTTTCGGAACGGCGGGAACAGAAGCTCCAAGGATCGGATATTGCCGGCAAGTCGGCGCGCCTGGCACACGTTATACAAAGCCTGGCCTCCGGTGAATTTTCCGAAGGCGATCGCGAGCGCTTTGCGCCGATCGTACGATCCCTGCTCGATTACGACCGCTTCATGGTGGCGGCCGACTTCGACGCTTACTGGGAGGCGCAACGATCGATCGACGAGCTTTGGCGGCGTCCCGCCGACTGGTGGCGAGCCAGCATATTGAATACGGCACACATGGCGTGGTTTTCGTCCGATCGGGCGATCCGCGAATACGCCACCGATATTTGGCAGATTGCCGTCAACTGAGAGCGGTGTTGATGGAACGGCCGCTCTGCGCGAAAGCTTGCGCAACTGTTCGCCAGCTTTGATGTTGGCCGAGCTCCTCGAGCAAAACCGGTAACTTGCGCGCCCAGTTAGGGTGCTGGGTGGTCGTTCCCGGAATGTTGACCTGATCCGTGACGCCGAGAACGTCTTCGAGCGACACCGTGACCAGCCGCGACGGCGTGCTTGCAAGAAATGCCGCCACGGCGCTGAATTCATCGGGCGCGAAATCCGGTACGCGTGCAGCCAGAATCGCGATCAAGGCTTGCCTGGCCGCCGCCCTTGCCTCGTCGCTTTCGCCGGGGTCTAGGCCGATCGCGCGCTTCATGCGCAAGTCATAATCCTGCAGCCACCCGCGAAACGACGGCAGATCGTGGGTATTGAACGTCGCAACGGCTTCAGGAGGATATGCCTCCGGCTGCCGGAAGCTTCCATCATGTTGCCGCTCGAAAAGCATTACGCGGAATGTCCACAGACCCCACCGAGCCAGGGTTTCGCGAAAACCATCGGGAACCGTACCGAGATCCTCTCCAATGACGATGCAGCGGCATCGATTACTTTCTTCCGCGACCGCGGTTAGCAATTGCTCGAAAGGATAGCGGACGTATGCGCCATTGGCCGCGTCCATTCCGCGCGGAATCATATAAATACGATTTAGACCCAGGACGTGATCGAGCCTGATCGCTCCCGCATATTGCATCGTCTCGCGCAGCATTTCGCGAATTGGCCGAAAGTTGTTCGCCGCCAGCGCGTGCGGATTGAAGGGAGCGAGCCCCCAATCCTGCCCAGCCGGATTGAATTCGTCCGGCGGCGCGCCGATGGAAGTGTCCGGCACGAACATATCCTGCTGGCCCCAGGCATCGGCCCCGTGCGGATGGACGCCGACGGCAAGGTCGACGTAAAGACCGATGGGCATCTGGGATTTCCGCGCGGTTTCCCGGCACACCCGCAACTGTCGATCGGCTATCCATTGTGCGAATTCGACGAATTCGCACTCGCATGAATTTGCGGCCCTGAATTTATGCAAGTCCGTCAAACTTGCGGCGCGCCACACTTCGGGCCATTCCGGCCAAGATGCTGGCGCGTATTGGCGGCGAAGAGATTCGAAACAGGCAAAACGCAGCAGCGCGTCGCCTTGCCTGTCTCTGTACGCTTCAAAGTCGCCGCGGCGTTCATGGCTGGCGGATGCGCGAAACCGATCGTAAGCGATCCGGATGCCGATTAACTTTGCCCGGGCAACACGCGCATAGGAAACGATATCCGATGCGCGCGCCGCAACTATTTCGTCCGCAAGCCCCGCCGCCGCAACCCCGGGAAATTCCGGAATTGCGTCGACATCGATGTAGAGCGGATTGAGAAACAGCCTGCTATTGGGCGCGTATGGGCTTGCTTCCTCAGCCCGCTCCGGAAACAGCGAATGCAGCGGATTGAGACCGACACCCGCCGCGCCGAACTGCGCTGCAAGCGTCAATAGATTGGCGAGGTCGCTGAAATCGCCGTGACCCCAGTTGCGCCGCGACCGCACGGCATAAAGTTGTACCGCGGGCATCCAACAACAATTGCCATCGCCTTGAAAGGCGCGCACCGGATCGGAAGATACCGCAGCGCCGGAGATGGGTAAGATTTGACCTTCGCCCGTCAGCGCTGCGGTCAAGCGCTCCAACGCATGCGGGCTTGCAGCGCGCCATTGTCCGAAAATGTCGTGATAGCCCGTCTCTACTCCCCATCGGCGCGCGCGCTCCTCCAGATTATCCATCCGCGATAAAGTTCCTGCCACGGCTCTGTTATGCCCCAATTGTTGTCGGGAACTTTCCGGTTTTTGTATGGTTCACCTGGGGTTAGGTGGCGAGACCCCTCACATGAAGCAGCCCGGAACCGAGCGCACACCGTCGCGCACGAGGAACGTTCCATTTCGCGAGAAATCGGAACTGTCCCCGGCCGACCCAACGGGTCCGCGCTTTCGCATTGAAGATATCTACCCGTGCGTCGATTGCGGCCAGTATCCCGTAAAACGCATCTGCGGCGATTCCGTTGAGGTGTGGGCCGACATTTTTCGCGAAGGGCATGACACCATCGATGCCGCTTTGCTTTGGCGGCTGGAAACGGAAACCGCGTGGCGGCGCGAGCCGATGCTGCTGCACGGCAACAATCGCTGGCATGGATGTTTCACTCCATCCGAGCCGGGCAGCTATCTTTTCGCGATCGAGACATGGACGGACGAATTTGCAACGTGGCGCAAGGAGCTATTGCTGAAGCAGCAAAATGGCCAAGACATTTCGCTCGATGCGCGTGAAGGGCGCGACCTGCTGTCGGAGCTGATGCCGCGGGAAGATCGTGCGCGGCTTGCGGTCAAAACAGCCATCGGAAACTTCGATACGACCAACGATGCAAGAGCCTTGCTCGGCGATGAGCTTCTCACGGCGATGGCCTGTATCGACAACCGTCCGGATTTAAGCCGCAGCCGTGCAATTCCACTCGTTGCCGAACGCGAACGCGCGCGCTGCGGCGCCTGGTACGAAATGGTGCCGCGGAGCCAAAGCAGCGTACCTGGCAGGCACGGCACGTTCGACGATTGCATCGGCCGGGTGCCCGACATCGCGGCGCTCGGATTCGACGTCCTCTACCTCACGCCCATTCATCCGATCGGGCATACGAACCGCAAGGGCCGCAACAATTCTCTCAACCTGACCTCGGACGACCCGGGCAGCTTTTATGCGATCGGCAACGAATTTGGCGGTCACGATGCCGTGCATCCGGAGCTCGGCACGCTCGATAACTTCCGCCGCCTGGTTGCAACGTGCCGCGAACACGATATGGAAATCGCCCTGGATTTCGCGGTGCAGTGTTCGCCCGATCATCCGTGGGTCAAGCAGCATCCGGAATGGTTCCGATTCCGGCCAAATGGCACAATTCGCTTTGCCGAGAACCCGCCAAAAAAATACGAAGACATCGTCAACCCCGATTTCACCTGCGCGGACCGCATCGCGCTTTGGGAAGCGCTCCGGAATGTCATCTTGTTCTGGTGCGAGCAAGGCGTACGAATTTTTCGTGTCGACAATCCGCACACCAAGCCGTTTCCATTCTGGGAATGGCTGATCGCGGAGACGCGGCGCGTACACCCCGACGTGATTTTCCTGTCGGAGGCGTTCACCCGTCCGAAAATCATGAAGGCGCTGGCGAAAATCGGATTCTCGCAGTCCTATACCTATTTTACCTGGCGCACCCAAAAGCACGAACTGCAAGAATATCTCAGTGAGATAACCGGGCATCCCGAGCGGGACTATTTCCGCCCGAACTTTTTTGTGACCACGCCGGATATCCTGCCGCTGCAACTCCAAAGCGGCGAACCCTGGATGTTCAAGTCGCGTGCCGCCCTGGCGGCAACGCTGTCTTCCAATTACGGCATCTACAACGGCTTCGAGCTGATCGAACACGAGCCGATACCCGGTCGAGAGGAATACCTCAATTCTGAAAAATACGAGATAAGAACGCGCGATTGGGACAAGCCCGGAAACATCAAGGGCTATATCCGACAGCTTAATATGGCCCGGCGGAAAAATGCCGCGTTGAGGCAAACGTCGAATCTTCGTTTCCTGACCGTCGACGACGACAATGTTATCGGATTTATCAAGGAGTCCGCGGACGGGACGAACGCAATCGCTGCCGCAATCGCGCTGACCGGCTCGCCGCACGAATTCTGGCTGCATTTCGGGGATGCATTGATCGGCCCCGACGGCGCCCGGCAGCCGGTGCGTTCCGTCAAAAATCTATCGACGGGCGAGCGGCGACAGATCGAATGGAATGGCGTGCGTCTGCGTATCGACCCGGCAGGCGATCCTGCTCATTTATTCCAGTGTTACGCGTAGGACGCCCGCCATGAATGTCAGGGAAAACTTCGACGTAACGCAGGCCGCCGCGGATGACGAACTGTGGTTCAAGGACGCTATCATCTATCAACTCCACGTCAAGGCATTCCAAGACAGCAACAGCGACGGCATCGGAGATTTTGGCGGCCTCACGGAGCGGCTCGACTATCTGCATGATCTCGGAGTCACCGCGCTATGGTTGCTGCCATTCTACCCAAGCCCCGGCCGCGATGACGGCTACGACATATCCGACTACGGCGACATCAATCCGGTATTCGGCACGATGAAGGGTTTCCGCCGCTTCATGAGCGAGGCGAAGCGGCGGGATCTGCGCGTTATCATCGAGCTGGTCATCAACCACACCTCCGACCAGCACCCATGGTTCAAACGCGCCAAGCGCAGCCCGCCCGGATCGAGCGCGCGCAATTGGTATGTCTGGAGCGATACCGATCAGAAATATCATGGGACGCGAATAATCTTCACCGATACCGAAAAATCCAACTGGACGTGGGATGAGGAGGCAAAGGCCTATTACTGGCATCGCTTCTTTTCACATCAACCGGATCTAAATTTCGACAACCCGCGCGTGGTCACAGCCGTCCTGCAAGTCATGAAGCGCTGGCTCGACGCCGGCGTCGATGGATTCCGGCTGGACGCAGTGCCCTATCTTTGCGAGCGCGAGGGCACCAGCAACGAGAATCTTCTCGAGACGCATCAGGTATTGAAACGCTTGCGCGCGGCGCTTGACGCCTATGCCTCGAACAAGGTGCTGCTTGCCGAGGCCAACCAGTGGCCGGAGGACGTGCAGCAGTATTTCGGCAGCGGCGATGAATGCCACATGGCCTATCACTTTCCGCTGATGCCGCGCATTTACATGGCCATCGCGCAGGAAGACCGATTCCCCATCACTGATATCATGCGGCAGACGCCGGAGATTCCGAATAACTGCCAATGGGCGATGTTCGTGCGCAATCACGACGAGCTGACGCTCGAAATGGTGACCGATGCGGAACGTGACTATTTGTGGTCGACATATGCTTCCGATCCGCGCGCCCGGATCAATCTTGGAATCCGGCGGCGCCTGGCCACGCTCATGGAGAACGACCGGCGCAAGATCGAATTGGTCAACTCCATCCTCATGTCGATGCGCGGAACGCCAATTCTTTATTATGGCGACGAGATCGGCATGGGCGACAACATCTATCTTGGCGATCGCAACAGCGTACGCACGCCGATGCAGTGGACATCCGACCGGAACGGCGGCTTTTCGCGTTGCGATCCGGCTCAGCTCTACCTGCCCTGCATCATGGACCCGGTTTACGGCTATAGTGCCGTCAATGTGGAAGCGCAGACACGTTCGCTGTCGTCGCTTCTGAGCTGGATGAAACGGCTGATCGGCGTGCGCAAAGCCAATAAGGTATTCGGCCGCGGTAGCCTGACCTTCATCCGAGCGGCAAACCGGACGGTCCTGGCTTACGTTCGGCAGCTCGACAATGAGGCGATCCTGTGCGTCGCCAATCTCTCGCGCTCGGCCCAGGCCGTCGAACTGGACATGAGCGCATGGAGAGAGCGCGTGCCGCTGGAGATGCTCGGGCGCACCCGATTCCCGCGCATTGGCGAATTGCCCTATCTCGTGACGCTGCCGCCTTACGGGTTCTTTTGGTTCCAGCTTTGCCAGGAAAGCGACCGTCCGCCGGAAAAAATTCTGCCGCGCGAGATAACCACACTCGTTATCGGCAATGGCTGGGAGGCTCTGTTGTCCGGCTGGACGCGCCAAACGCTCGAAACGGAAGTGCTTCCCGGCTTCATAGGAGAACGCCGCTGGTTCGCGGGCAAAGCAAGCAATCCGCCGACGGTCTCGCTCTCCATCGGCATCCCGATCGTGTCGACCGTCACGCCGATCGAGCACGCCAGTAACAATTTTTTGGCGGCAATCGTCAGCGTGAACAGCGGCGGCAACACCAGTCGCTATTTCATGCCGCTTGCAATCCGCTGGTCGCGCTTTACCGAACTCGACAGCGGGCCCGCCCACGTTCTCGCGGCCGTGCGGCGCGGCCCGCGCGAAGGCACGCTTGTCGACGCGGCGACCGAGCGGCAATTCGCTTCGACCCTTCTCACCAAGATCGGTAGCGGCGAAGCTATCAAGGACAATTCTCACACGATCGAATTCAGCGCGACCTCGGCCTTTTCGGGAGCGGCGCCCCCCGAGATCGATACGATCAAAACGATGGACCGCGAGCAATCCAACAGCAGCGTCATCGTCGACAACAAGTATGTGATCAAGATTCTTCGCCGCATCAGCTCAGGCATTCATTCCGAGATCGAGATGGGGCGATTTCTTGTCGATGTCGCTCATTTCAAAAACGCTCCGGCGTTGCTCGGTGCCGTCGAACTGGTTGAAGGCGACAACCGTACCGCCCTCGCGGTGGTGCACGCCTTTATTGAAAATCAGGGCGACGCGTGGGCCGTGTCCGGGACGTCGCTCGACCGGCTTATTGAAGAGCAACGCTTGCTGACGGACGATGCCGCTCCGCAGGCGCCCGAAACCACCTCGTTGCTGCAACGCATGCACCAAATCGGCCAGCGCACCGCCGAGCTGCACCTGGCGCTGGCGAGCCGCAACGATGTCGACGCGTTCACCCCGGAACCGATCGGCCCGGACGATACCGCCCGCTGGACTGACGCGCTGGAGGTGCGTGCGAACTCGGTTTTCGCGCTTCTTGAGCGCGGTATCCACGAGGCATCCGAAGGAATCCGCCTTCTTGCAAGCGAACTCATCGCGCACCGGACAGCAATCTTTGCCTATATCGCCACGATGCGAGCGATTTCGTTTGAAGGCACAAAAATCCGTCATCACGGCGACTTCCATCTCGGCCAGGTTCTGATCGCCAAGGACGACGTCTACATTCTCGACTTCGAGGGCGAACCGAGCCGTTCGCTTGAAGAGCGCAGACGAAAGGCTCCGCCTGCCCGCGACGTCGCGGGTCTCGTGCGCTCCATCGATTACGCGATAAACGCGGCCCTTAACCGGGCTCCGGATATGGCCGGCGAAGATCGCGCCAAACTCACGCATCGAATGCGCGAAAGCGGCGAGCAGATAACCGCGGCCTATTGGGAGGGCTATCGCGCCTCGCTGTCCGATTCCCGCCTGTGGCCGGCCGACGATGGCCACAAGCATCAATTGCTCGACTTCTTCCTGTTCGAAAAAGTGCTGTACGAGATCGAGTACGAACTCATGAACCGGCCATCCTGGGCATCCATTCCGATGGAGGCCGCGCTGCGCATCCTCAAACAGCGCGGGGTCGTCGTGCCATGACAGCCCTTTCTGCTGCGGCAAAGAAAATCATCGCCGTCCGTCATCCCGACCCTTTCCATTATCTCGGCCCGCATACCGAGAACAACAAAACGGTCGTTCGCGTCTTTCTTCCTGATGCAAGCCATGTCGTCGCCATCGGCGAACGCGAAGAGCATGAATTAAAGCGCCTCGACCCCGCCGGGCTTTTTGAAGGCCCGCTCGACAATCCCAGCCGCTACCGGTTGCGGGCAAAATTCGGCGATGACGAAGTGGAGATGGATGACGCCTATCGATTTCCGCCGCTGCTGTCCGACCTCGATATTTATTTGCTCGGCGAAGGCAATCATCTGCGCCTGTTCGACAAGCTTGGAGCGCATCCGCTCGTGCACGAGGGCGCCGAAGGCGTCGGCTTTGTGGTGTGGGCTCCCAACGCGGAGCGGGTCAGCGTCGTCGGCGATTTCAATTTCTGGGACGGCCGGAGGCATGCGATGCGCGTGCGCGGCAACGGCTACTGGGAAATCTTTATTCCGGGAGCGCGCGCGGGCGACAGATACAAATATGAGGTCATGAGCCGATCCGGCGAATTGCAGCCGCTCAAGGCCGATCCGGTCGGCTTCGGCATGGAAATGCGTCCGGCAACCGCCTCCATCGTCATCGATTCTGCTGCCGTCCCGAGCCCCGCTCTCGCCCGCGAAGGCCTTAACCGCCTCGACGCGCCGATATCGATCTATGAAGTCCATCTCGGCTCCTGGCGGCGCAAAGGCGAGCATGGAGAATATTGGCTGAGCTATCGCGAATTGGCCGAACAGCTTCCCGCCTATGCAGCCGACATGGGATTCACCCACGTCGAATTGCTGCCGGTGAGCGAGCATCCATTCGACGGGTCCTGGGGCTATCAGCCGACCGGACTATTCGCACCGACCAGCCGCTTCGGAACGCCCGCGGATTTTGCGGCGCTGGTGGACGCGCTGCATAAGGCCGGCATTGGCGTATTGCTCGATTGGGTTCCGGGGCATTTCCCCGATGATCCGCACGGGTTGGGCCGTTTCGACGGCACCGCCGTGTACGAACACGCCAACCCGATGCAAGGCCGCCATCTCGATTGGGGCACGCTGATCTACAACTACGGCCGCGTCGAAGTCTCGAACTATCTGCTTTCCAATGCGCTGTTCTGGCTCGAGCGTTACCGCGTCGACGGTCTCCGTGTCGATGCGGTGGCTTCCATGCTCTATCTCGATTACAGCCGCCCCACCGGCGGCTGGATTCCGAATAAGCAGGGTGGCCGCGAAAATACCGACGCCATCGCGTTCCTGCGTCGCGTGAACACGGAAGTCTTCCGCGACCATCCGGCCACAACCACGGCCGCCGAAGAATCGACCGCGTGGCCGATGGTGTCACGGCCGGTGGACTGGGGCGGCCTCGGCTTCGGCTACAAATGGAATATGGGATGGATGCACGACACGCTCGATTACGTGTCGAAGGATCCGGTTTATCGGCGGCATCACCATGGCAACATACTCTTCGGCCTGCATTACGCCTTCTCTGAAAATTTCATCCTGCCGCTGTCGCACGATGAAGTCGTGCACGGCAAACGCTCCATTCTGGGCCGCATGCCGGGCGATCGATGGCAACGCTTCGCGAATCTGCGTGCGTATTACGCCTTCATGTTCGGTCATCCGGGCAAAAAACTCATGTTCATGGGTTCGGAATTCGGCCAGGACACCGAGTGGAATCACGATGTCGGCCTGCCCTGGCATTTGCTCGATCAGCCGGAGCACGCGGGCATTCAGCGGCTCGTGCGCGATTTAAATCGCATCTATTGCTCGACTCCGGCGTTGCACGCGCTCGATTGCGAGGCCGACGGCTTCCAGTGGCTCGTGGCGGACGATGCGAACAACAGCACGTTCGCGTGGCTGCGCAAGGGACGCGGCGCAAATGAGCGCTGCGTCGTCGTCGTGAATTTCACGCCTCAGGTGTTGCACGACTACCGCGTGCGAGTGCCGACTGCCGGCGCCTGGCGCGAAGTTCTCAATACGGATGCTGGATATTATGGGGGCGGCAATGTGGGGAACGCGGGAAGCCTTTCGACGGTTATGACGCCTGAAAGTCCGGAGTTACGCCTTGTTGTCCCACCCCTTGCTGCCGTCTTTTTCGTTCCTGAAGTCTAGCGGCCACGTCTCGGCAGGATTGCCGTATCCGCTCGGTGCAAACTGGGACGGCCGCGGAACAAATTTCGCGTTGTTCTCCGCAAACGCGACGAAGGTCGAGTTGTGTCTTTTCGACCGGGACGGCCGCAAAGAGACCGAACGAGTCGTGATGCCGGAACGCACCGAGGATGTGTGGCACGTCTATCTTTCCCACATCAGTCCCGGCACCGCTTACGGATATCGGGTTCATGGGCCTTATGAGCCGAACGCTGGTCACCGCTTCAATCCGAACAAGCTCCTGATCGATCCCTATACGCGGCGCTTTGCCGGAAACTTTGTCTGGAACGATGCGCACTTCGGATATCGCGCCGGCTCCAAACAGGAGGACCTCTCGTTCGATCGCCGCGACAACGCGCGTTATATGTGCAAATCGATGGTTGTCGATGTCGCGCATACGTGGCCGCACGACGGCGGCCCGCGAATAGCATGGGAAGATACGATTTTTTACGAAGCCCACGTAAAGGGGCTCACCGAGAAACGCGAGGATGTGCCGGCGAACGCCCGCGGCAAATTCAGCGGTCTGGCAGAACCCGGCACGGTCGCCCATTTGCGCAGGCTAGGCGTAACGTCGATCGAGCTCCTGCCAGTTCATTCTTTTCTCGACGATCGTTCTCTGGTCGAACGCCAGCTCCGTAACTATTGGGGATATAATACGCTCAGCTACTTTTCTCCCGAGGCGCGCTACGCCGACGGAAACCCGGTAAATGCTTTCCGTTCGGCCGTGGCTGCCCTGCACGAAGCGGGTATCGAGGTCATTCTCGACGTCGTCTACAATCACACGGCCGAGGGCAATCACATGGGCCCGACCCTGTGTTATCGCGGCATCGACAATGTCTCATATTATTGGCTGCTGCCGGATAAGCCGCGCTTCTATGACGACTTCACCGGAACCGGCAATTCGTTAAAGCTCGCCCATCCGCGCGTTCTGCAGATGGTCATGGATTCGCTGCGGCTGTGGGTGGAAACATTTCACGTCGACGGCTTCCGTTTCGATCTCGCCAGCACGCTTGGCCGCGCACCTGCATTCGATCGCAATGCGCCGTTCTTCGCCGCTATACGGCAGGACCCTCTGCTCGCAAACGTAAAGCTCATCGCCGAACCGTGGGATATCGGGGCCGGCGGCTATCAAGTCGGCGGATTTCCCAGCGGCTGGTCGGAGTGGAACGATATCTATCGCAAGACGCTGCGGCGCTTCTGGCGCGGCGACGGAAATCTCGTCGGCGACATCGCGCGCAGCATGACGGGTTCCGCCATGCAATTTCAGCACGATGGGCGCGGCCCGCGCAGCAGCGTCAATCACGTAACGGTACATGATGGTTTCACACTGGCCGATCTCTTCAGCTATGAGACCAAGCACAACGAGGCAAATGGCGAAGACAACCGCGACGGCTCGAATGACAACGAGAGTATCAACTGCGGCGTAGAAGGTGTGACGGACGATCCGGCAATTCTGGGCGTGCGGCGGCGGCTGCGCCGCAATCAGCTCGCGTGTCTTTTTCTCGCGCAAGGTGTGCCCCTGCTGCTGGCGGGAGATGAAGTCGGCAATAGCCAGGGCGGCAATAACAACGCCTACTGCCAGGACAACGAGATCGGCTGGATCGACTGGTCCAAAGCGGGCGGTGAAGACGATTTCTCCGATTTCGTGGGCGAATTGATCCGTCTGCGTCAACGATTCCCGCAACTCAAACCGCACCGCTGGCTCGGCGGCAAAAAGCCGGACGGCTCCTACGATATAAAATGGTTGACCCCGACAGCGGCCGAGATGAGCGATGCCGACTGGAATTATCCCGACGGGCGTTTCCTCTCCTACGTATTGGCCGGCGTGATGGACGGAGGGTCTCCGCTTTTCATCGTCATCAACGGTGCCGATAGCGCCGTCGACATCACATTCCCCGAATGGCCCGGCGCAGCGCGCTGGCAATGCGTGCTCGACAGTTCGGACGGACATGAAACCGCCGATCCGCAGAGCACCGGCTCGAAATGGGGGGTGCAGGCGAAAACGGTACTCGTTTTTGCAGGCGAGCCGTGAGTGCGGCTTGCCAATTTGGTCCCCTTTTATCCGACCAGGGTGTCACGTTCCGGCTCTGGGCGCCGGCGGCACGCGAAGTAAGCCTTGTTCTTGATCGGCCGGTCGCAATGGAGCGGCGGGGCGATTGGTTCGAACTTAATGTTCGAGACGCCCGGCCGGGCACGCGCTACCGCTTCAAGATCGACGGCGGCATCGAAATTCCCGATCCGGCATCCCGCTTTCAGCCCGACGATGTAGATGGGCCCAGTGAAGTGATCGATCATCGCTTCGATTGGCAGTGCCACGATTGGAAAGGCTTGCCGTGGCGCAGCACAGTTTTTCTGGAAGCCCACGTCGGCACGTTCACCGCCGCCGGCACGTTCCGCGGCATGATCGGTCATCTCGATCATCTCGCAGAAACCGGGATAACCGCGCTTGAACTGATGCCGCTCTCCGATTTTCCCGGCCGGTGGAATTGGGGTTACGACGGCGTGCTGCCGTTTGCTCCGGATTCAAGCTACGGACGGCCAGAGGATCTTAAAGCGCTGATCGATGCCGCCCATGCGCGCGGTCTGATGATGTTTCTCGACGTGGTCTATAATCACTTCGGGCCGGAAGGAAATTATCTCGGTCGCATCGCGCCGGCATTCTTTACCTCCGAGCAGACTCCATGGGGCTGCGCGATCGACTACGGAGTGCCGGAGGTACGCGCTTTCGCGATCGAGAATGCGCTGCATTGGCTGCGGGATTATCGCTTCGATGGACTGCGGCTTGACGCCGTGCACGCCATCCTCTCGCGCGGCAAGCCGGACATCCTCGCAGATCTGAGCAAAGCGGCCGGCAGGCTCGCTTCCGAAAGCGGGCGGCATATTCATCTCGTACTGGAAAATGACGGAAACTGCGCCGCTCTGTTGGCGCCGGGCGAAGACCCTCCGGCGGGCCGCTGCCGCGCGCAATGGAACGACGATTACCATCACGCCTGGCATGTATTCCTGACCGGCGAGCGCACCGGCTATTACGCCGATTACGGCAACCCCGCGGACCACCTGTTACGTGCGCTGTTGCAGGGCTTCTCCTATCAAGGCGAGCCCTCGCCTCATCGCGGCGGAGCCGTACGCGGCGAACCCAGCGGCGATCTTCCGCGAGCCGCTTTCGTCAATTTCCTGCAGAATCACGACCAGATCGGTAACCGGCCGTTGGGGGAACGGCTTGCGGTTCTTGCTCCTTCTCAAGCGCTCGCGGCGGCATACGCGTTGCTGTTGCTGCAGCCGTCGCCACCGTTGATTTTTATGGGTGACGAATGGGGCGCTACGGAGCCTTTTCCCTTCTTCTGTGATTTCAAGGGCGACCTTGCCGAAGCGGTGCGCAAAGGCCGAAGAAAGGAATTCGCCGACGCCTACGGGAAACTGGGGGATGCAATTCCAGATCCGCTCTCGGCTAAAACGCGCCGTTCAGCGATCCTCGACTGGGATGCATGCAAACGGCCCGCGCATTTCGCGCGGCTCGCGCTCACGCGTTCGCTTCTTGAAACGAGAAAACGCTGGATCGAGCCCCTCTTGCCGGAAATGTCGCGCGCGGGCACAGGAGACTTCACTTCCGGCGTGTTGAATCTGCGCTGGGAAGCCGGGAAGAAAACGCTTTTGCTGATCGCCAATCTGGCGGAAACCTCCAATCCGAAACCGAAAAATCTGACTTGGGGCAGGCCTATCTGGGGCGCACACCGGATAGACGAACTGGCGCCGTGGTCTGTTTATGCATCCATCGGAGATGCGTGATGCCTCCCGCAATTCCGCGCGCAACCTATCGTCTGCAATTCAATAAAGACTTCGGTTTCGACGATGCGGCCGCGATCGTCCCCTATCTGAAAGAACTTGGTGTTTCACATCTCTACGCCTCGCCGTTCCTCCAGGCGCGGCCCGGCAGCATGCACGGCTACGACATCGTCGATCATGCCCATCTCAATCCGGAGCTGGGCGGCGAAGACGCTTTCATGCGGTTGTCCGATGCGCTCAAGCGGCACGACCTCGGGCTCATTCTCGATTTTGTTCCCAATCACATGGGCGTCGGCCACGCCGATAACGCATGGTGGCTTGATATTCTGGAATGGGGCCAGAAGTCGCCTTACGCCGCGGCATTCGACATCGATTGGGATGCGCTTCCTTACCGCGGCCGTCCCGGCGTTTTGCTGCCGATCCTCGGCCGTCCTTATGGCGAAGCGCTGCAGAACGGCGACATCCAACTCAAGTACGACGCCGAAAACGGAAGCTTCGCGGCCTGGTATTTCGATCACAAGCTTCCGTGTAATCCGCAACGTTATAGCGAAATGCTGCAAACGCTGGTCGCAGCCGCCGATGCCGCACAGGAGCCGGCGGGCCGGGCGCTCCTTTCGCTGGCCAATGACTACCGCGATCCGAACACGCCCAGCTACCGTGAAGCCGCGGTCCTTAAGCGGCGGCTCGCGGAGATCGAGCACGGCACGGACATCATAGAGCGCGGGCTCGCCGCCTACCGCGCCGACAGCGAACAGGGCACGGCCGCTTTTCATCGCCTGCTCGAACGCCAGAACTACCGTCTCGCCTATTGGCGAATTGCGTTCTCGGCCGTGAACTACCGTCGATTCTTCGACATCAACGATCTCGCCGGCCTTCAGATTGAAAAGCTGGCAACGTTCCGCGCCGTGCATACCCGCGTCAGCCGGCTAATCGCGGACGGCCAGTTGCAAGGACTTCGCCTGGACCATGTCGACGGGTTACGGGATCCCGCCCAGTACACGAGGCGCCTGCGGCAACTAACCCGCAAACTGCGAGGGCCACGTGCTCCCGCGCTCTACGTCGTGGTCGAAAAAATCCTCGCCGACCGAGAACAGATGCCGAAATTTCCCGGAGTCGCGGGCACGACCGGTTACGAATGGCTGAACGCGATCTCGCGCCTCCTGGTCGATGGCCGAGGGCTCGACGCTCTTGACCGAACGTGGCGAGAATTCACCGGAGAGCGCGCCACTTTCAGCGAGATGCTCGAAAATGCCAAACGCCGGGTTATCGACACCATGTTGGCGAGCGAGTTTTCCGTGCTCGCACGCGGGCTTGCCCGCATTGCAGCGGGGCATTTCGGAACGCGTGACTTCACCCTTGGCCGGCTGCGCGAGGCTTTACTTCTTTATGTGCTCGAATTTCCCGTTTATCGGACTTACGTCACCGCCGGCGGCCCCTCCGCGAACGATCGCGCCATCATCGACGCCGCCGTTGCCGGCGCGCGCCGGCGCTGGCTGGGACCCGATCCTGCTATTTTCGATTTCCTAAGCGACGCCGTCACGCTCGATTTGATCGACAAAGGCACCCACAGCGCTCCGCGCGTGCGAAATTTCTCTTTCAAACTGCAGCAATTTACCGGCCCGTTGATGGCAAAATCATTGGAGGACACCACCTTCTATCGCTACCACCGCCTTCTTGCGCTCAATGAAGTCGGCGGCAATCCCTCCGCGG
>Ga0134126_10003705_pt1 | contig 19140 bp, 20 predicted proteins | sample KB31752_FD_96881 | JGI IMG/M metagenome (GOLD analysis project Ga0134126, IMG submission 96881) | Terrestrial soil microbial communities with excess Nitrogen fertilizer from Kellogg Biological Station, Michigan, USA - KB3-175-2 | ecosystem: Environmental > Terrestrial > Soil > Unclassified ...
CGAAGACGCCACCACCGCCCATGAAGTTCCAGATCGGCGTATCGGGAAAGGACGCGGCGATCGTGTTGGAATAGTCGACCAGCAGGAGATCGTAGGCCGAGCGATAGATGATCAAGGTGATCAGCGTGGTGATGAAGGCCCGCAGCCTGAGATAGCCGATCAGGAAGCCATTGACCGCACCGAGGAGCGCGCCGAACACGACGGTGATGGCGGCAACCGCTGGCACCGGCAAATTGAGCACGTCGAGGCAGAACAGCGCGCAGAAATCCGTCAGGGCGAACATCGATCCGACCGAAAGGTCGATCCCCCCGACGACGATGACCAGCGCCATGCCGAGCACGACAAAGCCGATCTCGGCCGCCTGACGCGCCGTGTCGGCAAGACTGTTGATCGACAGGAAGCCGGGAATCGCCTGCGAGAACGCCACCGCAATGAGCACCAGGACGATGACCGGGATGGCCGTCTCGGTCCACCGCTTCGACAGGATCTCGCCGAGCAGATGGTCTGGCCAGAGCCGGTAACGCAAACGCAGAACAGCTTCTCTCATCGGATGACCCGTCGACGCATCGGTTCCGAATTCGTGGATGGGAAGCGGGGCCGGGACGCGGACGCGTTCCAGCCTCGACGATCCTCTACAACTGCTTCAATCGCTCGAGTTTCCAGCATGTGCCGTCGATAGCGGCGTTGGCCTTGGTGACGGGGATCAAGGTCGTATAGATCGACCCCTTCTCCGCACCGGGCTTCATGCCCGACGAGAGCAGCCACTTGACCATCGCCGCCATATCGGCGCCCTGGGTGGGCACGTCGTAGCTGAGATCGAGGTCGAAGGCGCCCGACTTCACCAGATCGCAGGCGCCCTTCTGCTCGCCGCCGCCCGATGTCGCGACGAAGACCTTGCCCGTAAGTCCGGCTTCCTTGACCGCGGCGGCGGTGCCGATGTCCATGCCGTCCCAGAAGCCGACGATGCCGCAGAGATCGGGGTTCTGCTTCAACACCGTCTGCGTGATCGCCTTGGCCTTGGCGGCGTCCCAATCGGCAGCCTGGCTGGAGACGACCTTGATCTCGGGATGCTTGGCGAGCACGTTCTCGACCCCCTTCAGCGTATAGGCGGAGGCGGCGGCCGACAGCGCGCCCTGCACGATGGCGATCTTGTTGGATTTGCCGGCGCAGGCCTTGATTACCGCATCGGTGTCGCGCTCGCCGATCTCGATCCAGTTGGCGCCGACATAGGCGGTGCTGCGATAGTCCGAACTCATGTTGATCTGGATGACGTAGATCCCCGCCTTCTCGGCGCGCTGCAACAGCCTGGCGTAGGTCTGGACGTCGGGATTGTGGACGACGATCACCGCGGGCTTTTCGGAGATCAACGAAGTGACCGCCTGCGCGCCGGCATTGGTGTTCCAGTTCGGATCGCGGATCTCGAACTTTACGCCATAGGGCTCAAGCTCCTTCTTCAAGCCGGCCCACCAGCCCTCCGTGAGATCGAAGTTCATCGCCACCGGCACATAGGCGACCACCTTGCCCGCAAGATCCTTGCGGAATTGCGCCTGAAACGGCTCGTTCAAGCCCTTGTCGGCGAGGGCAGGCGCTACCGCCGCCGCCGCCAGCCCAAACGCCGCGAACGCGCCAAGACCCCATTTCATTGCCATTTTCATCGTTTCCTCCCTTTCAAGCGTCGTTCAGATGTCGCCCTGCTGGGCGGTCTCCTCGTTGCGAGGATTGAGGAAGGAATCGGTGAGCACGGCGGCGAGCAGCACGACGCCTTTGACCAGATTCTGCGCCGAATAGGACAGATCCATGATCGTCATGCCGTTCAACATGGTGCCGATCAGCAACGTGCCGATGACGACGTTGAGCACGCCGCCGCGCCCGCCCGAAAGGCCGATGCCGCCGAGCACGACGACGAGGATCACGTCGTAGATCAGCGTCGAGTTGAAAATGCGCGTCGGCATCGAACTGACGGAGGCCGCCAGCACGAAGCCGGCGAAGCAGCCGATCAGCGACGCCAGCACATATTGCAGCACGATGATTGGTCGCGTCGGGATGCCGCTGACGCGCGCGGCGAAAGGGTTGTCGCCGATGGCGTAGATATAGGCGCCCCAGCGGGTGCGCCGCAGCAGGAAGGCGACCACGACGCAGGCCAGCGCGAACATGACGATCGGCGTCGGAACGCCAAGCACGGAGCCTTGCCCGAGGCGCTCGAAGCCCTTCATGCCGCCGCTCCATTGCACGACGTCGAGTTGGAACAGCGTCGATTGGCCAAGGCCGGCGAGCAACAGGCCGGTCGCCAGCGTCGCAAACAGCGACGGCACTTCGGCGTAGGCGATCAACCAGCCGTTTAACAGGCCGAAACCGATGGTCAACGCCAGCGCGGCGCCGATGGAAGCGCCGAGGCCGTGCCCATCCTGCACCATTTGCAGCACCAGGCCCGGCGGCACGGCGAGCGCCGCGATCAACGAAATGTCGATGCCGCGGCCGAGCACGACAATCGCCATAGCCAGCCCGAGGATGCCGAGCACCGCCACGTTTTGCAACAGCGTCAGCATGTTGCCGGTGTTGAGAAAGCCCTTGAGAAAGATCGAGAACACCGCAAACAGCGCCGCGAAGACGACGAAGACGATTTCCTGCTGGGAGATGCGCAGCCGTCTCATCTGGGCGTCCTTGCGGCGGAACTGGGCTTCATGCGCGCCGCCTCGTCTCGGCGTCCATCGGCGGCGCCGTCAGCGCCCGCTCGGCGAAGGCGGTGACGGCGGCGATGTAATCCTCGATCGTCGTGCCGCGTTTGCGGTATTTGGCGCGCTTCACGTACCAATCCTGCAACAGCGGTTTGATGAGCGCGGCCGAGAGCCCGACCTCGCCAATGGCGAACGCGCCGGCGGCGACGCCGCGCGCGATGATCTCGCCGATCAGGCCTTCGGTCATCGCCTCCGCGTCGACCGTCCTCTGACGCTCGCGCGCCGGGAAGGTCTTCGCCTCCATGAAGCAGAACACGAACCAGGGCTGCATCGCTTCGCTCAGGCGGATATGGGCGTCGATGATCCAGCGCAGGTGGGCGCGCGGGTCGGCGGCGGCCTCCGGCGGCGGCGCGGCCAGCACCTCGTCGACGGTGGCCAAGACTTCGCCGAGGATCATCGAGACCAGCGCCTCTTTGCTGGCGACATAGGAATAGACGCCGCCCATGCTGAGGCCCGAGGCCTTGGCGAGATCGCGCACGGTGGTCGAGTGAAAGCCTTTCTTGTTGGAAAGGCGCAGCGTCGCGTCGATGATGCGGGTCAGATTCGCCGTCGCCAGATCATCCTTGCGCACGGCGATGGCGTTGCGGTGGCGCGCCAGAATGCGCGCACAGCGTGAGGCCGCGGAATAGTTGCGGTCCCTATAGGCGCGTTCTTTCGTTGCGATTCTCATCGCCCGCCCGCGTTTCCAACCTGCGCCGCCCGTTCCGGGCTTGGCGGCGCAGAGTAGCGCTTGAATCTTGCTCGCGTAAAGGGGGCGGGAACGTTAAATTTCGAGCGCTCGCTCGGCGCCTTGGTCTAAGGCGCGAATCGGGCGAAGGCGCCGGCGTAGCGCTTCGGCAATGGGGCGGCGTAGGCGTTGCGTTTCGAAGTGCGCAGCCCCAATCGCGCCAGCGCCTCCGCCAGCCCCACGGCGCAGGCGACGCCGTCGAGCACCGGCGCGCCGACCGCCTGGGCAAGCGCGCTGGCGAGATTGGTCATGCCGGCGCAGCCGAGCACGATCGCCTCGGCGCCGTCCTCGTTGAGCGCGGCTTCGACCTCGGCGCGGATCGCCGCGCGGGCGCCCGACGCCGGATCTTCGAGCGCCAGCACCGAAACCTCGGCGGCGCGCACGCGCGCGCAGCGACTCGCCAGGCCATAGCGCACCAGGTTGTGCTCGATCGGCGCGATCGAGCGGGCGAGCGTGGTGACGACGCTGAAGCGCGTGGCGATCAGGCTGGCGACGTGAAACGCCGCCTCGCCGATGCCAATCACCGGCACGTCGGTGGCGCAGCGCGCGGCATCCAGCCCGGTGTCGTCGAAACAGGCGATCACCACCGCGTCCGCCCCCGCGCCGCTGCGGATTTCCTCGATCAGGCCGGGAATCGAGAACACCTCGTCATAATAGCCCTCGATCGACTCCGGCCCATAGGCGGGATTGGTGGCCAGGATCTCGACGCCGGGCGAGGCGGCGGCGCGCGCCGCCGCGGCGATCTTCTCGGTCATTGAGGCGGTGGTGTTCGGGTTGACGACGTGAATGCGCATGGCCGCTGTCCGTTCAGATATCGCCGCCGAGATAGAGGCGCTGGATGCGTTCGTCCTTCACCAGATCGGCGGAGGCGCCGGAGAGCGCGATCGATCCCGTCGCCAGCGCATAGGCGCGGTGCGAGACGCGCAACGCCATGCGCGAGTTCTGTTCAACCAATAGCACGCTGACCTTCTCGTCGCGATTGATGGCGACGATCGAGCGCGCGATGTCCTGCACGATCTTCGGCGCGACGCCGAGCGAGGGCTCGTCGAGCAGCAACAGTTTGGGCCGCGCCATCAGCGCGCGGCCGATCACCAGCATCTGCTGCTCGCCGCCGCTCATCGTGCCGGCGGCCTGACGCAATCGCTCCCGCAGACGCGGAAAGCGCGCCAGCACGTCGTCGAGCGTGCGCCGGATCTCGGCCGAGTCCGAGCGCGAGAAGGCCCCCATCATCAGATTGTCGCGCACCGACATGTAGGGAAACACCCGCCGCCCCTCGGGCACCATGGCGATGCCGAGCCTGACGATGGCCTCCGGCCCGAGCCCATCGATGCGCTGGCCCTCGAAGGTGACGCTGCCCGCTTTGATGCGCCTGAGACCGGTGATGGCGCGCAGGATCGAGGATTTGCCGGCGCCGTTGGCGCCGATCAGCGCCACGGTCTCGCCCTGGTTGACCTCCAGGCAAACGCCTTTGAGCGCATAGACGTGATCGTAGTACAGTTCGACGTCGCTCAGGGCGAGCAGCGCGGACATCGTCAGATCCCTATCGATTCGTCTTCGACGCCGAGATAGGCCTCGATGACTTTGTCGTTGGCCTGAATTTCCGCCGGCTTGCCCTCGGCGATCTTCGAGCCGAAATTGATGACGACGATGCGGTCGGAAATGCGCATCACCGCCGCCATGTCGTGCTCAACCAGCAACAGCGTCACGCCGCGCTCGCGCACCGCCCGCGTCATCTCGATGGCGCGCCGGGTCTCGTCGTGGTTCATGCCGGCGAAGGGTTCGTCGAGCAGCAGCACCTTGGGATTGGCGGCCAGCCCGATGGCGATGCCGAGCGCCCGCAGATGGCCTTGCGGCAGGTTGCTGGCGATCTCGTTCTTCACTTCGCCGAGGCCCAGAAACTCAAGGATCTCGTCGCTCGACCGGCCGAACTCGCGCTCCTCGCGGCGCGCCGCGGCGGTGTCCAGATAATAGGCGATCAGGTTGGCGCGCGAGCGCAGGTGATGGGCGACGATGACGCTGTCGCGCGCCGTCAGCCCCTTGAAGATCGTCGTCTCCTGAAACGTGCGCACGACGCCCCTGCGCGCCACGCTATGCGGCGCCAACCCGGAGATGCGCTCGCCCTCGAACAGTACCTCGCCGCGCGTCGGCCTGACGAAGGAGGTGATGAGCTTGAAAATCGTCGACTTGCCGGCTCCGTTGGGGCCGATGACCGACAGGATCTCGCCGGGCTCGACCTCGAAGCTGACGTCGTTGACGGCGATCAGGCCGCCGTAGACCTTGGACAGGTTCTTCACCTGAAGAATCGGGGCCATGGCTTCAGCCGCCTTTCTTGCGCACGAACCGCAAGCTCAGCAACCCGTTGGGCAGCGCCAGCATCAGGATAATCATCACGCCGGAATAGATCAGCAACTGATACTGGCCGGCTTGAAACAGCAGGTCCCAGCCGAAATACAGCACCAGCGTGCCCAGCATCGGGCCGAACACGTAACCGAGGCCGCCGAGGAAGCAGTTGAGCATGAAATTGATGCTATCGGCGACGGTGAAGCTGGAAGGATAGATGGATTGCGTGATCGCCACGAAGATCGCGCCGCCGACGCCGCCCAGAAACGACGAGATGGCGTAGGCGAGCACGCGCAGAGCCGGCACGTTGAGCCCCATCGAGGAGGCAAGCTCCTCGTTCTCCCGCAGCGCCACGAACAGGCGCCCGACGCGCGAGTTGACCAGCCGGTAGAGCGCCGCGAAACACAGCATCATGATGACGACGCAGAGAAAGTAATACGCCTGATTGCGATTGGCGAAACTGGCGAAGGACGGAAGCAGGTTGAAGCCGAAGACGCCGAGCGGGCCAGGCGGCGGAATCTCGGTGATGCCCTTCGCGCCGTTGGTGATCGGCATCGCCAGCGCGCTGAGCCGCGCGACTTCGGTCAGCACCAGCGTCACCATGGCGAAATAAACGCCGCGTAATCTGAGAATCGGCAGCCCGATGGCGACGCTGACCAGCGCGCAGACGAATCCTGCGAGCGGCATCGCGATCCAGAACGACAAGCCGGCCTTGACCACCAAGATGGCTGAAGCATAGCCGCCAACCAGCGCATAGGCGCCCTGGCCGATGTTGATGCGGCCGATGTAAAAGGTCAACCAGACGCCGCCGCTGGCGATGGCGAGCAGCGCCACCGACGACAGCGTATAATAGAAATCGTCGTGATGGGTGGCCCGGATCGCCCACGGCACGAGGACGAGAAGGGCGAAGGCGAAGACGGCGGCGAGCAATGCCCGTGAGATCAGCCTCATGGCGTCAACCCCAGGGCTTGCCCATCAGGCCGTTCGGCCGGATGCTGAGGAAAATGAGCAGCGAGACGAAGATCGCGAGATAGGTGATGTCGCCATAAGAGTGCAGCACCGAAAGCCCGACCGATTCCAGCATGCCGAGAATGAAGCCGCCGAGGATGGCGCCGCCGACGACGCCGGCGCCGCCAATCATCACCATCGTGAACGCCTTGATCGAGATCGGCCCGCCGATGCCGGAATTGACGCCGGTGATGGTCACCAACAAGCCGCCGACTAGGCCGGCGAGCATGGCGCCAAGCGCAAAGCCGACCAGCGAGTAGAACTCGACGGGAACACCCATCAATTGCGCCGCGACCCGGTCCTGCGCCATGGCGCGCATCGCCCGCCCAGGCTTGGTGTACTGCATCATCAGCACGAAAGCGACGATGAACAGAATGGCGAGACCGGCGACGAGCACGCGGTCATAGGGGATGATGACGCTATCGGAGACGAACACGCCGCGCACGATTTTCGGCACGCCGTGCTGCTTCTCGCCAAATACCAGCAGGATCGCGGCGTCGAGGAAATAGGCGACGCCGGCGGCCAGCAGCATCGTACTCTCCTCGCGCAGGCTGCGCTTGATGACGGTGCGAAACAGAAACCGTTCCAGCAATCCCCCGATCACCGCCAGCGTGACGGCGGCGGCGCAAAGCGCGACGACGAACGGCCAATGCAGCCGGCCGTAGATCTCGTAGACCATGAAGCCGCCGATGACATACATCTGCCCGTGGGCGAAGTTGAGCACGTTCATCAGCGCGAAGATAAGCGTCAGGCCGAGCGCGATCAGAGCATATTGCGCGCCGAGATAGAGGCCGTTGACGATGACCTGTTCCATGAGCTGCCGATCCCCTTGGCGGACGGCGCGAACGGCCGCCCGCCGCAAGCCGCCTTAGTCGACGTCGGCGACGAACAGCGTCGAGAACTTGCCGTCCTTGAATTCCTGCACCACCAGCGGCACCGCAATCTGGCGCTTCTGGCCGAACGAGGTCATGCCGACATAGTGCAGCGTGCCGCTCTTGACGAACGGGTTGGGCGCGGAGAACACGTCCATCTCCTTCTTGAATTCGGCGACGTCGTTGATCGCCTTCGGGTCGGCCTTCAGCGTATCGACGATGTATTCCAGCGCATAAACCTTGGTGTTGGATTCGTCGTTGTATTCGCCAAACATCTTGGTGTAGCGGGCGATGAACGCATCCATCTCCGCGGAGCGGATTTCCGGCGTCGAGGCGCCGCCAACCGAGATGAAGCCGTCAGCGAGATCGCCGGCGCCCTCCTGCAACACCTTGGCGTCCTGCGCGGTCTCGGTGGAGATCAGGCCCTTGAAGCCGAGTTCGCGCGCCGAGCGGATCAGCAGCGGCGCATTGGCCGGCGCGACGCCGGAGAGCACCAGCAGATCCGGCTTCAGCTTGACGATCGGCGTCAGCACCGGCGTGAAGTCCTGCGTGTCGTTCTGATAGGTGTCGGTGGCGGCGAGGATGTTGAGGCCGAGCGCCTTGGCGGTGGCGACGCCGCCGTCGCGCTGGCTCAGCGGATCGGATTCGTTGGCGGCGACGAAGGCGACCGACTTCACGCCGCGCTTGTCTTTCAGATATTTGTAGATCGCCGGCGCCGACTGATAGTTGGCGACCATGCCGAGCACGGCGTTGGAGGCCGGCTTGACGTAGAGCGACTTCGGGAAGGCGTAGGGGAAGTAGATGATGCCGGCTTTCTCCGCCACCGGCCGCACCGCGGCGGCGCCGTCGTCGACATTCGGCCCGACGACATAGTGGATGCCCTCCTGCGCCATCTTTTCCATGCCGGCGATGGAGCGCTTCGGGTCTTTCTGGTCGTCGAAAGTGACGACGTCGATCTTATAAGTGTCGTCGCCGATCTTGACGCCGCCCTTCTCGTTCATGATCGCGGCGAGCGTCTGCATGGAGCGCACGTTCGAGGTGCCCCAGGCGGCGGCGGGGCCGCTGGTGACGCCGACGAAGCCGATTTTCAGGGTCTTGTCTGCGGCTCCGGCCGCCGTCGTCGTAACGATGGATATGAGGACAGCGGCGACGGGCGCCGCGAGCGCTCGGAAACTCATCAGTTCCTCCCTTTCGGCCGTGCGGCGCCGAGGCTTTGGCGGCGCCTCGATCAATCACGGCGGCGACGAAAGGTGGCAGTCGGCGCCGGGATTGTCAACATGGCTTTTCTGGATTGTCGACAAAACTGAGCGCTTAATGTAGACAGTTTGCACGATGTTTCATCGCCGTGCTGCGAATCTGAGCCGGCGTAGAGGTTCGGTTTGGCGACATCGCAGGTCGCGCCGGGCGAGGGGATCAAATGACGCTATCCGAGGGCGACGTTCGACGCGCGACCAGCGACGAGGCGATCGTCGAGCGCATTGTCGCTGCGGTCATGGAGCACAAACTGCCGCCTGGGGCCAAGCTCGCCGAGCACGCGCTCTGCGAGGCGTTCAACGCCCACCGCACGCAGATCCGCCGCATCCTGGTGGTGCTCGGCGAGCGCGGCGTCGTCACGCTGCATCCCAATCGCGGCGCATTCGTCTGGAGCCCGAGCGCCGAGGAGGCGCGGGAGGTGTTCGCGGCGCGCCGCGTCGTCGAGCGGGCGGGCATTGAGAGCGTCGCTGCGACCATCAATGCAGCGGCGCTGGCGCGCCTGCGCGAACTCGCCGCGGCGGGCGCGGCGGCTGCCCATCGCGCCGAAGAACGCGAGGCGATCCGGCTCTCCGGGCAGTTTCACATCGAGATCGCCGAGATCGCCGGCAACGCCGTATTGACGCGCTTCCTGGAGGATCTCGTCGCCCGCACGTCGCTGATTATCGCCTTCTATGGCGCGCGCACCCAGGCCTGCTCGGATGCCGACCACGACGAGCTCATCGCGGCGCTGGCGGCGCGCCATGTCGGGCGCGCCGGCGAGTTGATGGAGCGCCATCTGCGCCGCATCGAGTCCGGGCTGGACATTCGCGAACCCGGCGAGCGGCCGCTCGACATCCGCGAATTGTTCCTGGCTTGAATCTAACGCTGCGTCAGCAGTCGCGTCGTGGACTGGCCGGCCACCGTCTCGACCAACAGCACGCGGCCGCCGCGCGCCTGCACGATGTCGGCGCCGACGACGTCCTCGATGCGATAATCGGCGCCCTTGACCAGCAGGTCCGGCTGCAACGCCTCAATGAGCGCCTGCGGCGTGTCGTCCTCGAAGATCACCACCGCCGCGACGCCTTTCAGCGCCCCCATCACGATGGCGCGCGCGGCTTGCGGCTGCGCCGGGCGGTCCGGCCCCTTCAGCCGGCGCGTCGAAGCGTCGGAGTTCAGCGCCACGATGAGCCGGTCGCAGGCCGCCGCCGCCTCGCCGATCAGCGCCACATGGCCGGGGTGGAGGAGGTCGAAACAGCCATTGGCGAAGCCGACGCTCAGCCCCTGGCGCGCCCAGGCGTCGCGCAATCGCCGCGCCGCCTCCCAGTCGACCAACTCGCCGCTTACGCGGGGCGCGTCCAGCGCCGCGATAAGCTCACGCAGCGATAGCGTCGCCGTGCCGGCCTTGCCGACGACGATGCCCGCCGCCTGATTGGCGAGGGGAAGCGCTTCCGCCATCGTGAACCTGGCGGCGAGCGCGGCGGCGAGCGTCGCCACCGCCGTATCGCCGGCGCCCGAGACGTCGAACACTTCGCGCGCCGCCGTCGGCGCGTGGATCGCCGGGCCGTGTAGCGGGAAATAGGACATGCCCTGCTCGGAGCGCGTCAGCAGCAGCGCGCCGCCGAACTGCGCCTGGGCGACGCGCGCCGCCGCCTCGGCTTCAGCGTCCGTGCCGACGGGCAGGCCGGAGGCGCGCGCCAGTTCGCCGCGATTCGGCGTCACCAGATCGGCGCCGCGATAGGCCGAGAATTCCGGGCGCTTCGGGTCGACCACCACCGGCTTCGCCGCCGCCTTGGCGAGGCCGATGATCGCCGCCAGCGCACGGTCGCCGAACAGGCCCTTGCCGTAATCGGAGAGCACGACGATGTCGCTGGCCTCGATCGCCCGCCGGCTGGCTGCGATCAGCGCCGCTTCGATCTCGTCGGAGAGCGGGTGCAGGTCCTCGTGGTCGAGCCGCACGATCTGCTGGTGGTTGGAGATCACCCGCATCTTGCGGATCGTGCGCCGGCTGGCGTCCTCGGTCAGCAGCGCCCGCGCCCGCCCCTTGGCTGAGATCAGCGCCTCGACCTCCGCCGCGCCGCCGGCGCCGACGACGCCGACGAGCAGCGCCTCGGCGCCGAGCGCCGCGACATTGGCGGCGACATTGGCCGCCCCGCCCGGCGCCGCCCGCAGTTCGAGGCCGCGCACCACCGGAACCGGCGCCTCCGGCGAGATGCGATCGACGCGGCCGGTGAGATACTCGTCGATCATCACGTCGCCGATGACGGCGACGCGGGCGTTGACGATCGCGCCGAGCCGCTCCGGCGTCACGGCGCCGGCTCACGGGGGAAGAAAGCGCGCTCGACCAGCCCGCAGACGATGTGGGCGGCGATGATGTGGATCTGTTGGGCGAGCGCGGTCTCGACCGTCGGGGCGAGGAACAGATGCTCGCACAGCCCCGCCATCGCGCCGCCGCCGCCGGCGCCGAAGCCGAGCGTCGCCAGACCGCCCGCTCGCGCCGCCTCCAGCGCGCGCAGAATATTGGGCGAATTGCCGGAGGTCGAGATCGCCAGCAAAGCGTCGCCCGGCCGGCCAAGCGCGCGCACTTGGCGCTCGAAGGCGCGCTCGAAGCCGTAATCGTTGCCGGCGGCGGTCATCACCGAGCCGTCGGTGGTCAGCGCCATCGCCGCCAGCGGCGCGCGGTCGTACATCAGGCGGACGACGAACTCGCCGGCGATATGCTGCGCATCGCCGGCGCTGCCTCCGTTGCCGGCCGTCAGCAATTTGCCGCCGCCCCGCAACGCCGCGCCGATCGCCTCCGCCATGGCCAGCAGCGCCGCCCGCGCGGCGCCGTCAGCGGCGAAGGCCTCGACGGCCGCAGCGGATTTCGTAACGTAATCGGCGACCCAGGCGGCATCGTCCATCGGCGCTCTCACGGAGATCGGCGGCTGACGAGATAGCGCAAGCGGGCCGGCGCGTCAGTTGTTGTGCGTGCCCTTGATGACGTCGCCTTCGAGCTTGGTGAAGGGGACGAAGGGCACGATGCGGCCGTGGTAGATGTCGGAGCGGGTGACGGTGATGGTGCCGTCGGCGTTCTTGGTCTTGACCACCTTCAGCACGCGCTGCGCCCCCGGCGGCCCGACCGGGATCACCATCGTGCCGCCGTCCTTGAGCTGTTGCAGCAGCGGCGGCGGCACATGGTCGATGCCGCAGGTGACGATGATCTTATCGAACGGCGCGTTCTCCGCCCAGCCGTAATAGCCGTCGGCGTTCTTGGTGGAGATCGCCTTGAACTCGACATAGCCGTCCTTGATGAGATCGTCGTAGATGCCGCGCGTGCGCGCCGCCAGCGGCTTGATGATCTCGATGGTGAACACCTTGTCGGTGAGGTGGGAGAGATAGGCCGACTGGTAGCCGGAGCCGGTGCCGACCTCCAACACCTTCTCGCCCTTCTGTGGGTTGATCGTCGAGGTCATGCGCCCGACCAGATGCGGCCCGGAAATCGTCACGCCGTAGCCGATGTCGAGGAAGGCGTTGGCATAGGCGCGGGCGAGATTCTGCTTCAGCACGAATTTCTCGCGCGGCGTGCAGAGGAAGGCGCGCTTGTTGCGGTCGTCGACGATATCCTCGTTGCGCACCATCGCCACGTAGCGGTCGAAATGTTCGCCGAGGAACTTCGGGTCTTCGCCGCGCTCCTTGACCCCCCAGGCAATGAACTTGGCCCTGTCGCCCAGCGCCATCGGCGGCTTCGCGTCGAAAGTGAACGGGGTCGGCACGTTGGCGAACGCCCGCAGCGGCGTCGCCGCTGCGCTCATGAGGCCGGCGGCGCCGGCCAGGAAATCTCTACGTCGCAAAGCGGGCCTCCTTGGGGAATCACGCGACGCCCGGTCGCCCGGGGGCGCCGCCCTGTAACGCAATTCGCGCCCGAAGGCGAATGGCGAATTCCAGATCGCGAGCCCCCCGCCAGCCGTTCACTGCCCATCGAGCGGATAGTACGACCAGGCGCCCAGCGGCTCCTCGTAGGGAGATATTTCTCGCGCATAGGTCGCGGCCCGGTCGCGGCGGTGGGCTCGCCAGCGGGCGGCGACAGTCTGTCGCCCGCTATGGCGGACGCGCGCCGTTGCGATCGCATCGCCTCCCGGCGCCGTCCCGGTGATGAGGATCGATGCGCCCTCGCGCTTGACCATTTCGTAGAGGATCGCCGCGTCGGCGGGCGCCAGCCGCACGCAGCCGTGCGAGGCCGGCTGCCCGAGCCGGCTGGTCTCGTAAGAACCATGAATGGCGTAACCGCCGGTGAAGAAGATCGCGTGCGGCATCGGCGCATTCTCGTATTCGGAGGAATGGGTCATCACGTACATGCGCTGCGGACGATAAGCGCCGGTCGGCGTGCGATATCCCGGCCGGCCGGTGGAGACCGGCCAGTCATAGTCCCCGCCCTTGGCCGAAGTGGCGTGCAACGTTTGGCTGGAGAGGTCGACATGGATGCGCACCGTCGCCCGCGCCGCCGCCTGCCAGCCGAGAACAGCAGCCGCCGTCAAGAGCGCCAAAACGAAACGCATACGCCATTCTCCTGACCCGAATTCGCGCGCCGGCGCCGGCGCCGGCCTCAGTCCGTCCTCTTCACGCAAACGCGGCGCCGTGCAGGGAAATCGGGGAATGAAGAACAACGGGAATTGCGGCTGCGATTCCCCCCTTGTGGGGGAGGGTTGGGGTGGGGGCGCGGCAAAACATAGCCCCAAATGGTGGGCGGCGTCCAAGCCGACGCGCCCCCTCCCTGGCCGTCCGCAACTGGGCTGGGGGAACAGCCGCATCCTGACGCCTCGCCGGTCGTTCGCGCGATTGCCCCACGGCGCCGCGCCAAGCCCCTTGCGCGCGCGAAATCCTTGCCCTAACGCGCAATAGCGACCCACAAGGCGTTCAAGCTTGACCCTTCTCGCCGCCCCGATCGCCATCATCATGGGCTCCCAGTCCGACTGGGCGACGATGCGGCGCGCCGCCGACACGCTCGACGAACTCGACGTCGAGTACGAGGCGCGCATCGTCTCCGCCCATCGCACGCCCGACCGCATGGTCGCTTTCGCCAAGGGGGCGAGGGCCGCCGGGTTCAAGGTCATCATAGCCGGGGCCGGCGGCGCCGCGCATTTGCCGGGCATGACCGCTGCCTTCACGACGCTGCCGGTGTTCGGCGTGCCGTGCCCGTCGCGGGCGCTTTCCGGCCTCGACAGTCTCTATTCCATCGTGCAGATGCCGGCCGGCGTGCCGGTGGGGGCGCTCGCCATCGGCCAGGCCGGGGCGATCAACGCCGCGTTGCTGGCCGCTAGCGTGCTCGCCCTTGGCGACGCCGATCTCGCCCGCCGCCTGCAAGCCTGGCGCGACGCGCGGCGCGACGGGGTGGCGGAGTTCCCGAGCGACGAGGGCTCGGCATGATCCTGAGCCCCGGCGCCACCGTCGGCGTGCTCGGCGGCGGCCAACTCGGCCGCATGCTGGCGATCGCGGCGCTGAAGATCGGCCTGCGCTGCCACGTCTATGCGCCCGAGGACGAAGCGCCGGCCTATGACGCCGCGCATGTCCGCACGGTCGCCGCTTACGAGGACGAGGCGGCGCTGCGGCGTTTCGCCGGGGCTTGCGACCTCGTGACTTTCGAGTTCGAAAACGTGCCGACGGCGACGCTGGAGTTCATCCAGACGCTTAAGACCGTGCGGCCGAGCCCGCGTGCGCTGGCGCTGACGCAAGACCGGCTGACCGAGAAGACCTTCCTGCGCGGGCTCGGCTTCGAGACCGCGCCGTTCGCCGATGTCGCCGACGCCGACGCGCTGGCGCTCGCCGTGCGCGACCTCGGCCGCCCGTCGATCCTCAAGACCCGCCGCTTCGGCTACGACGGCAAGGGGCAGACGATGATCCGCGAAGGCACCGACCTCGACGTGGCGCACCGCGCGCTCGGCGGCGGGCCGATGATCCTGGAGGGCTTCGTCGCCTTCGAGCGCGAGGTCTCGGTGATCGCCGCGCGCAGTCTCGAAGGGGCGATCGCCAGCTACGATCTGTGCGAGAACGAGCACGAGCGCCACATTCTTGCCCGCACCCGCGTTCCGGCGCGCAGTAGCCCGGCGCTCGGGCCCGCCGCGCGCGACATCGCCGAGAAGGTTCTGGCCGGCCTCGATTATGTCGGGGTGATCGGCGTCGAGATGTTTTGCGCACGCGCTCCCGGCGGGGCGGAGCGGCTGATCGTCAACGAGATCGCGCCGCGCGTCCACAATTCCGGGCACTGGACGATCGAGGGCGCCGAGACCTCGCAATTCGAGCAGCACATGCGCGCTATCGCCGGCTGGCCACTCGGCTCGACGACGCGACGCGGCGCGATCGAGATGCGCAACCTCATCGGCGAGGAGGCCGACGACTGGCGCGATATTCTCGCCGAACCCGACATGAGCCTGCATCTCTATGGCAAGCTGCAATCCCGCCCCGGCCGCAAAATGGGCCATGTGACGCGCGTGCTGCGGTCGCCCGAGGATTGAGCTTGCTAGCGTCAATGCGGGCCGCCGTCGCGGGGGCGGCCAGGCTGCGGAGGACAAGGATGAGCAAACTGCGCAAAGTGACGCTGCACGCCGCCCGTTCAAAGGCGTTTCCCGAGGGCTCGGCGCGGCACGGCTACGAATTCGTCGCGCCGCTGACGCAAGACGGCAAGATCGACGCGGAGGCGTGGAAGGCGCATCGCGGCGAATGTTTCGCGCGCCGCTTCTGGGGCGACGACGGCGACGAGCGCGGCCTGCTCGTGCATCGCCCAGGCGGGCGCGGCGGCGCCAACTGGGGCTTCGAACTCGGCGCAACCCTTGACGAAGCGGAAGCCGGCTTTCGTTTCGGCGATCACGCTTTCCGCGATGGCGAATACGTCTCGGTGCGCGACCCCGAAGGCGAATTGACGACGTTCAAGGTCGTCTCGGTCTCGTAATTGCTGGCGAGCGGGCGCGCAGCCGCCATTTTCAGCCGCCGCCAAGCTTCGGCGGCAGCATGTGTTTAAACTGTGACGCCGATCGGCGCTCGTGACGAATTTTGACCGCAATACGACGGGCGCCGCCATTTTCTTCATTGGCGAGATGCTCTCCAGAGCCTGCTGAGACATTGCTGTTTGCAGAAATAATGTGCGATTTGCCTGTGCTTGATCCTATCTTATTAGTAAATCGGCGCGGCGCGGCTAAGTGAGTCGAAAATTTTAATTATTAAAATTCTATTTTTTACTTCAAAATACAAACATTGTGCAATGCATATAGAATGATAGAATATCTCAATATTTGTATGATTAATAATACGTTTATGCATTGTTTGAGGGCGTTAAGTTCAAGTTTGCAGGGGGGTAAACCATTTTCCGGTATCTTGCATTCGCTTTGTAAAGGTAGGTTGACAACTATAATCCGATGCATCTATCTTTAGGTTTACGTAGAGAAAGCGCCAAAGCTGGGGGTATAGGGCTCCACGTTAACAGCGCTAATTCGGGCACAGTGAAAAGGGCGCGCAATGCAAAGCGCAAACCTGTACGATCGATTGGAGCGCGCCCTCATTGCTCTAGAATATGCGCTGGCCGACGCCAGATCGGCCGAGCGGGAGGCGCTGCCGGAGGAGCTTGCGGTCGTATCGCGGCCGCAGGAAGCGCTACAGAGCGCCGGCGAGGAACTTCATAAAGTGTTAATCGCGCTGCGCGCGAACGCCTTGCACGACGCCGCGGCGCGCGTCGCCGAATGGACGTGAGCGCCGGCCCGCCGCGGCGTCGCTTCACTCGCGCGCCAGACGAATCGCCGCCGCGCAGGCGAACGGCGCGGCCGCAATCGCGAACAGGCTGATCGCGGCAAGCGCGGCGAACGGCGTCGCAAAGCCAGCGCCGCCGCCGGTCGCCGCCGACGCTGCGGCGACGCCGAAGATCAGCGCCGGGATCGCCAGCGGCAGCACCAGCACCGCCATCAACAGCCCGCCGCGGCGCAACGAAGCGGTCAGCGCCGCGCCGATGGCGCCGATCATCGTCAGCGCCGGCGTGCCCGCCAGCAGCGTTAGCGTCGTCAGCCCCAGCGCCGGCCCATCCATCGCCAGCATCAGCCCGAACAGCGGCGCGACGACGATCAGCGGCAGGATCGAGGTCGTCCAATGCGCCGCGCATTTGACCAGCACGATGGCTTCCAGCGGCGGCGCGGCGTGGGCGTAGAGATCGAGCGAGCCGTCTTCGGCGTCGGCCTGGAACAGTCGGTCGAGGCCGAGCAGGGTGGAGAGCAGCGCCGCGATCCAAAGGATCGCCGGGCCGAGCTTGGCCAGCAGCCGCAGGTCCGGCCCGAGCGCGAACGGCATGATGGCGACCAGAATCAGGAAGAACACCGCCCCCACCGCGGCGCCGCCGCCGATGCGCCGCGCCACGCGCCACTCGCGCACGAACAAAGCCAACAACGGCCTCATGCCGCCACCGCGCCGCCGGCGAGGTGGAGGCTGCGCGCCGATGCGAGCCCGAGCGGAGCGTGGGTCGCCGCGACGATAAGGCCGCCGCCGGCCAGATGCTCGCTCATCGCCGCGGCGAACAGATCTTGCGCCGCCGCGTCGAGCGCGGTGGTCGGTTCATCAAGCAGCCAGAGCGGGCGCGCCGCGACGAACAGCCGCGCCAGCGCGACGCGCCGCTGCTGCCCCGCCGACAGCGCCCGGACCGGGAAATCGGCGACATGCGGCAGGCCAAGCCGTCGCAGCGCCTCCGTTTCGCTCAAAGCCCCGCCGCCGAGCAGCGCCGCCCAGAAGCTGAGGTTTTCGCGCGCCGTCAGCGCGCCTTTGAGCGAATCGGCGTGGCCGAGATAATGCAGCTGCTCGGCCATCGTCAGGTCCGCCGCGCCGCCGTCGAGCCTGGCGTGGCCGGCCGCAAAGCCGAGCAGCCCGGCCAGCCCGCGCAGCAGGCTCGACTTGCCGGCGCCGTTCGGCCCGCTGACGATAAGCGCCTCGCCCGCGCCGAGCGCGAACGAAAGCCCGGCGACGAGCCGCCGGCCGCCGCGCTCCAGCGTCAAATTTTCCGCGAGCAGGCGCATAACCCCCTTTTCCCGGCCCAAGAAGCGTTGCCACGGGCCGCAGAGCCTGTATCCCACGCGAAAGGTATTATCTATAACAGGGCAGACCTTCCCTCATAAATCGGAGAGCCCCGTGGCCAGCCTCGACAGCTTCAAATCTCGCAAAAAACTCACCGTCGGCGCCAAGACCTACGAGTATTTCTCGCTCAAGGCGGCCGAGAAGAACGGGCTTCACGGGGCCTCGCAACTGCCGTACTCGATGAAGATCGTGCTGGAGAATCTTCTGCGCAACGAGGATGGACGCAGCGTCACCAAACAGGACATCGAGGCGGTCGTCGGTTGGCTCAAGCATGGCGGCAAGGCGGATCACGAGATCGCGTTCCGCCCGGCGCGCGTGCTGATGCAGGATTTCACCGGCGTTCCCGCCGTCGTCGACCTCGCCGCGATGCGCGACGCGATGACGGCGCTCGGCGGCGATCCCGACAAGATCAACCCGCTGGTGCCGGTCGATCTCGTCATCGACCATTCCGTGGTGGTCGATTATTACGCGAGCGCGAAGGCGCTGGGCCTGAACGTCAAGCGCGAATACGAGCAGAACCAGGAGCGCTACCGCTTCCTGAAATGGGGTCAGCAGGCGTTCTCGAATTTCTCCGTCGTGCCGCCGGGCACCGGCATCTGCCACCAGGTCAACCTCGAATATCTCGCCCAGACGGTGTGGACGAAGAAGGAGAAGCGCGGCCGCGTCACGGTCGAGACCGCCTATCCCGACACGCTGGTCGGCACCGACAGCCACACCACGATGGTCAATGGCCTGGCCGTGCTCGGCTGGGGGGTCGGCGGCATCGAGGCCGAGGCGGTGATGCTCGGCCAGCCGCTGTCGATGCTGCTGCCGGAGGTGATCGGCTTCAAACTGACCGGCGAATTGCGCGAGGGCGTCACCGCGACGGATTTGGTGCTGACCGTCACGCAGATGCTGCGCCAGAAGGGCGTGGTCGGCAAGTTCGTCGAGTTCTACGGGCCCGGCCTCAACGAGATGTCGGTCGCCGACCGCGCCACCATCGGCAACATGGCCCCCGAATATGGCGCCACCTGCGGCATCTTCCCCATCGACGCGCAGACGATCGCCTATCTGAAGACCTCGGCGCGCAAAAAGGCGCGCATCGACCTCGTCGAGAAATATGCGCAGGCGCAGGGCCTGTTGCGCACCCGCGCCACGCCCGACCCCG
>Ga0134126_10003706_pt1 | contig 19137 bp, 12 predicted proteins | sample KB31752_FD_96881 | JGI IMG/M metagenome (GOLD analysis project Ga0134126, IMG submission 96881) | Terrestrial soil microbial communities with excess Nitrogen fertilizer from Kellogg Biological Station, Michigan, USA - KB3-175-2 | ecosystem: Environmental > Terrestrial > Soil > Unclassified ...
GATCCGGGCCGGCTGGAGTATCCGCAGTACACTCGCCCCCGTGACTTCCGCGGCATGACGGTGCCCGATGTGCTGGTAAGCGGCGACCATCAGGCCGTCGCCCGCTGGCGTCAGGAACAATCCCTGGCGCGGAGCCGCCGGCCGCGAGATGAGAACAATACAACTTCAACGACGAAAGAAGGGGAGGACCATGAAGAATCGATTGATCGCTCTGGTGGAGGAGGCCTCGGTTAAAAAAGAGGTCGCGCAATTCGAGATCGGCGATACTGTCGATGTTCACCAGCGCATTCTGGAAGGACAGAAAGAGCGCGTGCAGATTTTCAGCGGCGTGGTCATCGCTCGACGCGGCGAAGGCATGCGCGCGATGTTCACCGTTCGCCGTATCGTGCAGGGCGAGGGCGTCGAGCGGCAGTTCCCGCTGTATTCGCCGAAGATTGCCAAGATCGAGGTGAAACGCACTGGGCAAGTGCGCCGCGCCAAGTTGTATTATCTGCGTGACCGCGTCGGCAAGGCAACCCGTCTCCGCGAACGCAAGCTCAAGCCGGGCGAGCGAGCCGCGCGAAAAAAGACCACGAAGACAGCGGAGCAACCGACCACGTAATTTTCCTGCGAGATAGACCATGAAACCTTGGTGGCGGCGCTGGTTCGGTACGCGATCCGAACGCGCCGCCGCTCGTTTTCTGCGTCGTCTCGGGTTCCGCATCCTGGCCCGCAACTACACCTGCCCGCACGGCGAACTCGACCTGATTGCTCTCGATGATCGCTGTATTGTCTTTGTCGAAGTGCGTTCGACCGGCAGCCACGATCCTGGCCGACCAGCCGCCTCGGTAGACGAAACAAAGCAACGCCGCCTGACGCGATTGGCCCTGTACTATCTGCAAGAACATAACTTGCTCAACTACGCCGCCCGCTTCGATGTATTGGCCCTGAGTTGGCCGGATGGCCAGCGCGAACCTCGCATCGTCCACTATCGTCAAGCCTTCGACGCGGTAGGCCGCTTTCAGATGTACCACTAAAAGACTTTCACCACGGAAAGCACGGAAAACACGGAAAAAATACAAAAACCAAAAACGGCAAAAATAGAAGCAGGCTCGCTGATGAGACACTGATTCTGTTCTTGTCTTTCTTTTTCCGTGCTTTCCGTGGTGAAAGTTTTTGGATGAGGAGTTGAGTCGTGAAGAGTGTCGCCGAGCAGTTGGCCCTGATTCGCCGTGGTGCCGAGCAGATCACGCCGGAGGCCGACTTGCTCCGCAAACTTGAACGCAGCGTGCAGACCGGCAAGCCGCTGCGCGTCAAGTACGGTATCGATCCAACCGGCATCGACGTACACTTGGGCCATACCGTGCCGCTGCGCAAACTGCGCGTGTTTCAGGAACTCGGCCATCAAGCGGTACTCATCATCGGCAACTACACCGCGCTGGTCGGCGATCCCAGCGGCCGCGATCAGACGCGCGCTCGCCTGACGCCGGAGCAAGTCGAGGCCAACGCCATCGATTATTTGAAACAGGTCAGCAAGGTCATCGACATCGACAGGGCCGAGGTCGCCCACAACGGCGACTGGTTCAGCAAAATGTCGTTTCTCGATGTGATGGCCCTGACCAGCAAAATCACCGTGCAGCGCATGCTTGAACGCGACGACTTCACCAAACGCTTTCGAGCTGAGCCGTCGGTGCCCATCTACCTGCACGAATGTCTGTACCCGCTGATGCAGGGACAGGACAGCGTCGAGATTCACGCCGACATCGAGCTTGGCGGCAGCGAGCAGTTGTTTAATCTGATGGTTGGCCGGCGCTTGCAGGAGGACGCCGGACAGGAGCCGCAAGTGTGTCTAACCTTGCCCATCTTGCGCGGTCTCGATGGCGAGCGACGCATGGGCAAGAGCCTGGGCAATTACATTGGCGTGGGCGAAGCGGCTTACGATCAGTTCGCCAAGACGATGAGCATTCCCGATGCGCTGATGCACGAATGGTTCACGTTGCTGACGGATCGTTCCGCCGAGGAAATCATGCGCTTCATCGATGCGCAGGCGACCCATCCGCGCGAGGCGAAGGAAATTCTGGGCAAGGACATTGTCACGTTCTATCATGGCGAGACGGCGGCGCTGGCGGCAGCCGAGGAATGGCGCAAGCGTTTCTCCCAACGACAAGATCCGACGGATATTGCGGAGGTGAGTCTACCCGCCGTCAACCTGACGGAAGGGAAGATGCCGGTAGCCAAGCTGCTGGTCGCGCTCAAACTGGCGGCGAGCAATAATGAGGCGCGGCGACTGATTCAGGGTGGCGGGGTCACGATTGGCCCCGAACGCGAGAAGATCACCGATGTGAATGCCACGGTAGCGGTGACATCGGGATTGATCGTCCGTGTCGGCAATCGCAAGGTGGTGCGCGTCCGCGTGGAGTGACGAAGGAACGCCGTGTTCAAAACTCGGCCATGTAACGCAGGAACTGCCGGGCACAGCGATCGAGATTTTCTTCGCCACCACCGCCACGCAAGGGCGAACACATTTCGTAAGCAACGTAACCTTGATAGCCAACTTCACGAAGGGCGCGGAAAAACCCACGATAGTCGATAAAACCTTCCCCCATCGGCACGGCGCGGATGGCGTCGGCTTCGGGAGCATAATTGACGAGCGGCGGTTGATAGCGAAAACGCGGCCGGCGCACGTAATCGGCAACCGTCGTGTGAACCAGGAACGGAGCCATCTCCTTGACGGCGACGGTCGCATCGCTGCCTTGCAACGCCGGTGCCCAGGCGTCGAACATGGCCTTGCAATTGGGTTCGTTGATATCCGTCAGCAAATCCAGCAGGCTCTCCCAGTGAACGGCGAGGTCGTGATGATTCTGTACGCCGATGCTCACATCGAGAGAGGCGGCGAAGCGCGCGCATTCGCGGAGACTCTCCACGCACCAAATCCATTGTTGATCGAACGACGTACTGGTTTGTTCAAAACCAGTGAAGATGCGTACCAATCCGCAGCCGAGATCGTGCGCCAGCCGGCACAATTCACGGACATAAGCGATCTGCATTTCGCGCAAAGGAATATCCGGGCGATCCGCGCCCATGCAAAAGTCGGTGTAGCCGGCCAGACACGCCAGCGAAAGATTCCGTTCCGCCAAGCGCTCACGCAGACGGTGACGCGCGGCGGCATCATAATCGAGGACCGATAGATGCGGCCGCTTGGCCATCAGCATAACGGCGTCGAAACCCAGCTGACGGGCTTTGGTCAGGAAATCATCAAGGGATAACCGAGTCTGTCCCGGCCAGACGCCGGCGTAACTGACGGAGTGCAAGGCAGTTTTCATGTTCGATCATCCTGCGTCAGGGTAGCAACGAATCATCCGCAGCATACTCGCTGTCCGGGATCGAATCAACGGTCGCCCGAAGCGAAAGCGCCAGGCGGCGCAATCCTTCGTCGAGTGATACCTTTGGTTCATAACCAAGATCACGGCGCGCGGCGCGGAGGTCGAACCAGTGCGCCGTGGTCATCTCGCGGGCAATGAATCGCGTCAGAGGCGGTTCGCTATCCCAGCGAAATAGCGCATAAATCGTCTCCAGCAGCCAGCCCACCACATAGGCCAGTCTGGGCGAGACAGAGCGCGTGATGGGACCAAGGCCGGCAGCGCCGAGAATGCGATTAACGAGATCCCACAAGGGCACCGCCTCGCCTTGCGAAATGAAGTACGCTTTGCCGGCAATCGGCGAACCCGGTGCCAGATGATCGGCGGCGAGAAGGTGGGCATCGGCAGCATTGTCTATATAAACGCTATCAATTAGCTTCGATTCCGTACCGATGCGGCGAAGGCGTCCGGCACGCGCGCGGGCGAGAATGCGTGGAATCAAGTGATTATCGCCTGGACCCCAGATAAGATGCGGCCGCAGCGACACCGTCGCCAGTGCTGCGCCGTTGGCCGATAAGACCATTCGCTCGGCGAGGGCCTTGGTTTGCGGATAGGCGGCCTCATAGTGTGAGGGATACGGCGTGGATTCATCCACCCCCGCCATATCCTGGCCGTTGAAGACGACACTTGGCGAACTCGTGTAAACCAGCCGCGTAATTCCGTGGTGACAACAGGCTGTCAGTACGTTGGCGGTGCCGAGGACATTGGCGCGATGATAGTCGCGATAACGACCGCCGACACCGGCTTTCGCCGCGACATGAAAGACGATGTCGCAGCCAGTCGCCGCGCGCGAGACGGCGATGGTGTCGGCGAGGTCGCCCTGATGTTGCGTCACGCCGAGAGCGTCGAGTTCGGGATAATGGCCGCGCGCGAGACTGTGAACGTGATCGCCGCGCTGCCGCAAGCGGCGAACGATGGCGCTGCCCAGGAATCCACCACCGCCCGTGACCAGTGCATTCATGGAAGCTGCCCTGCTGCCCACACAGCGAGTTTCTCGCGGAAAATCTTGGCGTTGTGCCGGATGTCCACCGGAAAACTTGGATGAAAGAGGACTGTCTGAATTCGGCACGTGTGAGGATGGCGAGCGCCCAGCGCGAGCAGTTCACGGCACAGATCCTCATCGCTCAACGAAGTCGCCTCCTTCTCACGCTCGACGCATAACACCGGCTCCCTTGTGCCGTTCCGCGTGACACCGACGAGGGCCGTGCGGTAGACCGCCGGATGAGCGTTGAAAACGCCCTCGCAAGGGATGGTAAACAATGTTCCCTCCGGCGTGACCACGCGCTGCGACTTGCGGCCGCAAAACCAGACGCGGCCGGATGCGTCCACATATCCAAGATCTCCCATACGATGATAGAAACCACCGTGGATATGATCGCTAATCTTCGCCAGCGCGGTGGATTCAGGACGATGCCAGTAAGACGAAGTGACGACTGGACCTTGCACGATAATCTCGCCAATCTCCCCGGCTGGCACTTCGAGATCCTCTTTCCATGTCGAGATCGGTTCATCGCTAATGCGGATGATTTTGACGGTCATGCCCTCGACCGGCCGGCCGACGCAGACGCCCGCGCCCTCGGCGGTGCGCAGCCGCGTCTCGCGCAAGATTTCGTCGCTGCCGATTGAACAGACCGGCAGCGATTCGGTCGCGCCGTAGGGTGTGTGGAGTTGTACGCCGTCAGGAAGCAACGCGGCGAAGCGCTGGATAGCCTGCCACGGCACCGGCGCGCCGGCGGAGATGACGCGGCGCAGCGTGGGGAGTTTGACGCCATCACCGATAGCGTAACGGCCGACACGCTGGATAACGGCCGGCGAGCCGAACAGATTGGTGACGCCGAAAAAGCGGATGGCATCGAGGATTTTCTGCGGATCGACGCGCGCCGGCCGTGTCGCGTCCATCTCCGGAATGATCGAGGTCATGCCTAGCGCCGGGCCGAACAGCCCGAACAGCGGAAAGGTCGGCAGATCGATTTCGCCCGGCTCGATGCCATAGAGTTGGCGCAGCATCTCGACCTGGGCGGCGAAAATGCCGTGTGTGTACACGACGCCCTTGGCCACGCCCGTGCTGCCGCTGGTGAAGAGAATCGCCGCCATTTCATCAGCTCGCGTCGCTGCCAGGACTGACAAGTCCTTGTCACCACCCAGTTGCCGTACGCGATCGAGTGTGTATCCGCCCCAGCCGAACCGCCGTCCAACGGTGACAAAAATGCGCAGACTGCGCCGTCCCCAGCCGAACAGGATACGAGCGAGGTGCGCTTTCGGAATACTGATGAACGCTTCCGGTGCGGCTTCCGCAAGGCAGACGCCGAGGTTTTTCGTGCCCATGCCGGGATCGATCAGCACGATGACCGCGCCGAGTTTGAATAGCGCGAACGTCAGCGCGAAGAACTCCAAACTCGGCGTCACCATCAGCACGGTACGCATGCCGCGACGAATACCGATTTGCTCGAATCCACGAGCCAGGGAGTCACTCTCGGCGTTGAGTTCATGGTAAGTGAAATGGCGATAGCGAATGCGCCCGTGACGATCACGGCCAAACGGTTGCGCAATGGCCAGCGTGTGCGGTTGCGCTTCGGCCCGCGACACCAGTGGAGCGGCAATGTTGACGGAACTCCCTCCCATAATTAGCCACAGATGAACACAGATGAACACAGATAAGGCAACAAACCCATTAAATGATTTCTTGCCTTATCTGTGTTCATCTGTATTCATCTGTGGCTAAATTCTCTGTTCTCCCGAGGAAATCGCGGATCAGCGGCAGAATCTCCGCCCCGGCGTCTTCGAGAACGTAATGGCCGGCATCCGCGAAACGGTGGACTTCGGCCGCCGGGAAGCGGCGACGCCATTCATCGAGAAAATGCCGATCGAACACGAAATCGTGGTCACCCCAGCAAATCATCATGGGCCGCGCGGCGAAGCGATGCAGTCCCTCGGCAACCTCGTTGACAAGATCGAAACCCCGATCACCCGGCGTCAGCGGAATATCTTGCACGAAGCGCAAGACGGCGATGCGATTGCGCCACGAATCGTAAGGGGCGAGATAGCCGGCGCGCACTTCGGGCGACAACGGTTTGCGAGTGCAGTAGCGCACCGCGCCGCGACTGAAGGCGTTGAGACCGCGAACGAGCAGCGGCCCCACGAGACGATTGCGACACCACGCGATCGACGACGGCAGCGGCTTCGCCGCCGGCAGCGGAAACGCGGCGGTGTTGAGAAGGATCAGGCGTTTGATGCGCTCGGGATGGCGATGCGCAAACGCCATGCCGATCATGCCGCCCCAGTCGTGCAGCACCAGTGTAAGGTTGTCGCGCAGCTCCAGATGATCGAGCAGCGTTTCCAGATCGGCGACGCGCTGCCGCAGCGAGTATTCGTAGTGTGAATCGTCGGGCTTATCGGACAGACCGCAGCCGATGTGATCCGGGGCGATGGTGCGATAGGTGTGGCGCAAACCGAGTACGAGATTGCGATAATAAAACGACCACGTCGGATTGCCATGCAGCATCACGAGCGGTTCGCCGTGCCCCTCGTCGAGATAGTGGTAGCGCAGGCCGCCGAGATTGAGATAGTGGCCGGCGAAGGGGTACAGCGGTATGACCGAAGCGGACGGATTCGGCATGGGGAGAGTCGTGGCTGGTGGATTCAAGGCAAATCTCCGGCCCGCGGCAGGGCGGGCGGCAAGGTTTCGCGGCGTGTTTGCGACAATCTTCTTCTTTTTTTATCGCGTTTTCCCGTTGTTGGAAGGGCGCTTTAACAGGACGTCGAGCAGCCAGAACATCGGGGGGCTTCCTGGCAGAATGCCGCTATTTGCTGAAATCGTTTATTGCTTGACCGACTCACTATCGAGAGAATATAAGAGGTATCCGCGAAGGACTTTGCCGAGTCGCATCTGGCCAGTCGTCCGTTTGGAATTGTCTGGAGAATCGAATGAGCGAGCAGAACCCACAAGCGGAACCTTCCAAAAAATCCCTGACGGAACGGCAAGCGTACAATTTGCTAACCGATACCGTCGCCGGCCCAAATCTTCGTTGGAGAGATAACCTGTTTCAAGCGAAGGTCATCCTGCTGTGTCTGGCGCTCGGTGTTGCCATCGGCCCCTGGACGATGACCGACCGATTGATGGGGGCGATGCTTGGCGGCTTTGTCGGGCTGCTCGTGGGGTTGTTCGGCAGTGGGATTACATTGATGATTTACAGAGCAATTGGACATGCTCGCGGCCGGCACGATTGAGGGAATAGGCGACAAGACGGTTTCTCGCAGTTCCCTTCGTTGGCCAGATCACTACCGGGAGAGCCGTTATGAATCTGCCCACACTAGAAGAATTGAAACAGAAACTCCTTCACGATAAGGCGCTGCCGCCGGTGTGGGCGTTTTTCCTCGATCATTTCGGCGAGAATTCTGATTTCATCGCTCTGGGAGAGCGCGCCAATCATCCATTCGTGGAAGCCGTTGTCGCTCAGGTCGCCCAACAGTTGTTCCCGAAGGACGGCGCGATTGGCGGGTTGATCCTGACGCGCGTGGCAGAGCAGCAGTTCATTCATGGCGGCTTCTTCATGGGCCTTCGGCCCGGTGGCGTCATCTATTTTGAAGATGCTCGCATCGGCTTGCTCGCGGTGGCGGATTTGCCGCCGTCTATCGAGGCCAAGTATGCTCGCTTCTCGGGGTACCCCGTTCCGAAGGTGGGCGAGCCATCGAAGAATTGATGCTGTGATTGCGTTGTTCGTTCCATTCCTGGTTGCCTGCTACAATTCTGGAAGATTCGGGCGAAGCACAGGCCGGCGGTATCTTCGCTTTCCCGAAGGAGCATCCGATCGACGGGAGTTCGCTTATGACGGCGGAGAATTTTGACCGTGTACTTACCGGGTTGAGACAGTTGCAGCCGTTCCGCATGTTCACGGTGGAACTGCATGGCGGGCAACAATTCGAGGTGGATCACCCCGGAGCCCTCGTCATCCGCGATGGCGTGGCCGTCTTCCTCGCGCCGGGCGGCATCCCGATCTGGTTCGATCATGACAACGTCAATCAAATCATCGGCGAGTTGTCGGACACCTCGCGGACAAGCGAGCAGGCTTGACCATTCACCACTCGACGCCCAGCATCAAGCAGTTCAAACCGCTGCCAATACCCAGAAATCCCACACGATCGCCGGGACGCAGGAACTCACGTTCTTCGGCGAGAGCCGCCGTCAGCGGTAGCGACACCGTGCCCATGTTGCCGAGAAATGGATACGTCGAATAATCTTTCTCGACGGCGATGCCCAGCGTCTTGAGAATCGAATCGCGGTGGCTGGTGCCGACCTGATGACAGATGACCTTGTCCACCATGTCGCTCGCCCAACCGAGGCGATTCAAGAAGGTAGACCACGTCCGCAAACCCAACTCGACGCCGTAGCGGAGGACGGAGACGGGATCGGTGGACATGAACTGCCGGGCGGCGGTGAGTACGCCTTCGAGCCCCCAGCGGCACAGGCCATGATATTGCGGGGCGGCCTGCGTGCTGCCGCCCAGAACGCGGCGGCGCGGCGCGGGACAGAACGAGCCATCGCTAACAAGCACGGCCACCGCCCCCGAGCCGCCGGTGAGCGTGGCCAGCGATTTCTTGAACACGTCCATACGGCGATCGCGCAGCATGGTGTCGATCATGGCATCGTTAATCTCGCGGGCCGTCTCGCAGGAAACGACCAGGCCGGCGCGAATTTGGCCCAATTCGATGCGATTGGCAAGGTCCACGATGCCATTGAGTACGCCCAGACAGGCGTTGCTGATGTCGAACACGGTGTCGGGACGAATGCCGAGATCGGAGGCGACGCGGCAGGCCGTCGCCGGCTCGAACTCTTCTCGGCAGACGGCGGCGTAGATCAGCACTTCCACATCTTGCGGGCGGACGTGGGACACGGCCAGCGCTTTGCGAGCGGCTTGCACCGCGCCTTGCGAGGGCGGATAGCCCGGTTCCCACCAGCGACGTTCGGCGATGCCGGTCATCGCCTCCAGCTGGCCCTCGGCCACATGCAACGTCTCGTAGACGGGCCGCAAACGCGCCTCCAACTCCTGCGTGGTGACAACCACAGGCGGCAGCTCGTAGCCAATAGCATCTATAAAGACTCGCGAATATCTCATGTTCGTTCGTCGATCCGTAAGGTGAAGTCCGTCATCTCGTAGATAATTAACCCATCCACCAGCAGGAAACCATCCGCCGTCAGCGTTCGCGTCGCTTCATCGCGGGCCGTGATGACGGCCTGCACGGTCACTTCCTTGCTGGCCGGCACCACCTGACCGCGATAACGCCAGCGGTGTTTTTTACCCGGACACGCCAAGAAACGCACATCGGGATTGTCCGGCCAGTATTGCAGGGCCGCCGCTTTCAACACCTGCAAAAACGCCTCCAGGCCGAGCGAACCCGGCCACACCGGATCTTGATAAAAATGGGCCTTGAAGAACCATTCCTCCGGGTCCACTTGCTTACGGCCCTCGATGAAACCAAGTCTGTGCGGCCCACCATCAGGCAGGAATTGCTCGATGCGATCGATCATCCGTAGGCGGTCGCCGGGGAAGGGCGATTCGCGGGGATAGCCGAAACTCACCCCGCCGGATTGCTCGTAAGCCTTCGCCTCGCGGATGCCGATTTGCTGGGCCAGGGCGTCGCGCGAGAAGAAACCGAACGTCGTTTGTCCACGATACACGAGGCGGGACGCATTGTGTACGGCGAACTCGTAGCTCTGAATAATCATGCCGCCCGAAGACGATACACGCTGCAAGCGAACTCGCGTCGTCAGCGTTCCCGTATCAGGATACACCGATTCGAGCAGTTCCGCCTCGCCTTCGAGATTGCGGAAGGCGAGATCGACCGGACTGGTCAACGCCGAACCGGCGTAAGCGGCCAGGAAACCGCACGATTGCAGAGCCGCCTCGATCAGCACGGCATACGGCATGATCGGTTGCCGCTCGGCCTCGAAATACCAGGCGTCCGCAGGAACATCATATTGGGCTTCGATGATGCCGCCCGCAACCATCTTATATTGCTCGGCCTCGATGCGCGTGATGCGGTCGATGAACGAAAACGGCGGTGCCGGCAGGCGAGCGACGAAACGGCCGTCGTCGAAGACGCGGTAGGGTTCGCCGAACGCCTCGGAAGGTTTGCCGGCGGCGAAAGCGAGTATATGTTTCTTCTCGAATGCAGAAGTCAGAATGCAGAATGCAGAATGAAAACCAGGTTGTCTTTCATTCTGCATTCTGACTTCTGACTTCTGCATTGAACTCTGCCAGCCAGAGACGATCTGCTCTCGTGTAAGTCCGGTCAAGCGTACCGACATGTTGGTGATTTCGACGATTAACTTGCCGTCGGCGTACATGAGCGCATCGGCCAGCGCATACGGTTCCGGCCCATAGCCGCGCTCTTTCAGGATCACCTCGTAAGTGACGGTGCGTGTCGTCGCGGTGACTTGGCCGCGGCACTTCAACACACTGGCGACGCCGGGCACCGGCTCGCACACCACGTCATCAACTTCCGCGAGCCAGCCCAAACGCAGCAAATAAATTCGTAGCGTGTGCAGGCAACATTCATACATGAGTGTGCCGGGCATGACTTGATCGTCAACAAAGTGACAGCGCAGGAACCACGCATCGGGATCAATGTCCGCCTCGGCGCGAATGAGACCGATGCCGAAACGGCCGCCGTGCGGATCGAGATGCACGACGCGATCGACGAGTTTCATGCGGCCGCCGGGCAAACGCAGACCATCGGACAAAAATTTGTCAGCGAATAACGATCCGAAACATCCCACAAGATCGCCGGTGCGAAGCGCATCGAGCTGCGTGGAGGTGTAGGACTCGACGGCGAGAGGTGGCAGGTCGGCCGCATCGTCGGGCTGGATGCCGGGGCGCGGACGGGTATCGAGCGTCGTCTGTACGACGCCCTTGCCGGCGGCCAGATCCGCAGCGGTGAAGAAACCGGCGCAACCGTTCTTCATCGTCAGCAGCGGTTCGCCGTCCACCGTACCATCGAACTGGAACTTGAACAAAAACGTGTCACCCTGGCGGAAGAAGCGTTCGATGCGAATGTCGTAGCGAATAACCTGACCGGGCCGAGGCAGACCGCGATGGAAAGTCACGGCCGCGTCGAGCAGACGATAGACCGCCAGACCGCGCGTTTCAAAGTCGATGCCGAGATACGCGGACAGAAACAGATCGGCTTGTCCCGCTTCGATGGCCACGCAAGTGGCGATACGGCCACCGTCGAGATACCAGGCGTCGGGATGAATGTCGTGTTCGGTGACAACGCGGCCGGACGTGAGCGAGCGTGATTGGCCCTCGATTGTCAGAATGCGATCGACGAGCATCAGCGGCTCATCCGGCAGACGAACGCGCGTCGGATAGCTGTCGATAGGGGCAAAGTCGGGACCGAGAACGCGGGCAATGGAACCGATAGCGAATTCCAGGCATTGAGCGCGGTCCAGGGCTGGCCGCGTCGCAGGCTGTGCCGAGCTTGCGAGGCTCACCAGCGGAGGCGTCGTGAGCCTCGCAAGCTCGGCACACCCTACACCCTCACCATTCCGCAGCATGGACTCGGATAGCCGGGCCTGGAATTGGAGATTATCCATCAGGCCGCGTTGAAGCGTGGCGGCTAGACGCAGATAAGCGGCGTGGGCTTCACCCGTGGCTTGACGCGCCGCGACGGTTTCCGTAATCAGGGGAGCCAACTCGCTTCCCGCGCTCACGGCATGCGGCGAGAAAGAAGGAACCATTAGCGGCTGATTTTGAGACCGTTCGGGCGGAGGCGATTCATGACGAACAGCCGCGATCCGCACGGGTTCCGGGCTAGTCTCCGGCTTGTGCGCGAATCGCTTCGGCGACGGGATGACGAACGCCGAGCCACCCACCGAGACACTGAGCAAACGTCTCTCGACCGTGGGAGGAACGACGCGAAGCATGGTCTCCGGACCGTACAGCGGAGTGAGATCCACCGGCACACGCTCAGCGCATAGCTGCGCCAGCATGCGCAGCATCAGGGAAACCCCGTCTGCGCCGGCGACACAGAGCGAGCGGGCGCGATGCGGTCGATCGCCGAGAATCGCGTCAATCATGCGGGTGCAGGATGCGCCCGGTCCCATTTCCAGAAAGATGCGAACGCCGTCGCGATAGGCGGATTCGACGACGGCGGGGAAATCGACGGTGTCCAGCGCCTGCGCCAGGATGGCCTCTGCGGCATTGTCGGGATTCAACTCGAACGAACGGGCCAAGGCGGTACTGTAGAAACGCACGCCGGGCAGCGCCGTCGTCGGCAAGCGGTGCAGATCGCGGTACGCCTCGGCGACTTCGCGGACCACCGGACAATGAACGGTCGCCGTCGCGGGCAACGGTAGAAAATTACAACCGAGCCGCTCGACGATCTTGTGAACCTCATCGCGCTCACCGCCGATGACGCACTCGCGCGGCGTGTTCAGGATGAGCAGGTAGGCGCGGCGTAGACCAGCAACCGCGTTGCGGACGGCGGAAGGAGCGCGATCGACGATGCCCGTCACCCAATCAACCACCGCATCGGGCGGCAATCGCCATGCCTTGCGAGCGGCCTCGCAGGGGCCAGTCAGATCACGGACGAACAGCGGCGAGGCGTCCATCGCCCGCAGCATGGCGTCACGGTCGGTCCAGGCCCGCAGCGCGAACAAGCCGGCCGATTCACCCAGACTGTTGCCGATCACGGCGTCGGCGCGAACGCCGAAGCGACGCGCTGCATCGCATACCAGACTGCCCAACGTGACCTGGCCAAAAATACGGTCGCGCACGGTCGGCGATGCACTGGCGCGATCGTTCCAGAAGATATTAGGGATATATTGACTACGCAAGTAGCCATTCTCGGCGTCCTGACGGCGAAGAATCTCCGGCCAGTAAACGGCAAGCTCACGGCCCATGCCGGGATAATCGTTGCCCGATCCGGGGAAGACGAAGGCGACACGTCCCGTTCGCCCCAGCGGTAGCGGCGTGTAAAACACCCGATCGCGGAAGGCGGGGCGGAGCGAAAACGGCCGGCGCGGATCGTCGCGCAGGCCGCGCTGCGCGAGATCAATCTGCTCGACCAACTCTGGCCGATCGCGCGCGACCAGCGCCACCGCGCAGGGCAACGCGGCAGCGAGCGGGTTTTTGTCGTGCCAGCTGCGGGCCAACGCTTCCAGCGCGGCATCCGGCAGCGCTCCCAGATGACTGCGAAGATGGCCCAAACCATCGAGGAGCGCGTGGGCATCGCGGCCTTCGATCACGAAGAGAGCCTCCGTGTGCTTGCCGAGAAGATGCAGGCGATCCGGTCGATCGACGCACGCGGCCGGCTCCCAGGCTGCGAGAACGACGTGAAGGCAATTGCCATCGACACTGAAAGAACTGAGTCCGGCGCGGCGAGGCCCGGCGGCACGGTCGCGCAGCCAGTATTGTGGTGCGCTCGGCAAAAGGAAGCGCTCGGCGGACTCTGCCAATTCGCTACGTTGCAGAGCGAGGTTGCGCAGCGGCGGCAAGATTTGTTGATCGAGACAGAGACACGCCTTGATGAGTGAGGCGAGACCGGCTGCCGCGCCGGTGTGGCCGATGTCGGCCTTGACGCTGCCCAGGACGAGAGGATGCGAACCGGCGTGCGTGCCGAAGAACGCTGCGAGCGCTCGCGCTTCCGCCTGATCTTCAGCGGGATGACCGCTGCCGTGCGTTTCGAGGTAGCCGACGGAGCCGGCGTCCACGCCCGCGTCAGCATAGGCACGCTCCAACGCATTTTGATAAGCGGAGGCATCGATCCCGCCTTCGCCCGCGATACCGATGCCCTTGATAATGGCGTGAATCGTGTCGCCGTCGCGCACGGCGTCGTCGAGGCGTTTGAGGATGACGGCGGCGGCCCCCTCACCGGGTAAGGGACCATCCGCGCCGGCGTCGAATGGACAAGCGCGGCCCGAAGAAGAGAAGGGCCGATGTTGATGCGTGGCCAGCACGGCGCGCACGTCGCCGGCGAGATCGACCGCACCAGCCACGGCCTGATCGATTTCGCCGCGTTGCAAGGCACGCACGGCCGTCGCCAGCGCGTGCAGCCCGGAACTCTCCTCGCTGCTGACGGTGAAACTGGGGCCGCCGAGATGAAATTCACGGGCGATACGGCTGGCGACGATGCTGCCTAGCGATCCCATCGTGCGGCTGGCGGTCAAGGGCGGGCCGGCGGCATCGCGCAATTCGGGAGGCAGCGACCAGCGGAAATGAAAATTCGTGGTGTTCAGATCGAGGCCAAGTCCGATGAAGACGCCGGTACGGAGGCGGCGATCATCGCGCAGACCAGCCGCATCAATGGCCTCGGCAGCCACTTGCAGCATGAGCAATTGCTGCGGCAGCGTCTCCTGCAATTCGCGCGGCGGAATGCGGAAGCGATCGGCGTGGATGGTCACTTCGGGATCGATGTAGTAACCGGCGAAGGAATCGGCGTTGAGTCCTTGCTCGCGGAACCAAGCGCTATCCGGCACGCCCCACCAGTGCGGTGGCGGAGTTGGTGACACCGCGTTGTCACCACCAAGAACACGTTGCTGGTAAGCGCGGAGCGATTTCCAAGGGCCGAAGTGGGCGGCCATGCCGACGATGGCGATGGGGGGAAATTCCTTTGCTTGCGCTGACAAGCCCGGAGCGCCAGCGACGGGTTTTTCGTATCGCGTCGCTGGCGCTCCGGGCTTGTCAGCGCCAGGTTCTTCGTACCGCGTCGCTGGCGCTCCGGGCTTGTCAGGCCATTCTTCCAGCAGCAAATGAGCATTGATACCGCCAAAACCGAAGGCGCTCACAGCGGCGCGGCGCGGCGTATGCTCGCTGCGTCGCTGCCACGATTGACCTTCCGGGAGAATGCGGAAAGGCGATGTCTCGAAATCCAGACCTGGAGCCGGCGTCGCGAAGTTGGCGGTCGGCGGCAGAATACCAGCTTGAAACGCGGATAACACCTTGGCGACGCCGGCCGCGCCGGCGGCGGTCAACAGATGCCCCACCGTCGATTTCACGGAGCCGATCACGCATTGGCCGGGATGCCAACCTTTCGCTCCCCACAGCGATTTAAGACTTTGGAACTCGACAGAGTCGCCTACCGGCGTGCCGGTGGCGTGACACTCGATGAGATCAACATCGGCCGGCGTCCAGCCGGCTTCACGGTAGGCAGCGTGCATGGCGCGCAACTGACCTTCGCTGCTGGGAGCTAGTAAATTGCCGTCCACATCATTGGATAGACCGATGCCGGCGATCACACCGAGGATGCGGTCACCGTCGCGCAGGGCGTCCGACAGACGCTTGAGCAAAAAGACACCCGCGCCCTCGCCCACCACCAAGCCGTCGGCGCGGGCGTCGAAGGGCGAGCAACGTCCACTCGGCGACAAAGCGCGGAGCTGCGAAAAACCCATCTGTGTGTACAGACAATCGGGACGCGACACACCGCCGGCCAGCATAGCGTCGGCACGTCCGGCACGCAGTTCGTCCACCGCGAGTTTCAGCGCGTACAGCGACGAGGCGCAGGCGGCATCAAGGGTGTAGCTGCCACCACCCAAACCGAGCGCCTTCGCCAGCACTCCCGCGACCAAACCGGGAACGTGGCGATTCAAGGACGAGCCAAACGTGTCGGACTCTGGCTCGCCGGATGAGCCGATTTTCTCGGCAAGAGTGCGACCAAGATAGCTGCGTGCCAGGGCCGACACACGCTCGGTCGGCAGAGCGATGTTGCCGAGAATGACGCCGACACGCCGGCGGTCCAGATGGTCTGTGACGCCGGACGCGAACGCTTGCCGGCCCGCGTGTAGAGCCAGGTGAAAGACGGGATCGAGCTGCGTGAGCAGGTCTGCCGGGAGATCGAGGGCCGATGGATCGACGGGAATTTCATCGAGGAAATAGCCGCGCAGCGAGTAAACGCGATCGGGACGAGCGATGGCCGGATCGTAGGCATCGCGCGGATCCAGCAGCCAGCGACCGGGCGGCACTTCGCGGGCTGCATCGACGCCGGCGAGGATGTGCGCCCACAAATGGGCGGGACTCGGCGCGGAGGGGAACAGTCCGCCCATAGCGACAATGGCGATCCGCCCGCCCTCTCCAGGCGGCGAGGGCAGGCGGCCATTTTGGGATTCGACTCCCATGCGAGACTTCTCCCGTTCAAGGTGCGGTTGCAGCGAGAGGCGGCCGCGCAAATGCACGGCGCAGGGCCGGATCGATGACGCACTCGTAGCCTTCCAGCCGGGCGATCAACTGGCCGCGATCGTCAAGATAGTCGATGTCGGCAAGGGCGTGCAGATCGTTGTCGCGCGTCACCTGGATGACGACGCGAACGCCGGTTTGCGGGAAGGTTCGTTGATACTGGCGATAGCGCGAGACAAGGCAAGGCAGCGACGGCGCGCCGTGTTGTTCCTGACTCCACACAACCATCATCTGGAAGCTGCAATCGAGGACGAGCGGATCGGTGAGCCAGCGCTGCCGCAGCGGGCGCTGAATCCACTCGCTCGGCAACGGAGCGCTGCCCACTCTTGCAAGAATGCCGTGTTCGCCACAGCCTTCGATTTGCTCGATGCCGTGCAAGTCGGGACCGTGGAATAGCAGGTTTTGATAGATGTCTTCCGGCGTGCGCGAATACGGAGGGCAATGCGGCGTGGGTGCGACGGCCGGCGCGGCCGGCAGTTGGTTGGCCAACACCACCTCGGCGCGAGCGTGCAGTATCTCACGGCCATCGGGACGGAGGCCGCGCAGCTCGACGGGAACGACGAAAACATCCTCGCGCTTGACAGCCTTGCCGGCATCGACGCGGAGGGTCGGCGCGGCGTCGCCGTCGAGGATAACGCCGTGCAAAATGCGGAGATCGTTGCAGCCGTGGAACTGCAGGCCGGGATTCTGATGGAGTGCGCCGTGGGCCAACCATTCGAGGATCAACACCGTCGGTAACACCGGGCGACCATCGAGAATGTGCGATTCCAGCACCGGATGGGCCGTGCGATCCAGGACACGTTCGAAGGCGTTGGGCAAAGATTGCGGGAGAGTGGTCCACTCGCTCCGCGAGTGGACTTCCGCCGCGCATCCGACTCGCGGAGCGAGTCGGCCAATCTCCGATGGCGAGGAGGTGCCGGTAGCGAGAACGACCACTTCGACGGCATCGCTGGGCGAGGAACGCAGTTCGTCAACAAGATAATTCGCGCCGGCTTCGAGCGGAATGAGACCGATGCCTTCTTGCGCGAAGACTTTCTTGAGAGCAGGACCGACCATACCGCCATCCCACGGCCCCCAATTGACGGAGACAACGTGGCAGCGCGGCAAGCGACGAACTTCACACCGCGCCCATTTATTCAGCACTTCATTGGCGATGGCGTAATCGACCTGTCCCGTGCGGCCGAACCGCCCCGTGGACGACGAGAACAACACGAGCGCGCGCAGTTGATCCGGCTCGACGGCTTGCAGCAGCGCACGCAGCCCGCCGACTTTGGTGGCATAGACGCGCTCGAACTGTTCAGGCGTCTTGTCCTCAATACGGGCGTCGGCGAGGACGCCCGCACCGTGGACGATGCCGCGAATGGAACCGCCCAACTGCTGACACGCCGATGTCAGTACATCGGCGACGGCCGCAGCATCGCGGATATCCACAGTGCGATAAAGAGCGCGAGCGCCGGCCGCCTCGATGCGCGCCAGCGTTTGCCGAATCTCCCGGTGCGCGGATACAAGGCGATACTGCTCGCCGATCAATTTCAGAGAGGCGTTGCCGTTGGCGCGGCTGCCGAGTTCGCGCTTGATTTCCGCTTCCGTAATCAAGGGGGCGAGCCAATCGGGTTCGTGGGATGGCTCCGGCGTGCGGCCGAGTAGCACCAGGGTAGGTTGAAATGCCCCGGCGAGAGCGACGGCGACCTCAGCGGTCACGCCCCGCGCTCCACCGGAAACAACGATGATGTCACCGGGCTGGAAGGGCACGGCTCCGCCTTCGGTCAATGCTTCGACGCCGCATTCCAACGCAATTCGCTGGCCGCGTGTCAGACCAACCTCGGCGGGACCAACGAGGAACATCTCGTCGAGGAGGGCCGCAGCGGCGTCCTCCGGCGAAGCGAAATTGTCCGCCAGATCGATTGCCTTGCAGTTCACCTCCGGCCATTCGTGGCCGGCTGTCTTGGTGAGGCCGGCCAGTCCTCCATCAATAGGTTCACGTTCGGAATCCAGATTGGCTTGGCCGAATGCGCCATCGAGACGCGAGACGGTGACGAACACGGCCGCGTTCTGCTCGCCCGCCGATCGCAGGGCGGGACCGGCATGCTGCAAACCGAACAGCGCGTCTTTCAGCAATGCGTCTTCCGCTTGTTGCGCGGGTGCCAGGATCATCAGACCGCCAAGTAGCGCCGGTTGCTCCAGATCACGCAGAGCAGCGACGGATACACAACGCGGACGATACCCCCGAGCGCGCAAGCGCTCGGAGAGGGATCGCGTCAACTCGGTATCCTCGGAAGCCAGCCAAAATTCAGCGCCTGGCTGAATGCGAATCGTCTGCCGGGACGCATCCGTGAACGGAACCGCGCGGAGGACGCGGCGCTCCAGGACACTGGTTCTACGGACCGGCGCGACGGCGATCCCACCGACTTGTTGCGGCTTCTCCGCATGACCATTGGATGAACCAACGAGAAATGCCGCGATTTGCCGGAGGTTGTGCAGGGTGCCGAGATGTTCGGGCTTGATAACGGGCGCTTCGGGCAAACGCTCTTGCAGGGCCGATAGAATCTCCACGCGCTTGATGGAATCGA
>Ga0134126_10003707_pt1 | contig 19136 bp, 19 predicted proteins | sample KB31752_FD_96881 | JGI IMG/M metagenome (GOLD analysis project Ga0134126, IMG submission 96881) | Terrestrial soil microbial communities with excess Nitrogen fertilizer from Kellogg Biological Station, Michigan, USA - KB3-175-2 | ecosystem: Environmental > Terrestrial > Soil > Unclassified ...
AAATATCCTGGTGCTCGAAGGCGAAACGTTCCACGTGTGCACGGGGTTGAATGAAAAGCCGAAACGGGTGCCGGAGGAGCTTGCAAGAAAACTACAAGATTTTAACCACGGATGAACACGGATGTCGATGTGATTTACAAAACAACAAACTTAACGTATAATCACATGGAAATTACAATTGAAACGTTCGTGAAACGCATCGCTTATTCTTATATCCGCTTTTCCTCGGCGGCGCAATCCGATGGTGACAGCTTTCGGCGGCAGATGGACAAAACCCTTGCGTTCTGTGAACAGCATGATCTGCACCTGAGCGACACCCGTTACGAGGATTTTGGAGTATCGGGGTATACGGGGGAAAATTTTGAATCCGGCGCACTGGCCAGATTTCAGGACGATGTGACGCGAGGCCGGGTAAAACGCGGGTCGGTGTTGCTGGTGGAAAATTGGGATCGTTTTTCCAGGATGGAGGCGCTTAAAGCCTACAACAAGCTGGGTGACATTCTCGAAAAGGGCGTGGATGTGGTGACGTTATCGGATGGCAAGTTTTACACGGCCAAAAACCACGGCGAATTCATGACGTTGATAACGTCGCTGGTGGAAATGGAGCGGGCGCACGGGGAGAGCAAGCGCAAGAGCGATTTAGTCCAGAATGCGCTCAATAAAAAGCGCAAGCTGGCGCTGGCCGGGGGAGTCATCCTCACGTCCCGTTGCCCGGCGTGGATGCAGGTCAGGGCAGACCGCAAAGGATTTGAATTGATAGCGGAGCGGGCGCAAGTGGTGCAACGCATCATCAAGTTAATGCAGGAGGGCAAAGGAAAGAGGGAGATTGCCCGGATGTTGAACGCGGAAAAAGTGCCCGTGTGGGGCAATCGAGAAAAGAGCGCCAAAGAGTGGCATGAGAACTACATTCTTTCGATCACCAAATCCCGGTCGCTGATGGGTGACTTGGAACTGGACCAAAGGAAGCGGAAAGAAACTGTCGAAGTGATTCCGGGGTATTACCCGGCGTTGGTGGATGAAAAGACGTGGCAATCCATCCAACCGGACAAGCGTGAATTCACGGCGGGGCCGCAAAGCGATGTGATGAACCTCTTTTCGGGGTTGCTGCATGACGGCTATCACCCGGATTACAGGATGAAGGTTTTCATGTCCGTAGGAAAAAAACGGACTTACTACTACCTGCAAAGCGATTACCGGCGCGTGGACCCGGCCTGCGTGGAATTCAACCACGGCAAAAAAGGTGCCGCCAAAAAGGGCCGCAAAACCAAAGGCAAAAAGGCAATAGCGGCAAAACCAGCCAAGCCGCTGTCGTGTGACACACTGGACTACAAGGAATTTGAGCAACACGTGCTGCGGCACTTTGAGGAATTCGATTTCAATGAGATCATGCCGAAGGCGACACCGGAAGAATCGTCACGGTTGGAACTGCTGAAAGCGGACAAACGGAAGTCTGAAAAGGCGGTGGAACGCCTGTTTGAACTGGTGACCAAAGGCAATGGCGGGGACTCGGTGCTGGTGATGGCAAAGATTCGGGAACTGGAAGCCACCATCAAACGGCTGACAAGGGAACTGGCCAAAGAGGAGCAACGGGTTAAAAAGGAGCGGTTGGCAATGGACGGCTTTGAAGCGGAACAAGCGCGGCTGGAGGAATTGCGGACGGCTTCCACGCGAGAAGCCCGGTTATCGTTGCGGGCGTTGTTTCACAGAATCGTTTCACGGATTGATATTTACACGTCGGGACTGTTTGGCGGGTGCGGCCATATCCCGGAGCAATTGAAAACGACTGTGTACCCGGAAAAGGTCGGCATGATGTGCTATTGCATAGCGCTTGTGGGCGGTTATAAAATGTGGTTCTGGCAGGACGGGACGCAAGTTTGGGTCGAACCGAATACGGAAATGCCGCCACCTGTGAACAAGCTGGAACTGAATTAAAAGCCAAGCGGCGGAATCTGGAAGATTCCGCCGCTTTTTGTCTCACTCATTAATTCCGCCAATGCGGGGACCATTCCGGCAACTGGGGCTTGGGCCGGACCGGTAACGGCGGGGGCACTGGTCCCCGATACGGTTGCGGTGCGGGCGCTAAGAGCCAGCGAAAGAACTTCGCCAGCCAGTAACCGATGAGCATGAAGAACAGAAAATTTCCGAGGAATGAGTTGCGAAATTTCATGATCAAAACAGTTTGATGGTTTCAACGGAGCGAGTCACATAACGCAAAGTGTAGGTGCTGGCCTTGCCTGTCCGGTCTTTACGGATGTCAGCTTTAACCAGGCCGTCCCGGAATTCGCGTCGAAGTTTCTCCCGCTCAACCTGGGCGGTGTCCCGGTCGGGGATGCACACCAGCGAGCGGGCCTGCTCGGTTATGATGGTTTGCGTGAGTTGCAGAAGCCATTGCGTTGGCGTGGAAGTATTCATGGCATGAATCAATAATCGTCCGGTAAAAGTACGGTGGTTGCGGAGCGGTCGGCTTCGGTGATGATGTAAAACTTCGTGCCGGTGGCCGTGTGATAAACCGACAACAGGCGCGAGCCAATGCGCAAGGCCAGTTCGTTTTCTCGGCGGTCGTCGCCTTCGAGGTCGCCCCAATCGCCGGACACGTGCCGGTTAATGCACTGGCAAATGTCCTCGGCGGGAATCGCTTCCAGTGCTGCGGGCGTAATGACCAACTGCCCCAATTGAAATTTCATCGATGAAAGGAGAATCATAAAAAATCAAAGAGGTTGAAGGTCTGCCGGGAAACGTGAGCCGTATTTATTACGCGGGTCGCCGGTGTGGGTGCTGAACGGAGCGAAAGCGCCACATGGGTGCTGCCAAAGCGAGCGGCGTTTATTCCAATGAAAGCCCAACATCCAAAGCTCGCGAGTCTTGGCCGAAGCATCGAGCCAAACCCAACGGCCTACCACTTCGGCAGCTTCGTATTGTCGGGGAAACTTCATCCGCAACAGTTCCAATACCCGTTCCGTTCCTAGCTGACGGTTGGTGCAATGCGCTGCAAACGCCTTTTCCCTTCCCGTTTTTGATACCGACGATGGCCGAACATTCGCCGGTGCTGACGCTTCGATTTGATTTGTGGTTTTCATAACTTTTTTTTGAAACCGCTGTCCGTCACCCTGCCGTTTGCTGCTCGCTTCACCTGTTGCGGGAGACAGCGAGCCGCGCGCGGAAGCGCACTTCAAAAACCCAGTGAAAGCCGAAAGCGTGACAGAGGCGGAAAGGGAAGGCGGGAGACGCTGGCGCGATTTAGGATCTCGCTCCTGAATATCGGCTCGGTGTCGGACGAGTGAGCAGCAAATGGAGGTGTGGCGGCGTGCGTAAAAAAGGTGAAGAAAACAACCTGATTTGCTGTCCCCCTATTTTCTGAACCTACCCGGAGTCTGCGGAAAATTGCCACGGGCGGGCCTCTGTCTTCTTTGCGCCCGTGGCAACTTTCGCAGTCTCCGGCCAACATCGGGGCGAGTGTGAGGGCGGGCTGGCAAGGCGGCCGCTACCGCATTCCGACATGCCAGCCTGCTTTCACCGAGCGGGGATGTCACTGCCTGTCTCGGACGGGAACGCGCCGGAACGGAATGGAGCGGTCGCGAGTCGGCGAGCGTTCAGCGCAATGCAGTTCGGCGGGTTCCTGGCCGAGTCAGGCGATTTTTACGGCGGCAGTCTGCGGATTTTCAGCGGACGCCATGCGGTAGCTGAAACGTCCGCCGTCTGCTGTCACTGAGCGGGCCGGGGTAAACACCCCATAAGGTTTGAAGAATTTTTTTGGTACGCAGAAACCTCCCACTCCCCAAAATTACAAGCATCGCGGGCACCCATTCTTATATGGCGACAGAGGAATTGAAGGAATCGCAAGTCTCTGCTGGGGTGTATCTCAGAATGTCAACTGAACACCAACAGTATTCCACAGCCAACCAGATGAGCGTGATTTCCGAATTTGCCAAACAGCATGGAATCGAAATCGTGAAAGTATATTCGGACGGTGGCAAAAGCGGCTTGAACATTCATGGACGGAATGAGTTGGCTCGGATGATCGATGATGTTCAGGGCGGTCAGGCGGGCTTTTCCTGTATTCTGGTTTATGACGTAAGCAGATGGGGTCGTTTCCAAGATGCGGATGAAAGTGCGCACTACGAATACATCTGTCGTAAAACCGGAATGAAGTTCCACTATTGTGCGGAGCAATTCGTCAATGACGGCAGTCCCGTTTCCACCATCGTCAAAGGTGTCAAACGGGCCATGGCGGGAGAGTACAGCCGCGAGCTTTCAACAAAAGTTTTCAATGGAGCGTGTCACCTAATTCAGTTGGGTTACAAACAAGGAGGTGCTGCCGGATTTGGATTGCGTCGGATGCTCGTTGATCAAAACGGACAGCACAAAATGTTGCTCAAAAGGGGCGAGCACAAAAGCATTCAGACAGACCGGGTGATTTTGGTTGGCGGTCCAGAAGCGGAAGTGCAAACCGTGCAATGGATATACCGAACATTCATCAGGGGAAAAATCGAATCAGAAATTGCTGCATCTCTGAATCAGCGCGGCATTCTCACCGATCTAGGCCGTCCATGGACAAGGGGCACTGTGCATCAGGTGCTCACCAATGAGAAATATATTGGCAACAACATCTATCATCGTACTTCTTTTAAGCTGAAACAAAAACACGTGGTCAATCCGCCGGAGAAATGGATACGGGCCAATGGAGTATTTCAGAAATTGATTGAACCGGATCAATTTCAGAAGGTGCAGGCGATCATCTTGGAGCGAAGTCGAAAACTTTCAAACGACGAAATGCTCGAAAAGCTGCGCACTCTCGTGGCTCAACATGGACACATCTCTGGAATACTGATCGACGAAACGGAAGGTTTTCCATCGAGCGCGGCGTATCGTCACAGATTCGGCAGTTTGGTCGCCGCATATCGCCTAATCGGATACGACCCGGAAATTGACTACAGCTTTATCGAAATCAATCGCAAGCTTCGGAAGGAACATCGCGAAATTGTTTCATCGGTAATAAAGCGAATTGAGGCATTGGGCGCTGTGGTTTTATGGGACGAGAAAACTGAATTGCTATGTATCAATGACGAATTCCGCGCTTCGATTGTTCTCTGTCGCCACACAACCACCAATTTTGGTTCCTCGCGATGGGTCATTCGTTTGGACGCCTCTTTGAAACCCGATATTACCATCGCGGTTCGAATGAATGCGACGAACGAGGGAATCCGCGATTATTACTTGCTCCCAGCTATCGACATGACCTGGGAAAAACTGCGCGTCGCCGATGATAACGGCGTCTATTTAGACACGTATCGGTATGACAGCCTGGATTATTTTTTAAGTATGGCTGAACAAATCAAACTGAAGGAGGCCGCATGACTGAAGAAATCAAATTGGTTCCAATTGATCAGATTCGCATTTTAAATCCGCGTTCCCGAGATCGCAAAAAATTTGAGATAATCGTCCAAAGCATCAAGAATCTCGGATTAAAGAAGCCAATACAAGTCAGCTTGCGTGGCGAAAACGAAACGGAAAAGTCCGGTTACGATCTCGTATGCGGCCAGGGCAGAATTGAAGCCTTCAAAGCCCTTGGCTACAAAGAAATTCCGGCCATAGTTGTAAAAATCCCGAAGGAAGATCGTTTGCTTCGCAGCCTGGTTGAGAATATGGCACGCCGATTTCCCGCGCCGGGGGACATTTTACGCGAGATTGAGCGACTGAAAACCAAAGGTTACACCAATACTGAAATCGCTAAAAAGTTGGGCACGAATATTACAACCATCAACGGCTTTTTGACTTTGAAAAAAACCGGAGAAGAACGTCTTCTGCAGGCCGCGCTGACCGGAAAAGTGCCTGTGTTTGTCGCAATCGAAATAGCCAGAGCTGACAGCGTGGAAGCGCAGCGTGCTTTACTCAAGGCATACGAAACGAAGAAAATAAATTGGGATGGTATTCGCACCATCAAACGCTTGATTGCACAGCGTCGCTTTTTGGGAAAACGCCGGGAAAAAACTGCGCCGGGGACAAAGAAGGTGTTGACCAGTGCTCAAAGTGTTGTCCGCGCGTATCGACGCGAGGGGGAGCGCCTCAAATCAATGGTGCGAAAAGCCAAGTTCTGCAACGCGGAACTCACGTTCGTCGTGACTGCATTCAGCAAGCTCCTGGATGACGACAACTTTAGCAATTTGTTGCGAGCAGAGGCGCTGTTCGCAATGCCAAAAAACCTTTGGACGAAAATAAAATCGAGCCGAAAGGAGGCCGCATGAACGAGGATAGATTTGGATTCGAACTACAGAAGATCCGCCTTCCGCTCACTGCAATATTGCCCGTTCGCAAGGTCAAAGACCCGGAAGCGACAATAGAACGGTATAAAATGATTCGCGCATCAATCAAAGAGGATGGCCTGGTAGAGCCGCTTGTCGTCTTTCCGCAGAAAGGCAAAGCAGATGTATATTTTCTCGTTGATGGTCATCTTCGTTATTGTGCTTTAAAAGAACTTGGTCAAAAGTCGGCTAACTGCATTGTCGCGAAAGATGATGAGTCATTCACCTACAATGCGCGTATTAGCAGGATTTCTCCGGTTCAGGAGAACAAGATGATAATGAAGGCCGTGCAGCACGGTTTAAAGCCGGAGCGAATAGCTGTGGCGCTGAATTTACCAGTTCGGCAAATTTTGGATTCGATGAATTTGCTCAAGGGCATTGATGAAAAAGCGGTGGAATTGATCAAGGACAAGATGGTTTCTCCCGGCACGATCCGTTTACTTAAGAAAGTAAAGAAGGCTCGGGAAATCGAAATTGTCGAATTGATGGCGACCGTCAATAATTTCTCGGGTCCCTATGCGAAGGTCCTGATATTGGCGACACCTAAAGACCAACTTGCAAATCCGAAAAGGCTCAAGGCAAGAGGACTGTCGCCCAATGAAATCGCACGTATGGAACAGGAAATGGAGGCGCTTCAACATGATGTAAAAGCCGTCGAGCGCGACTATGGAGAGGATGTTTTGAATTTTACCCTGGCTCGGGGTTACATAAAAAAGCTGCTCAATAATGTAAAAATTGTCAGATTTCTAAACCTTAATTATCGAGAAATACTTTCCGAATTTGAGCGGATAGCCGCCACTGAATCTCTCTGACCCCATGGGGCACGAATCTACGAGCGTTTAGCGGAATGGAGTTCGGCTGGCCGAGACTGCCTCCCGGTCGCCAAAACCCAACGTTGAAATTTCCGGGGAATGTTGTATCATAGAATTGTTAGAAAGGCTCGTTGGCCGAGGGGCACTCGGCCAAGGCGGATTGCCTCCTTGGGCAAAAGGAGGAGCAAGGCTAAATAGCCCCCGCTGAAATAGACAGGCGGCTGATAAAGCTGCCCCGGGTTGACACTGCGAGCCGAGTTGGCAACCCCGGCGCGTCGGACCTAAAGCGCGCCACTTGGAGTTAAATCTCCAAGTGGCGCGCTTTTTTTATTGCCGCAGAGCGGCATGAACGAAAGGAGCAAATGAACGAGAAAACGAAAAATCAAACCGAGCGGCGCACGCTCACGGCGTTGATCGCCGCCCGGCTTGATGCGCTCGGAGCCAGCACCATTCCGCCACGCGCGCGCGAATACATCGAACGCGATGTGCTCGCCGCGTGCGCGGCGCTGGTGGAGCGGCGCGTCACCGCGCCGTTCATCGGGCGCGCTGTCGCCCGATCACTGGCGGCGTCAGCCGCCAAGACGGAGGGTTTCGAGGGAGGCGTGACGCCTCCTTCGACCAGCGAACCAAGCTGCAAACGAAGTGCGCAGATTGGTATAGCTGGCCAACCCACGGACGCCCCGGACAACCAGCCCAACGCCGCCGCGAGCGGGGCACAAGAACCGCCGACAGGCGAGCGCCCATGACCACCAAGACCATCAGCGTTTCACTCGGACGCGCACGCCTGCCGAAAGGTCTGGCAGCGCAACTTCAGGCGCTGCCACCCGGGCTGCGCGGGCGCACGATGGCGTTCATCGTGCTCGCTCACGTCAACGGCTTGGACGTGCAAAAACTCATCGCCGCAGCCGGTGAACTGCGGCGGCTCGGCGTGCTCGTGAACCAAAGCCTGCGGGTTTCCGGCGGTCGCAACGTGGACGCCGCCGCGCTCAACCAAGCCGTCGAACGAATCAACCAGTTGTGGCCATGACTGTCCAAACCGCACCCGTCCCGCTCGCCATCGTCAATGTCGATTACGCTGGCGAGGCGGTGAAGTCCGCCCGCTATTTTGCAAATCCGCGAAAGGTGGTGCGGGTGATTGACGCGCTGCACGTCGGCGTTGCGGCCGGCAGCAACGCCCGGGAACTGGTCCAGCTTTTGGGTGCCAACCATCACAACCCCGGCGTCGCGCGTGCCTTCTTCACCGGCATCCTGTCGGTGCTAACGCCGGAGAACGCCGCGCCGGAAGTGCTGGCCGATATGGATAGCCGCATTGAACGCGCGGTGCGCGATTTATCCGCGAAGCTCGGCGTCCCGATGGTCGCTTGGATTCATGGCAACACCAAGACCCGGCACGCGCACCTTTTGTTTCCGAATTCCGACGGCAACCGGACCCTTCCCATGCCCCGTAAGTTCCTTCAAGACCTTCAAGGCTTCGGCTGGACGACGGCGCTGGCCAGCGGGCGCGGCAAGGGCGAGCGCCAGGCGTCGCCGGTGTTCACGCGCGCCAAAAAATTACAGGTGCGCGATTTGGCCACCCTGCTCGTGGATGAAGACGGGAAGTTGCGCGATGACCGCTGGGAAGAACTCGAAGGCAAAGGCGAGATCGGCAATCCGCGGCATCGCGAGGATGGCAGCCCGATTTCATTTGAATATCAAGGGCGGCGGATTCGCTTCGCCACCCTCCAAGGTTTCGTTGGTGAACAACAACGGAAAACAAGAAGTATGACTAACCATACGAACCTGGGCCAGCCGGTACCACCGGCCTTGCTGGCTCAGCTTGCGGAGGTCGGCGTCAATGCCGACGCGGTGAATCGGGTCGTGGAGCAATTCCGCGACATCAAGAGGGCGGTCGATCTCGACCGCGAAACCAAGCTCAAAAACATCCCCCAACCTCCGAAGATCGGAATCGAGTAATTATGAAACTCAAAGAATTATTCTCGAGGACCATCAAGGTTGAACCTCCGAAACCTCCGGAAGTCACGCCATCGGCAATATCAACCGGCGGCGGCAACGCGGGCGGGCCGCCGTCTTTGTCGCTGGGCGGAATCGGCGACGGCGATGACGGCAACGGCGGGCCGCCGAAAGCGGACTCCGCTCAGGCGCGCTTTGCGGCGCGGCAGGAGAACTTGGTTAAACGCCGGGAGTTGTTGATCACGCAATTCGAGGCGTGGGAAGCCAAGCGGAAAGTCATGGTTGAAACCTTTGACAATGCCATGCTCAACCAAGTGCACCGCGTGACTTGGGATGAGCTTTGGCATATCGCCAAATTCATCAACCGGATGCCAGCCGCACAGCGGTCGTGCGTGGTGACGTTGGGGCTGAAATTCATCGAAAGCAAAAAGGCCAAACTGGAGCCTGAAAAGCCGACGACTGAATTGCTAACCCACCTGCGCCAGCACGCCGTATATAAGGAGGTTCACAACCTTTTAATGGGTTGGAAAGAGGCGGCGGCCTACAGCGCAGAGCTTAAGACCGCACGTCATCAAAACGTCAAAGCGTTCGTCGCGCGATATCCCAAGACCATTCAGCACGCCGTTGAAACGGATGCTGATCTGGACGGGTTGCTGACGAGCGCGGAGGAAATGATGGACCACCACGAGGGTATGGTGACCGGTCATTTGTACAAACTGGAAGCGCCGCTGTTCTGGTTCTATCCGCGGCCTGAAAACCTCACGGAAGGATGGCGGGATTTCTATTCCTTCCTTTGGCATTATTCGTTCCTGCACGACGTGGAAAAGGACAACCTCGGGCCTTACTACCTCGTGCTGATGAAAGCACAAATGTCCGCCAAGTAATTAGGCGGCACATTCAAAAAAACCCCGGCGCGTAGGCGCCGGGGTTTTTCTTTTTGCGATCCAGCGTCTCAATAATTCATCGGACGAATATGAATTAAACGTCGGACAAACTTCTTACGCCTCGCGTAAGACGATAGTGTCTTGGAGAAAATGGGCGGGACTCCTTTAAGGCTTCTGAACGGCTGGCCGGGGAAAGTCGCGAAGTTGCAACATAGAAGGTTTACAAGAGAGCGCCACGGAGCGACGGAAGCGTTTATTTCAATGGCGTTGCGCTTCTTTGGCCGCCTGCTTGGATTCTTCGGACTTTTGCATCTCCTACCTTATCACGGCGCGTTCCCCTGAACCGCCAAAAATCAGGAAGTAGATTCCGTACAGGACAATCGGCACGAACAGGAGCGCGACGGCTTTGGGTTTTTCCGGCGAGCGTGGTCGGGTCAAAATGGCAATCACGCAGATGCAGGACGTGATGAACATCGGCCAGAGTAGAAGCGCGATAAGGAAAGCCGGGCCGACAGGCCCGAACGCGCCGGGGGATGACGTGCCGCCCGCCCCGCCCCACTTCCACGCCGCATGGAGCAGAACCACCAACAAACTAAACGCGCCAAGCCACACCATAGGTTCAAGGGTTAATCGCGGTTTGCGGGCGAACTCCAAGCTGCGCGAGCCGGAGGGTTTGGGAATGATTCCAACTGGAAGAAGTGATCGCCGCCCGCAACCATTTCAAACCTGATGCGAGCGTACGTCCCATTCGCCTGCTTCTCCTGCCCTGTCCAATCCGGGTCGTTAATCTGGCGGCTGATTTGAAAACTCGGCTGATAGCCGCTCTCAGGAGCCAAAAACATAAACTATTCCACTCGCGAGGCATACTCACGGGGGAATGGAGTTGATTTCGACCGCAAGCAGTAGGCACAACGCAATTCCAAGCACTACCAACAAGATAACTGCTGTCAGGAGATGCTTTCCTTTGTGGTTGCTTGGCAGACCACGATATGCTTTAACCGCGAAAACAGTACCCAGCGCGCACGCAATCAGGGAACATGGAATGAAGCGAATAAGAAATCCAATCAGGGAAAACCCATTTTTGGCGGAACTAAAACCAATGGCACCCACAATCAGGACCAAACCGAAACATACCAAAGGTCGCATGATTAGCTGGGTATTGGCTGATGGTTTCATAATGGCATATTCAAAACCAGCAATTCTTGGTCGGCGGTACCGTAATAGCCAGTTTTGCTGGCTGTGAGAGAAGCCGTTTTCCCGCCTGATTCACCAGCATTATCTCGATGGCGTTGCGCTTCTTGGCCGCCCTGGATTCTTCGGACTTTTGCATCGTTCTACCTTATCCCGGCGCGTTCCCCTGAACCGCCAAAAATCAGGGAGTAGATTCCGTACAGGATAATCGGCACGAACAGGAGCGCGACGGCTTCGCTTTTTTCCGGCGAGCGCGGTCGGGCCAAAATGGCGATCACGCAGATGCAGGATGTGATGAACATCGGCCAGAGCAGAAGCGCGATACGGAAATCCGGGCCGACAGGCCCGAAACCCCCGGGTAATGACGTGCCACCCGCGCCGCCCCACTTCCACGCGGCATGGAGCAGAACCACCAGCGAACTAAATGCGCCAAGCCACACCATAGGTCCCGGGTTAAGTATCGCTCATGCCGCTTGCCCCCAATGCAATGATAAACCAAAGCAGAAGTCCCAAGGCAATCACGATTGCCAAAATGATAATCAGAGTGCGAGTGGAAGGAAAAGCATCACCAGATTGCCTTTGGTGCGAGCGCGGATGAAGATCCAAGCTGCATTTTACGCAATAAGTCTCACTGGAAGAGTTCATGGCACCACAATGCGGACAGCGTTTCATATAAGACTATGGTGCTTCACTGCCCGAAGTTAATGGCGTTGCTAGGATCAAACTCCAAGTTTCGGGAGCCAGACGGATTGCTGAACACCTGAACTTTCAACGAGCCGTTGTGCGACATCAAATCGAGAACTAAGCGGGCATATGTTCCATCCGGCAGTCTGACGAAGTATTGGCGTTTCATCCGGCTTTGCCACTCGCTCGCCGGTGAGGATTTCATTTCCACCAAATCCGAAGATGCATACCCGTTTACTGGGGCAACAAAATCAAATTCATCCGTTGACAGGAGAAGTCCGCCGTTTGGCATCGTGATCTGGAAGCTCCAGTCATAAAGACGGTCGTCCTGATTTTGTGGTTGCTTCACGTATTGCATAATGATCCCTTGTCCCGGCGGTGCAATCGCTCCGGTTTTCAAATCTATTTCGAGGGGCTTGCCGCTAACGGATATTTGATAGTTCTTTTCAAAGGCGACGAGTGGTTCAGCGACGCCTTTTTTCTTTAATCGAAAGAGAACGGGGTTGGATGCATCAGGACTAAAATTCTGATTTTCACCGGCATAATTGAACGCCGCACCGAACGGCTGGTAAGAGTAGTAACCGTCCTTCGATACCTGCACGATGAGGTTTTTACCGTTGGTGTTGCTCAAGAAAAAAAGCCCGTTCTGGTCGCTTGTCGTGTCTTTCTCGGAGTTGCCTTTTGGCGAAAGATCAGTCCAAACGAAATGAACGCTGGCACCGGCGACGACGTTCGTGTTTTCATCAACGACTTTGCCATAGAATTCAATCGGCGTCCTCCATTCATCCAATCCCTTTTGTCTCTCCTCCTCCATTTGTGGCCTCCGATGTTCAATCCAAGCTGCAGGGTCGTTTTGAGGCGTCGGCACGGACGAAACAACCGTGGAATCTGGGGCTGGCATCTTCGCTTGGGCGCGGAGACGCGCACTGTCGTTTGTCGCAGCCGCTGGACTTGTCTCGACGGACACCGGCTCCCCCGCCACCGGTCGTTCCACTGGACGACGAGAATAGAACCAGAAAACGCACGCGGTCGCAACGAGCAAGATAACCAATAAAATGTTTCTCTTTTTCATGGTGTCGGCGGATTAAACGCTCGAACAACTTCTTCCCAATAAGGCTTCACTGTTTGTATCGGCCGGTTAAATTGGGCGCTGTGTTCCGAACGTGTATTGCCAAAACCGAATTCTTCCAGCAAATCAGTTTCACTTCTGATGGCTCCGTGCAACCCGCCCTGCGCTCCCACGGCTCTTGACCGAGACCGTGCTACCAATGCCTTGATTTCCTGCAAATCGGTTACGGTGTAACTGCTGCCGAAAGTGTAATAACCCGTAGTGATGTGAGTTGACGCATCGTAAAGATACGATGGCCCACCGATGAATGCTTCGGGTTTCTGTGCCCGCTGGTCTTCCTCCCAGTTGGTTTGAAGCCCGGCAGTGACTCCAGAGGCCAATGCAAAATCGTTGGTGTTGTAAAAGTTTATCAAGTTGCCCTGAATGGGTAAACAATAGCCGTGATAGCCGCCATCCACTGGATAAAACGGCGTTTGCATTGCATTCACACTGTTGGTTTCGGCATCCAAGAGTTTTTGCAGGAACGGCGCATTAGTGTCATAACAGTGCGCCGGGAAAGCCCCCTGCGTGAGAATGTAATTGTCGAACGGTGCGCCCTGCAAGACGGCTTCGCTGGTGACAACATTGCCCTGACTATGGGCATAAAGGTCAATATCATAGCCCGCCAGGTCGGGCCGGTTGTTCCTCAGATAGCTCAAATAATTTTTGAGGGCAGTCGCCGATTTGAAGGCGTAAAATTCACCCAGATTGTATTTGAACGGATTCGGGGTGTTCCACGGCAAATACGCGCACGGCCAGCGGAACGACGCAAAGCGTCCGTGATACCCCGCCCAATACAGGCGCTTAAAGATTGTGCGCGTCGTCGTCTGATAATCCGTGATCGTGTTGTTAATGCCATGGATGAACACGATGACTTGCTTTGTCTCGTCTGGCGCTGGAGAGTTCGCCCTTTGGATTACGCTGAAATCACTGACCAAGCTGCTCGGCGGTTTTCCAGAGGTTACATTGGTCGCGTAAGCCTGCTCGAAAAAATCGCTGATGTCGTGGATGTCCAGCCATGTCGAAGTTTGCGCCAGCACGTTTGTTCCCTGCGCCGTAACCTGGGAGATCGTCAGCGTCAGTTGACCCACCCCAATACCAGCACCTTCAAAGAGAAGATATTTGGTCGCACCATTTGTGAAGGAATTGGCAGGGAAAATGTAAGGCTGGCTGGACGAAATATGAGCGAATTTGTAGCCTGGATAACCGTAGGCGGTGGGAATCACCTGCGCCGCCGCAACGTTGGTGTCCGTCAAGTATCCTGTGCCGCCATTGGTTTCAACCGAATTGACCAGGTTAATGGCGGGATCGCCGCTGCTGGCATTCATGCTTAACGTGACTTGGTACTCTGCGTTGGTGGTGAGGGCAGGCACACCGCAAATCCACAATCGTGCCCAATCTTCCAAGTCTCGCAGGCACTCTATGTATTGGCCTTTGTAGTCAACAGTCGTGTGGTCCACAAAGCTGATCCAAGGCGAGTTTGGCCCCACTGCTACATCATGTCCGATGTAACCGTCACCAGTTCCACTGGAAAAATCATGGTCGTTATTTATCCAAAAGCGATATGGGTTGGCTTGTGAAGTCTGGTCCGGTCCGCCGAAGGACAAATCCATGGTTCCGTCGTGATTGGCATCCACGTTAAGCGAAACCACCTGCACAACTGCCGTGCCGCGCTGGCCAGTGTAATCGCCCCAATTGGTCATAGTCACCAGCACGGCAGGACCATTGTTGGTGGGAAGGAAAGTTCCATATGGAGAAATGATCCCGGCGCTGTTGGTCGTTGGCTGGCCATTAGTGCCCATGGTGTAGGCATATTCGAAATATTGGCCCAAAAAGCCGTAAACTCCGGAATACCCGTTCAGCAATTGCTGTTTGGCATAACCCGCGATTTGGACCGGCTGGCCAAAGCCGGCGCACAGCAACTGCGTTGTGTTCGTTGGCGAGAATGCCGCGTTGCCGGGAATTGCGTTTGCAGGCAGTTGTGGAGAAGAGTACCCGCTCGGCTCGGCGAAGTAGTAGCCCACGGTCTGCAACTGCGGCATGGCGGCTTGAGGATAGACGAATCCTCCAACCGCGGGAATGCTGCTGTTGCTGCTTAAGAGGGACAGTTGAGGGCTGCTCCCTGCATTGTAAGCAAACAGAGCCGAAACAAAGGGCAAGCCGAAATAGTTCACGCCATTGTTGGTCATGTAATATCGACCTGATGCCCCGGTGACATTGATTGCACCTAAGTAATATCCGGTGTCCAAAGGCAGAAAATATGTCCATTTGGCGTCGGAAGTGGGATCAAGAATTGGGGGCACGGGGGCCGCATTGGTCGGCGTCTGAAAAACATATTCGAGATTGGGGCTTGTGTCGGGTGTTATTACCGAGTCGTTCGGATTCGTGTCGTAAGGCTGATAATCCATCGGGTAAGAGAGATCTTGCACACCAGTAACCAGTTCGCCATTGGTATCGAGGTCGGATGGTGTGAAGACGAAATTGTGAAAGGTATAGTTCTCCTCGTATGGGCGGTAGGGGTCGAAAAGGCCCCAATCTTGATTGTAACTCGATAGCGGCTGGTATAAGCCAGCATACACGTAGTTAGGCGGGTAAAGCGTTCGGCTGAGCTGATTTATCGGGCTGCTCATAGTCACGAAATTGAAAGGAGCCAATGTTGGCACGCGCAGCAGGAAATTCAAATTTTGCGCCAATTGCTGCCGCCCATCAAAAAAATACAGAGGCTCAATTCCCGCTGCTGAGGATGCGACATTGTTCGGGTGGATCATTGATTGCGCTGCCACGGTTGGGGAGGTGGCGCCGCCTTCTCCCAAGGATACAGGCGCGCTCGGATTGCCACCGGCATCCAATGTTTGCAGCCACCAGTCATAAGTGTTATTGCCATAAGAATCCATGGGAGAACTCATCAAGGAGGCCGGTAATTGGAACACTCCATTTGTCAGCACTGATACGGGAAAGTCCTGGCTCAGATCGAAGGATGAGTCTCCGTAGCCCGATTCCGCATAAGTATCAATCCGCATTATTCGGAGCGTTGCGGCATTTGGAGGCAATCCGCTCACCGTAAGAAAAACTGCGTTTTGCTGGCCGACCGCCAACTGCGCGGATATGCCGGATCGAAGGGACCAAACGTCCGCTCCGTAAGCGTTTTCCAACGGCACCTGGGTGCTCCAACTTGAGTCGCCACCTGCGTAATGAGCCTGCACCGAATAGAAAACAGCGACCTCCGGCCCGGACCAAGAGATATCGGATGGCGGATAGGGTACGTTGTCCGTGAAACTCGTTGTGCCTGCCGGGAAATTCAGGTTTGTCGTTCCCATGCCCCACACTTCTTTTTGCACAGTATAGCCCTGGATCGGTCCGGGCGAAGGCACCCAATTAATGGTTGCTGTTTTGGCAGCCGGGTGATATTGAGCCGTCAAGCCGGTGGGTGCCGCAGGTGTGTTCCATTGTCCCGGAGTAAAGCCGTTTAGATAATCGTCAAGATAAGTAAAGCCGTCGCCCGAGGGATCGTATGCCCAGGGATTAACATTGGTCGCACTAAAATATTTCAACCACCACCAGTCTGGGACGCCAGAGCCAGTGGTGTCCTGCCAACTGCGAGTTCGCAAAAACAAATTGCCGCTCGTGCCTGCCGCCACAATTGCCGCCGTCCAATTCGTAATTTCCGAGCCATACACGAATGCTTCCGACACCCAATTCGCGGGGGAGAGGTTTGTCGTGCCTTGAATTTCATAAAGAACGTCAGGAAGAGTGTCCGCCACGAGTAGAGTTGCCAAATTGTTTGAAATACTCAAAAGATTCAGCCAGAGGTTCGTGCCATCGCCATACGAGACATTATTATCAACGGCGTAGGGCGTAGCATTATAGGGGTTGAGGAAAAAATCGTAGTACTGGCTGTCGTAAATGTGTTCGACATCGTTCGAGTTGATTGGGTTTGCGAACGTGTAAATGTCGTCAAACATGCCGCGCGCTTGTTCCAACCCGGTGCTATCGCTGCCGATGAAAAAACCGTTAGCCGTCGCGTTTGTCCCGGGTAAGACAGCTATGCCCGGGCCGTTGGTCGCGAGGATGTCATCCAAATACAGCGCGCTGTTGGTTGCCGAGTAGGTCAGCACGATAAAGTGCCACTCGTTTGTGTTCCAAGATATGGACGCGGAAAGATATAGCGCATTCGAACCGTGGCCGTCCTGTGAAGCAAAATAAATGTTCGTGGCACCCGGGTCGAGGAAAAGGCCCCAATATCCAATTGAGGCGTTTGTCGTCCACTGACCGACGCTCAAAAGTTCCGCCCATTGGCCCGGGCCAGTGCCATTGGTTGAAGCCGATGCCCAACTTGCCGAGGAGAACCAAAATGTAATCGCGCCTGAATTGAGTGTCAGATTCGTCACGCTATTGGTCACTTGAATAGTTTTGTAATGAAGCCATGCGGGAATCGTGTTGGTCGTATCGACGACTAGGGAGAAATCGGATTTGATGTCGCCGCGATGCGTGCTGATGATATTTGTGAATGAAATTGGAGCGTAACCGTCGTCGCTGGTCCAATTGGTCAGGTCAAGGAACGACCATGAATCCAAGTTCGTCGGGAATGTCCAATTATCGCTCGGCGGCGATTGGGCACGGAGAATTCCCGGTAATAAGCCGAGTAAAAGAGCCAGAGCCATTCCGAACGTTTTTAGAATTTTCATCTAAGTGGGTCCTCGTTTGTCAGTTTTCCGAATTTTATCCTAACGGCTGGACATCGCCTGTCCAATGCAGGTGCAGACAGCCTCTAAAACGCGGAGCGCAATGAAGTTCCTCGGTGCCCTGGGCCATATTCATTTCAATTCCTTCTGAATTCCCGAACCGCTCCTGTGATACTCCAACGGGAATGGAGTTCAAGAAATTAAATATCGAAAAGATTTCGCTGAGTTCAAAAATTGTGATGCACACCTTCACGTAGGCTTAATGAACGATTTTCAACCCCGCAGCTTCAAGATCGGCGATGATTTTTGCACTTTGACAGGGATGCACGCGAATGCGGTCGCGTGCCGCAAAACCCTCCGCGTTCAAACCGCAGCGTCGAAGCAATGCTTCTGAGGCGTGCGTATTTTGCGCCTCAAAAAGCAAGCTTTGGTCAGCCGAAATAACAATAATGTCGCAATAGAATGGTGACTGGGTGTCTTCAAGCGCAAGCTCTGCCATTCTCCGGCGAAACTTGTTCAAAATTTCTCCTCTGATCTGTGAATACGGCTTGGTTTCGCCGGTTTGTATTTGTTCCGTTTGAATGGTCGCCTTCATGAGAGTCCCAATCCTGCGTCGGCTATTCCACCATAGTGAAATACACTGTCAATCCAATTCTCCTGTAATTCTCCGGGGTGGATCGAAACGCCCGCACACTTTGCGTAAAGGTCATCTCGCTTCTTCGACAGGAGCGCGAGCGGCGAAAACTGTCCAAGTATTTCGTCGCGCAGGAATCGGGTCTCTCGCCGCAGATGATTGCTTACGTCGAAAATGGTGACCGAAATCCCACTTTGGAAACCGTATTGCGCATCGCTTCCGCGTTGAACGTTGATTTGGCCGAGGTCATCAAACAGGCGCGAAAGGAAAACAAAAAGGAACGTTGACCGCATTCGCAATTCCCGTGCGAGCGAATTCGTCAAGAGGGTTTGCCAAGGAATAATGTTGTTCATCCGAACCCACCCATCGACAGGATGCTACTTAGTTTCGGTTTGGGGGCAAGAGAAAACATGTCGTTAACGACATGGCGAGATGCGGCGTTTCGTGGTGTGGTAGCCAGCAATGCTGGCGGTTCAGAAAAACCGGAAACTGTTGGGTGAAGCTGTGCGCCTCAAACGCAAGAAAGCTGGGCTCAGTCAGGAAAGGCTTGCCGAAAAAAGCGATCTCTCGACTGTATTCATCAGTCGCGTGGAGCGCGGTAGGGAGTCGCCAACGGTTGACTCACTTTCGAAAATTGCCAACGCGCTCAAGGTTCGCGTCCGGGATTTAGTTTCCGGATTTTAATCTAAGTTTCTTGCCGAGAAAAAAAGTTGCGAATTCCCTTGCAATCACCGACGAAAAACGTCAAAATCTTTTTTGTAAATCACATTGACAACTACGGATAAACACGGATTGGGAAGGAAAGAAAGCAGATGCATTTTGGAAATCGCCGTCAACTGAAGCCATGTTTCCCAGTGCGCAAAAGTTTGAGCGTCTTTATCCGTGTCTATCC
>Ga0134126_10003708_pt1 | contig 19135 bp, 13 predicted proteins | sample KB31752_FD_96881 | JGI IMG/M metagenome (GOLD analysis project Ga0134126, IMG submission 96881) | Terrestrial soil microbial communities with excess Nitrogen fertilizer from Kellogg Biological Station, Michigan, USA - KB3-175-2 | ecosystem: Environmental > Terrestrial > Soil > Unclassified ...
GTTGATGACGGAGAATGGTATAATTACACGCGCCAGGTACCTGCCGGGCTCTATACCGCGTATGCCGCGCTGTCTCACGGAGATCCCGTGGGCACGCCGAATGATTTGCGGGGCAGGCTGAGCATCGTGACTGCCGGAGTGGGCACGACGACGCAAACACTGAAAGATGTCGGGACATTCAACGGGCCATCGTCAGGCGGTTGGGGAGACAACGACATAGTGCCGATGAAAGCCTCGGATGGAAGTCAGGGAGTATTTAAGATTACCGGCACGGCAGCCACAACGCTCCGCTTTACGACAGGCAGTGGAGATTACGATTGGTTCACTCTGGTGCCGGTTACGGGCATTCCGCCCAAACTAACGGCTTCTTCACCAGCCAATGGATCCCAGGCAAGACGTGATGCGGCCATCAACGCAACCATTGAAGACTTCAGCAGCTCGGTGAATCTCAGCAGCGTAAAGCTGATCTTCGACGGCGCGGACGTGACCTCTTCGGCGACGATCACCAAGCCCGCCGACATCACCACTGTGAGTTACACACCGCCCTTGATGGACATCGGTTCAGCTCACTCTTACTCGGTGATCTTCTCCGATAATGGGACGCCGGTGAAGACCCAGACCAATAGCGCCAATTTCACGGTGCATATTTATCCGACAGCGGGCTCCTTTGTGATAGAAGCCGAGGATTTCAATCACGATGGAGGTCAGCATGTGGCCACCGCCGATACGATGCCTTACTTGGGTGGAGCTTATTCCAACCTCGGGGCCGTTTACCTGGTGGACTACAACAGCGACCAAGGCAACAACTCAGTGCCGTACCGTCCGGGTCTGGCAAACAACACGAATCACGTCGCCAACGAGGATCAGCAACTGGACGCTGGCACGTTGGACGTGGATCGTGGTACGTGGCAGGTGACCGCCAACTTCAAGATGGGCTGGGCGGCGGATGGCACGTGGTATAATTATACCCGTAGCATACCTACAAATACTTACCAGGTTTGGGCCGCACTCTCCCACGGTGATCCGGCGGGTACTCCCAACGACCTGCGCGCCAGCCTCGACCTAGTGGGCGGAGACGTTTCAACGACAAACCAAACCACGACGTCCTTGGGAGTCTTCGCAGCACCCGCAACCGGAGGCTGGGGCAACAATGCGTTGGTGCCGATGCAGGGGCCGGACACCAACGGTGTGACTCAGGTCATTAGCTTGGGAGGTCTCCAGACCCTTCGATTCCATGCCAATAGCGGTGACTACGATTACTTCGTGCTCGTGCCAGCTGCGCCGCCATTGCGATTCACGAGCGTGAGTGTAAGTAGTGGCACGTTGACGATCAATTGGACCGGTACGGGCACGTTGCAACAGGCGACCACCCTCACCGGAAATCCGAGCGACTGGACGGACGTGAGCCCTCAGCCGGGCGGCAACAGTTACCAGGTCACCGGAGCCACGAGCGGCAACAAGTTCTTCCGGTTAAAACAGTAGCGGACAGAATATTCGACAAAAGGGGACCGGACGAAAGTCCGGTCCCCTTTTTTGTTCTGTTGGCTTCAAGGCCCGCCACCCGTCTTGTGAGAAACGGTAGAGTTTGTTGATATGGTTTTTCGGGCGAGGGTGGGCGGATTTAACCAATCTTCTTCCGGAACCGCAGCGCGCAGAGCGAGAACAGCGCGAGACCCATCGCCGTGAGAATCACCAGATGCTGCCAGAAGTCCACGAGGCTCGCGCCGCGCAAAATCACCGCCCGCGCCAGTTCAATGAAGTAGGTCGTCGGCAGCACGGCTCCAATCGCATAAAAAATCCAGGGCATGGTTTCGCGTGGAAAGATGAAGCCGGAGAAAAACACCGAGGGCAGGATGAAGATCATCGTCATCTGCAGCGCCTGAATCTGGTTCTGGGCGCGCGTGGAAACCAGCAGGCCAAGACTGAGCAGGCAGAAGATGTAAACGATGATGGCGGCGAACAGCGCAGTCAGGCTGCCGGCGATGGGCACGTGAAACAGCCGGTTCATGATGGCGATGAGACCGCACGCCATCACCATGCCGATGCACAGATAAGGCACGATTTTTCCCAGCATCAGCCCCCAGCGCGACAGCGGACTGACCAGCAATTGCTCCAGCGTGCCGCGCTCGCGTTCCCGCACCAGCGACATCGCCGTGGCGAACGTCGTCGCGATCTGCAACACCACGCCAATGACGCCCGGCACGAAGAAATTCGGGCTGCGCATTGCCGGGTTGTAGAGAATCTGCGGCCGCACTTCCACCGGCAGCTCGCGGCGCCCGGTTTCGCCGAGCAGCCGGAACACCGATTCGCGAAACGCCACACCCAGCGCCGTGTTCAGTGCGGACGACGCGATGGTGGAACTCGAGCCGTCAATCAACATCTGCACCTGGGCGTTGCGCCCCGCGCGCAGGTCGCGGGTGAAGTTCGGCGGGATTTGCAGACCCACATAAGCCTTCCCGCGGCGGATCGCCACCGCCATTTCCTCCACGCTCTGCACATCGCCGACGACCCGAAACGTCTGCGTGTTCACGAAGCGGTCAATGATCTGGCGGCTTTCGACCGTGCGGTCCTCATTCAACACGACCATCGCCATGTGCTTCACGTCGTTGTCGAGCGCGTAGCCGAAGGCGATCATCTCAATGAGCGGCGGAAAGAACATGAAGAAGAGCGTGAGCGGGTCGCGCAACACGACCAGGAACTCCTTGTAGAGAATGGCGTTGAAGCCGCGAAACAGTGTGGTCATTTGACTCCCCCATTTCCATCCCCCGTTGTGAGGGCCACAAACACGTCCTCGAGCGACGGCGCAATGGGGCGGATGTCGGCCCGGGCAATGTTCATCTTGGCCAGTTCAACGCGGATCGTCTCCCCGGTGAGTGACCCTTCCACCAGCAGGTGCATGGACTGGCCGAATACCGTGGCCGTTCGTACGCCGGGCAAATGGCGCAGTGCCTGAAGCCCGACAGTAACGTGGTCACAGGTGACATCGAGGCGTTTTGTGCCCGGCGGATTCACCACGGGCAAATGTTTCAAATCGTCCGGCTCGCCGCACACGACGAGCTTCGACATGTAAATATAGCCAACGTGCGAGCAGCGCTCGGCTTCATCCATGTAATGCGTCGTGACGAACAGCGTCATGCCCATGCTGGAAAATTCGAACAACAGATCCCACAGTTCGCGACGCGCCACCGGATCAATCCCCGCGGTCGGTTCATCGAGGAAGAGCACACTCGGTTTGTGCACCAGCGCGCAGGCCATGGCGAGCCGCTGCCGCCAGCCACCGGACAGCAACGCGGCCCGGCGTTGCAAATAGGGTTCGAGATGCGCGAGCGCGACCAGTTCGTCGCGCCGCTGCAGCAGGGCCGCGCCGCTCAGCCCATAAAGCCTCCCGTAGAACATCAGGTTTTCATGCACGGTCAATTCGTCGTAGAGCGAAAACTTTTGCGACATGTAACCGATGAGCGATTTGATGCGTTCGGTTTCGCGCGCCACGTCGTGTCCGGCGATGGTTGCGCGGCCATCGCTGGGTTCCAGCAGGCCGCACAACATGCGAATGACGGTGGATTTACCGGAGCCGTTCGGGCCAAGGAAACCAAAGATCGAACCCTTACTGACCGCAAAATTGACATGATCCACCGCGGTGAAATGGCCGAAGCGCTTGGTCAGGTTTTCACAGACGATCATGGCTTCAGCGGGCATCTCGGACAAAACTAAACCGGATTCCAATGAACTCAGCAAGAAATCCGCAAGTGTAAATTCACCGATAAGCGGGCAGCTACCAGACGATCGTTTTGTCAGGATAAACCCGCGGCCATTGTGGAGATGGAGGTGCCCTGCCGGAGCGGCAAGGTAATGTCAGCCCGCGCTGATCATGCAGGGCATGCCCTTACTCCGCTTCCTTGAAAACAACATCAATCGCCAGACCGGCGGCAAGCAGCAGCGCGCTGGCCGCGGGACTGGAGCCGCTCAGATCTTTAAGCGAAATGATGTAGTTGTCCGCCGAGGTGAACAGTTCCTTGCCCAGACCCGCCCATTTCTTGGTGACGCTGCCGATTTCGCGTCCGGTCTTGCTGATGAACTTGAAATCCCAACCCTTCCAGTTGCCTTTCACTTCGGCGACCTGCTGGTCCTGATTGTCGAAGACATTGAACCCGCCGCCAATGGAGAGCAGTTTGCTTTTGAAATAACCCAATGGCCTGCCGCCCGCGACGACGCGGATTTTTGACCGGATGAACGTGAAGCCGCGATGAATCGACGCAACCGGCGGCCGGCCTTCCTGTTCGTAGATGTTCACCGTGGTCGGCATCATGTGCTTTTGGATCACCAGCCGCAGCCACTTTGCCCAGATCGGCGGCTCTTCCTTCGCGATGCCAATTTGCTGGCCTGTTGCCGGATCGAAAATGTCGTAGGTATCCACGAGCTTTAGAACGGCAACGCGTTCCTTGACGAAAAATGACGTGCGCTCGAGCAACGAGCGATTGGCTTGCGCGGCAAAAGGGCTGGATGACGGCGACGCGCCTGGCGCGCTCAGATGGACCGTGTGCCCCGTGGAACCCGCCGCGGGGAAGACTGCGCCTGAAGACGCGACCGCAGCTCCGGAAACGGCTCCCGCAGGCAAACGGCCCTGTTGAATGATCTGGTTGGCGACGGCAGTGCCATCGCCACCGCATTTGGGGCATTGAACTGCGGCGGCCACCTGGCCATCGGCGGACTCCCAGTCGAATTTGTAGCGCGTACCGCAACCGCACTGGATTTTTACTTCCATCATGGCTGGTCTGGTTGGGTTGGACATATGGTAATCAAACCCGGTTGAAATGGGAAGTTCATTCGCGCCAGCGCGGGTGAAGCGCGGCCCAGAAAAAACAATTGACACCGCGCGCCAAGTGTATTATTGAACTAATACACTATTGAACGTCATGCGCCCGGCAATCCTGACCGAAATCAAATATCTCCTGCCCTGGGGGGTCCTTACCGTCGTAGTGGCGGGGTTGGTGGCGGCTGCGACACCGGCAAACGGTATCAGCGATTACTCACTCATGTGCCTGGGGCTCGGTTGTGCGATCCTTGCAGCCAGGGCCTTCGGCAAAGAACGCCTTCGTGTTGAAACAGCGACCGAATCGCCTGAAAACGTCCGGACCATCCGGATGTCCGCCGTTTCAATTACAACGCTCGCAGCGGCGGCCGCTTTCAGTCTGATGAGCGCGAAGGCGCGAGTTCCCCACGGTCTTTCGGTTCCTCTGCTGGCGGTCCTCAGTTCAACGCCGGCATTGGGCATCGTTCCGTATCTCACGGTGCGGACTCGAAAGCCATTTGCCGCCGTGGTGTTTTCCGCATTCATAGTCGGCGCGATCAAAATCGCCAGTTGTGTCGTCGTGCGGATCGTTTACGGGCCGGAGGCGCTGGCCGACGGTTACATGGCGGGAGACTGGCAAACAGCCAAACTGATGATCTCGCTCTTTTGGTCCGGCACTGTGTTCGTCTCATTCGTGCTCGCCTTCGCGTGCGCCCGGCAGTTCGTGCCGACGCCGGTGCCGACCGAAACCTGACCATGCAACTTCACATTTCACCGCGGGACGGCGTGCCGATCTATCGCCAGATTGTCAACCAGGTGAGATACCTGGTCGGATCCGGACGGCTCGCACCGGGTGAAGAGCTGCCTCCGATCCGCGTGCTGGCCGAACATCTCGTGGTCAATCCGAACACCGTTGCCCGCGCCTACGCCGAACTCGAACACGCCGGCATCGTTGCCAAACGCCACGGCTCGGGAACCTACGTCTCGGACAACGGTTCGCCACTCAAGCGCGCTGAAAAGCTGAAAATCCTCACGCAACGCGCGGACGCACTGGTCGCCGAGGCACAGCATCTGGAAGTCGAACTCAGCGAACTGCTCGATTTGATTCGTGAGCGCCACAGGGCAATGCAGTCAAAGGAATAGAACGGATATGAATTCGCCAACTTCTCCTCCGAATGAATCTGTGATCGCCGTCGGCGGCCTCTCGCGCCGGTTTAAATCCAAACTTGCGCTCGACGCCGTCAATTTGAACGTCGAGCGCGGACAGGTGTTCGGGCTGGTGGGTGCGAATGGCGCGGGCAAGACGACGCTCATCAAACACGTCCTGGGTTTGTTCAAGGCGGAGTCCGGTTCTGTGCGGGTTTTCGGCCTCGATCCGGTGGCGGACCCGGTCGGCGTGTTGAGTCGGGTGGGTTTTCTCTCCGAGGACCGCGACCTGCCCGGTTGGATGCGCGTGGACGAGTTGATTCGTTACACACGCGCGTTTCATCGGAATTGGGACGCCGCCTACGCCGGGCAACTGCGCGAACAGTTTCAACTCGATCCGGCGGCGCGAATCAAACAGCTCTCGCGGGGCGAGCTGGCCAAGGCCGGTTTGCTGGCCGCGCTCGCGCACCGGCCCGAACTGCTGGTGCTGGACGAACCGAGTTCTGGTCTTGACCCGGTGGTGCGTCGGGAAATGCTCGAAGCCATCGTGCGCACGGTTGCCGACGAGGGCCGCACCGTTTTCTTTTCATCACATCTGCTCGACGAGATTGAGCGCGTTTCGGATCGCGTGGCGATGATGGCCGGCGGACGCATTGTGCTCCAGGGCAGGCTCGATGAAATCCTCGAGGCCCACTTCCGCCTGACGCTGCGCTTTCCCGCGCCATTGCGGGTACCGCCGATGCTCGCGGGCGCGCTCCATACCACCGGCGAAGGCCTGGAATGGACGGCCCTGTGCAACGGCGCGCGCGGTGAACTGGTGGAGGCTGCAGCGAAACTTGGCGCGCGCGTCGTGAGCGAGACCACGGCGTCGCTGGATGAAATCTTCCTCGCCCGCGTCGGAGGCGAACGATCAGTGTCACTCAACCCTCAACCCGCCGCCAAGTGATGAATTCGCCCGGCGCCGCCATCGCCTGGGAAATCTGGCGCAAGAATCGTTATGGATTCCTCCTGTTGATTATCTTCTTCCTGGTTTGTGTTGGATTGAGCCAGAGGGCGAGACATTACTCGGCGCTGGTGGAAAAGTTCACAGCCGAGTTGCCCCGCGCCGGTACCTTTATGAGTCGAGAAGGAACTCGCCCCTCAGACACGAGGCGTGGTGCGACGCGACAGGATACGGCCAGGGCGATCATACCTCCTCCAGATCTTCTACTCGGCGGTGAAATCAGATATACGGCACCGCCTCTTCCGCCGACTCCCCCGGAACTTGGAGAGGCGCAACTTCAAGCCAATTACTGGGCCGAGTTTGCGACCGGATGGAGCGGAGTGCTGCTGGGACTTTCATTGCTGATATCTCTGGTCGTATTTGCTTTGGCGGAATCGACCGCGCTGCGCGGTTTCAGCGGTGTTCCGTCACGCCTTTTCACGCTCCCGGTGCGAACGGGGCAGTTGATCGCGGTGCCGATGGCGATGGGGACCAGCTTCGTCGCGATGCTCTACTTCGCCTGGTCCCGGCTTGTGTTCGCTTCGCTCCCGTCGATTTTTCCGACGGATGCGCAGATGCCGGACGGTTATTTCTTGTTGTTGTTGCCTGCGACGCTGGCGTGGTTTCAGACGTTCGTCTGGATTTTGCCGGGCTTCCCGAAGACACGGGCGGCGCTGCTCATAGTACTGATTACGGCGGCTGCTGTGTTGAGCGGACTGCCGTTTGGGGAATTGAGCCGATGGCCGGAACGAAAGGCTGCTTTGATAGCGATTTATGCCGCCTCGCTTGTCATGGCTCCGTTCGTCGCGTGGCTGGGCGTGGCGCGCGTCCGCAAAGGTGAATGGCGCGACTGGCCGGCGCTCACGGCGCTGATGGACCGGATCGCCAACGTGTTCTCACGCCGCCGGGACTTCACGTCACCTGCTTCGGCACTGTTCTGGGTCGAGTGCCGGCGAAACGGCCGACTGGCCTTATGGGGATTGGCAGTTGTGATGGCATTCATCTTTGGGCTGAACGCAATCGCTCTTTTGAACGGCGCCCGAACCGCGGATTTATACGGCTCCGTGTGCGGTCCCATACTGTTGTTTCTGGTTTTCATCTGGACGCCCGTCCTGGGGTTGATGATTTGCGGCGACTGTGCTTCGCGCCGGTTGCCGGTGTCGGCATTCCAGGCCGCGTTGCCGGTGGCGGACGGCGAACTCGCGTTCTCAAAGCTCAAGGCGATGGTCGCCGTCTGGATGGGAGGCTGGCTGATGGCCGTTCTTGGCGTCGGCCTTTGGGCCGTGGCGAACGGAGAGTTGGACGCATGGCTCAATAATTTTCTCCATGAACCCGGGCAGGAAATAAGCTTGATCGCCATCGGGGTTTTGTCACTGCACGTTCTGTTCGGGTTGTTCCCGCTGTGGCTGACCGGCCGTGTGCCGGGATTGCCGTGGTCATTCGTCGTCCTGCTGATCGCTTATGCCGGACTCGGCAATATCATCGGATGGTTTGACCGGCATCCCAACTTCCGTGACGCCGCGCTCCTCTTGATTGGATTTGCCGGCGCGTTGAAACTGAGTGTTGCGGTCGTGTCATTCCGGCTTGCGTTGAAACGCAAGCTCGTAAGACGCGGCTTCGTGTTCGGCTCTGTTTCGATCTGGATCGTCGGGACCGCGTTCCTGGTATGGCTGATGCCGTGGAATGTGGATCAACACATTTGGGACGCGACCCTGATGCTGCCGTTCGCCGTGTTGCTTTTCCCGATTGCCCGCATCGCACTTGCGCCGCTGGCGATGGCCATGAACCGGCACCGGTGAATCGGAGAACGAGCCGCTCGAGTTACGCCAGCAACTTCTCCACGAGTTCTCCCGACACGTCCGTCAGCCGGAAATCGCGGCCCTGAAAACGGTAGGTGAGCTTCGTGTGGTCGAATCCTAGCAGGTGCAGGATCGTCGCGTGCAGGTCATGGACGTGAACCTTGTCCGTCGTCGCGTTGAAGCCGAATTCGTCCGACTCGCCGATCGTGATGCCGCGTTTCACACCGCCGCCGGCCATCCACATGGTGAAGCAGTTCGGGTGATGATCCCGCCCGTCGTCGCCGCCCTGGACCATCGGCGTGCGCCCAAACTCGCCGCCCCAGATGACGAGCGTGTCGTCAAGCAGGCCGCGTTGCTTGAGGTCTTTGATGAGCGCAGCGCACGGCCTGTCGGTGTCCTGGCAGTTTTTCGCCAGGTCCTTTTTCAGGTTTCCGTGCTGATCCCACGCCTCGTGAAAAATCTCCACGAAGCGCACGCCGTGCTCAACCAGCCGGCGCGCCAGCAAACAGGAGTTCGCAAACGAGCCCTTGCCCGGTTCCGCGCCGTACATTTCCAACGTCGCCTTTGACTCCTTGGAAATGTCCATCAACTCCGGCGCGGCAAGCTGCATCCGATACGCCAGCTCAAATGAGTTGATGCGCGTGGCGATTTCCGGATCGCCCACGACATCGAGATGTTTTTGATTGAGCCGCTTGATGGTGTCGAGCGAGTCGCGCTGGATCTGCTGGTCCACGCCCTTTGGGTTCGAGAGATAGAGGACCGGGTCGCCCGTGTTGCGGAACAGCACCCCCTGGTGTACCGAGGGCAGAAAACCGGCGCCCCAGTTGGAGGATCCGCCGCTTGGCCCCTTCGCGCCGGTGCTGAAAACGACGAAGGACGGCAAATCCTGCGATTCACTGCCGAGTCCGTAGGTCGTCCACGCACCGAGACTGGGCCGGCCAAATTGTTGCGTGCCGGTGCTCATCAGAATCTGACCGGGCGCGTGATTGAACGCGTCTGTGTACATGGACTTGACGATGGCGACATCGTCCGCGACCTCTGCGAGATGCGGCAGGAGCTCGGAGAGTTCGGCGCCGCTCTGGCCGTGTCTGGCGAATTTGAATTTCGGGCCGAGCAATGCGGCGTCCGGGTTGATGAACGCGGCGCGGTACCCTTTGATCAATTCCGCCGGCGGCGGTTTGCCGTTCCATTTGGCGAGTTCCGGCTTGTAATCGAACAGATCAAGATGGCTCGGCGCACCGGCCATGAACAGGTAGATGACGCGTTTGGCCCTGGCCTTGAAGTGCGGCTGTTTCGGCGCGAGCGGATTCAGCGCGGCGGGCGCGGCCCAGCCAGTCTCGCGAAACAACGTGCCCAGCGCGATGGCACCGAGGCCGACGCCGCATTGCTGGAAGAACCAGCGGCGGGTGATGAGTTTTGGGTCGTAACCGCGATACAAATGCGTCTGGCAGTTCATAACTATTCTTTCGTTATCGTTTCGTCCAGGTTCAACAACGCCCGTGACACAACCGTGTAAGCCGCGAGTTGTGTCGGATTTTCACCCCGGGGCAGGTCAGCCGGCTTTTCGTTTTTCCCGGTGGCGAGTTCGAACGGGTTCACCCAGCCTTCGGCAATGCGCTTTTTCTCCTTGTCGAGCAACGTCAGCAGTTCCCTTCGTTCGTCGGTGGTCGGCGCCCGGCTCAATGCGCGGCGAAAGGCGTAGTTGATGCGGTCGGCGTCGGTCCCGCCTCCTTCCTCCAGGGTCTTGCGCGCGAGCGACCGGGCGCATTCGACAAACTCGGTCTCGTTCAGCGAAATGAGGGCTTGCAACGGCGTGTTCGAGCGCGCCCGGCGGACGCAGGAAAAATCTCCGTTCGGCGCGTCGAACGTCTGCAACATCGGGTAAGGCACGGAGCGGAACTTGAAAATATAAAGGCTGCGCCGGTAGCGCTCGGCGCCCGTTTCCACCTTCCACACCTTCGGCCCGTAACTGGCCGGCGGCTGGAACAAAAAATCAGGCGCCGGCGGATAAATGCTGCGTCCGCCCATTTCCGGGTTGAGGAGACCGCTGGCGGTCAATGCAATGTCGCGCACGATTTCGCCTTCCACCCGGAACCGGGGGCCGCGCGCGAGCAGACGGTTGTAGGGATCCTTCGTGTAAAGCCCGGGCGTGACGCGCGACGACTGCCGGTACGTCGCCGACTTCACGATGAGCCGATGGATGTGCTTGATGCTCCAGCCGGAGTCCATGAATTCGCAGGCCAGCCAGTCGAGCAACTCCGGATGTGACGGCATTTCGCAGCGCGTGCCGAAGTCCTCCGGCGTGTCCACCAGCCCGATACCGAAGTAAGCCTGCCAGATGCGGTTCACACAGGCACGGGCGGTCGTTGGCGATTTGCGATCCACGAGCCACTTCGCAAAGGTCAGGCGCGACCCGTCCGCATCCGGCGGCAGCGGATGAAGGAACGACGGCACGCCGAACGTGACCGCCTGCCCCGGCTTGAGCCAGTCACCGCGCCTGAGCATGTGCGTGGTGCGTCGTTCGTCAACCGGCCCCCTGCCTTTGCGCGACATCAGGGTGAGTGTGGGGGTGCCTTCGGGCCATTGTTTCCAAAGCGACTCGATTTTGTCGTTGACCTCCTTAAATTCCGGCACCGTCGTCCGCCAGTAGCTGAACACGGCGGCAATCTGCGCGGGTGCGCGTTGGCCGTTGGGGATTTTGAAAATCGCGCGCACGTTCGCGGGGACCGGGTCGGCGACGACATTGGTTGCGCCGGTCACGCTGATGCGCCAGCGGCCGAGGTTGTGGTTTTCGTTGTCGTCCGAGTTGTCGCCGCCGTGGTTTTGCTGAAGCTGGAAATTGAACACGACCCCGTTGGTGAATTCGACGGGCTTCTCCGGAATGAAGACCGCCTTGCGCGGAACGTTGCGGCGGCCGGGCCCGGCGTCTATTCCCCAGGCCGTGTCGCCTTTTCCGTCAATCGCGTATTCGACCGGGCCATAAACACGTTTGTCACCCCCGTTGCGTTTCCGGTTTTCCGATTGAAATTCCGGTTCGAGCGGCCGTTCTGCGTTAGCGAAGTCGGCGGTCGCCCTGACGAATTTGACTTCGACTTTGTTGGTCGGATTCTGCAAATCCGACGCCTCGACTTTGAACTCGCTCAAGGCCGACATTCCCTTGATCGACCGGCCCGGGCCGCCGCACGGCAGGTTTGGATCGGTCAACTGTTCGAGCCGGAACGCGCCGATGAACGGGAGGTTGTTCGTGCCGCGGAAATTCGCCGTCCACGTCGTCGGCGCGTAACTGGCCGCGCGGATCGAGCCGTCGGCGTAATAATAAAACCGCTCGCCGTTTTCACCCGAATTGCGGCACTCGACCGTCACCCATTCCGGCTGGTTGCTTTTCACCGAGTCTTCCCACCGGTTCATCCGTTCCTGCCAGTCGGGCGTCGTGTGGCGCAGGCCGGCTTCGAGGTCGCGCATCTGCCGTGAGAGATTTGCCACCAGCATCTGTTGTTCGGTCGAATAGGCGACGAGCGAGGCCTCGTGGTCGTTGTTCAAAAACGCAAACAGCCGGTAATACTCCTCCTGTGTCAGCGGATCGAATTTGTGGTTGTGGCATTGCGCGCACTGGATCGTCAGGCCGAGCACGCTTTTGCCGATGCAATCCATCCGGTCGAACAATCCTTCCATGCGGAATTGTTCGGGATCCACGCCGCCCTCCTCGTTGAGCATCGAGTTGCGGAGAAAACCGGTGGCGACGAGGTCGTCCTGTTTCGGGTCCGGCAACTGATCCCCGGCGATTTGTTCGATGACGAAACGGTCGTATGGCAGATCGTCGTTGAATGCCTTGATGACCCAGTCGCGATAGGCCCAGATGAAACGCGGCTTGTCCTTCTCGAACCCGTCCGAGTCGGCGTAACGCGCGGCGTCGAGCCAGTGGCGACCCCAGCGCTCGCCATAATGCGGCGAGTTCAGCAGACGCTCGACCTCTTGGTCATAGGCGTCGGGTGATTTGTCGGCGACGAACGCGTCCACTTCGGCAATCGTCGGCGGCAGGCCGATGAGATCGAGGCTGAGGCGGCGCAACAAGGCGACCTTGTCCGCTTCCGGCGAGGGCTTGAGCCCTTCCTTTCCCAGGCGTGCCTGAACAAAATTGTCAACCGGCGTCCGCACCCACTTTTTGTTTTTCATCCCGGGCACTTCCGGCCGGACCGGCGCCTTGAAGGCCCAATGGTCGCGGGGGTCTTTGCGCTGCGCCGTCGCTTCCGGCCAGTCCGCTCCCTGATCAATCCAGGCGCGCAACAAACCGATTTGCTCCGGCGGAATCGGCTCGCGTTTTTTGGGCATCCGCGCGATGTCTTCCTTTAATCCGGCGAGAACGCGTACGATCAGGCTGTCGGCACTTTTCCCGGGCACGAGCAACGCGCCATTGTCGCCGCCTTTGAGGGCCGCGGTTTTCTCATCGAGCCGCAGTCCGGACTGTTGCTTCTTCGGCCCGTGGCATTCATAGCAGTTTTTCTCCAGCAACGGCTGGATGTCCCTGGCGAAATCGACCCGACGGCCGGCCGGCGGCGGCAGTCTGCGCGCATCGGACGTTGCGGCACAAGCGGCCGGTTGAATCCAGAGAGGACCGGTGAAAACAGCCAGCGAGAGCATGACGCGGGACGCACGGCCGGAGAATCTCAAAAAGCTTTGCACAGTGTCCTTTATTTATAGCCGATTCACGCCGTCCGTCTATGGAGAATACTGTCAAACGGCTTGTATTTTCCTGCCATGACCAAAAAGGGGCATGGGAATCACCTTGCTGGCAAACTGGCCTCGTGGCTAACTGGGCGTCGAATGTCGCTGCCCGGGGATTATCACATGCACACGCCCCTCTGCCACCACGCGGTGGGGGAGCCGACCGAATATGCGGCCCGGGCGGTCAAGCTTGGCCTGAAGGAAATCGGTTTCTCGGAGCACAGCCCCATGCCGCGCGACGATTTCGACGACTGGCGCATGTTTCTGCGCGACATGGACGAATACGTGGCGAAAGTGCAACGGGCACGCCGCGATCATCCGCAACTCGTCATCAAGCTGGCGCTGGAAGTGGACTACCTGCCGGGTCACGAGGATTGGATTCGCGAACTCGCCGCGCGTGAATCGTGGGACTATCTGATCGGGGCCGTGCATTATGTCTCCGAGTCATGGGACCTGGACAACCCGAAGAAAATCTCCGAGTGGAAAGACCGTGATCCATTTGAAGTCTGGAGCGCCTATTTCGAGCGGCTCACGATGGCAACCGAGTCCGGTCTGTTTGAAATCATTGCCCACGCCGACCTGTGCAAGAAATTCTGTTTTTATCCGAAACAGGATTGCACACCGCTGTTCACCCGTTTCCTGAAGTCCGCCCGGCGGAAGGGTGTTGCCCTGGAACTCAACACCGCCGGTTTGCGCAAGGATTGCAGGGAGATCTATCCCAGTCCGCAAATCGTGAATCTCGCGGCGCAATCCGGCGTGCCCATCACGTTCGCATCGGACGCGCACGCGCCGGACGAGGTGGGTATGAATTTCACCGAAGCCATCGATCTGGCGCGGGGCGCGGGCTACACGCATTGGTGCCGGTTCACCCGGCGCCAGCGTCAGGAGGTCAAGATCTGACCGCAGGGAATATGGCGTTGACCAGTTTTTCGTTTCCCACCACCACCTTGTTTGGCGCGGGCGCGCTTGCGGCCTTGCCCGGGCGACTGACTGCTTTGGGGATTCAGCGCCCGCTGGTTGTCACCGACTCCGGGCTCCTCGGCACCCAGGCCTTTGAACGACTTCAGCAAACGCTCGGAGAAAAAGAGCGTTCCAGAAGCTGGTTTCTCCACCACGGCGTTCATCCAAACCCGGTCGAGCGGGACGTCGTTGAGGCAGCGGAAGCGTTTCGCGCGAATGACTGCGACGGGATTATCGCCATCGGCGGCGGCAGCCCGTTGGATGCGGGCAAGGCCGCGCGGCTGCTGGCCAAACGCCCCGGCTTTGAACTGGCGCGGTTCTATGACGAACCCGACTGGTCCGCGCTCGCTCCGTTTGTCGCCATCCCGACAACTGCCGGCACCGGCAGCGAAGTTGGGCGAAGTTCCGTCATCACGTTGGACGCGACAAAACGCAAGGCGGTCATCTTTCATCCCGAACTGTTGGCGAAACTGGTGATTCTCGATCCGGAGCTGACCGTTGGGTTGCCACCCAAACTTACGGCCGCGACCGGCGCTGACGCGCTCACCCATTGCATCGAGTCTTACACCTGCCCGGCTTTCCACCCGATGTGCGACGGCATTGCTCTGGAAGGCGTCCGGCTCATTGTGGACGCCCTGCCGCGCGCTTACAAAAACAGCGGCGACCTCGACGCCCGCGGCCGGATGCTGGTTGCCGCGGCGATGGGCGCGGTCGCGTTTCAAAAGGACCTGGGCGTCGTTCATTCCATGGCCCACCCGCTCTCGACCATCTGCGGGATGCACCACGGCCTTGCGAACGCGCTCTGTCTCGTTGCCGGGATGAAATTCTGCGCGGCTCGCAGCCCCGGCCTTTACCGGCGCGTTGGCATCGCCTGCGGCCTCGACGTGATGAAGAAGTCAAACAGCGAAGCCGACCAGCACACCATCGGATTCATCACGGATTTTTTGGCCGGTATCGGTCTCGACAAAAAACTCGGCGCACATGGAGTGAAACCGGAGCACCTTGACGCGCTGGTCGTCCAGGCTGTCGAAGATCCGTGCCACAAGACGAATGCCGTGCCGGTCGCCATGGAGGATTTTCGGAAGCTCTACCTTGAAGTTCTATGACACTTCCCGCGCAGCTTTTTGTTGATGGCGTCCGCCGCGATTCCTCTTCGGGAAACCGGGCCGCGCTGATCAACCCGGCAACTGAAGAAGCTCTGGTCGAGGTTGCCGCCGCAGACGTTGCCGACGCAAACGCCGCCGTCGAATCCGCGCAACGCGCCTGGGAATCCGGCTGGCGCGACCTTGCCCCCGGCAAACGCGAAGCCGTCCTCCACGCCGTCGCGCGCAAACTGCGCGAGCATCTTGAAGAGATCGCGCAATTGGAAAGGCTGAACATCGGCAAACCCATCGGCGACGCGCGCGATGAAGCGGGCCTGGGCGCGCGGGTGTTCGAGTATTACGCCGGCGCAGTAACCAAATTCTGCGGCCAGACGATTCCCGTCGGGCGGGGCGGATTCGACTTCACGCTGCGACAACCGATGGGTGTCGTTGCCGCGATTGTTCCGTGGAACTTTCCATTTCCCATTGCGTGCTGGAAGGCCGCGCCCGCGCTGGCCGCCGGCAACTGCGTCGTCCTCAAGCCGGCGTCGCTCTCCCCGCTCACGGCGCTCAAGCTCGGCGAACTGGCCCATGCCGCCGGCCTGCCTCCGGGTGTGTTGCAGGTCCTGCCCGGCGGCGGCTCTACAATCGGCGACGCGCTCGTCACCCATCCGCTCGTGCGCAAGGTCTCGTTCACCGGTTCGACCGAGATCGGTCGGCGCATCATGGAGCTCGCGTCGCGTGATCTGAAACGCATCTCGCTCGAACTCGGCGGCAAGTCACCCAACATTGTGTTTGCTGATGCCGACTGGCAACGCGCGGCCGAGACCTCACCCATGAGCGTCTTCGCCAACACCGGCCAGGACTGCTGCGCGCGCAGTCGAATGTTCGTCGAACGAAGCATCTATGAACCGTTCGTCGAGAAGTTCGTTGCCGCGACGAAGAAGCTCGTTGTTGGCGATCCGGCCAAAGCGGAAACGCAGCTCGGTCCGCTTGTTTCCGCCGGCCAACGCGGCAGCGTGGAAGGATTTCTCGCCGATGCCCGCAAGCGCGGAAGCAAATTCGCCTTTGGCGGCAATCGTCCTCAATCGAAGGGTTATTTCCTCGAACCGACCGTGCTGCTCGACGTGGAAAAGGAGGATCGTTGCTGGCGCGAAGAAATTTTCGGGCCGGTCGTCTGCATCACGCCGTTTGACGACGAGGCGCAAATGATCCGGGATGTGAACGCGTCGCCCTATGGTCTGAGCGGCTCGCTTTGGACGAATGATCTGCGCCGGGCGATTCGCGTTGCCAAAGCCGTCGAGAGCGGCGTGATGAGCATCAACTCGCATTCCAGCGTTCACACCGAGGCGCCGTTCGGCGGATTCAAGCAAAGCGGCATTGGCCGCGACCTCGGCATGGCGGCGATGGAAGGATACACGGAGTTGAAGAACGTTTACGTCGCGGAATGATTTCCCATGAATCTTACCCAGCTTAAATCCCAGGTTAAGTCCGGTGCCATCGACACCGTCATCGTCGCCTTTCCCGATCCGTTTGGCCGATTGGTTGGCAAGCGTTTCACCGCGGCGCATTTTCTCGACTCGGTCGTGAAGCACGGGACGCACGGGTGCAATTATCTGCTCACGGTGAATCTGGAAATGGATCCGCTCGACGGCTTCAGGGTCGCGAACTGGGACGCGGGTTTCGGCGATTTCGCGTTTCGTCCCGACCCGGCCACGCTGCGCGTGTTGCCATGGCAGACCGCCACCGCTCTCGTGCTTTGCGATTACGTCCGCGACGACGGTTCGTTGGTTGCTGAAGCGCCGCGGTCGGTGTTGCGCCGCCAACTGGATTTACTCAAGAGGCAGGGATTTTCCTCCTTTTGTGCGAGCGAGCTGGAGTTTTATCTGTTCAACCAGACCTATCACTCCGCCTTTTCCAGTGGTTATCGTGAACTTCAGCCTTCCAGCGATTATCGAATCGACTATCACATCATGCAGCCGACGCGTGATGAGACGTTGATGCGCGCGATTCGCAACCACATGACATCAGCGGGCGTGCCGGTGGAGAGCAGCAAGGGCGAATGGAGCCGCGGCCAGCACGAAATCAACTTCACCTATGCGGAGCCGCTTGAGATGGCAGACCGACACACGATTTTCAAGCAAGGGGTGAAGGAGATGTCGGAGCAGCACGGCAAATGTGTGACGTTCATGGCGAAGTATGCGCCCGGCGAAGCCGGCAACTCGTGTCACATACACATCAGTTTGTGGAAGGCCGGGGAAAACCTATTTCCGGACGCGAAGAATCGCGGTTCAAAATTGTTCCGGCAATTCCTCGGCGGATTGATGAAGTATTCGCCGGAGCTGTGCCTTTTCTTTGGCCCGACGATCAACAGCTACAAACGCTATCAGCCGGGCAGTTGGGCGCCGACGCGCATGGCGTGGGCGACGGACAATCGCACCACCGGATTTCGGATTGTCGGCCATGGAAACGGCTTTCGCATTGAAAACCGAATGCCCGGCGCGGATGCAAACCCGTACCTGGCGTTCGCCGCGATGCTGGCCGCCGGCATGGCCGGTGTGAAGGAAGGCCTCGATTGCGGGAAGGAATACGCGGGCAACGCCTATACCGATCCGAAGCTCGACCGGCTTCCCGCCAGCCTGCGCGATGCAACGGACCTGTTTGACAAATCCAAACTCGCCCGAGCCGCGTTTGGCGATGCGGTCGTAGAATTTTACATTCATCACTCGCGCATTGAGCAACAGGCGTTCGGGGATGCAGTCACCGATTGGGAGAAACAACGTTACTTCGAGAGAATTTGAAATCGAGGGGCGGACAACTTCCGATCAGATCAGGATTCGTTTTCGCTCCGGATCGTAGGGCGGTCGAAGGTGTGCTGTGGCTGCGACGCGCGTGCCATTGACGTTGATTTCATAACGCCCGGACTTGATAAAAGCGGTATTTACGCCATCAGGGTTGTTCACATAACCCATTGCCACGCCTCCACCGAGGGTATGTCCATAAGAACCGGAGGTCGTGTAGCCGACCGGCCTTCCGTCCCGATAAATCAGCTCACTGCCCCACAGGACAGGTTCGCGATCCTGCAAAACAAAAATGACCAGCTGTCGTTTTGGTCCGGCTTGTTTTTGCTTCAACAGAGCGTCGCGGCCGATGAATTCCTTGTTCCAGTCGATCGCGAAGGCAAGCCCGGCCTCCAGCGGTGTGTCGTCCGGCGAAAGTTCCGCGCCCCAGGCGCGGTACCCTTTTTCCAGGCGCAGTGAGTTAATGGCGTAATGACCGGCGTTGGCAGCGCCAAGATCATTGCCCGCCTCCATCAACGCGTCGTAAACCAGCGCGAGCTGTTCGATGGGGACGTGCAGTTCCCAGCCGAGCTCGCCGACGTAAGTGATGCGCGCGGCGCGGACGGTCGCCCGGCCGACACTGATTTGCCGCGCAGTCGCGAACGGGAAAGCGGCGGTTGATACGTCCTCGTCCGTCACGCGACTGAGAAGCGTGCGCGAATCCGGTCCCATCACACCAAGCACACCGAAACTGTTCGTGACATCACAGACCGTAACGTGCTCGCCGGCCCGGATGTGCCGGCGAATCCAATCGACGTCCCGCACCGGCTGCGCCGTGCCGGTAACGAGGTAAAACTCTTCGGCGGCGATTCGAA
>Ga0134126_10003709_pt1 | contig 19135 bp, 13 predicted proteins | sample KB31752_FD_96881 | JGI IMG/M metagenome (GOLD analysis project Ga0134126, IMG submission 96881) | Terrestrial soil microbial communities with excess Nitrogen fertilizer from Kellogg Biological Station, Michigan, USA - KB3-175-2 | ecosystem: Environmental > Terrestrial > Soil > Unclassified ...
CAGTTCATCAGAATGTATGCGATCGTTATCATTCTATTTGGTTTGGCTGCAACGCAATCTGCATCATTGACATTCTCCGCCGACCTCGCCAACGCCCCCGCCATCCGCAGTACCGCTTTGACAATGTCTGCGCCGCTCACAACCATTACGAACACTACCATTCCCGCGGGTCACTGGCTTGTCGTCGGTCCAGTCACCACGGATTTATTCAACACGGAAGTTACGCTTGGGTATTGGATTCAGAGTACATCAGGTCGATTCAATATTTTAATAATGTCTGATATTGAGTATGTCAAATTCCAATCGGGTCAACCGTTCCAATATTATACCGCGTATAGTCTATTAAATGTGACATCAGCATCATTCCCGTCTCAGAGTTATACGCCGCCGACGTCGCTATATCTCGTCCTATGTGCGGAGCCGTTACCTACTTCAGCCGTGTCGGTATTGTACAATATCGGCTTCTTTGCGGGACGAGGATGCTTTGTGAGCTGCAGGAACACCGGCATCTGCGTCGCTCCTGGAACGCTATGCTCGTGCACCGATGGCTGGGGGGGAACGACGTGTAACATCCCGGTGTGTTCACCACTGTGTAATTTCGACGGTGGTTCGTGTTCTGTTAACAACACATGTGTATGTAACAACGGTTGGTCAGGAAGAATTTGTGATACACCACCGCATAATTCACAATTAATGTTGATTTTGGGAACGACGCTTGGATGCGTGGGCGCGTTCGTCTTTGGGATGATTGTATATCGGTATCGCCGCGGACATGGCTCCAATGACACTAAGGAGGCGATGCCTCTCTTCGATTCTAAACCCTAACGAACGTTTGTTTATAGAATTATTTTCACGCACGTATTTACGCTCGACACCCTTGCTCGCTCACTCTTCGAGAGTATCAGCGGCGCAGCAGCAGAAGAAGAAGGGACAATCAATCGATTCAATGTTAATAGGGGGAGATAGAAACGCGTCTATGGTCGTCGGCTAATCGTACATCGGACGTTCGACGCCGACAGCGGCATAGTGTCCTTTGTCGTCTGATCGTCTCCCTGCTGTTGTGGTGAGAGGCAATGACACGGCTGCTGCTCCGCCACTCAATTTCGCAGCCATCTCTTCCCATTCGCCAGGGAAGTTCTTTTCGATGATCGCTCGGAAGATTTCGGCATCACGACCTTGAATTTGTGACGTACTTTTCATTTTCAAAAACATCGGCAGTAAAGTCACCAACAGTACGATGATAATAATCACCACAACGATCATAACAATCTCGGTGGTCAGTCCGCCGAGAGCACCAAATGCACCTTTTGCGAGATCCGCGGCGTCACCAGCTAATGCTTCCACGGCATTTAATCCACCTTTGACCAAACCTGCAGACCACCCACCGACGCCGACGAGCCAATCTTTCAATGGGCTCAAGATATCCGGTATTGACAGGGTTTGATCTCGCGCGCGCCCATTGGCGATAAGTTCTGCCGTCGCGGCATTGAACAGATCGAGCGAGTGTTCTGATTCATTCAAACGTGCAGCATTGGCGAGGGTAATTTCTCGCGTGGTTCCCGCCAGTGCTTGATCTTGATTGATGATGATTGATAATTCCGCAGTGTCGTTTCTCGCTCTTGCATTGGCATCCTGTGCGGCTTGCAGTAATTGTGCATTGGCATCGCTGAAATTTTGAACCGCTTGCGTATAAGCAAATTGAAATTCACGACTGGCGATATAACCATCGCTCGCGTTTTGACTCAATTCATGAGTTAGTTCAAAATATTCCGCAAACGGACCCAGAGGGTTGGATGAATCATTGCTGATCACCAGGCCATTGAATTGGAATGCTTTTGTGACAGCAGTGAGAAGTTTTGTTTGAAGTATGATGTTGGTTGTCAGAGCCTGTTGCGCTGCTAATAGCGATTGATCCGCTGTGACCGATCGTTGTACTTCCGTCGCTGAGAAGGTGGGTGCTGATTGAAACACAGTGGGATTGGTTGGGTTGATCAACACATTGAATGTGTTGTTACAAAGCACTGGATTGGGAAGTCCTGGATTACCATACATCTGTATGCCGATGGGAACTCCTGCCGGCTGATCTGGGCAAAATGAGATGTTAAAATAGAAGGTTTGCAGCGGTTGCATCACAATAATATCATCTTTTGGACATGCACTGATTTGAACCACTCGGATTTCATTGTTCAATGCCAAACTATTGTACAACGTGAGAGTGACTTCGTTGGGACTGGCAATGGTCGTCCCTATCGTAGGACAGAGGCTTCCGAGAATTGCTGTCATAGGACCCTGTGGGACCGTGACCGTTACTAACAGCTTGTTTGTTCCTGATGAGAACTTTGCCGATGGTAATAATCCTCCGCCGCTGATTTGAACCTGATAACGCTTTAATAGATCGCAGATCGTTCCATCCGATGCCGGTCCTTGCATTCCGCATAAACCATTCGGTTGTACGCGGGAGATGTATTTGTCAGCTGAATTGAAGGCCGCGAGATGATTAAACTCGATGAAATTATCACTCCTCCATCGGCTAATATTATACTGCCCGAATGGCGCCCTTACAGTACCAATTGCCCCATAACCAACCATCCCTTCTCGCCCGATGGGATTAGGAGACAGTCTACTTTCGTCATACGCAATGTTGTAGATATCGTTATTGGGCGATAACGGTATCTGACCATTCGCTGTTAAAATAATGGCTCCGTCGGGTGGGAGAACCCCTGAGAATTCATTTGTCACGACACCATTGTCGATTGTCGCTGTATTGACACCGTTAACAAACACCTCGACGGTCTTGGATTGTCCGACATAGGTGTATTCGTACATTCCGATGAAGTTTGAAATATCATATGCAATGACAGTCATTTCAGTACAAACACCGGGAGTTCCGTATCCCAACGATTGAAACTGTTGAGTAACCAGTGTGGTATTGAGCGGGATAGACCCAATAATCTTATTACCCAAGCTGACAAACGTCGTGGCCGAGGCGCCGAACGCTATCAGATATATTCGTACCATGACATATCCGACATTATCTTCACTCCCAGGTGGTGGGTTCATGATTTGAAATAAACTACCACCGCATGTCACTGAGCTGAATGGCGCTTGATAAAACGTCCCAAAGTACGTCGAATACACTCCGTATCCATTCGATTGCGATATGACACCGCGTTGACACAATGCTGCTTGATATATCATAAAGTCAGTAAAATTACGAATATATTGAGGGGAACCAATCAATCCACCGGGGTTGAATAGCCCAGGAATCGGAGCTAACGGAACAATCGCGCCACCAAAACAGAAATTGTTGGGATCAGTTGGATCAGGTAACCCCGGTCGTCCGTATGCTACCCATTCATTGTATCGGGTGGGATCCGGTACGCCAGGTGAAGATTGTTGCATATTACACGCTTCTTCCTGTACTTCAATAAAACAATTGCAGAAATTCGGACCCTGATCTGTATTCTCGTTAATACCACATCCGGATGGCCCGAGGGTGTTCATCATCTGTGACCATGACTGTGGCGGAAATTGATTAGTCGCGAGCCACAATCCACTACATTGCCATCGAAGAGTGGACCACGCCGCTGCCACGACTTTTGATGCGCCACTCCCGGTGGTAAACAAATATTTGAGTTGCATAAATTCAATGCTTTGTAATGCCAAATCCGGCCCTAAGTCGTATGGGTTCGAAACGCCCGACTCACCCAGATAATCCAAAAACATTGTGTATCGTTTACCCGTTCCAACGTTGAGATTCGCAATCACTCGCTGTTGTGTGTTAAACATTTGACGGAGAGTTGGCACCAATTGTTGACCTGTGACTATGTTTTGTACCGCGTACGCTAATCCCAATAACGACTGACTCACAGTTTGAAACTTTTGAGTGGTATCCTGATTAAACAGATACATCTGAAACGATGAATTATACAGCAATCCATTGACTTGAAGTGTCAACGATGCAATTTGAATCAACGTCTGATTAAATGCCGATACCGTCGCATTTTCAAAACCCGATAGTGCCGCAAACCCCTGCTGCATCAATGCGTACGTGGCGGTGACTTCCGAATTAACGAAGTTAATACCTGCCGCTGTTTGGTTTGCAATTTCGTTGATTTGCGCTTGCTGGTTGATAGCAACTTGTGTTAGATTGGTCACCGCGTTGGTATTGTCTGTTTGATACTGTCGTGTTGCGACCAATCCGGCATCCAATAGATCCAAACGCTGTTCCGCGAAGACTGTCCAATTCTGGAACCCTTTATTGACTTTGTCTTGATTTCCCCATTGCTTTGCATTCAGATCTGTATAACTTTGAAAATCATCCCAACTGGGACCATACTGTGATGGGGCACAGGGACCACCAAAGTCTCCTGCCAGGCCGTATGTCACTGAATTTGCAGCAGAGCATCCAACACTTTGAGCAATACTTGCCACAGCTCCCCATACCGATGATCCCAATGTTTGATTTCGTGGTGACGTATCGTTGGTGAGTCCTGACCGGAATCCGAGTGTTTGCATACCGGCTTGTGACGCGAGGGATAAATTATAAGACAGAATGTTCTGACTGAGGCACGCCTGACTCTGTGTGAGAACCGCGGCCATCGGTATCCATGCTTTGATGCCAAATGTGTAAATATCCTGAACCAATGGACATACGATTTGTACGTCGAGATTTGTACCATCACTGGCTGTGACATTGAAATTATATGTTCCGGGAGAAATACAATACCCTGTAACAGTTTGATTTTGTACTGCAAAACCATTTACATTCTCTAATTGAAGATATGATGATATCGGTTGAAACTGAGCATTTATCGATTGCACTCCCGCCACCACGAGACACACGAAAGCAATGATACGGGGAGGCGCCATCTGTATCCAGGAAAAATCGAAGAGAACGTTCAGTACATTTTAATGCGACATTTGTTTTGCACTACGTTAATCTTTTTTCAGATTTTATATATATGTTGAGATATATAATCTTAGAATGAATAAACCCCATAATAAAATCTCCGATCGATCTTGCTGACCGTTTCGTTTTTTGTTTTTTAAAGATGAAATCCGAACAATGGCTGTGGAGTTTGATCCTATTAACAATCGGAGTTCACGCGTCGTACAATTACATCAACGTCATTCCAACCAATGACTTTTTATTATCCACCTGTGGGGCGTATTTTATCCCCACACCGACATTCGATTGCAATACAAATACAAGCGGGGTCTTCACCGACTGCAATCCAAATCCTCTCGCATGCACGTGTTCCCCGTCCGCGCCGTTTTATTTCCAGCGGCCGGGATCATTGCCGTGTACGTATAACTATGGAGTCAGAACGTGTAACGCGAGTCAAGTCCCATACTTCTGCGGGGTTCATGCAGTATCGTGTACTACACGTTGTGATGTCAATAACAATTGTTACCAGGCAGACGTATGCAGTTGTGAACCGGGTTACGCGTTCCCGAGCAATCCAACCGCGTGCAGCTTTTTTTATCAGGCCGATCAATGTCTGTCATTCACGATTCCAAATCCAGGAAGGGAAATCGTTACATGTGGCGTCTTTACATCGCAAGGTAGACCCCCTCTCGCCCTTCGCATTATGTTGTGAACAGCGTCTCCTTCTCCTTCTACACAGCTTTTTATTTATGTCCTTCCGGAAGTGATATGTTCGACCCCAACACATGCACTCAGAACTGCTCGTGTTTACCTGGAACGGGACAAACCCCTGGCAGTTCTCAGTTCTGTGACGGATTGGATCGCCCGTGCAATTCCGCGGATGTACTATATGGATGCGGGTCACAGTACTCAAACTGCACTAAGAGGTGCCAATTTAGCAGCGCAACACCATCGATTCAGGGAAATTGTGTGATTCTCCCAGGAAGCTGCTCCACCTCTCCTCCGACACCACCTTCACCTGGTGTATTTCCATGTACTCCGCAACAAATGACAGCTTGTGGTTCGGCGACTGCCAGCTGCACACAAACGATCGATGCGCATGGCACGGTTTTGTATACCAATTGCACATGCACGGCGTCCGGATTCCGAAATCCCATTGGACCAATCATGTGTGATGAATGGTTGAGTTTCTTTCCCGCACCGTCATATTCAATGTGTTTAAACAATTGCGGAAGCACTGGATATATCGATGGTTCACATTTCCCGTGCCAATTACGACAGTTTTGGACACCTCCGTATCCGATACCTGGTGCACCGACGTTTTCCACGGCTACGCCCCTGTATAGTACTGAGCAGTTACAACAAATCTGGTGGCTCGCGAATCCGATTGTTGTCGGGTTACAAACATTACCGGCCATGGTTGGTTGGTTTCCGAGAGCCATGAATTGGACAGATAATCTTGCCACCGTGCAAAGTTATTGGTCGTGGTCTGGCGCTGCAACAAATGCACGACCGTTGCAGTTAGTTCAGTGTACATGTGATTCGACACCGTTTGCCGCTGCTGCAGTCGCGGTGAATCAATTACAACCCAATGCTATCCCTAATTTTGATGTGTATTTGTCAAGTAAAAGTGCCGGGTTTGGAATTGATTATCAAACATTGCAACTGAATAACAATTATACGTTTACATTGCAGTTGGATCAGTTGGATTTCACGTTTCTCATGTATCCAGCGACCGCTCCTGCTATGGCGTCAACATTTGGTAACTTTTATCAGATGACGTCATGTAAAGGACCGTACACGTTGGCTATCAACAAACTGTTTACCAACCCCGCAATCGGCACTCCCGAGCCAGGAAGTGGGACTCCATTGATTCCAGCAGCTCATGTTATACAAATCCAAAGACTCGGGTCAACGTCTTCGTTTCTATTAACTACCGACGCCGCCCCGAGTCAGATTCCATTCTGTACACTGATCTCTCCGTGGTCGGGGACACAAGTTCCGAGTTCGGGTGTCATTTTACAAGTATACGCACCGTATCCCAACTCATATTGGATTATTGTGATTCAAATCACACAAAGCTCTCCACCGCAGGAAAGTGACACGGTAACCTTCACATGTCCTGCAACAGGAAGCTTTGCGACATCGGTGAATCTGTTGTATCCATCCGGTCAAATGTATCCAATGGACCCGGTGACCGACTCGGGCGTTCCTACATATTACATCGATGCATCGGCATTGTATTCAATAGCACCGGCATACAGTCAGGTAGTTTGTAACAATCAAGGTGTTCCTTCAGTCAACCCGTCCACAATGAATGGAATACCGCCGAGTTATTTGCTGCAGACACTTCAAACTTCTTTGTCGTTTTTTACGATCGTTCAGAGTAATGGTAATGTTCCGAGTGACAATCCAACCGGGTGGGGTCCATTGGTCTTAAACAATATCATTAGCACGAGCTGCGCCTGTCGACCCGGATGGGGTGGTGCCGGATGTGCCGTAAACTTGGCATGCGACCCAGAACCCATCCCTCCGGAGCACGCGCCTTGCGCATCCATTGCCGGATTCGATCCCAATGTTCCCCGATACAAAATCGTGTACGAATACGATTTTTGGTTTAACTTTTATTTACAACCGCATCCAGTTCTGAGACTTAATGCCTCAAACTGTCCCTACCAAGGATCTCAGAGCTGTAATCTCGATATTTATTATTCTGTGGCACAACAATTCTGTGCGCATGGAACATTTGATCCGATTACTCAATATTGTACATGTCAAATCGGATGGACATTCACTGGTGGACCAACGGACATCGGAAACGGATGTTCACGACCCAATCCGTTCAACTGTCGACAACTCAGTACGACGCAAGCATGTAACGGAAATGGTTTTATTGATTCCAACGGAAATTGTCAGTGCAATGCAGGTTGGAGGACCGGTACTGATGGATATTGTTGTACTACTCCTAATTTATGCCCTGATTGCAGCAAAGTGGAAGACACTCACATCCTTGCATGCAATCACACCGCGACGGGAGCTGTGAACATTTGTCAACCTGGTGCAACGGGTGGTATCTGGACGGGCATTTGTTGCAACTCGTTTCAGTTTTTTGGATCGTGCCGGCAAAATGGTGGATACGCGAATCCCAGCGGTGAATTGGTATTTACCTATAATGGTGCCGCATTGGTTCCAGTACCGTTTCCTGGAGGAACTGGCCCACTCAATCCTGATGGCACTTTCTGCTTGTGTACCAGTAACCAACAGACTGGTACAAATTGCGAGCTGTCCACGTGTCCTTCATACAATGGACAAGTGTGTAATGGTCGCGGAATCTGTAACAATGGTCGATGTGCACCAACCCCTGACGATGCATGTGCACAGAGTGACTGGTTCGGGTGTTCTTGCCAGGTACCAAATCATCTCTCGTTGATCTCCCATCTGATAACATCTCTCCCATTGTAGCACAATATTCTCCAAGACTGCAAAAATGGACAATCTGCATTGGCTTTGTGTAATGGGAATGGTCGTTGCTCAGCTCCACCGACAATCAACTCCACAATCGCATGTGAATGCACAGGCGGGTTCACTGGACCGGCATGTCAAACGTCACCCTGCGGCGATAGCAATTGTAACAGTGCCCATCATGGTGGTTTGTGTGTGTTCAATTCCACATCAGACAGTTACTCGTGCATGTGTCGCGGCATAAATCCAACGTTCCCCGATCCATTCCCGTGCACCGATCCAACACAAGGATGTTTATTTGCTGGGGTTAATTGTTCCTTGGATATTACCAAAAGCTGTGGTGTGGTTAGTAATCGGTTCGTTGCCACAACGTGTAATTTTGAAGGCTTCTGTGATATCAGTAATACGTCCGCTCCGGTGTGTCAATGCCAGAACGGTTGGAGCAGCACGCCCAGTCAGCCCAATTGTCAGGTTCAACCATGCAAGTATGTAATCATCTTTTCAGTCCATTCGCACTGATTGTTGTGATGTTTGTGAGCAGTCCTCAATGTGGCCCATTCGGAACCTGCGATAGCAGCGGAAGTCAACCCGTTTGTGTCTGTGATCCGCTCTGGTTACCAACCAACGGACCACACCCGTGCTCTCAGAATCAGTGCCCATATGGATTTCCAGCCGATAACGGACACGGGTTTGTCTGCCAGTGTAACGATACTCGGTATACATATACACCACCACCGGGATCCGGACTGGCGCCATGTCAAGCACTCGCTTGCACAGAGGGCAATGGAGTCCCATGTGGTCAGTTAAACTGCGAGCTTATCCGCAACTGTTTTGACCCGGTTGAAGAACAATGCATGCCAGAATGCACAGGAGCTCCTGTCCCGGGCAATGTATGTTTCAATGGCACATGCACGTGTGCACCCACGTCGCGATTTGATCCAACACAAGGAGTGTGCGTATCGATATGTGGACCATATCCACAAGTGCAGCAAATCACAGTCAATCCGGACAACAGTGTCACTTGCACGTGTGCCTGTGACAAACACATTGGCGACGGTAACTGTTACAGCGCGACCGAAAACTGCTATGAACCGGTGTGTCTGAATGGCGCCACATATAACTATGACATTGGAAAATGCATATGTGCAGTGGGATGGATTGGTGACCGATGTAATCAGACGTATTGTAATGGACAAGGGGTTTTCAATGCTTCCAATCCGACGGTTTGTACATGTTTTCCGCCATTCACGGGACAGTATTGCGATGAAAACACGTGCCAAAACGGATCCCCGTACACCGGAAGTGGTGTTCCGTTCTCATGCCATTGCAAAGGTTATCCGGATTCTGTGTATTACGGAATGAACTGCGAAGTGAGTTAACGCAACATCCCCCCTTCGTTCTAACACTCATCTTTACCTCTGTTTAGTTCAATGCATGCAATAACGGAATACCATCAACCGACGGAAAATCATGTATCTGTGAAGCGGGATGGTCCGGGGTGCGGTGTGACGTGTTCAACTGCAACCCTCCCAATCATCCATTTAACCGGACATGTATCTGCTCAGTCGACTATTACGGCACTCCAAATTGTCCTTACCGAGTTTGTGGACCGTCGGGATCAAATGTGAACGGCACATGTGTGTGCGGTGGCGTGTCGGCACTGCGGAATTGCACAGTTCCAAATACGTGTTTACATAATCAGAATTGCACGTCGTCCCTCTGTGGACCACACGGCGTGGCATCGAACAACCTTGCCAACTGTTTTTGTGAACCGGGTTATGTGTTGGTACAACCCGGTATGGCCAACAATTCGGTTTGGTGTATTCCCCGGGTGTGTCAAAACGGTGGTTATTACAATGATACCATTTTTGGATGTCAGTGCCCACCCAGGACCGCACAACCGTTTTGCGCATTGATACCGATATCATCGACTGGGATACACTCGTCCTCCACTGGCTCGTCCACCGGTCACGCGTCCTCATCATCCACTGGTCACGGAAACTCGTCGTCGTCTTCCACAGGGCGACATTCTAACTCTGGCTCAAACCATTCTCCGTCAACCCGTTTGACTCTTCTCCTCTCATCCCTCGCATTTTGTCTCTTTGTATTGTTGTAAGAAAGGATGATTTTTTTCCGAAGAAATATAAGAGAAGTTAAATGCCAGTTGGTAAGTCCACACCCGCTGCATTCAGACACATCACGAGAGTGTTGAATTTGTCATAATAATAATATTGATATTGAGCAAACGATTGGGTAGTGGGATCCACCCATATCAATGCGAGTGGTGGAATAAGTGAGATCGGTCCGGGACCCACTCCGACATTATAACACGATGCGCCTGATGAATCGCAATTACTTAATTGTACTTGACTGCCTGATTGAAGTACTTGGGTGGTCAATCCATCTAAGGCTCCAACAATATCTTCGTCGATAACACCCGTGATGTTTACTGTTAATCGTTTGGTTCCTTGTGGATCCTCCGCTCCACTGACACCAACAGCGACCAAACCACCTCCCAGTCCAGTTGTTGGATCGGCTGGAGAGACATAAAAATCAACAGGATTTCCGATTTGTGGTCCGGGTGGATTGTTACATGCGACCCATTTCCAGACGCAGGGGAACTGTCCGTTACGAGCACATGGTTGTGGCTGAGCCATCGCCAGTCCCACGATACCCGCGAGTAACAATAGAATATGAAATGTCATAGCACTCTACACACAATACAACACAGGGTTTAAATTATTGTTTCGATAAGATATTTGTGTATCTATATCTCTGTTACTACAATACATATATATTAGTTTATGAATAAAATTCTTAATAACGTAGTGTTTTGTGTGTGTAGATGATCCTGCGTTTCGTACTGTTCGTGGTTTGCATCTCAATGGCAACTGCGGCAACGCGCGACAGAAAAGGATTGGTACAGGAAATCAAATCATTGACAGAACGATTGACTACATTACAAACTGAATATCAAACTCTCAACTCTGAATTCACTTCCATGCAGAGGAAAGCCACTGATCTCAAGGAACGGCTCTCTGTTGTCGATGAAAGCACAGCAAAGTCTATCGCCGTTGATTGGTATAAATTATCCTCAATAATGATGGATTATTCTGTGCGAATCCAAAAGCTTAATGAAAGTAAAGACGATTGTGCACGAAAGAAAAAACAATTGGAATTACAATTGGCTGGTTTGAGGACGAGATCGCGGCCGCAATATGGACATTCGCATTAGTGTTTTGCATCGTTTGACAGTTTCACTTTCACACATGCGCGATCGGCTTCAGACATCACGTTTTTCTGATATTCTTTATCGTTGTATTCTTTTCCGTAAAACGCCCTATGAACTGCTTTCGGATTTGCGGTCACAATCGCGACAAATTCATCGAGTACAGAAGAGATACGGGCACGGAATGACCATCCGATTCGAAGTAAATGATACTTATTTTCACACAATTTATTCTTTACCGAGTCTCGCTGGTTGTACTTTTTCAGAATATCACCAAACTTATCGACGAAATGAAGTTCTCCGTCCGCTTCGATTGCGAACGGGTAATCGAGAGTTTTACCATCTAAGTCCGATATGAGGAAATCGAATCTCAGTTTGTGTCCGGGTATGAATGATTCCGATTCAAACTTCCATCCACGCTTGATAATCTCACTTCGCAGTGTGGATTGAAAACCACTTTCATGACAAACGTGACAACCCCGACCTTTCGCCTGCCTGTCGGATGCCGTTTTCATACGATTATGAGTGGATGATTGCCATTCGTGTCCAGCAGCACAACGCCACCAATATTTCGGCTCATGGAGAATGCGCAGCGTCTTTGGGTCAATGGGGTTGCCTTTTTCATCACGGTTTCTTTCTTTATTAAACTCGACCAGCAGGTGAGCATCCAAAAACCCTTCTGTATGACATCGGCACACTCGTATTAACGCACACCATGCACACCGTCCTCCTTTTTTCACGGTGCTACTAACCGACGCGAACCAACGATGTTCATCGCATGTTTTGTGGTCGAGACATCGCCACCAAAAATATTTCATTGATGCTTTGCCGATCTGACCCGGATCGATCTTATTCTCTTTATAAAACTCAGGATCGATACGCTTCACAATTTCGGGGAGCGACGCAAGAGTGTGTTCCTTTGCACACGGACAAAAGTGTCTTGGTGCGTGATGGCAGCCTGAAAACGAACATCCAATACCTCTGATCCGATCCCGTACGTCAGCCTTGAACACGTGACCGGTACACGTCGTATCTGTCGGTTTGTGTTTCAAACATCGCCAATATAACCCTCTGGCTGATACGGTTACTTTGTTAACATCGATTCCGGGATTCAATGATGGGTCGAGGGCAGGAAATAAATCGGGATCCGCATTTTTCAACAGTGTACTCCTTGGGTGTTTAATTTTCGGATGCTCCACTTTCTCCGTCGTTCGTTTCGTATACTTTCGTTTGAACGCGGGAATGTGAGACATACCACCAGCGCCGTCAGTCCTTTTGGGGTGTTTCGAAAGAAGTGGGACCTTCCGTCTCTGACTTTTCGGTTGTGATTCTTCGTCGCCATCTTCCGACGCCTTCTCGTCGTCTTTCTCGTTCTTTTGTTTCTTTGTCTTCGGTTCATCCGATTGTTCCTCTTCTTCATTCTTCTCCTCTGCTTTGCGTTTCTTTTGTGGTTGAGTGGTTGATTTATTCCCCGATTTGAATATGGGAAAGATATCTTTTACTTCGGAAGCTGACATACTGTTTGAGAGAGAGAGGAGTGTATCAGCACAACACAGTGATAAAACTGTGATACATAAAAGCTAAATGAAATGTCGACTCATCCACATTCATTTAAACAATCAAGTGTGATTTGACAATTGTGACTAATTTTTGGATAAAAAATAAAAAAATCATTTTGTCATTTTCAAAAAACACAGTCAACTTTATGAAAAATCCCGATGGGCGGACAACTCGAATACTTGACTGTATTATTGTGAAATTACAAAAAATAAAAAAGAAATAAAAAATAATCACTTTTAAGCTGACAAACTGTCCCTATGAAAAATCGATCATGATGACTTTTTGATAGGGAGACCTCCCTCATGAAAAAAGTGTCTGAGGGTCCATGGGTACCCATAGGGGTCATGGGTCATGAGGTCTTACTAAGGATGAAAAATCATAAAATAAAAAAATAAAAAATAAATAAATTTATTTTTTTTCCAAAAATACAATGAAGTGTTTGAAGAATCCCGATGGTCGGACAACTCGAATACCTGACTGTGTTTTTGTAAAAATTAAAAAAAATAATTCAGAAAAAATAAAAATACATCGGTTTTGTATGAGGACATGTCTCGATGAAAAATTGATGCGTGATGACTTTGTGATAGGGACCGACTCCCTATGAAAAAAGTTGGGATGGGTCCATGGGATGGGTAACCATGAGTCATGATGATGATCAACTTTTAGAAAAAAATAAAAAATAAATTTTCCAAAATTCAAAATATACAACCAGCTATTTGAAAAATCCCAAGAGCCGGACAACTCGAACACTTGACAGTGATTTGATGATTTATTATTTTATTTTTATTTTTTATTATTTTTATTTTTTTTTCAAAATATACAATGAGGTATTCGAGTTGTCCGACCATCGGGATTCTTCGAATACTTGACCTTATGTTTGATTAAAAAAATAAAAAATAAAAATAATATTTTTTCAAAAACACGATTTGTATGAGAGATCACCCCCTATCAAAAATGTCATCATGAGTCGAGAGACCTCCCTATGAAAAACTCATGACTCGACCTCCCATGACCCTCCCCCATCAAACCTAAGGACTTTAACGATCCCATAATCATAAAAAATTTTTTCATTTTTTTAATTTTTTTCTAACATACAAGGAAGTATTCGAGGAATCCCGAGGGTCGGACAACTCGATCACTTGACTGTATTTTTGGAAAAATTAAAAAAAATAATTCAAAAAAAATAAAAAATACATCGGTTTGTATGGGGACATGTCTCGATGAAAAATTGATCATGACTCGATCAAAAAATGGTTGATGGTCCCTATGAAAAAGTCTCGACTCGGGTCCATAGGGGTCATGACTCATGATGGGGTATGATCAACTTTTAGAAAAAAAAATAAAAAAATAATTTTTTAAAAAATTCAAAATATACAACCAGGTATTCGAAAAATCCCGAGAGGCGGACAACTCGAAGACTTGACTTTGTTTTTTAGAATTTTATTATTTATTATTTTTTATTAATATATAATCTATGCTATACCAGAGAGTGTTTATTACCTCATCATTTGTGTATTGATTCTGTGTTCTTTTATGTCATAGATTAAATGGATCAGCAGTTGGATCTACTGTATGAAGCGGCGCACCGAGAAGCGTTGGCATATTTGAAGAAGTGCGAGGAGATGATGATATTAACAGGACCAAAGAGGAAGAAAACAGAAACAGAGGAGGACGATCAAGAGAGAAATGTGAAACAGAAGGTGGATGACAACAAATCCACAACCGTCACCGACACACCGGCAAACACGAAGGTCAGCGTTGCAGACGACATCGCTAAACGACTCGATGCAATTGAAGCATTAGTTGCAGAAGAGCACACGAGATACCTCAATGATGTCAAATCCATGAAAAAAAAGAAAAAAAAGAAACATCAGTCAGATACAGCTACACCACCTTCGGCCTATTATCTGAAATCAACCCCAAAATTTGTTCGACCGATATTTGACGCAAAGAGTGCTACTACCATTAAACCAATCGTCCCGTGTACAAAACCAACAGCAGAGAATCCGATATGGAGCTGTCTTATTGCTTCGTGGTATGAACATGGAGGATTACTGGTTCATATCGAAGGTAATTCACCCTTGGCATTGGCCGCGAAACAACAACAACCAACGGAGGATCGACGATGGGGACACGAACCAACACGTGTGTTTTATCTCAGTTATGACATTCGTTCGAGTGCTACGTTCGAACCAGTTGTCAAAATTAATGGCTTTTATTCTCGCTTGCAAGGTGATTTGGAGTTTAATAAACTGTTTCAGCTGCATGCATCGGCGCAAGAAAAGCTATGGTTCTCTGGTTTGGGCCAGTCCGCAATGTGTATGGCGTTATCGTCTTTATTGGACTCAAAACAAATCGAACCGCGTTCCATTATTATACTGGAAGCAAGTGGAGATCGGAAAGGAAAAGAAAAGAGCATGAGTGGGTTGGTCAAATATTATTTATCATTGGGGTTCTTCTATCCGACCTCACCAGCCAAACTGTATGCATATGCGGGAAGTACTGAAACCGCAGGCGGTATACTGAAAGAAAACAGAAACGCCAAAGACTGGCAAACGTTTCTTTCGCGGGGGGGTTATTACGTTCCACTGTGGACAACGGTTGAGTATTTTTTGTCTGTTTGCAAAGCACGCAAACGTCATGCGTTGTTTCTGGAGAGCGATCTGAAACAAAAGAAAGAGGACGATGATGACAAGGCTGTCACACAATCTTCAAACGGACCAACCGCCGCGAATGGAGTATTACCCACGGGTCCCAAGCGTGATCGTTCGGGTAATCCGATTGGTGCAGCGGCAGGAGCGGGAGCGGGTGGAGGAGGAGGTGCCGGTTACGGTGCAGCATCGGGAGCCGTTCCCATGCCCATGTACAAGGATGATTATGATGTATCGGACAGCGATACCAAAACACAAATATTGGAAGGGTTTTCTGGTGCATCCACGGTGATGTTGCCAGGGTTTTCCAATGCGTCCACCGTGGTATTGGAAGATCCGATACTGGAAAGTGCTCCCGCCGAACTATTGGATGCCACCAAAAAAGAACAACGATTCCGTGCGGCGTATGAAGCGTACCAGAAAGATTTTGCAGAGCGATCGGCTGTGAAAGAAGCAGAGGATAAACAGAAAGAGGAGGAGAAACAACGAATGATGTTGTCATCAAAAGAGAAAGAGGAATATCAGAAACAACAACAACTCTATCTCGAAAAGCAAGCCGATGCGGATATCATGACCAGTATGGGTTTACCATTGAAGAAATCCCGAATTGACAGACATCACAAACCCGCCACGACACAAGAGAAAGATGTATCATCATATATCACAGAGTTGTTGGGTGGAAGTAAAGATTTGGCAGCCGTGGCATTGTCAAGAGTGACTCCGATGTACAAATGGACAAGGAGAGAAGCGAGGGATCATAAAATGCAATGGTCAAGCGGACCTGAACTCGGTGATATTCAGTTTACATCGTCACATTATTTTTATATGGATTCAACACAAGACACAATGTTTATTCACTACGGAACCATAGAGAGTGCATTGAAAACAGACGAAGAAGGGGAGCATTCGGTCACGATGATATATCCGGAATCATTTCTATGGGACAGAGATTACAGTACGAAACTTCTTGGGATGAACCACGAAGGAGATGAAATATTCATTGTCGGTAATGAGAAACAAATGGAGTTTGCTGATAATAACGAGTACAACGAACCCGTCGATGTCATTGGCAATTTATATCGTATTCGATTGGATGGCGACAATTCTCGAATCAAACAACTGCATCGCATTGATATGAAAAAACAAATGGACTATGGGTCAGGGCGCGCAGCCGTACATTCATCCGGAAAGGCATTTGCTTTACTGTATACACCGACCATTGACGATCCAAACGGTGGTAAAGAATTAGTCATTTCACTGTATAACGAAGAAAAACAAACATGGGACGATGTCGTGCACCAATTGCCATGGACTCAATTTCAGATGATCTTCTCCGAATCATCAGGTGACTTGATCCTAAAAGGTTCATCATATCTTTCAGGAGTTGATATTGTGACATTCACGAAATCATCTCAATATCATGATAAGAAAGAGGTATCGGGAGAGATAAAAACAGAAAACGATCATCCGCTGTTTTTTAAATGTGAACACAAAGGAGTTCTGTATTTTTCCGACGAGGCCAATGATGATAAAGACCCGAGCACGACCTATTCCATGGAAACGGCCACAGGAAAAATCATTCCTGCATTTACTCTGGAAAACACCGTTTGTCGGGAGCGCATTGTGATGATTAACGACTCATTGATGGCAGTGGTATATCAGCGATGCAATGATGACGAGAACGACAACGAACCAGCGATTTATTATCGAACATATCGACCCGAAGCATTGCATCTCTATGGGTCTGGTGTGAACAAAAAATAACTACCATCCTCTCCTCTACCCTTGTATGTTCTGAATTATATTATTCTATTTTTCCATTAAATTCAAAAAAATTATTAAAATTCATAGTCAAGTCTTCAAACAATCCGAGGGTCGGGACAGCACGGACACTTGACTGTGTTTTATGATTTTTTAAAAATAAAAACAAAAAAAAATAAAAAAATAAAATTCAAAATATACCATCAGGTTTTTGAAAAATCCCGAGAGCCGGACAACTCGAAGACTTGACTTTGTTTTTCGAAAATTATTTTTTTTTTATTTTTTATTTTTCATCATTTTTCATCCTTACTAACACCTTATGACCCATGACCCCGAGTCGAGACTTTTTCATAGGAGACCAACATCGATTTTTCATCGAGACCGAATCGGTTTTGTACCGAGACACTTCTCTCTTACAAATCGAAATATTTTTTATTTTTATTATTTTAATTTTTTTTGTAAATTTACAAAACATAGTCAAGTATTCGAAAAATCCCGAGGGTCGGACAACTCGAATACTTGACTTTGTAAATTTTTTTATTTTTTTATTTTTTTGATGTTTCATCTTTCATAACCATTACCTTACCCATCGAACCCCCAAACTTTTTTTTTCATGAGGACCCATATCGATTTTTCATGAGGACCCGTTCCGATTTTTCATAGGGACCTCTCCCTCTTGAAAAGTCGATTATTTTTTTATTTTATTTTTTTATTTTTTATTTTTTCAAAATTCACAAAGTCAAGTATTCGAGTTGTCCGACCCTTGGGATTCTTCAAAGACTTGGCTATGTTTGATGATTTTCAAAAAAAATTAAAAAAATAAAAAAATTAAAATAAAATATCTGACTTTTAAGAGGAGACAGTCCCTATCACAAATCCATACCTTCCCTATCAAGAATCGATCCTGGTCCCCTATGAAAAAGTCTCGACTCGGGTTCTTGGGTCATGAGGTCTTACCAAGGATGAAAATGATAAAACATAAAAATTATTTTTTTTCAAAAAAAATGTAACCAAGTCTTTGAAGAATCCCAAAGGTCGGACAACTCGATCACTTGGTTGTATTTTTTGATTTTTTACAAAATTCAAAAAAAATAAAAAATAAAAATAAATCAAAAAATACAAAGTCAAGTGTTTGAGGAATCCGAGTGTCTGGAAAATTCAGATAGCTGATTGTATATTTTTATTATTTTTATTATTTTGCTTTATTTCTTTATTATAATGAACCCTCCCATAGCAACCCCTTCCTCTCATGAACACAGAGCGGCGAGTGGAACGTTCATAGCTACTTCCTCGACAGAAACAAAGATATTACACAATCACAAGAAAACGATAAGCAAGGACAGACAGACACAGTGTTATCCACAGAGACGGCAGAGAATGTTCCGCAGAGTTAATGAGTTTGGTTTGGCAGAGAGTTCCGGTATATCCTTTGGGACACGTGCATGTGTATGTGGTGGCGTTGTGAGGGACACATGTGCCGCCGTTCCGGCATGGTAAAGATGCGCAGAGATTGATTTGGGTTTGGCATTGGGGTCCTGAGTACCCCACCGCGCATGTACAGTTATATCCCGCGATGTGTCC
>Ga0134126_10003710_pt1 | contig 19131 bp, 18 predicted proteins | sample KB31752_FD_96881 | JGI IMG/M metagenome (GOLD analysis project Ga0134126, IMG submission 96881) | Terrestrial soil microbial communities with excess Nitrogen fertilizer from Kellogg Biological Station, Michigan, USA - KB3-175-2 | ecosystem: Environmental > Terrestrial > Soil > Unclassified ...
ATTATATTCCGAATGCTCGATGCCGGTACCTGCCGACATCACCTGCACTTCGCCGGCTGTGATCACGCCAACATTTCCCATGCTGTCCTTGTGTTCCAGTGCGCCGGATAAGGGGATGGTGATAATTTCCATGTTATCGTGCGGGTGGCGGCCAAAGCCTGTGCCACCGGCTATGATATCATCGTTCAACACTCGTAAGGCGCCAAAATGCACCTTTTCAGGATCGTAATAAGATGCAAAGCTGAACGAAAAATTGGCTTTAAGCCATCCTAAATCGTTGGTTCCGCGCTCATTGGCGGGATAAAATATCTGTTTCATTGTCTTGATGATTAATACATGTTTAAACACACAATATTTATACCATAACTTAATTATGCGTATTTTTGCTTAAATTCATCCCCTTTTGAAAAATAAAGCAGTTTTAGCAGGCGCAAGCGGACTAATTGGCAGTAATTTGCTCCAATTTTTATTGCAACGTGATTACTACGATGAAGTGGTAATCCTCGTCCGTCAGTTGCTTCCTCTGTCACATATAAAGTTAACGCAAATCAAAGTAGATTTTGATCACCTGGACGAGCACGCTAACTCAATTACAGGCCATGCAGTTTTTTGCTGCCTGGGTTCAACACAGAAAAAGACGCCAAATCTGGCTGTTTATCGTAAAGTCGATCACGACTACCCGTTGGCGTTAGCTCAAATCGCTTTAAAAAATAGCGCCGGGCAATATCATTTAGTTTCCGCGCTTGGCGCGAACGCCGGTTCTTCCAATTTTTATACAAAAATGAAGGGCGAAACCGAGAATGATATAAAAAATACGGGCCTGCCCTGCCTGCACATTTACAGGCCCGCGCTGCTAACGGGGCAGCGAAACGAATACCGGTTGGCCGAGCGGATTTTTACACCTATAATGAAATTGATCGATCCGTTTTTGATCGGCGGGTTAAAAAAATACCGAAGTATCCCGGCGGCCACTGTTGCCTCGGCAATGTATAACCAATCTATAAATAACGAAAGCGGTGTATTTATACATCCTTCCGACCAAATAAAACAACTATCGTGAGCACGTATATATCGGCCGAGAATTTAGGCCATTCTTTCCATGACCACTGGCTTTTTAAAAATACAACCATCGGTATAAACCGCGGCCGCAGGGTTGCGCTGGTGGGCATAAACGGCGCAGGTAAATCGACTTTGCTAAAATTGCTTGCCGGATCGTTAAAACCGACAGAAGGTAAGGTGGTGCAAAGCCGAGATCTGCGCATGGGTTACCTGGAACAGGACCCGCATTTTAAAAATGCCAAAACAATCAGCGATTATATCTTCCACGCCGACGATGTGCAGCAGCAATTGATCCGCAAATACGAGGAACTGCTTGAAAATGAGCCGGATAACGCCAAAGCTATTGAAAAGGTGATGGAGGAAATGAGCGGGGTTGACGCCTGGGAATATGAGTATAAGATTAAAACGATCCTTGGACGGCTTGACATTCACCATCTTAATCAGAATATAAATACGCTGTCGGGCGGCCAAAAAAAGCGGCTTGCGCTGGCTAAGTTATTAATTGAGGACCCGGACCTCTATATCCTGGATGAGCCGACCAACCATTTGGATATCGATACGATCGAGTGGCTGGAAAAGTTGCTGACCGAAGGCAATAAAACCATTTTGATGGTAACCCATGACCGCTATTTCCTGGATAATGTTTGCAACGAAATATTGGAGATCGATAAAGGCAAGATAATTCCTTACGTAGGAAACTATGAATACTATTTGGAAAAAAAGGCGGAGCGCGAAGCGACAGACGAGTTGCAATTCCAAAAGAATTCCAACTTATTAAAAAAGGAGCTTGAATGGATGCGCCGCCAGCCACAGGCCAGGGGAACCAAATCCAAGGCGCGCATCGATGCTTTTTACGACCTGGAGGAGAAGACAAAAAATAACGGGCCAAAGCAAAATGTGGAGCTCAGCGTAAAAACGGCGCGCCAGGGAAGTAAGATCATGGAAATGAAAGGGCTTTATAAGTCGTTTCATGGCCAAACCTTTGTTAATAATTTCAGCTACGTATTTAAAAAAGGCGACCGCATAGGCCTGGCGGGCAAAAACGGAAGCGGGAAATCGACTTTGTTAAACCTGATCACCGGCGCTCTCCAGCCCGATAAAGGCATTGTTGATAAAGGAGAAACTACCGTGATCGGATATTTCCATCAGTCGGGTATTGTTTTTAAAGAAGATGAGCGCGTGATCGATGTGGTAAAAAACGTCGCCGAGTTTATCACGATGGCTGATGGGAAGTTGATATCTGCTTCAGCCCTGCTCACTTTGTTTCTTTTTCCGCCCGCCAAGCAGTATGGGTTTATCTCGAAACTAAGCGGCGGAGAAAAAAAGCGGCTTCAGCTGATGAGCGTGCTGATGAAAAACCCAAACTTCCTGATCCTGGACGAGCCAACGAATGATTTGGACATTGATACCTTAAATGTTCTGGAGGAATTCCTGACAAACTATTCGGGGATATTAATGCTTGTATCTCACGACAGGTATTTGTTAGATAAGCTTACCGACCAGCTTTTCATTATGGAACCGGAAGGGCATGTGAAAATATATAATGGCAACTATTCCTCGTACCGGCTCGAATTAGAAGAAAGCCGGAGCGAAGCTAAGCGAACTGCCGCAGCGGCGCCTCCAAAATCGGCGGCCACTAAAAGCAAGCTTAGCTTTAAAGAAGCGAAAGAACTGGATACGTTGGAAAAAGAGATCATCGATATAGAGAACGAGATCAAAGATTATACGGACCAGCTCAACGTAGCAGGCATTGAGCTCAATAAACTCAATAAGATATTGGCTCAAATCGCGGCGTTAAACACACAACTTGACGAAAAGAGCGCCCGCTGGATAGAATTAACCGAATTAAAGGAAGCATAAATGAAGATATCCGACATACTCGCGTCCATAGGCGTTATTATATTATTGATCGGTTTTTTGCTGAATTTATTTAATAAGATCAAAGCCGATGGCAAGCTATATGCCTGGCTTAATTTTTTGGGCGCAGCGATGTGTTGCTATGCTTCGTTTTTGATCAGGTTTTATCCTTTTATTGTATTGGAGGCCATTTGGGCGTTTGTTGCCCTAATATCATTAATTAAAGTTCCACGTGGAACATCAGCTAATGATAAGTAATTTTGCACGATATAAATATGTTCCACGTGGAACATGGAAATTAAATGTTTAAGAAATATAACGTCATAGTAGTGGGCGCCGGTCATGCCGGATGCGAGGCGGCTGCAGCGGCGGCTAACCTTGGTTCGTCTGTTCTGTTGATCACCATGAACATGGGTGTGATCGCACAAATGAGCTGCAATCCGGCCATGGGTGGCGTGGCCAAAGGCCAGATCGTGCGCGAAATAGACGCTATGGGCGGATATTCGGGTATCATCACCGATAAAACCTCACTGCAGTTCCGTATGCTGAACCGCTCAAAGGGGCCTGCTATGTGGAGCCCGCGCGCGCAAAGCGACCGAATGCGTTTCGCCGAAGAATGGCGTTTGGCACTTGAACGCACCCCTAATGTCGATTTTTGGCAGGATACCGTTACATCGCTGCAGGTAAAAAACAATACTATTGCTGGGGTTCGCACCTCGCTTGGCATCGAAATAGAATCGGACGCCGTAGTGCTTACAAACGGAACGTTTTTGAATGGAATTATCCATATCGGCGAAAAACGCTTTGGCGGCGGCCGCACGGGCGAAAAAGCCGCTACCGGATTAACGGAGCAACTGGTTGAACTCGGTTTCGATTCCGGGCGGATGAAAACCGGCACCCCGCCCCGCGTGGACGGCCGCAGCTTAAACTATAGCCGGATGGAAGAGCAATGGGGCGACGAAGAACGTGGCCGGTTTTCCTATACCGACGTTGAATTAGCCAAAGACCAGCGCTGCTGCTGGATAACCTATACCAATACCAACGTACACGAAACGCTCAAAGAAGGATTCGAAAAATCGCCTATGTTTACCGGCCGCATCAAGGGGCTTGGTCCGCGGTACTGTCCTTCGATTGAGGACAAGATCAACCGCTTTGCCGAGCGCGACCGTCACCAGATATTTGTAGAGCCGGAAGGCTGGAATACCGTCGAGATCTACGTTAACGGGTTTTCTACCTCACTTCCCGAAGACATCCAGTACAAGGCCCTGGTACAGATACCGGGTTTCGAAAACGCAAAAATGTTCCGTCCGGGCTATGCAATCGAATACGACTATTTCCCTCCTACCCAACTCGGCTTGACCTTAGAAACCAAGCTGATCAGCAACCTGTACTTTGCGGGGCAAATCAATGGGACCACGGGTTACGAGGAAGCGGCTTCGCAGGGGTTTATTGCCGGCATCAATGCACATCAAAAAATAAACGATCAGCACGAGCTGATTATGAAACGGTCGGAATCCTACATCGGTGTGCTGATCGACGACCTGGTAACCAAAGGAACAGAGGAACCCTACCGCATGTTCACGTCGCGGGCGGAACATCGTTTGCTGCTTCGACAGGATAATGCGGATATTCGCTTAAGCCCAATCGGGCATGAACTCGGGCTGATCAGTGATGAGCGCCTGGAAAAAGTGCACCGAAAAGTTAAAAACTCCGATGACATTGTGGCCTTTACCAAAACAAAATCCATCGACCCTGCGTCAGTAAATAGTTTGCTGGAAGATTTGGAAACAAGCCCGCTGAGCCAAAACACAAAATTATTTAATTTAATAAGCCGCCCGCAGGTTGGCTTTACCGAATTGCGAAAAGCCGACGAGGGTTTAAATAATTTATTATCCGTGTACGACAAGGAAACCATCGAGCAGGCTGAAATAAAAATAAAATATGAGAGCTATTTCGAAAAGGAATTGGATATTGTTGGGCGGATGAAAAAAATGGAGGACAAAGAGATCAACCCCGAATTTGATTATCATCACCTGATTTCGCTTTCGAAAGAAGCGCGCGAAAAGCTGATGAAAATAAAACCGCGCACTTTGGGCCAGGCATCCCGGATTTCGGGTGTAACACCGTCGGATATTTCGGTTTTGATGGTTCATATATCAAAATAATTTATAACTAACTGACAATCAATGATTTACAAAATCACGCTTTAAATCCATTATTTTAAAATTTTAACATCAACACTCATTAAAATAAAAAAATCGTTTATAGCGTTTAAAAACCATGTCTAATAAAATCCGATCTTTTTCACTTAAATTTCCACTGCTTTTTTATTGCTTTTTGGTTGTTTTCGGCTGCGCGAACATTCAACATCCCCAGGGGGGCCCCCGCGACCTTACGCCGCCAAAGTTGCTGAAGGCTACGCCGCCGAATATGACCCGGAATTTTAAAGCCAAAGAGATCCGCCTGGAATTTGACGAATTCTTTAAACTAAACAATCCTTACCAGGAAATTACGATCAGCCCTACCCCGGCGAAATTGCCCGAATATAACACCAGCAAAAAAAGCATCGTGGTTGTTCTTAAAGATTCCCTCGAAAAAAACACCACCTATGTGATCAATTTCGGAAAGGCAATTGTGGACGTAAACGAGGGAAATGTTTTAAAGAACTTTACCTACGTATTCTCGACGGGGAGCCATATCGACTCGTTAAGCATGTCGGGATCGGTGATCAACACCCTTACCCAGCAAAAAGAGAAAGACGCAACCGTGATGCTTTTTACGCTTAAGCAGGATTCACTGCTGTTCGGGAAAAAACGGCCCACGATATTTACATCTACCGATACCGCCGGCAATTTTACATTAAGCAACCTGCACCCGGGTGATTATCGCATTTATGCCCTTAAAGAAACAGCGCCTAATAAGATTTATGATAACGATAACGAGTTGATCGCGTTCAGCAAAAACACCATTCACCTGGCGAGCGATACATCCAATATTCAGCTTAGTTTATTCAAACAAACACCGCAAAAATTCAGGTTAGTGGATAACCGTTTCGATGGAGATGGAAAGCTTTTTTTCACCTTCAATAAGCCCTTGGCCAAGCCGTCAATTGTCGTTACATATCCTCCCGGCTTTGATAATCAGAAGGTTGTGGATTTTAGTCCGACCAGGGACACGGCCATTGTTTTTATGCGAAACATGGATTTTGACTCGATACGCATGGTGCTGATGGATAACAATAAGCCGGTTGATACCATATCTAAGAGAAAAGGAAGAAAAGAGAGTTTTCAAAGAGTATTAAATTTCCAGTATAATATTAACCGCGACAACCTGCTGAAACCCGGCGCCGACTTAATATTAAAAGCAAATTTTCCCATCGAAAGCTTCGATCCTGCCCTGATCTCGTTAAAGGAAGATTCTGCCGAAGTAACTAATTTCACCTTACTGAAAGATACCGCCGATGCGCGGGTGTTCCGCTTAAAATACCGGTGGAAACAAATAGATCGCTACACACTTACGCTGAATGAAGGCGCCTTTACCGATATTTACGGCGACAAAAATAAGCGGTTGCCCCTAAAACGCTTCCAGGCCGATAAACCCGAAAATTATGGTACGCTGAACCTGGTGGTTACTGTGCCCGATACGGGAAGATCTTATATCGTAGAATTTTTAAACGATCAGAAAACAGTATTGAGAAGTGACGTGATCAGGAAAAACACCACGCTGCATTATCGTGATTATCCGGCTGCTAAATATAACCTTCGGGTTGTCTATGATGATAACGGGAACGGCAAATGGGACAGCGGCAACGTGAAACAAAGGGTACAGCCCGAAAACATATGGGTAAATGATTCAACGTTAACTTTAAGGGCAAACTGGGAACAGGATGTCCCTGTTAAAATACCGAAGGAGCCGGTCACTCCTTAAACCAGCCGGAATACATGATATAATTATTGGGCAATCGCTTAAGCATTTCTTTTTGCTCGTCGCTCAAAGGCTTTATTTTTTTCGCCGGCGTTCCGGCGTATAAAAACCCCGATTCACAAACGGTTTTTTCAAGCACCAACGACCCCGCGCCGATGATCACAAACTCCTCCACGACCGCGTGGTCCATGACAATGGCGCCCATCCCGATCAGCACATGATCATGAAGCGTACAGCCGTGCACCAAAGCGTTGTGACCGATGGATACATTATTGCCGATGTTGGTTGGAGCATAAAGATAGGTGCAATGAATTATCGCCCCATCCTGGATATTGGTGTTATTGCCGATCCTGATATAATGCACATCTCCCCGGATCACTGTGTTAAACCAAACAGAGCAATTATCGCCCATCACAACATCGCCGACGATGGTCGCATTGTCAGCAATGAAACAATCGTTGCCCCACTTCGGAGAGATATTTTTAACGGGCAGGATCGTGGGCATATCTAAATAGCATGAGGATTGATGATTTCGAGATCAGCAATGTTTTTAAAGTCAGCAATATTTCGGGTAACTAATATCAAATTATGGCAAATGGCAGTGGCAGCTATTATTGCATCCGGTAATTTGACATTATATTTTAAGCGTATGTTTATAGCTTGCTCAGCGACCGCGCTATTTACATCATAAATCGTAGCGGTATTTGTGAATTTATGAAGCTTCTCAATTTCTCTGCTTTCTAACCCGCGCTTACTGAAAACTTCGATTTGGGTAATAACAGAGATTCGGGGTTCTATATCTATCAGCAGGCCGACCCCGCTTTCGGGTAAAGCATTATTAAAGAAATCGATAATCGAGTTAGAATCGATTAAATACCCCTGTCCCACTCTTTCCTGGTTTTTTTAACGTGCGCATGTAATTTCTTTGCTGATTTATCCGATAGTATTCCTAAAAAATCCGCCATCGTTTTCTTTTTATCCGATGGTATCATCTCATCCAATGCCGAATAAACGATCTCTATCTCCCGTCCAACATATTCGGCTGGTATATCCAGTTCAATATGTGTATTATCAGGAATCAGTGTCGTACGTACCATAATATCAAATTTACGGGAATATTTTTTAATTACTGTAAACATTCCTAATTTAGTGCGCCAAGCGGAAATAGCTCAGTAGGTAGAGCATCAGTTTCCCAAACTGAAGGCCGCGGGTTCGAATCCCGTTTTCCGCTCTTTAAAACACCGTATCCTCAATAACTTCCGCGTGAAACGGGTAATCCGTTGTCGAATGCAGCCCCCTGCTTTCCTTGCGCATCATCGCTGATTTTACCACGATATACGATACCTGTATTAAATTACGCAGTTCACAAAGCTTAACGGAAAGTTTGGTGCGCTTGTAAAATGCTTCGGTTTCCTCGTACAATAAACCCAGCCGGCGCATGGCCCGCTCCAGCCTGAAATCGGAACGCACGATGCCCACGTAATCATTCATAATTTTCTGCATTTCGCGCACATTATGCGTTACCAGGATATCCTCGTTGGATAGCTGCACACCTTTTTCATTCCAGTCGGGGATATTTTCAGGGATCGTACTGATTTTAATTTGCCTTATGGCATCCTCGTATATCCTGTGGGCAAATACAAGCGCCTCTAACAACGAATTAGACGCCAGCCGGTTAGCGCCATGCAAACCGGTAGACGAGCACTCACCGCAGGCGTATAACCGCATCAGCGATGAGTGGCCATAATGATCGACCATAATACCCCCGCACATATAATGACAGGCCGGCGCAACGGGGATCATATCCTTTGTCATGTCGATACCGATTTCCAGGCACTTGGCATATATATTAGGGAAATGGTTCAGTATATCTTTTTTGTTGCGATGACGGATATCCAGGTAAACAAAATCTTCACCCGACTTTTTTATCTCGGCATCAATGGCCCTGGCGGTGATATCCCTCGGTGCCAATGATTTGCGTTCATCATACTCCTGCATAAATTCTTCGCCATTCGTGCGTTTTAATATCCCGCCAAAACCGCGGACTGCTTCGGATATTAAAAAGGACGGATATTCTCCCGGGTTATATAAAGCCGTAGGGTGAAACTGGATAAATTCCATATTCCTTACTTTACCCTTTGCCCGGTAAACCATGGCGACACCATCGCCGGTAGCTATGGTAGGATTTGTCGTTATCGAATAAATATGGCCCGCCCCACCCGATGCCATTACCGTAACTTTAGAGAGTATTTTCTCGACGTTCCTGGTTTCGTTATTAAAAGCATAAATTCCATAGCAGGTAATATCGGTGGTCGATTTATCAACAAATACGCCCAAATGATGCTGCGTGATCAGGTCGACGGCAAAATAATGGGTCAATATCTCGATATTGGAATTATTGTGGATCTCCTCGAGGAGTGCCCTTTCTATCTCGTAGCCGGTTATATCTTTATAATGCAGCACACGGAATTCAGAATGACCGCCTTCCTTAGCTAAATCATACAGCCCTTCGTTGGTTTTATCGAAATTTGTACCGTAATCTATTATCTCCCTGATCCTTGCGGGCCCTTCCTTAACAACGGCTTCAACTACTTCCACGTCGCAAAGCCCGTCCCCGGAAATTAAGGTGTCCTGAATATGTTTGTCAAACGAATCTTCTTTCTTATCCACAACCACCGCGACACCTCCCTGGGCATACTTAGTGTTCGACTCGTCCTCGTTCGACTTGGTAACTATCAGAACTTTACCATGTTTGGCAGCCTTAAGGGCAAAACTCAACCCGGCAATACCCGATCCTACTACCAGGAAATCCACAGTTCTGGTCATACAAAATATCCTATATGTGTAAAATTATCAGTTATGTTAACAAGGGGCATAAAAGATGTTAATTTTGTGTGCGCAAAAACTAATAAGTATTTAATTAGTTGATAACCTTGTTTCAGGGTACTTATCCTACAAATTTGTGAGCGACTTATGAGCCATCAAAGCGTCAAAGCTAACATTTTAGGAAGTAAGAAAATATCAACAAAAAAGTTTTTAAATAAATTTTTGGTCGACATACATTTCTAAAAATCAGCACAATAGTAGCCTAAACAAACTCATTTGTTGTTGATAAATGATTAATAAAAATATTTTAGTCTCCTTATCAAACTACTTTTAAACATAACTAACACACCAATAACAATAGTTTTATTTATATATAAAAAGTACTTGTTATTAATTGAATTGTTGAAATGGATACCTTAGAGGAAATAAATGTGAAGGGTTTTGCGGAGGAAGATATAGACCCCTCGCTTGATCTTTTTGCGGAAATAGAAAAGTTAAAAAAGGAAAAAAATGCCGTTATCCTTGCTCATTATTACCAGGATCCTGATATACAGGATATTGCCGATTACATTGGCGACAGCCTGGGTTTATCACAGCAGGCGGCTAAAACCGATGCCGATATCATTGTTTTTGCCGGTGTGCATTTTATGGCCGAAACAGCCAAAATTCTATCTCCTTCAAAAAAAGTTTTATTACCCGACTTAAAAGCCGGCTGCTCCCTGGCCGACAGCTGCCCGGCGCATTTGTTCAAAAAGTTCAAAGAAGCGTATCCCGATCATTTGGTGATCACCTATGTAAACTGCACAGCCGAGCTAAAAGCCATGAGCGATATCGTTTGCACATCGAGCAACGCCGTGCAAATAGTAAACAGCCTGCCAAAAGATCAGAAGATCATTTTTGGTCCGGATAAAAACCTCGGTGCATATGTTGCTAAAAAGACGGGAAGAAATTTAGTTTTGTGGAACGGGGCCTGTATGGTGCATGAGATATTTTCGAGAGAGAAGATCACCAAATTAAAAGAAAGGCACCCGGGAGTTAAGCTGCTGGCCCACCCGGAATGTGAAGAGGCTATTTTAAAAATGGCCGATTATATCGGTTCCACAACAGGTATATTAAAGTATGCAGGAAGTCAGCCGGATAAAGAATTCATTGTAGCCACCGAAGCAGGAATTTTGCATCAGATGCAAAAGGAAAACCCGGATAAAACATTTATTCCGGCGCCGCCCAATAACAGCTGTGCCTGTAATGATTGCCCGCACATGAAACGCAATACGCTCGAAAAGCTTTACCTGTGTATAAAAAACGAATTGCCTGAGATAACTTTACCGCAGGATATTATAGAAAAAGCGGTAATACCAATAGAACGAATGCTATTTATTTCGGCCCAATTGGGGTTATGATTTCACCGATTGGAGGACGATTGCACCGATAATCAGTGTAATCAACTTTCAATAATCGGTGTAATCTTTTAATAATCATCAACTATGTTCGATAATAAAGAAAAAACCAATATAGAACAGTTAGGCGAGTTTGGCCTGATTAATCACCTAACAAAAAATATAAAGCTAAGTCAGCAAAGCACCTTAAAAGGTGTTGGCGACGATGCGGCCGTGCTTGATTTTAAAGGAAAGAAAACATTGGTTTCGACAGACATGCTGCTGGAGGGTATTCATTTCGACCTGGCATATACGCCTTTAAAGCATTTGGGCTATAAAGCGGTACAAGTAAATTTGAGCGATATCTACGCGATGAACGGCACTGCCGCCCAGGTAACTGTTTCCATAGGCATATCCAGCAAATTTCCGTTAGAAGCCGTTGAAGAATTATATGAAGGAATTTATTTAGCCTGTGAAAAATACAAGGTTGATTTAGTTGGTGGTGATACCACATCATCCAAACAAGGTTTGGTGATCAGCGTTACCGCGATAGGCTATGCCGATGAAAAAAATGTTACTTACCGCAACGGTGCTGAAGAGGGTGACCTGATCTGCGTTTCGGGAGATTTGGGCGGTGCGTATGTGGGGTTACAGTTATTGGAACGCGAAAAACTCATTTATCTTGAAAACCCAAACATTCAGCCTGACCTGGAGGGAAAAGACTATATCGTTGAAAGGCAATTAAAGCCGGAAGCCAGGAGGGATATCATTGATATGTTAAGAGAGATCGATATTAAACCGACCTCAATGATCGATGTATCGGATGGTTTGGCTTCCGAAATTTTACATATCTGCAAGCAAAGTGATAAAGGCTGTAATTTATACGAAGATAAAATACCGCTGGACCCGATGACCTATGAAACCGCAAGGGAATTTAACCTAGATCCGACGGTTTGCGCTTTAAGCGGCGGCGAAGATTACGAATTGCTTTTTACCGTTAAGCAAGCCGATTACGATAAGATCAAATTTAAAATGGATATCACTATTATCGGGTATATAACAGAGCCGTCAGCGGGCTGCAACCTGGTTACAAAGAGCGGTAACGTACATCCCTTGAAAGCCCAGGGATGGAATGCGTTTAAAAAGTAATTTATCAATATCCTTTTTGCTTTTTTGTATCTTCACGATATGAAAAAAATCCTGTACCTATCACTAATACTATTCGCTTTTAACGCTGAGGCGCAAAAAGGCGTGATTTTTAAAATGAAATACCTATCGAACCATACTTACGATGGAACGGTAAATATGCGGTTAAGCGCAAATGTTAGCTTAAGCGGCAATGATACGATCGTCGCTAAGCTGCAGGAACAAGGTATGACTTTGCCTATTACCCTTCATTTTGCAATGAAGATGAAAGGCGATATAAAAACGGGGAGCAAAAGCGCTAACGGCACGTTTCCGCTCGCTATGAAATATAGTTTTGATGATTTAAGCGGAGATATCAATGGAAAAAGTTTTCCTATTCCCATGGATAAACTTAAAACAGGCGTACAGATGTACGCGCATATAGCACCCGGCGGAGCATTGCGGGCCGATTCTATTGCGGGCCAAAAATTAAATGACACCTCAGCGCAGAGTGTTTCTAAAATGATGGATATGGTTCAAAAAAGCATAAAATTCCCGGATCATCCTATGAGAGTAGGCGAGTCGTTCACACAGGACATGCCATTAAGTATACCCGTAGCCGGCAATATGAAAATCGACTCGAAAGTTGTTTATAAATTAGTAAATATAGCTGATGGGAAGGCTTATTTTGATATACAGCAGACCATGGATATGAGGATACCGATCCAGGGGGATGCTATAAACTTGTCGGGTTCGGGCGCCGGAAAAATGGTTTATAGTATTAAAGACAGCTTCGCGACAGCCTATTCCACCGATATGAACCTTAAATTTATCGGCACCATAAAAACGCTTAAAATAGATGCCAGCGCCAAAATGGTAATGGAGTATAATTATACGGTTAACTAAGCATTATCCTCGCCAATATATTTTTCGTCTAATTGCTTATTTGCCTTAGCGCCAAGATTTTTAATTTTTTCTGCCGTTTTGGCAAGGTTGCCGTTACCATCCACTAATTTATTAAAGGCGCTGTCGTAAGCTGTTTGGCTGAGCTTGATGTTTTTGCCGATGCCTTCCATATCGCCTACAAAGCCAACAAACTTATCATACATGGCGCCGCTTAATCGGGCAATTTCGAGCACGTTCCGGTTTTGACGCTCCTGTTTCCAGATGCTGGCGATGGTGCGTAAAGTTGCCAGCAGTGTCGATGGGCTTACAATAACCACCCGCTTATCCCATGCATCGCTGAATAATTCCGAATCTATCTGAACGGCAAAACTGAAGGAGGATTCAATCGGCACAAAAAGTAACACAAAATCGGGCGAATTGATCTGGTAAAGGTCGTGGTAGTTTTTCGATGATAGATTGAGCACATGACCGCGTATTGACTCCACATGCGCTTTTGAATATAATTTACGCTCGTCCTCGGTTTCACAATTTACCAGGCGTTCATAAGCGATCAGCGATACTTTTGAATCGATAACCAAATGCTTTTCGTCAGGCAGGTCAATGATCGCGTCGGGCTGCAAGCGGGCGCCATCGTGGCCGTTTAAGCTGGCCTGCAGGCGGTATTCGCGGTCCTTGACCAGCCCCGAGCGCTCCAGTACGCGTTCCAAAATAACCTCGCCCCAGTTGCCCTGTTTTTTGCTGTCGCCTTTTAGGGCCTTAGTCAGGTTTTGCGCCTCGCTGCTGATAAGTTTGTTCAGATCCATTAACTGGGTGATGACGCCCTTAAGTGTATTTCTCTCAGCTGCCTCCATATTATAAACCTTATCTACCTTCTCCTCGAAAGCCTTCAGATTTTCTTTCAGCGGGTTCAATAAAGTGTCCAGATTAGCCCGGTTGGTTTCCACAAACTTTTGTGATTTTTCGTCGAGCAGCTTATTGGCCACGTTTTGAAACTCAAGCTGAAACTTTTGCTGTATGTCCTGTATAGCCTTTTCCTGCTCGGTTAAGCGTTCCCGCTGGGCTTTAAAGGCCTCCTCGGCTTTGGCCATTCGGTTTTTTTCGGCAAGCAGTTCCTGGTTCAGGATTGCGATCTGACCTTCATACCTGATACGTTCATCGTCTATTTTTGTTATCAGCCTATCGCGTTCCAGGCCTAATCCCAAAGCGCGCTCTTCGGCTTTGGCTAAGGTAATATTAAGGGCACTATTTTCATTTTTTAAACGCAGCAGCTCATCTGCCGAAACCCCTTCCGCACTAACCGGTTTTTTTAAATAAAGCATCACTGCTATAACCAGTATGATCAGTAAAATAATTAAAATAGCAACAGTCATTGATAAAAATATTAGCAATCTAAGGTAGGAAATTTTTGGATAGACTTTGAAGTTTTTGTCATTCCGGGTGAACTAAGAGTCTTCGGCGCCTAATATGCCGGATACCGTGCGCTTGGAGAAGATTCTTCACTGCGCCTGCCAGCCGGCAGGCGGGTTCAGAATGACAAAGAAAATTTACTGTGCTTTCTCCACTCTTAGCCCTACATCACTTACCTCGTGCAGCGGGTTATCGCGCATATTTTGTTCGATGGTGAAATGATAGACACCTTTTGCAGGGAATTTAAAATTGGTACGGAACGGTACCTGGTAGCTGTATAAATTTCCCGAGCCGCTGCCCAGCCATTCACCGTCTTTACCTGCCAGCTTTAGCTCATAGCGCGTGATCTTCGGTTTTTTATTTGGACCGGTTTCTGTAATCAGTACAAACAAATTGGAATACTTGTAATCAGCAGTTACCCGAAGGTTCATATACAGGTTGTAGGGGATAGTTTCATCGTCAATTTTTACCGCGTAGCCAATTTTGCCGGTATAGGTCCAGTTATGATTGGGAACGGGCGTATTTTGATCGGTCACAGCCTTCGGATCGCTGCAACCTGTGCAAAACAGCAAGGATAATAGCGCCGCGCACAAAAAATTCAAAGCCGGTTTCATTGCGGATTATCTTGCTGGTTGCCCGGGCCCTCGTTACGCTTGTCGGGGTTAACCGGGTTTGGTCGGCTTGGATTGTTGCCGTTAGGTCGGTTTCTGTTCCGGTTATTATTGTTGTTGTTAGGCGGACGGTTTCCCTGCGGGCGCTGTTGCTGCGGCCCCTGTTGGGTGTTTGTGCCCGGGCGCGCCATATTGTTGTCCGCATTTCCGTTGGGCCGATTGTTTTTATTACGGTTTTTGTTCTTCTTTTTGTTTCGGTTGCGCTCATCCAAACGGGTAAGGCTGTCCTGCCCAACCACATTTTCGTAATCCAGTATCTTAACGGGTTTGGTTTCAATTTCGATGATCTCGCCCAAATCGGCCGGCACTTTGCCATCGCGGTTCATTTGCTGGATCTCTTTTACCCTTTTTATGGGCAGCGGCACCCATGCTTCTTCCATCGGGTAGCTAAACCACATCAGCTTTTTAAAGATATCGGTTTTTTGAAGCCGCGCATCGCCCCTTTCAGTTTTCAAAACATTTACGTTATCGGGGATATGATTTAAAGCATCCATGTAGGTATCCAGCTCGTAGTTTAAACAGCATTTTAACTTGCCGCACTGACCGGCGAGTTTTAACGTGTTCAATGAAAGGTTTTGATACCGGGCAGCGGAGGTAGACACCGTTTTAAAATCGGTTAGCCAGGTTGAGCAGCAAAGCTCGCGCCCGCACGACCCGATGCCGCCGAGCCGGCTTGCTTCCTGGCGCATACCGATCTGGCGCATCTCGATCCTGATGCGGAACTGTTCGGCCATTTTTTTAATCAGCTCCCTGAAATCAACGCGGCCTTCGGCCGTATAATAAAAGGTGGCCTTGGTTTTATCGCCCTGGTAATCCACATCACTCAGTTTCATGGACAGGTTAAGCTCCAGCGCCAGTTTGCGCGATCTGTGCATGGTTTCCCATTCCAGTTCTTTCGCCATTTTCCACTTGTCCACGTCGGCAGGTGTGGCTTTCCGGTAAATTTTCTTGATCACGTCTTCTTCCTTAACCCTGCGCTTAACCATCTGCATGCGCACCAGTTCGCCGGTTAAAGAAACATGGCCCACATCATAGCCGCCCGTAGTCGCCTCGACAGCCACCAGTTCGCCGGCCTCGAGATAAAGGTGATCCTGGTTGAGATAAAACTCTTTTCGTGAGCCTTTAAATTTTACTTCGACAATGTTAAAAGGCTTATAATTTGCCGGCATATCCATATGCGATAGCCAGTCGTAAACGTCCAGTTTGCTGCAGCCATTGGTAAGGCACGAGCCGTTACTTTTGCAGCCAGCGGGAGAGCATCCGCCCCCCGTTGAGCAACTTCCACATCCCATAATTAATTCGGCATATAAGGTGTCCGCACCTGGCGGATCGTTAAATTTAATATTTTTATAATCTGTAAAGATACATCTAAAAACAAAATTTTCGGGTTCGCATTTCGTTCCACGTGATAATGTGCCTTTTCCAGTTCCCCGACAATATCCTGCGCCTGCTGAATATCCATCACATTCGTCATTTTTTGCGCTGTTTCCAATTCGGCCGCCGGCAGATGTACCAGGCTTGCCGCCCCCGACAATACCAGGCAGCACTCACGTAAAAAGTTAATGCCATACCGCAAAAAATTCTTTTGATTTTCGCGGCCAAGTTTCGAGATCTGCTCAACCAGGCGCATCATTTCGATGCCTTTATTTGCAAAACAAAGCCGCAGCCAGTTTACAAAAAGGCCGTGATAGCCATTATTGTCCTGCTGCAGCATGGTCAGGGCCTCCGACAGGTTTCCGTCGCATAAATATGCGATCCCGGCAGCGGCCTCTTCCGTTTGGTTATGCTTTTCTACGAGATAATCTTTAATATCGTTATAGCTAAGCCGCGAGATCTTTATCAGCTGCGTGCGCGAAAGAATGGTATTGAGTATCTGGTCCTGGTTTTGGGCAACCAATAAAAAAAGCGTGTTAGGCTGTGGCTCTTCGATGATCTTTAGCAGGGCATTACCTTCCTTGTCCAAATATTCAGGCAGCCATAGTATCAAAACCTTATACGGCGATTCAAATGGCTTAAAGCTCAGTTTTTTAATGATCTGGTGGCACTCGGCAATATTGATGTTGGCCTGCTTGTTTTCGGCATCCAGGTATTCGCGCCAGGTGTCGAGATTTAGGTAAGGATTATTTAAAAAGGCTTCGCGCCATTGCTCGATAAAGGTGAGCGCGGTGTCCTCCTTGTGTTTGGCAAAAAACGGGTACGAAAAATGCAGATCCGGGTGCATCAGTTTTTGGTATTTGCGACACGACGAACAAACCCCGCACGAATCATCCGGCTGCTTGTCCTCGCACGACAGGTATTGACCATAAGCAACGGCCAGTGGCAAACTTCCCGACCCTTCGGGCCCTAAAAACAGCTGCGCATGGCTAACGCGGTTCTCTTTTACCGAGTTCAGCAATCGTTGCTTTACAGCATCCTGGCCAACAATATCCCTAAACTGCATGGAGTGCAAAATAGGAATTAGATGTGAGAAGTGAGATATGAGACGTGAGTTTTGACATAGGAAATACCCTTAGCAAGACTGACCGCAACAATAATCATATATTTGAACATGTGTAAAGCCGTCTCATATCTCACATCTAAAATCTCACGTCTCACATGAGAGTCATGGCCTTCGATTACGGGACCAAGCGTATCGGCATTGCGGTTACCGATCCCATGCAGATCATCGCGACAGGATTGGAAACGGTGCATCCTTTAAAGATCATTGATTACCTCAAAAAGTACTTACAAACCGAACCCGTAGAGCGTTTTATTGTAGGCGAACCAAAACAAATGGATAATACGCCGTCGCAATCGGCCATCCATGTAAAAGGGTTTGTTAATCTTTTAAGAAAAACCTTTCCTAACATTCCCGTCGAAATGCTGGACGAGCGCTTTACCTCGAAAATGGCCTCGGCTGCCATCGCGCAAAGCGGCATGAATAAAAAGCACCGGCAAAATAAGGAGCTTGTGGATACGATCTCGGCGGTGATATTGCTGCAATCGTGGATGGACCGCTGATGTCTGAACCTTGATTTATAGGATTAAAGGATTACCTTGATAATTTCTGACATGATTTATAAGATTTGTTGATTACCTTAATGTAATGAAATACGGCGAGCTAACTGAACAAATTATCGGTTGTGCCATGAAGGTACACAGTGTTCTTGGAAATGGGTTTCAGGAAGTAATTTATCAAAGAGCATTGGAAATTGAGTTGAGAAAATCGGGATTAAGCTATGTACGGGAGATGGAAATGCCGATTTACTATGATGGTGAAAACATTGGGACGAGGCGGGTTGATTTCTTTGTTGAAGGAATTATTATGGTAGAGTTGAAGGCAATAATAACACTGGAAGATGTGCACCTCGCTCAGGCAATGAATTACCTTGAGGCCTATAAAATGGAAATCGGATTGCTCATAAACTTTGGATCAAAAAGCCTTCAGTTTAAAAGGGTTCACAATAATAAAATGGGTTAAAATCAAGTCATCCTATCATCCTATAAATCAAGGTTCAGACAAAATTTCTATCTTTGCGCCCATGGAAATCCTACCCAACGATCTTCAGGCGTACCTGGACGACCATTGCGAGCCGGAGCCCGAACTGCTGCAAAAAATCAACAGGGACACCTATTTGAAGGTGTTAAAGCCGCACATGTTGTCGGGCCATTACCAGGGCCGGGTGCTTAGCTTTTTAAGCAAAATGGTGCAGCCCAAACGCATACTGGAGATCGGGACTTTTACCGGGTATGCCACGATCTGCCTTGCCGAAGGATTGACCGAAGACGGCGAGATCCATACCATTGAAGTAAACCGCGAGCTGGAGCAAATGCTTAACTCACATTTTAAATCAACAAATGTGGAGAACAAAATAAAGCTCCATTTTGGCGAGGCCGAACAAGTAATAGGCACTTTGCCGTATACCGACTTCGACCTGGTGTTTATAGATGCGGATAAAAAGAATAATTATACATCTTTCCAAATCGTAATTGACAAGGTA